>Ga0210096_1000328_pt1 | contig 17412 bp, 14 predicted proteins | sample China_Galinas_PW_4_FD_184864 | JGI IMG/M metagenome (GOLD analysis project Ga0210096, IMG submission 184864) | Wetland microbial communities from San Francisco Bay, California, USA, that impact long-term carbon sequestration - China_Galinas_PWA_D2... | ecosystem: Environmental > Aquatic > Marine... | reverse complement strand
CGGCTGGATCGGATGACGCCGGATATGATTTACTTTAACGAATTGCCGCAGTTGATGGCGGCGTAACCTGGTGGAGAATCCACTTATAAAACGGGATTGAGCTGTTCAAAAATGCGGGGCCACTTCTCCCAGTTCGATTTGAAGGACGGCAATGCCGCAGTTTCAGGCATTCTGGTTATGAAACGAACAGAGCCGATAACGTCAGCCAAACCAGACATTCCTATTTTTTCGAGAGAAGTCTCAGATGTATAGTTTGCAATATAACGCCTGTCTATTATCTGGTGTATCTGGTAGTTACAGGCATAGCCTATGAATGGAATTTAGGCTTACAAAGCCGGCAAGAACGGCAGGAAATGTTCAGATGTGCTAATAAGGCTTCCTCTAGTTGTTGAGATAGGGACGGGTTCTACCCCGTTTCCACGGACGGTTTTAAGACGGCTGAAAAGTTCTGATCTTGCCTGGCCACTCTACGCCGCATCCTCGGGTTGTGAAACCGCTCGATGTAATTAAATACATCTGCCATGGCCTCGTCCCGGGTACGGTAGCGACGATGGTTTGTCCGCTCACGCTTGAGCATACCGAAAAAACCTTCGCAGGCTGCGTTGTCGCCACAATGACCGACGGCGCTCATCGAACAGATGAGCGTGTTCCGCTTCAGGAAATGCTGGTAATCACTGCTGCGAAACTGGCTGCCCCGGTCTGAGTGCAGGATCACTGACCAGCCACCCTGGCGCTGCCAGACGGCCATCTCGACAGCCCGGATCACCATCTGGCGGTCCTGACGATGATGCATCGACCAACCGATCACCAGCTGGCTGAAAAGATCAATCACCACGCATACATACAGCTTGCCTTCCGCCATCTTCAGCTCGGTGATATCCGTGACCCATTTGCTCTCGGGCTCCAGGGCCATGAAATCCCGCTCCAGATGATTACGGACCCCCGGCGGCGGCAAGCCCGGCTTCCCACGTGGGCTCCGCTTCTTCCTGCGAGGCCAGCCCTGCAGAACATTCACAGACATCAGCCGGGCAATGCGGTTCTTACTGGCTGTTTCGCCTTCCTCGGTCAGATCCTCGTGCATGCGCGGCGCACCGATGATGCCACCGCTGTCCTCATGGATTGCTCGAATCCGCTTCAGCAGGCGTTCATTGTCAACCTGCCGGGCGCTGGCCGGGCGCTTTGCCCAGCCGTAATAACCGCCGGGAGAAACCTTGAGAAGACGGCACATCATGCGAACGGGGAACTCATCGCGGCAACGTTGAATCGCTTGATATCTCAAGACGACTCTTTGGCGAAGAACGTTGCCGCTTCGCGTAAAAAATCCCGCTCCTTCTTTACACGCGACAGCTCGCGCTTGAGGCGGGCCACTTCCTCATCCCGGGGACTTCCGGTGCCACCAAAAGCACGACCACCAGCGGCTTCAAACTCACGCTTCCAGCGCGTAAGCAAGTTGGCGCCAATACCCAGCTCCCTGGCCAACTGGGCACAGCTGATACCCGGCTGCTGACACTGCTCAACAGCACCCCGCTTGAACTCCCGACTGTAGCTTCTTCGCTTTGACATAAACACTCCTTTTGCCCATTATCAGGCTTCTTTGAAGTGTCCGCAAAATCGGGGTAGAACCCGACCTAATATTATGTCGGATCGATAGTTTCACTCAATGGGTATCCCGAAGTCATGTGTCATAAGTTACTGTGTAGTAGATAATGGATAAAAATTCCTCCGAAGAGAAGAATCAACGCAGAAAGGAAGAGCGGTTATGGGCATGGGTACTTTCCGTGGCCATAGTGCTCCCCGTGGTTATGCATCCAGGAAACCTTGGGCCGATAGCGATTATATATGGTCTATTACTTTTTTCTCTTCCCGCATTTTATGTTGGATCTTTTTTGGGGAGATACTTTTGGCCTCCACAGCTCATATATAGACTATTTCTTGTCATTCTAGCCATAGTTAGTTTTTTGTTTATGTTAGATTCCGTGAAAACCTAATTTATGTGTGCACTAGAGATTACGGATAATCCCGGTTGACAGTTTCGGGTCGAAGTTTGCCATCTGCAGGCAAACCCAGGAATGGCATCCTCCAGCACATTCTGGAAGTGCCTGGGATGCTGGGGAGTTTCGCTTTTGGGTCGGAAATCTCCGATCAGCGTAGAGCCTGGGAATGACTGGTTCCAGTACGTTCCTGACCTACAAGTAAAAATACTGAACGTCTGGCTCCGGGCCGGTTCCGCTCCGATAACGTACGATAAGTTTCGCACATTTTGAGAGGCGGTGGTCTCGATCTGGTTTAATTGGAGTTGAGAGAAGCCAATGACCAGACGAGAGGAGACCACCACCATGAAGAAGGATACACCAACGCTGGGCAAAGTGATCGAGATCGACGAGGCGCGGATCAAGGACCATCTTGGAGAGCTGGTGCGGGGCTCAGTGGAAGACACGCTGAACGCCCTGCTGGATGCCGAGGCCGACCAGTTATGCAACGCAGCGCGCTACGAGCGCACCGAGGCGCGGCGGGATACCCGGGCTGGCAGCTATGAGCGCAAGCTGCACACGAAGGCCGGTGAGGTCAACCTGAAGGTGCCGAAGCTGCGCCAGCAGACCTTCGAGACAGCGATCATCGAGCGCTACCGGCGCAGGGAGGCGTCAGTGGAGGAGGCGCTGATCGAGATGTACCTGGCCGGCGTCTCGGTGCGCCGGGTGGAGGACATCACCGAGGCGTTGTGGGGCACGAAGGTCAGCCCCTCGACCCTCAGCGAGCTGAACAAGAAGGTCTACCAGCACATCGAGGCGTGGCGGAACCGGCCGATCGAGGGCGAGTACCCCTACGTCTACCTGGACGGCATTGTACTCAAGCGCAGCTGGGCCGGCGAGGTGCGCAATGTCTCGGTGCTGGTCGCCACCGGAGTTGGCGAGGATGGTTTCCGCAAGGTGCTGGGGATCGCCGAGGGCCACAAGGAAGACAAGGCCGGCTGGCGTGGTTTTCTCGAGCACCTGAAATCGCGCGGTCTCAGCGGTGTCCGGCTGATCATTTCCGACGCCTGCATGGGCCTGGTGGAGGCAGCCGCGGAGTTTTACCCCGAAGCCCAGTGGCAGCGCTGCACGGTGCACTTCTACCGTAATGTGTTCAGCGTGGTGCCGAGCAAGCACATGCGCCCGGTCGCAGATATGCTGAAGGCGATCCATGCCTGTGAAGATCGCCAGGCGGCCCAGGACAAGGCCGAAGCGGTGATCGAGAAGCTGACGGCCATGCGGCTGAAGGAAGCGGCGCAGCGGGTACGGGACGGCATAGCGGAAACGCTGACCTACTACAGCTTTCCCGCCTCCCACTGGCGACGCATCCGAACCAACAATCCGCTGGAGCGGATCATGCGGGAGATCCGACGACGTACGCGAGTAGTAGGTGCCTTCCCCGATGGCAAATCGGCACTCATGCTGGCTGCGGCCCGGCTGAGGCATATCGCCGGCACTCAATGGGTAACGAAGCGCTACCTGAAAATGGATTTGCTGCGGGACTTCGACCTACCCGAGACCCACGTGGCATGAACCCGGATCGGGGCCATCGCCAAACAAAAGTGCGAAAAATTCTGGACACTACCGGCCTGGCTGCTGCCGGCCCGACAGGGCGGCGGGCAGGGTGGACTGCGGCCGGTGGGTCGGACCACGGCTGTTACTGAAGAGGAAAAGGCAGGCAAATACTGGTAGTAAAGGGCCGGGAGCAGTCGGGTGGTGGCTGGGTCGGGGGATTCAGGGGCGGGGATGCCGGTCTGATGGCCGGTTCCAGGCTGGATTCTCACGAAATACGTGGGTTATATCTTCTATACGCCCGAAGAAAGCGTTGGGCGGACTGACACCTGCCGCCTACGCCAGACAACTGGCCGTGAAATCAGCTACAGTAGCAACCGGACTCCAAACCCGACTGCTACTCAAGATGTGGTGACGTCGATCATTCAAGCAACAGTGGCAACCAAGGAAGGCGTATTAATACTGCTCTGTGTTTTTCTTCCACTCCGACATTTTCAATGATAGTCACCCTTTGTTTTGCAGTGGCGGAGTTACCCGCGGCATCAGTCGCAGACCAGATGATCTCGCTGATACCAACAGGAAAAGGACCGTTTGTGCTGGGACTAACCGCCACAGCCCCATCCACATTGTCCACGGCCTGTGCTACTCCTAGGTCGACGCTTGTCAGCTCGCCGGTTGCCTCGGACGTCACATCCGGCGGCACGGTGATCACTGGAGCTTCGACATCAACCACAGTCACCGTCTGGAGTGCTGTTGAAGTGTTACCTGCTGCGTCCGTGGCGGACCATGTCACAATATTTGAGCTTGGGGGAAACGGCCCTAGGGGAGTAGGCGTCGCCGTGACATTGCCATCGACCAGATCAAACGCTACGGCTTCTCCCAAGTTCACGCTTGTCAGGGTGCCAGTCGCGGTTACCACCATATTATCCGGGGGGCTAATGGCTGGAGGGGTCGTATCCGTCACGGTCACTTGCTGGTTCGCAGTACCGGTATTGCCGGCAGAATCGGTAGCCGACCAGATAACGGTATGCTGACCGACACTGAATGGGCCGGTCAGGTTAGCAGTCACCGGCACGTTCCCGTCGACATTATCGAAAGCACTTGCCGTGCCCAACTCGACACTTGTCAGCTCGCCGGTTGCCTCGGTGGTCACAGGTGGTGGTGCTGTCACTATCGGGGCAATTGTGTCAGCTATCCATACGGTAACTGTGTCTTCAGCAGAATTACCCGCAACGTCATAGGCATAAGCCGTCAGCACAACCTGCTGACCCTGGATGCTGCCGCTGCTATCCCAGCTGAATGCATAGGGTTCAGCATCATCGGTGGCAAGCAACAGCCCATCGATATGGAGTTCAACGCGACTCACGCCGATGTTGTCACTGGCACTGACATCTACGGGTACCATGCCAGTGACAGTTGCATCATTCAGCGGGCGGGTAATTCCAACTGCCGGTGGATCTGTATCAATAGTGGAACCACCCCTGGCAAGCAGGACTGCCGCTGCCGCATCTATCCTTCCATGTCCGTAGTACGGATCCCAGCCGGCCGCACCCAGATCAACGGCGCTGTCTTCAAGGATTGATTCGACTTCACCCGGAGACAGGTTCGGATTTGCCTCCATAATTAGAGCCGCCGTTGCAGCTGTAGCCGGGCTAGAAAACGAGGTACCCGATACCGTTGAATAATCGTTATTCCTGTTGGTAGTCCACAAACCTACACCAGGGGCGGCAACATCGATAAAGTTACCATAAGATGACCAACCAGCCTTGACATCAGAGCTGTTGGTTGCTGAGACCGTTATGATCGCTGCGACATCGCTGTAACCGGTATCTGTACCCGTGTTACCGGCTGCAACCACGACGACCCCACCGGCATTACGCATGTACTGTGCGGCATTCTGTATGGTCCGAAATGAAGTTACGGCGTAGCTGATGTTGGCCACCCGCGCCCCGTTATCCGTCGCCCAGGTCAAGCCACTGGCGATGGCGCTGGTGTACGCACTGCCATCGGAAGAATCGGTTACCCGCACCGGCATGATCAAGGCGCCTGGCGCAATTGAGGCGACTCCCAGGGCATTGTTAGTAACTGCCCCGATGACACCCATGACCTTGGTGCCATGCCCGTTGATGTCCTTAGTATCCATGCCGCCATTGGCCGAATTCCATCCGCTCACCAGCCGGCCACTCAGATCGTCGTGTTGCGCATAGACACCGGTATCTAGTACGGCGATGACAACTCCTTCACCCCGCACAACATCCCAGGCGTTTGGCATATTCAGTGTTTGCAGATGCCAGGCGTTCTCAAAATACGGGTCATCGGGTATGAATTCTTCCAGTTCGACTCTTCTGTCGAGTTCGGCATAGCTGATACTCGGGTTGTTTTCCAGTGCCTGCACCACTGCCTTCTCGGCTTGCGCTGGAACGGCAACAACATGTACGTCAATCCCTGATATTTTCCTGCTGGTATACGCATTGTAACGTGCCAGTATTTCATGCAGCCGGGTAGCTGTTACACCGACCCGTGGTTGTACTAGAATTTGCCCGGTCTTCCATGCCGGATTACCATGCCTGCCGGTGATCTCATTGGCTGAGCAAGGCCAGATGCAGAAAATCAAGAAGCTGCACAGGATATGCCGCAGCCAGATCATCCCTGGCATAGCCTCAATGCACGCATAGTACTGCCAAATGGGAGCGCGAGTCCTTGCCCCGTGATGGTAATTATCACGAGCACTATGAAGTTTCCATCCTGTTCTGGTGTGGTATATCGATCACGACAAGGAATTATTTTAATCACGCCCTGCGTGGAGCAATAATTATGTGTATTTATATTTGTATATTGCAGTTACTAATATTTTGTACATTACTAGCAGAGCCTCAGAGATCTCAATATGGGTTGGCCATTATGTTGATGGTGAGGTGTTTGTTAACCCTATCCAACAGAAAACATCACAAGTTCAATGCCTGGATTTCTTTTAGGTGCACATAGATTTGGGTATGCAATCTTGTAGATTGTAGGTTGCTGATCAATAGGCTGCCCGTGAACAGCAATTTTAGTACCTTCCAGAATTCTAAGCTAATTTTCTGAACTTCCGGAATGTGTCGACTTCCGACTGTTAGTGAGTTCTTATTATGAATCAGTCTACTAAGTCCGAGTTTGAGCGGCAACCAGACACTGAATGTCCCCAGGATTCATGACAGCCCCAGGACTGGCCAAGGCAAAGAACGGCCAGAAATTGACATTCATAACGTTTGAGTCGAGCCGCGCGGTCTAGAACCTCACCGCGAAGCGCCACAATACTTCCCCGCGTCGGCTCGGACGACTGGTTAAGTGATCAGTGCTCGATATATCCATTGATGTAATTGTCATCATCTTCTCGGAAACTTATTTCCAGCCTGATTCTCCCTTCTTCTGTTTTTGTAACCCTATAACTACCGCTCGGAATTATACGATTGAAGTGTGGAGGCGTGAATAGCGTAATATTCTGAGTGTTAGAGAAATTTCCGCCATCAGACTCGAAATTCAAATCATTTAAAAGTATTTTTGGAGTCATTAACTGATAGCAGTTGTTATCCGGGCATGGCTCTGTAGTAAGGACAAATGATTCTTTCTTGTGCGTACCATAATCTACGATTTCTGAATTAAAATACTTCATTGTGACCATCTTGCCAGAGATTTTCCCTGACATTGGTTGGTCATAAAATGAATAACAGTACTTTCTTGTTGGCTTTGAATCACCAGCAGACTTCATCATTGTATTGATAGTTTCACGCACATCTACTTTCAGCTTGTCATTAATACTGACCAGCTTGGTCTCAAGAGAAGAGTCAGGGTAGCAGAATCGCTTCATAACAACGTTGACATTGCCATTATCTAATTTATCACCCACGCTGATTGATTCAGCGTTTATCGAAAACCCGCTATCTTTCCCAAACATTCCAGCCGTTTCTGGTTCACTCATGAGTGTTTCCAGTAATGCAACATCATTGTTCTGAACAGCTGACCAAAATTTATCCACGAGAATAGTTGCTGGATCACTTTGACTACACCCGCATGCTAAAAGAATAATTGCTAAAATTGCAGTGTTTCTCATATTCTTCCTCAGTATCACATAACGTTCGCGCTGAAACGCAGCCTGCGTTGCAGGCTGGCGGCACTCAAGCGCATTGTTAGGCACTATGGCAAGCCCACATTTACTGTACCAGCTCCAATGTTAGGTTTTCTTGTCATGCGGCTCGTTGCAGCCGCCGTCCTTGATCCCACTGATCCCGGTACATTTTGGGTGTGATTCCACCCAGGGAGCCGTGGGGTCGGTAATCATTGTACTCGTCGACCCAGTCATCCAGGATCAGGCGGGCCTCGCGAATTGTCCGGAACTGCCACTTGTTCAGGCAGTCGTCTCTGAGGATGCCATTGAAGCTCTCATTGTAGCCGTTCTGCCAGGGCTTACCCGGCTCGATATATTGGGTGTTGATTCCCTTTTCTTTGCGCATCCTCTGGACCGCGTGCGCGGCCAATACTTTCCCCATCCAACTTCAACCGGTCATACACCTTGCGGTAGCCCCAGCGGGGTTGTGCACCGGAGAGCGAGACGACATTGTCTGCACCGCGGTCTACCGGCCTGCCTTGCTGAACACAGCGCTTGGTATTGCGATTCAGCGTCAGCACCTGGCATGCACGGCGCTCGCTCGCCTGGTACTTACTTTCCAGGTAGAGAGCGGCGCATGTCTTGTCGGATGTGGTTACCATTTTTTTGAATTCACATCTCTCAACATGCGAATATCCAAAGCCTGTTCTGCAACGATCTTCTTGAGCTAGGCATTTTCCTTCTCTAGCTCGCGCAGTCGCTTTACTTCGGCCACATCCATGCCGCCGTACTTGTTACGCCAGCGTTAGAACGTCTGCTCGGTCAGATTATGCTTCCGGCATACATCCCGGATATTATCCGACTGCTCGCCCTCGTTCAGAATCCGGATAATCTACTCTTCCGTAAACCGTTTCTTCATGGGTTCCTCCATCCAATTGGGGAATCCCTAACATTCTAGCTGGTTCAATTATGAAGGGGCGATCCAAACTCCCTCGTATATTGTGTATACAGGGCCAATTGTTCCATAAATAATTAGACCTCATATAATTCTCTTTAACCAAGTTGGTAATTGTATGGTTGGTAAAACTGTTAATACTTACATGGGTCCTTCGTCAGATTCAAGGTGAGTATTAATCTTACCCCAAGTTAATGGCGGGAAATAAAGATATGTAATTGTTACCTGCTTCTTGGGAATTAGTTTAGGGATCACGATTTCTCTGCCACCACCAGGTAACTTATTCTCCCGGTACTCAATATCTGGTAATACATTGTAGTCAGGTAACGTGGCATATCCGATGCGGACATTTGTTGCAGTTTTGCGCCCTGCATTTCTTATTACAACGGAATGAGTGTAGACATCCATCGGTGGAGTTGTACGAGGAAGATAGACACTTGAGACATGACCTAAAAATGCGACAACACGCGGTCGGTTCTCAAATAAACGCTCTAAAACAGCGCCAAGTAATAACGCAATTGTGGGAGCAGCAATCGTTGCAACAATGTTCCAATCTATCGTCATTACCCTCCACCTAAGCTATATCAGCTTAGCTAGACAATAATGTCACTAATTAAAAAACCGGCTCGTGGCCGGTTTATTTATTCTTGGTATACCCGTAGGTATACCCACACTTAATCCTGATTCTAGTTTTATTTCATAACTATTGGTCGGGGCGAGAGGATTTGAACCTCCGACCACCTGCACCCCATGCAGGTGCGCTACCAGGCTGCGCTACGCCCCGATTTAATGGATGGGATTATACCGTTCGTGCAGCCCGGATGACATCCGCCGGTCTTCATCCGCGCGGCGTTACCGCTTCAGCAGTTGCAGCACGTCCTCGAGTTCCAGCCGCACCTGGTGCACGATCTGCTGGCTCTGGGTGACATCGTCCCTGGCATCCTCGCCGGACATTTTCTGCCGGGCGCCGCCGATGGTGAAACCCTGTTCATACAGCAGACTCCTGATCTGCCGGATCATCAGCACATCCTGGCGCTGGTAATAGCGCCGGTTGCCACGGCGCTTGACGGGTTTCAGCTGGGGGAACTCCTGTTCCCAGTAACGCAACACGTGCGGCTTCACGCCGCACAGATCACTGACTTCTCCAATCGTGAAATAACGTTTACCGGGAATAGGAGGAAGCTCGTCGTTATGGCTCGCTTCCAGCATATGCCTCTACTCGTGCCTTGAGTTTTTGACCGGAGCGGAAAGTGACCACGCGACGTGCCGATATCGGGATTTCCTCACCCGTTTTCGGGTTGCGGCCGGGACGCTGATTCTTTTCCCGCAGATCGAAATTACCGAAGCCGGAAAGCTTCACCTGGCGTCCATCTTCCAGTGCCGCACGAATTTCCTCGAAGAACAACTCGACCAGTTCCTTGGCTTCACGTTTGTTCAGCCCCAATTCCTCAAATAATTTTTCTGCCATGTCGGCTTTTGTTAGTGCCATGATGTCAATCTCTCAGTGTTGCCCCAACTTCCTCACCGAGCCGTGCGGTAACCCGCCCGACAACGGTTTCAACGTCCTGATCTGTGAGTGTGCGTGAAGAATCCTGTAGAATCAAGCCAAAAGCGATGCTTTTTCGCCCTGTTTCTATACCTTTGCCCTGATATACATCAAAAATCACCAGTTCCTGCAGCGGCTGCCCCGCCGCTTCCCTGACCACGGCCTCCACGTCGGCGGCCAGCACCGCCTCGTCCACGACAATCGCCAGGTCCCTGCGTATCGACGGAAAGCGTGAAATCTCCCTGAAACCCGGCAGACTGACGCCCTTGACGGCCTCGTAAGCCAGCTCGAACAGGCAGGTGTTCGGATCGACGTCACAAGTGCCGGCCAGTGCCGGATGGATCCGGCCCAGCCAGCCCAGGTCGGCAGCGCCCGACCGCAGCCGTGCCGACTGACCCGGGTGCAGTGCCGGATGTTCGGCGGGGATGAATTCGGTCTTTCCCCCTGCCGGCCCCAGAATTGCTTCCACGTCCCTTTTCACGTCATAGAAATCGACCGGCTCTGCCTTGCCGTCCCAGCCCTCGGGCAGGCGCGAACCCGTGACGATGCCGGCAAGCATCACCTCCTGGCGGATCGCCCCCCCTGCCGCGACGAAACGCAAACCGTGTTCGAACAGACGCAGCCGGGATTTCTGGCGGTTCAGATTATGCTGCACGGCCTTCACCAGGCCCGGCCACAGACTGGTCCGCATGTCGGCCATTTCGGTTGAAATCGGGTTGGCCAGCCGCACCGGCGTCATACCCGGATTGACGCGGTTCTGCAGTTCCGGATCCACGAAACTGTAGGTCACTGCCTCCTGGTAGCCGCGTGCCACCAGGACATCACAGAGTTGTTCGATGTGCCGGCAGGTCTCGGGTACCGGCTGCATTTCCAGGGCACCGGACAGCGCGGTGCCTGGCAGGCGGTTGTAGCCGTAAATGCGCCCGATTTCCTCGATCAAATCGGCTTCGATCCCGATGTCGAAGCGGAACGTGGGCGAGGTGACATTCCACCCGGCATCCGTCGTTTCCAAACGCATGCCCATCCGCGACAGGATATCCACCACCTCGTCATCCCCCGGTGACACACCGAGCACTTTTTGCAGACGCTGCCTGCGCAGCGTGACGGACCGGCTTGCCGGGAGCTGCGCGGTGTTGGCCACCTCGATAACCGGGCCAGGCCGGCCGCCCATGATTTCCAGAATCAATCCCGTGGCCCGTTCCATGGCACGCTGCTGCAAGGCGGGATCCACACCGCGCTCAAAGCGGTGGGCCGACTCCGTCTGCATGGCAAACTGGCGTGCGCGCCCGGCAATGCTCTCCGGTGTGAAGAATGCACATTCCAGAAACAGGTCGGTGGTCGCGTCACTGACGCCGGAGTCCATGCCGCCCATGACGCCGGCAACCGCCAGTGGCTTCTCATGGTCGGCGATGACCAGCGTATCCGGTGTCAGTTCCAGGGCGCGTTCGTCCAGCAGTGTCAGCTGCTCGCCTGCGCCGGCATAGCGCACCCGGATGCCGCCCGTGAGCCGCGCCAGATCGAAGGCATGCATCGGCTGACCGAGCTCGATGAGGACATAGTTGGTGACGTCCACCAGCGGCCCCAGGCTGCGCAGGCCGCTGCGCCGCAAGCGCTCCTGCATCCACAGGGGTGTCCGCGCGGCGTTGTCGATGCCGCGGATAACCCGTCCGAGATAGCGCGGGCAGGCCGCGGGCGCCTGTACCTCCACCGGGAACCGGTCCGGCAATGCAGCAGGCACGACATCGATCACCACGGGTGTGAGCGGTGTGCGTGTCAGTGTCCCCACTTCACGGGCAATGCCTTCAATCCCGAGGCAATCGCCCCGGTTTGGAGTCAGGTCGATATCGATAACGCTGTCATCCAGCCCCAGCGCTTCCACCAGGCGCTGTCCCGTGACGGCATCGACGGGCAGCTCCAGCAGACCGGTGTGTTCCTCGCTCAGACCCAGTTCGCGCGCCGAACACAACATGCCGTGCGATTCCACGCCCCGCAGCCGGCTGTTGCCAATGCTCACGCCGCCGGGCAATTCGGCACCCACGGTGGCGAGCGGGTATTTGCCGCCCGCACGCACATTGGGTGCACCGCAAACCACTTGCAGACCGGCTGCCGCGCCGATGCTCACGACGCAGACCCTGAGCTTGTCGGCATCCGGGTGCGGCTTGACAGATATGACCTCGGCCACCACCACCCCCTCGAGGGCAGCGGCCACCGGCTCGACGGCATCGACCTCCAGCCCGGCCATGGTGAGCTGCTCGACCAGCTCGGCGGTGGAAACCGGCGGGTCGACCCACTCGCGCAGCCATTTTTCACTGAATTTCATGCGTTACATCAATTCCGGAAAGATCCTCGCAGCCGAGAACGCGGCGGGCAGAAAGGATACAAGAAAATCAAATTATTCGACCACTGTTTTATTGCGCCACATACGGAAAATCCGCCTTCATCTTGTTTCTGATGTAATTGCCATTTCCACCCTGCACCCGCCGTACGCTCTATGGCAATACGAGAGAATTAATATATGTTATATATATGAATATGTTAACTATTTTTATTAATGTGATTTATATCATCTAAACTGGCTCAAAAAGGCCAGGTCGTTTTCGAAAAACAGGCGCAGGTCATTCACACCATAGCGCAGCATTGCGAGCCGCTCCACGCCCATGCCGAATGCGAACCCGGTATAGCGCTCGTTGTCGATGCCGACCATTTCGAACACCCTGGGATGCACCATCCCGCAGCCCAGTATTTCCAGCCAGCCGCTTTGTCCGCAAACGCGGCATCCCTTGCCGGCACACATGACACACTGTATATCCACCTCGGCCGAGGGTTCGGTAAACGGGAAATAGGAAGGACGGAAACGCACCCCCAGGTCTTCCCGCTCGAAGAACAGGCGCAGAAATTCGTCCAGTACACCCTTGAGATTCGCGAAGCTGACCTGCTCGTCCACCAGCAGGCCTTCCACCTGGTGAAACATCGGCGTATGGGTGAGATCCGAATCACAGCGGTAAACGCGCCCCGGCGCAATGATCCGCAGCGGCGGTTCACGGTGTTGCATGACCCGCACCTGCACGGGTGAGGTATGGGTTCGCAGCAGGGTATGCGCGTCGAAATAGAAGGTATCGTGCATCGCCCGTGCCGGATGATGCGCGGGGATATTCAGGGCCTCGAAGTTGTGAAAGTCATCCTCGATCTCGGGACCTTCCGCGACACTGAATCCCAGTGGCCGGAACAGCTGCTCGATCCGGCGCAGGGTGATAGTGACCGGGTGCCAGCCGCCCTGATACTGCCCCCGCCCCGCCAGGGTGACATCGATCCGTTCGCCCGCCAGCTGCGCATCCAGGGCGGCGGACTGCAGCGCCTCGCGGTGTGCCTCGATGGCCTGCTGCACCTGCTGCTTGATGCGGTTGATTTCCTGACCCGCGGCCGGGCGTTCCACCGCCGGCAGCTTGCCCAGTTGCTTGAGCTGCTGCGTCAGCAGCCCCTTCTTGCCGAGATAGCGCACACGCACGCCGTCGAGCGCCGCCGGAACCTCTGCCCCCGCGATTTCCTGCAACGCCTGCTTTTCCAGTTCCGTCAGGCTGCTCACCTGCGACAGTCCTCCCCGGGTTTGCTTTGACTTATAAATAACAAACGAGCCCCTGAAAAAATCACAATCCTCTGCTTTTCACCGCAAAGACGCGAAGGACGCAGAGAAAAGCAAAAGAGACGACTGGGAACAACCTTTGCGCACTTCGCGTCTTTGCGGTAAACCATCATCAATCCGGAATGTGCCCGTTCCCCGAATGCCTGCAAGCGGTCATGCATCCGCCTTTGCCACTTGCCATTAAAAATAAAAAAGGGGAAAGGCCGGCGGCCCTTCCCCCTCTGTTGGCGCCCGTCTGCAGCCAGGGGGTTATGCCGATAAGCCGGCCTTGGCCTTTTCGGCCAGCGCGCTGAAACCCGCCGCATCGAACACCGCTATATCCGCCAGCACCTTCCTGTCGATTTCGATATTCGCCTTGTTCAGGCCGTCGATCATCCGGCTGTAGGACAGACCATTTTCGCGCGCCGCGGCATTGATCCTCGCAATCCAAAGGGTGCGGAACTGGCGCTTGCGCTGACGGCGGTCTCGATAGGCATACTGGCCGGCCTTGGTAACCGCCTGCTTGGCGACGCGAAACACCTTGCGGCGTGCGCCATAATACCCCTTCGCCTTGTCCAGCACCTTCTTGTGCCTGGCATGTGCGGTAACACCACGTTTTACTCTCGGCATTGCTGACTACCTCTGAATAATGATTTCAACTGAAGGGCAGCATGCGGCGCACCAGCGCCACATCCGCCTTGTGAATCTCGGCCGGAGAGCCAAGCTGGCGCTTGCGCTTGCTGCGCTTCTTCGTGAGGATATGACGAAGATGCGACTGGCCGCGCTTGAAACCACCGGAACCTGTGCGCTTGAAGCGCTTGGCGGCGCCGCGATTTGTCTTTAACTTTGGCATTTCTCTGCTTCTCCAAAAATAATTCTGCACCAGGGCTATTTGCGCCGCTTGGGAGCCAGCACCATCACCATCTGGCGGCCTTCCATCTTCGGTTCCTGCTCGACCGCCCCGTATTCATCCAGATCCGTCCTGACCCGCTGCAGCAACTCCATGCCCAGTTCCTGATGCGCCATCTCCCTGCCGCGGAAGCGCAGGGTCACCTTTACCCGGTCACCCTCTTCCAGAAAGCTGACCAGCTTGCGCAGCTTGATGTTGTAATCACCGATGTCGGTGCCGGGCCGGAACTTGATTTCCTTGACCTGGATCTGCTTCTGCTTCTTCCTGGCGGTCTGGAGTTTCTTGTTCTCCTCGAAGCGGAACTTGCCGTAATCCATGATCCGGCAAACCGGGGGCTCAGCATTCGGTGAAATTTCAACCAGATCAAGATTGGCTTCTTCGGCGATCGTTTGCGCCTCCACAAGGGAGACGATACCTACCTGTTCACCTTCCTGATTGATTACCCGTACTTCGGTGGCAATAATGCCTGCATTGATCCGATGCTGCGGTTTTTTTGCGGCGATACCCTAGCCCTCCAAAACAGTGCGGCCGTGGCTCGCGGATTCGGCTTTCAGGCCTTCGGCAAGCTGCTCGACTGGCAGACTGCCAAGATCCTTGCCGCTTCGCGTGCGCACGGCCACGGTACCAGCTTCCATCTCCCGATCGCCGATTACCAGCAGATAGGGAACGTGTTGAATCGTGTGCTCGCGGATTTTAAAGCCGATTTTTTCATTTCTCAAGTCCGATTTAACCCTCAAGCCCTGATTTTTCAAGGATTCTTCCACTTTTCCGGCGTACCCGGCCTGCCGATCCGTGATATTGAGGGTCACGGCCTGCACCGGGGCCAGCCACAACGGCAGCGAACCGGCGTGATGTTCGATCAGAATTCCGATAAACCGCTCCAGCGAGCCGAGAATCGCCCGGTGCAGCATGACCGGCACCTGTTTGCTGCCGTCCTCGGCGATATAGTGCGCCCCGAGCCGGCCCGGCATGGAAAAATCCAGCTGGATCGTGCCCAGCTGCCAGACCCGGGCCAGGCAGTCCTTCAGATTGAATTCGATCTTCGGCCCGTAGAAGGCCCCTTCCCCCGGCTGCAGTTCCCAGTCCAGTCGCTTGTGCTCCAGCACGGCCTGCAGCGCCGCCTCGGCCCGGTCCCAGAGATCGTCGGCGCCGACCCGCTGTTCGGGCCGGGTGGAAAACTTCACGCTGATCTCGTCGAAGCCGAAATCGGCATACACCTGAAACAGCAGGTCGATGAAGGCAGACACCTCCTCGTGAATCTGGTCCTCGCTGCAGAAGATATGGGCGTCATCCTGCACGAAACTGCGCACCCGCATCAGGCCGTGCAGTGTCCCGGACGGTTCGTTGCGTGTACACGAGCCGAATTCCGCCAGCCGCAGCGGCAGGTCGCGGTAGCTCTTCAGACCCTGGTTGAACACCTGGATATGGGCCGGACAGTTCATCGGCTTGATGGCATAGGTGCGGTTCTCGGAGTCGGTGGTAAACATGTCATCCGAGAATTTCTCCCAGTGGCCGGACTTTTCCCACAGGGAGCGGTCGATGATCTGCGGCGTATGGATCTCCTGATAGCCGTTCCGGCGCAGCATGTCGCGAATGTAGTCCTGGATGACCAGGTAGATGCGCCAGCCGTTGTCATGCCAGAACACCATGCCAGGCGCCTCTTCCTGGGTATGGAACAGGTCCATGACCTTGCCCAGTTTGCGGTGGTCGCGCTTCTCGGCCTCCTCCAGTCGATGCAGGTAGGCCTTGAGTTCCTTCCCGTCGCGCCAGGCCGTACCGTAGATGCGCTGCAGCATTTCATTGCGTGAATCGCCCCGCCAGTAGGCGCCGGCCAGTTTCATCAGCTTGAAACTATTGCCGAGCTTGCCGGTGCTCGGCAGGTGCGGTCCGCGACAAACGTCGAACCATTCACCCTGGCGATAGACAGATACCTCTTCGCCCTCGGGAATGATTTCGTCGATGATCTCGACCTTGTAGGACTCGCCGAGCTCGCCGAATATCCGCATGGCCTCTTCCCGGTCCCAGACCTCGCGTTCGATGGGGAGATCGCGCTTGACGATCTCGCGCATGCGCGCCTCGATCCGCTCCAGATCCTGCGGCGTAAAGGGTTCGTCGCGCGCGAAGTCGTAGTAGAAACCGTTCTCGATGGCCGGACCGATGGTGACCTGGGTGCCTGGGTAGAGTTCCTGCACGGCCTGCGCCATCACGTGCGCGGCGTCGTGGCGCAGCAACTCGAGCGCCGCCTCGTCCTTGCCGGTGATAATGGCCAGCTCCGCGTCCGCGTCGATGACATAACTGGTGTCGACCAGCCGGCCGTTGAGCTTGCCGGCCAGTGCGGCCCTGGCGAGACCGGGGCCGATGGCCGCGGCCACCGCGCGCACCGAAACGGGCTGGTCGAAGTCGCGGCGGCTGCCGTCGGGTAGCGTGACTGTCGGCATGTTATTGCTCCAGTGGTGACCGATACGAGGGGCCACATGAATTATTCAGGTACCGTTATGAGCGACAGCAGCGCATAGCGCACGAAAACGAAAAGTACCTGTAACCTTACTGTTGGTATTGGTAGGCGCGATTGGATTACTCCGGGCGGTCGCTCTCGGCATCCATGCCTCTCGCGACACTTGTGCTTCCCTGCACATCGTCCTGCCCTCCGCCCTTCGGGCCAGCGTCGCTGCGCTCCGCTGTTCCAATTCGCTCCCGGCGAATTGGTCGAACACGTTCTCATCCAATCGCGGGAAACTACCGTTCACTTCTTCAATATTGGTAGGCGCGATTGGATT
>Ga0210096_1000327_pt1 | contig 17424 bp, 16 predicted proteins | sample China_Galinas_PW_4_FD_184864 | JGI IMG/M metagenome (GOLD analysis project Ga0210096, IMG submission 184864) | Wetland microbial communities from San Francisco Bay, California, USA, that impact long-term carbon sequestration - China_Galinas_PWA_D2... | ecosystem: Environmental > Aquatic > Marine... | reverse complement strand
CAGATCGACGGTGACGAAACGCCGGCCAGGGTCGGCCGCACCGCCAAGCCCCACAACCTGCCCGCCCCTGAGGGAAAGCACTCCTGCATCGACCCAACCGGACGACTCGAGCTGGCGCGTCACGCCCGTTTCACGCCAGGCACTACCGGAGCCCAGATAACCCTGAAGCAGAATCAGGGTTTGCGCACTCAGGGGACCGCAGATCGTGACGAAAAACAGCGCCAAAGCGGCCACGACCCGGCGTTTCAGGTTTCCATCCATGCTTAGGAACTCCTCCCGGGTGAATGCTGTGGGATTCACACAGAATCCTTGACGACCGCTTCCCGCCTTGGCGGGCTCGAACATTGATACGCCAGCCAAGTCGGGAACCGCCGCGATGATCCGTAGATCGAACTAACCATGATATCTCAGTTTACACACATCCTTCTGGCGAGATGACCCTTGCGGGTAGACAGGCAGGCTTGCACGCGCCCGGTGGCGTCATTCTTCGCGGCGGGCTGCTAGAATATCCGACTGCCGCGCTTGGTTATCGCCCGATCCGGAAAATACGTTAATGTCCCAACCATCCCATACCGACACCCCACACATCGTCGAAGGGACACGACACAACTTCGACCAGATCGTGCTGGCGAACTCGCGGGTTGGACCCGTGCTGGTCAACTACTGGTCACGCGGCGCCGGTCCGAGCCTGCGGCTGTTCCCGGTGCTCGAGGCGCTGGTCGCGGATTTCGCTGGTCGGCTGCTGCTGGTCAATATCGACACGGACAGGGAGGGCGGTCTGGCGCGGGAATACGGGGTCACCAGTGTCCCGACAATGAAGCTGTTTCGCGATCGCGAGATCGTGGACACGATCCACGGCTACCAGTCGGACCGCAACCTGAGGACGGTCCTCAGCCGGCACATCGCCCCACCCGACGGCGAGCCCGTCCGGGACGCCCTCATGACCTACCACCGGGGTGATCGCGAACTCGGCATGCAGCGACTCGCCGAGGCGGCAGTCAACGACCCGTCGGATGCCCGCGCGCCCCTGGCGATGGCAAAGCTCCTGTGGCAGGAAGGCAGGCCGCACGAGGCGCATCGCCTGCTCTCGGCCTCTCCCGCGGCGGTAAAGGAGGACTCCGAGGTCCGGGATCTGGCGGCGCACCTGGAGTTCGTCATCACGGCACGCGATGCCGCCGACGCCGCAAGCCTCACCGAACGCATCCGTGAAGCGCCGGGCGATCTGGAAGCCCGATTCCAGCTCGCCTCGGTCAGACTGCTGGGAGACGATATCGATGGCGCGCTGACGCTGTTGATGGAGATTCTGGAGAAAAACCGGACCTTCAGGAACGGGGCGGCCCTGCGCGGCGTGCATGCGCTGTTCAGGATGCTGGGGAAGGACGACGAACTGACGACCCGCTTCCGGGGCAGATTGGGGCGCTCTTTGGCATGAAGCGCCGTTTTGCCGAACCCGGCCCGGCGGTGCAGGTCAGATCAAACCAGCGCAGGCTCGTCCGTTCCCTGCCAGCGACGGGTGGACTCGGCCGAAGCGGCGATTCGGCGCATCAACCTGCGGGTCGGGGTCGCATCCCTGAAGATAAAGATCGCCCCGTGCAGCTCGTCCGCCGACCCGCGCAACGGAGATGCGGTACCAGCGAGCGGTATCCGCCTGCCCCCCTCGGCGACCAATACATCGTCGTTACCCGTGAGTTCCATCTCGCCGCTGGCCAGACAGGCCGACAACGGATCGAGGACCGTCCGGCCCAGACTCTCGTCCAGTACGGAGAACCGACTGTTGAACAGACTTCCGACCAGTTGCTCGGGTTTGTACCCGGTCAGATCTGCGCAGGGTCCGTTCAAATAGTGGATCAGGCCGCTAACATCGGTGCAGATCACCGCTTCAACGACGCTCGCAACCGACAAGCCGGCGCCATGGTGCCGGTGGAACCAATGGCGCAATGCCTCTGACGGTGCGCAAATCTCGGTACCCAGGCATATAACGCCCTCCGGGCAACATCCAAACATAGGCATTTTCCCTTGGTGGCCGTACAAGCAGCCGTTTTTAATGAATTATTTCTCCGAGTAGCGATCTCGCCGCCGATTCGGACTCCGCTTCAGGGCGGCGCATTTGTGCACTACTCTATCTGAGTTCAAATGCCATGGCTATTGTGGGGAATGCGTATCCCCGCAATAGCACCGATCGGCTACCGGGTGCTAAGGTGATTTCTGTCAAATGACAGACCATCCTGCTGCTTGCAGACGTCCACTGCCTCTGGTGAAACCTTCATCGCCGCGGCGAAAAGGAGCCGTTCCTTATGAGATGAGCACGCCCACGGTGATCCACACCTTCGCCCTTATGGAAAGTCGCCCCCCTACCTTCCTTTGTACCGCTATTCCCGTTTCGGCTGGCTCGGTCGACTCGGCCGACATCTGTCCGGGCTTCACAGCTAGTAGAAAATGGCTAACTAGATGGATACAGGCATGGATTTTGGACCGATGCGAATTCCACAAGGCCGGCCGATTAGTTTTGCCGATGGCGCGTCAATCGTTGTATATTCCGGTCTTTCAGGGGCCAGACCGTTCGTGCGCGTTGTGCTCGGGACTACCCGCAAGGCGTAACAACTCAAGAAATCGGATGGCCTCCGGAATCGGTTCAGAGAACTGTTGTCTGTCGTCAGCCCGTAACCGCGTATACCACAAAGAATCGCCGTTGCAGATCGAAAAACGGTCCCGTTACGCACCGAGAAGGAGAACAGACAACATGGACGCAAAAATCGTCTGGCTTTTCCTATTTGTCGCACTCTACGGGTCATACTGCATTTTCTGGGGTATCAAAGGTGCGCTATCGGCCAAGACCGCCAGTGACTATTTCATCGCCGGCCGCAAGATCTCTCCCTGGGTGTTCGTGCTGGCGGCAACCGCAACATCTTTCTCCGGCTGGACCTTCATGGGACACCCCGGACTGCTGTACCGGGACGGGTTCCAGTACGCCTATGCCTCTTTCTACGCCATCACGATCCCGTTCACCGGCGTCATGTTTCTCAAGCGCCAGTGGATGCTTGGCAAACGCTTCGGTTTCGTAACCCCCGGAGAGATGCTTTCCAGCTATTTCCGTTCTGACACGATCCGGCTGCTGGTGGTGCTCGTGGCCCTGGTCTTCTCGGTCCCCTACCTCGGCGTTCAGTTGAGGGCCTCGGGTTTCCTATTCAACGTGCTGACGGACAACATACTCGGGGTCGACGTGGGTATGTGGCTGCTCTCGGCCGTCGTCATCATCTATGTCGCCTCGGGTGGCCTTCGCGCGGTGGCCTACGTCGACACCATGCAGGCGATCCTGCTGGCCTTCGGCATCGTCGCGATCGGTTTCATCGCCATACACTTCGTCGGCGGCTGGGAAAAACTGAACGAGGGTATCGCGGCACTGGCGCAGTTCGACCAGAAGCGTACCCCCGACGGCGACAGCCACTACATCGCGATACCGGGCGTCATCCAGTTCGTCAGCAACGGACCATCGGCGACCGGCGGGGCATGGACGGGCGTCATGGTACTGACCTACCTGTTCGCGCTGATGGGGATCCAGTCCGCCCCCGCCTTCTCCATGTGGGCCTTCTCGAACCACAACCCTAAACCCTTCGCCCCGCAGCAGGTCTGGGCTTCGGCCTTTGGAATCGGTTTAATCCTCATGGTCTTCACGGCCGTGCAGGGCCTGGGCGGCCACCTGCTGGGCGCCGACCTGGCGTTCGCCGCCGCGTATCCTGACTTTGTCAACAACGTGATGCAGGCCGGGCTGCACGGCAAGGACCTGATGGAAGCCACGGGTAAACAGGGCATGCTGGTCCCGCAGCTGATGTACCTGATGGCCGACACGGCGCCCTGGTTCGTCGGCCTGTTGTCCGTATGCGCCCTGGCCGCCATGCAGTCCACGGGTGCGGCCTACCTGTCCACCGCAGGGGGCATGCTGACGCGTGACGTGCTCAAGCGCTACTTGATGCCCAACGCCACGCATGGCCAGCAGAAGTTCTTCGGCCGAATCGGTGTCATTGTCATCGTACTGACTGCGCTGGTCGTCGCCACGACGGCGACCGACGTCGCCACGACGACGACCGACGCCCTCGTCCTCCTGGGCAGTCTCGCCGTGGCCTACGGGTTGCAGATGTGGCCTGCCCTGATCGCGGTCTGCTGGTGGCCCTGGCTGACCCGTGCCGGCGTCGTCGTCGGGCTGATCCTCGGATTGATCGCGGTAAGCATGACCGAGAGCATCGGTGCCGACATATTCGCCCTGTTCGGCATGGACCCGTTGTGGGGCCGTTGGCCGCTGACGATCCACTCGGCTGGCTGGGGAATCCTCTTCAACTTCGGGTCCGCCATCCTGGTCTCCGCGGTCACCCAGAATAACGGCGACCTGGATCACAAGATGACCTTTCACCGCTTCCTGCGTGAACATGCCACCCTACCCGAATCGAAGCAGGGACTGGTGCCGATCGCCTGGATCGCGACGCTGGTCTGGTTCTTCTTCGGGATCGGCCCGGGTGCGGTGATCGGTAACACGATCTTCGGCAATCCCAACGACGCGCAGACCTGGCTGTTCGAAATGCCGTCGATCTGGGCCTGGCAGCTCCTGTGGTGGGCCCTCGGTGTCGCCATGATGTGGTTCCTCGCCTACAAGATGGAGATGTCCACGGTACCCTCGCGCGAGATCGAGGTATTGCACGAGGACATCGGCGACGTTCATTGGAACCTGGACAAGCCTTAGGTCTCCCCCACCGCAGGGGCGGCACGGCCTCCCCTGCGAGGTAATGGCGGCATTTCTTCGTCGCGCCACGCCGACCCGACCACTGCCTGCATGACGAACTACTTTCTCCTATCGGTACTGATCCTGGCGCTGCTGCTGTTCTTTCCTGTTACCCGCCTGGTCTGGGTGATGAGCGTGCGCCGCCTGCAGCGCAAGACCGGACAGGAATTGTCCGAAACCGAAATCCGGGGGCAACTCAAACGGGCCCGTTTGATCGGCGCCATCCTCTCGCTCCTTTTCTCCTGGTTGTTCAATCTTTCCCTTGTCTCCCCAACAGGCAATGCGTGATTCGCAGTATCGCGGACTGATGACCGTGGCCGCGCTGATGACAGTGGCCTGGATCGGTTGGTCGTTCTACGATGGCATGCTGAGGGAAGGAAACCCGGGGGACGCGGACTACCTCGCCGGAAGCACGGCATTCGAGGACGGCCACTACGGGAATGCCCTGAAGGACTTCGACTCCGCGCTTGACGCCCATCCCGCACACATCCACGCCCTGCGCGGACAGGCCCTCAGCCTGATGCAACTGGGCCGTTTAGACCAGGCGTTGGCGGAATTTGACGCCGTCGTCGCGGCGGAACCGGATTTCGGCCCCACGATCGCCAACCGGGGAATCCTTCATGATCGCATGGGACACTATCGACTCGCCCTGGCCGACTACGAACTGGCTCTGCGTCTTGCGCCAGAACTGGCCGACGGTCCGGGGTGGTTGACACGATTTCTGCGCAAGCAGCCCGAACGACCGCCGACAATAGCGGACCGCGCACGTTACCTCCGCGCCGAACTCGCCAAGCCGGAATCCGAGCGTGTGATGCGCAATCCGGAACAGGATGCAAACCAACGCCCGTACAAGATGTAGCGTTGCGGGCCGATTGATGAAGTTCCCGCTATCACAAGACCCCTCAAGACCCGCTGACAAATAAAAGGAGTCATCAAGATGTCCGACACGAAAGTTTACCCCGTCCCGGAATCCGTTGCGTCCCGTGCCTGGATCACCGACGAGAAATACCGGGAGATGTATCAGCGATCCATCGACGACCCCGAGGGTTTCTGGTCGGAACAGGCCTCCGAGTTCGTCACCTGGTTCAAATCGTGGCAGACGGTGCTGGACTGGGACTTCCGCAAGGGGTACATCCGCTGGTTCGAGGGCGGCAAGCTGAACGTGTCGTGGAACTGTCTGGACCGGCATCTGGAGAAACGGGGCGATCAGGTGGCCATCATCTGGGAAGGCGACGACCCGACCGTGGATCGCAAGTTCACTTACCGGGAACTGCACCACGAGGTGTGCAAGTTCGCCAACGTCCTCAAGGAGCGAGGTGTCGGCAGGGGCGACCGGGTGTCCATCTATATGCCGATGATCCCCGAGGTTGCAGTGGCCATGCTGGCCTGCACCCGGATCGGCGCCGTACACTCCATTGTCTTCGGCGGTTTCTCCCCCGAGGCACTCAAGGATCGCATCCTGGACTCCGATTGCCGAGTGGTGATTACCGCCGACGAGGGGGTGCGCGGCGGCAGGCCGGTACCCTTGAAGACCAATACCGACAAGGCCCTGCTGGACTGCCCCAATGTCCATACCGTGGTCACGGTCAGGCATACCGGCGGCGACATCCCCTGGCACGACACACGTGACCTCTGGTATCACGAAGCCATGCACAAGGCCTCACCGGAATGTCAGGCCGAGGAAATGGACGCCGAGGATCCCCTGTTCATCCTCTACACCTCGGGATCGACTGGCAAACCCAAGGGTGTGCTGCACACCACCGGGGGATACCTGCTCTACGCCGCCATCACCCACAAGTACGTCTTCGACTACCACGACGGGGACATCTACTGGTGCACCGCGGACGTGGGCTGGGTCACCGGGCATTCCTATATCGTCTACGGACCCATGGCCAATGGGGCAACGACCCTGATGTTCGAGGGAGTGCCGACCTACCCCGATGGCGGCCGGTTCTGGCAGGTGGTCGACAAGCACCAGGTCAACACCTTCTACACCGCCCCCACCGCGATCCGCGCATTGATGGGGCTGGGCGACGAAGCGGTTAAAAAATCCTCCCGTTCCAGCCTTCGCCTGCTGGGCAGCGTCGGGGAGCCGATCAATCCCGAGGCCTGGGAGTGGTACCACAACGTGGTCGGCGACGGGCGCTGCCCCATCGTCGACACCTGGTGGCAGACCGAAACCGGCGGCATCCTGATCACACCGCTACCCGGCGCCACGGCACTGAAACCGGGATCGGCGACACGGCCTTTCTTCGGCATCGTGCCGGCCCTGCTCGACGAGCAGGGAAACACGCTCGAGGGCGCAACCAGCGGCAACCTCGTTATCACCCGGCCCTGGCCCGGCCAGATGCGCACCGTGTACGGGGACCATGCGCGTTGCATTGACACCTATTTCAGGATGTACCCGGGCTACTATTTCACCGGCGACGGATGCCGGCGGGACGAGGATGGCTACTACTGGATCACCGGCAGGGTCGACGATGTCCTCAACGTCTCCGGGCACCGCATGGGGACTGCCGAGGTGGAAAGCGCCCTGGTGCTTCACGAACAGGTGGCCGAATCCGCCGTGGTAGGCTACCCGCACGACATCAAGGGCCAGGGGATCTATGCCTACGTCACGCTGATGAAGGGGATCGAACCGACGAACGGGCTGAAGGACGAGCTGGTGTCTCTGGTGCGCAGTGAGATCGGTCCTATCGCCTCTCCCGACGTGATCCAGTGGGCGCCCGACCTCCCGAAGACCCGCTCCGGTAAGATCATGCGGCGCATCCTGCGCAAGGTGGCAGCGAACGAGGTGGACTCGCTGGGCGACACCTCGACGCTGGCGGACCCCTCGGTCGTCGAAGACCTGATCGCAAATCGGGCCAACAAATAGCCGCCCTGTGGGGCCGGATGGCGGCGGATGCCGATTCCCCGCTACCCGGCCCCAAAGCCCATCCCCACCGGCGCACCGCTTCGATCCTCGCAGACAAAGACCCGTGCTGACCCGTAGATCGGCACTGCCCGATCCTTTGCGTGTTGCATATATGTTACATTCTGGCCCGGACGCCGCTGTAAAAGGGCCTGTCAGTTTCGTAGACGTAAATACCACACCACCCGTTCGGGATGAAAGTGTGAACCCCGCCACATTTTTATCTTTCGCGCGTCCCATTTGTGCTACACTACGTGTACAAAAACGACAAAACACCCGGTGCTCCCAGGAAAAAGTGTGACTCCTATCACGAAAATTAGGCCACTGGGTTAAATCGTGTTGTATATTTGCACTTGTGTTGCATTTTTGAATGCGTGTTGTAAACTAGAACCATGTCGGTAGTGGCGCCCAACGTCGCACCACATAGACTTAAGCAGCTTTTGAAATAGTAATATTCACGCAGGAGAAACCTCATGAAGAAGAATCTGCTCGCAATAGCCGTCGCCGGAGCGATGGCAGTACCCACCGCGGGTTTCGCCCAAGGCCCGACCCTCTACGGTCAAGCACATATTTCCTTGGACTACATCGACAACAGTGAAACCAACGCGCTTCGCACCTCCAGCAACACCTCGCGCTTCGGTGTCAAGGGTGCCCACGAACTGAGCGACAGCCTGTCGGCCATCTACCTGTTCGAATGGGAGGTCGATGTGGGCAATGGTAATAATACGGGCCTCAAGAATCGTAACCAGTATGCCGGCTTCAAGCACGACGCCTTCGGCACCCTGGTCATGGGCCGTCACGACACCCCGACCAAGGTCATCGGCCGCAAGGTGGACCTGTTCTGGAGTAGCCAGCTCGGTCAGAACCGCGCCGTCACCACGGGTAACTTCTCCGACGTGCGTGCGAACCAGGTCGTCGGCTACATCTCCCCGGACTTCGGCCCCGTGCACGTGTTTGCGGCCTACGTTGCCAACCTCGGGGGCGTTACCACCGCAACCGGCGGTGTGCTCAACGACGATGACAACGACAACAACGCCATCAGCGCCGCGGTGATCTACGATCAGGGCGGCCTGTTCGCGGCGGTCAGCTACGACTGGTTCAACGACAAGGGATTTGCCCCTGCCGTGCCCAACGGCGAGGCGGACGCCCCGCAAAACCTGCGCATCGCGGCCAAGTACGGCTGGAACAACTTCACGGTCTCCGGACTGGGCCAGTACAACAACAACATCCTCGGCACCGACAACAGTCAATGGATCTTCGGCGGTGGCCTCGCCTACACGATGGGCAAGAACGTCGCCAAGGGTCAGGTCTACTATGCGGCCGAGCAGGACAACATCGACGACACCGAGGCGCTGATGTTCGCCCTCGGCTGGGATCACAACTTCAGCAAGTCCACCGCGGCCTACCTGACCTTCGCCGGGATCTCGCCCGGAAGCAACGCAGCGGCAGCCCAGGGCAATGTCGATTCCACCTCTGGGGAGCTCTACAACCTCGGCGGCAATGGCCACGGCTACCAGCTCGGGGTGGTCAGCGACGAGTTCGAGTGGGGCGTCTCTGCGGGCTACCGCATCAAGTTCTGAGTCTGTCTCCCAGGCTTAAGCTTCACTTAGGAAAAAGGGGCGCCATCCGGCGCCCCTTTTTTTATGCCTTGGATGGGGAGGAAGGACGACATGAGGCTCGGTGGGTGACGGTCGCAGGGAAGCGACCGTCAAGCTTAGAGGGAAGACTTCACGGCGTCCCGCGCAGGAGGTCCGCTTGCCGACGCTCGACAGGAAGCGTCTGCGCGGCCCTATGTAAGGGTCTCCACACCGCTGTCTTTCCCTAGGATCAGGACATCCGCCGGGCGGATCGCGAAGATCCCGACGGTGACAACCCCCGGGATGTCGTTCAATTCCTCCTCCAGCCGCGCCGGCTCCAGGATCTCCAGGCCGTGCACGTCGAGGATCTGGTTACCGTTGTCGGTGACGAAACCCTCGCGAAGCTCCGGATTCCCTCCCCGCTTGACGATCTCCCGGGCAACGAAGCTTCGCGCCATCGGAATGACCTCTACGGGTAACGGAAACTGCCCCAGCACGTCGACAAGTTTCGATTCGTCCGCGATACAGACGAACTTCCCGCTCGCCCCCGCGACGATCTTCTCCCGGGTCAGGGCACCGCCCCCGCCCTTGATGAGATGCAGATGGCGCGTCGCCTCGTCCGCGCCGTCCACGTAGATCCGCAGGTCCCCGACATGATTCAGTTCGAGCACCGGGATCCCGTGCCCGCGAAGCCGCTCGGCCGAGGCCTGCGAACTGGCGACCGTGCCCTCGATCTTGCGTTTGATCCGCGCCAGACCGTCGATGAAGTGGTTGGCCGTGGATCCCGTCCCGACCCCGACCACGTCGTCGACCTCGATGTAATCCAGGGCCGCTTCCGCGGCGCGCCTCTTGTTGTCGTCAGAAACCATGCACACCCCCTTTCGTTTACGGGTCGCAGGACAGACCCTAAAACCAATGCGTACGACGCACCGAGCCCGTACCGACCACCTGTTCAGCGTTACCCGAAGAATGCGGCATAATAGCGACAGCATCCCGACTTCGCCACAAACGAGACAACGGCAGCCGGGGGCTGAGCTCCACCGAACACTTCACCCCGAGACCGACACCCTCACATGGCGAGAGACTATCTCGAATGCATCCTCAACGCGCGCGTCTACGATGTGGCCGTGGAATCGCGCCTGGACCGCGCGCCGATGCTGTCCGCCCGCCTCGGCAATGCCGTCTACCTGAAACGCGAGGACCTGCAATCGGTCTTTTCCTTCAAGCTGCGCGGCGCGTACAACAAGATCTTTCATCTGGATCCGGCGCTGCGCGCCAAGGGCGTGATTGCGGCATCGGCCGGGAATCACGCGCAAGGTGTCGCGCTGGCGGCCCGCAGACTGGATGTCCAAGCCGTGATCGTCATGCCTCGCACCACCCCGCCGATCAAGGTGCGCGCCGTGATCTCGCTCGGGGCGCGAACCCTCCTGCATGGCGACACCTATGACGAAGCCTATGCCCATGCCCAGGAGCTCGCCCGGGCCGAGGACCTGAGTTTCATCCATCCCTACGACGACGCCGATGTGATCGCGGGCCAGGGGACCATCGGCATGGAGATCGCGAGACAACATCCGGACCCGATCGAGGCGATCTTCGTTCCCGTGGGCGGCGGCGGACTGATCGCCGGCATCGCTGCATGGTTCAAGCAGTTGCGCCCCGCGGTGAAGATCATCGGTGTCGAACCCGACGATGCCCCCTCCATGCACGAGGCTTTGCGTAAAGGCCGCCGGGTCACCCTGAACATGGTGGGCATCTTTGCCGACGGCGTGGCCGTACGCCAGGTCGGGAAAGAGACATTCCGCATAGCGCGCAAGTATGTCGATGAGGTGATTATCGTGGATACCGACGAGATCTGCGCCGCGATCAAGGACATCTACGACGACACCCGGGCCATGTCTGAGCCGGCCGGGGCGCTCGCCGTCGCAGGATTGAAGCGTTACGTCGAGCGCGAAGGGCTGCGCGACCGCGACCTGGTGGCGATCAACAGCGGCGCCAACATCAATTTCGATCGACTGCGGCACGTCGCCGAACGCGCCGAACTCGGCGAGCGTGCCGAGGCCCTGCTGGCGGTAACGATTCCTGAGAAGAAGGGAAGCTTCCGCAGATTCTGCCGCGCAATCGGCAAACGCAGCATTACGGAGTTCAACTACCGATACTCCGACCCGACCGACGCCACGATCTTCGCCGGCATCCATCTGACACGCGGGGACGAGGAACGCGACAAGATCATCTGCGGACTTCAGTCCAAGGGTTATCCGGTACTCGACATGACAGACAACGAGATGGCCAAACTTCACGTCCGCCACATGGTCGGCGGGTCATCGACGAGCGTGGGAGACGAGGTGGTTTACCGCTTCGAATTTCCCGAGCGCCCGGGGGCGCTCATGGAGTTTCTCACCGCACTGGGAGAGACATGGAACATCAGCCTGTTTCACTACCGCAACCACGGCGCGGCCTACGGTCGCGTTCTCGCCGGCATTCAGATCCCGGAACCGGACCGCGCCACATTCAGGGCCACGCTGAAATCGATCGGTTACCCGTGCTGGGAAGAAACCGATAACCCGGTTTACCGCCTGTTCCTCGGCTGACACCCCGTCGAGTGGCGTCAGCTTACAGAATACCGTTGCGATCAGACGGAACGTTTCTTCGCTGCCGATTTCTTTTTCGTCACTGATTTCTTGCTGGGCGCCGCCTTTTTCTTTACTGCGACCTTCTTTTTCGGCGCGGCTTTTTTCTTCACCGACGTCAAACGCTTCACGGTCGATTTTTTCTTTGCGACGACCTTCGTCTTCGGCGCCGCCTTGCGGGTTACGGACTTCTTCTTGGCGGTTGCCTTCTTGACGGCTGCGCGCGGGGTTGTCGATGCACGCACTGCTTTCTTTTTTGCGGTCGTGGTTTTCTTCTTTACACTACGTTTTGGCGCTGCTTTCTTTCGTGCCGACACCTTCTTTTTCGCACTGGTTTTTGGTGCGGTAGCCATTGACTCCCCTCCCCTGGTTTGCGGGTCAATGCGTTTGAGTATATGCCAGAATGGCTAATTTACCAGAAAATTTGGTAGCTTAGGCGTCCATCGCTGCGGATCCCGCAGGACGATTGATCCGGGCGGGGCGACGACGCCACACGCATACCACATCAAACGAGGTGCCCGGCCTAGGTTCCACCTGTACTTATTGACAGGCGCTGATGGACGGCAACCGAACCGGTATCTGCGTTGGTGGGGGGACAGAGAAATCCAGTATCGACTCGGATCACTCGAGAGCCAGGATGAACTCCCAGTGAGCCGCGGAGACGGGCATGACCGACAGCCGGTTTCCCTTTCTGACCAGGGCCAGGTCCGACAACTCGGCGTGTTCCTTGAGTTCCTTCAGGGTGATCGCGCGCTTGAGCTTGCGCTTGTAGCGCACGTCCACCATGAACCACCTCGGCGCCTCGGGATCGCTCTTGGGATCGAAATGCGGATCCTCCCTGTCGAACGCCGTGTGGTCGGGGTAACCCTCGCGCACGATCGAAAGGACACCGACGATTCCAGGCTCCGCGCAATTGGAGTGGTAAAAAAAGCCCAGATCGCCCTTGGCCATCTGCTCGCGCATCATGTTGCGGGCCTGGTAGTTGCGCACACCGTCCCAGTGAGTGCCCTTGTCGCGCTTGAGGTCATCAATGCTGTACTCGTTGGGTTCCGATTTAAACAACCAGTATTGCATCAGGGCCAGGTCTGGATATGAGAATTTCTGGTCAGATGGATACGACGATACACCGAGGGTATCTAGGCTCTGTTGACATTCATCATGGACGGCGACTTTACGGATCTTTTCCGCCCTGACGGCGTTGGATTCGACTTGCAATGGGGCGGCATTGCGCATCGAATCCGCCTTGTCAGGACGAAAAATCCCTCGAAAATCCACTCGCCCAGATAAATGTCAACAGAGCCTAGTCGCAATCGGGAATTCTGCTTGAAAGGTGGGGATGCTCTCCGCACGTGCCGACGCTAACCATCGACCTTGAACCAGAGGTTCAGGTGGGAACTTCATGTAACGTCTAAGGCTCTCCGGCGCGCGGATATGCACATCGACATCGCAATTTCATCCCCGGTGCAATTAAATAGGCTCAAGGATAAACACCCGGAAGCTATCGAACACCGCAGAGGCACCCCGAATCCGATTGTAGGCCAAAGGTCCTCAGACTTCCATCTGCCGGGATTCGTCCAGCACGATATCGATACGCTCGCACAGCGATCGCAGGCGCGCGCCCACCGTGTTACCGAATTCGTCCCGACCCGCCTGCTCGCTGAGCATCTCGTTGGTGATGTTGAGGGCCACCATGACGGCGAGCCGGTCGGCGCCGATGACCTTGCCACTGTCGCGAACTTCCTTCATCCGCTGATTGAGGTAGTTGGCCGAGGCGATCAGTGAAGACTGCTCCTCGCGAGGACATGCAATACGGTAGTCCTTACCCAGGATGGTGACGGAGACCGGGACCTGATCGGTACTCACTGCACATGCTCCATGGACTTGAGCCGACTGACCATCGCCTCCACCCGGGACTTCGCATGCTCGTTCTTGTCGATCAGCGCGGCACGCTCGGCGGCGAGATGCTCCTGCTGCTTTCTCAACAGGCGATTCTCCTCGCGATAGTGATCGCAGCACCGGATCAGGTCGTTGATCCTGGCCTCGAGCCTTTGCAGCTCTTCCTCAGCACTCTGTTCAAGTGTTCGCCGGCTCATGTTGCCCCCGTGCGCCCGGTGAAATGCCAACGCGATACCCACTGGCAATGTAATACTAGGCGGGCTTCCCGAGACGGTCAACCGAGGCGTCTCGTGCCGTACTGGCTCATGTGGATCAGATGGTATGATTACCGGCATGCCAATACCCGATCATGCGTCCGTCAACGAGGCCCTGGAACGGGCAGGCTCCGGTCTGGACGCATCTGAGTGCCACGGTCTGATCTGCGGGGTATTGAGTCTCGATGGGGAAGCGTTACCTGAACTGTGGATGGCGGAGATCGCACACGACCTGGAACCGGGCGACGCACTGGCCTCGGAGAGCCTCAGGATCGTCGAGGAACTGGGGGAGCAGACACGACGTCAGTTCCTCGATCCGGACCTCGACTTCCAGCTTCTGTTTCCGGATGAAGACGAACCCCTGACCGCAAGGGTCGATGCGATGAAACGCTGGAGCCTCGGATACGGATTCGGGTTGGCGATCGCCGGATTGAAAGACCCCGCAGACCTGCCGGATGACAGCGCTGAGATCGTCCGGGACATCGCGCAGTTCGCCCGCACCTCGATCGAGGACGATGAATCCGAGGAGAACGAGGTCGCCTACACCGAACTGGTGGAATTCCTGCGGATGGGCGTGTTACTCGTACACGCGGAATCACCGGAATCCACGCTGTGGACATCCGAGAATCAAATCCCCCATTGAGAAGCGGCATGAGGCACCAGGAGGACGCAAACCCACATGACCCCCGGTGAATTTGTACGCAGGCGCAAGAACCTGATGCGCGCCATGGAACCGGGTTCGGTGGCGATCCTGCCCGCCGCACCCACCTGCATTCGGAATCGCGACGTCGAGCACCCTTACCGTCAGGACAGTGATTTCCTCTATCTCACCGGATTTAAGGAACCCGAAGCGGTCGCGGTACTGGCGCCGGGCAGGGACCAGGGCCAGTTCATCCTGTTCTGTCGCGACAAGAACCCGGAGCAGGAGATCTGGCACGGACGACGCGCGGGTCCCGCCGCGGCCGTGACGGACTACGGTGCGGACGACAGCTTCCCCATCACCGATATCGACGAAATCCTACCCGGACTGCTCGAAGATCGTCGCCGGGTCTATTACACCATGGGCCGGTACGGGGATTTCGATCACCGTCTGATGGACTGGATCAACCAGATTCGCGCCAGGGTCCGTGCCGGCAGTCACGCGCCGCATGAATTCGTCGCGCTCGACTACCTCGTACACGACATACGCCTCTACAAGTCACGCAGCGAGATCGCAGCCATGAACAAGGCGGTGGCCATCTCGGTCGCGGCCCACGAGCGCGCGATGCGGTCCTGCCACCCCGGCAGGTACGAGTTCGAGATCGAAGCCGAACTGAGTTACGAGTTCGGTCGTAACGGCACGGTGAGTGCCTACCCGTCCATCGTGGGTGGCGGCGCAAACGGCTGTATCCTGCACTATACCGAGAACAGCGACCGGCTCAACGACGGCGACCTCCTGCTGATCGACGCGGGCGCCGAATACGAGGGCTATGCCGCCGACATCACCCGAACGTTTCCCGTCAACGGCAGCTTCACGGACGCACAGAGGGAGATCTACGAGGTCGTGCTCGCGGCACAACTGGCGGCAATCAAGCAGGTCAAGCCGGGTAATCACTGGAACGATCCCCACAATGCTGCCGTCAGGATACTGACCAAGGGCCTGGTCGAACTGGGTCTGCTGAAGGGCGAGCCGCGCAAGCTCGTTCGCGAGGAGGCTTACCGCCGATTCTATATGCACCGCACGGGTCACTGGCTGGGTCTCGATGTCCACGATGTCGGCGACTACCGTCTGAGCGGCCAATGGCGCCAGCTGGAGGCGGGCATGGTACTGACCATCGAACCGGGCATCTACATCCCGGCGGGATCGACGGGTGTTTCAAAACGCTGGTGGAACATCGGTGTTCGCATCGAGGACGATGTCCAGGTCACTCGAGAGGGTCACCGGGTACTGACCGATGGTCTGGTCAAGGAACCGGACGCGGTATCGGCCCTAGTGGGAGCCGGTGGCTGATGCCTGCGGCGCAAGGTTCCCTTTTCGCATCGGGGACGACCGTTGCGCTGACCGACGCGGCGGTGGGCCCATGAGTGCCGGGAGCAAATACGACATCGCCATCGTTGGCGGGGGCATGGTGGGCGCTTCGCTGGCGTGCATGCTTTCCGGCGGACCGTGGCGAATCGCCGTCATCGAAGCGGCGGTCGCGTCCGCCGGAAGCACCCCCGCCTACGAAGACCGCGCGATCGCCCTCTCCCTCAGTTCGAGAAATATCCTCTCGGCGATCGGCCTTTGGGACGGTCTGACCGGATCAACCACACCCGTCAGGACGATCCACGTCTCCGAACGTGGCCGGTTCGGCGCGACGCGTTTTCGTCACGAGGAGGAAGGTGTCGAGGCCCTCGGCTATGTGGCGACGGCCCGGGACATCGGGGCGCTGCTGCATCGCGAGCTGGCGAACCGGTCCGATGTCTCTTTCCTGGCGCCACGGCGTGTCGTCGAACTTCATCTGACAGACGAACTGGCGAGACTTCGGTGTGAGGACAGCGGCGGGAAGGAACCACTGGACCTGACGGCGCGTCTGGTCGTGGCAGCGGACGGAACGGAGTCGTCGATCCGAAAACGACTGGGCATCGAGGTCGATATCGGGGACTACGGACAAACCGCGGTCGTGACCAACGTGACGCCCGGGATTCCGCACGAGTTCACCGCCTTCGAACGCTTCACCTCATCGGGTCCGATGGCGCTTCTGCCATTGGACGCGGACCGAATGTCACTGGTCTGGACCCATCGCAACGACAGGGTCGGCGGGGTGCTGGCCTGGGACGATGACACCTTCCTTGGCCGGCTCCAGTCCGCCTTCGGGTACCGGCTGGGGAGATTCAGGAAGGCGGGTACGCGAAGGGCCTACCCCCTGCGCCTGGTGCGTGCCCGGCGCCAGGTCGAGGGACGGGTCGCACTGCTCGGCAATGCCGCGCACAGCCTGCACCCGGTCGGCGCGCAAGGATTCAATCTGGCCTTGCGGGAGACTGCTTTGCTCGCGGAGATGCTGGTGGACGAGGTACCCCTAGACGGCGACCCCGGCGATCCCACCCTTCTCAGGCGATTTGAACACCGTTTCCGCTCGGATCTGGCGCGCACCACCCGCTTCACCGACACGCTGGCGCGGGTGTTCGTCAATCCCTGGCCGCTGTTGATACCGCTAAGGAGCCTAGGGCTTGTCACCCTGGACACCGTGCCCACGCTTCGCCATCGCTTCGCCCGAGTCGGCATGGGTATCCAGCTTCCCCTGCCGCGCCTCGCGGCCGGTATTCCGTTGAGAAACGGGCAATGAAGGTCGATATCGCGGTGTCGGGGGCCGGGATGGTGGGCGCGACTTTCGCGAGCGCCTGCGCAGCTTCGGGTTTCCGTGTGGCG
>Ga0210096_1000326_pt1 | contig 17437 bp, 21 predicted proteins | sample China_Galinas_PW_4_FD_184864 | JGI IMG/M metagenome (GOLD analysis project Ga0210096, IMG submission 184864) | Wetland microbial communities from San Francisco Bay, California, USA, that impact long-term carbon sequestration - China_Galinas_PWA_D2... | ecosystem: Environmental > Aquatic > Marine... | reverse complement strand
GCGGGCGGCCAGACGGTGATCGCCGAGGTGGACTTCTCCAGTGCCCCCATGACCCTCTACGAGGGGGCTATCTATCTCATTCAGGCCAGTCCCTACCAGGTGGAGCGCCTCGACTGGGAGGGCCGCAAGGCCTTCGTCACATCCACCCGGGCCGACTACTACACCGATGCCATCGACTACACCAAGCTCAAGATCCTGGACGACTTCGAGCGAGCGGGCCAGGGCAGAGGAGAGGCGGCCCATGGCGAGGTACATCTGGTCAGGCGTATCGCCGGCTACAAGAAGATCCGCTACTACACCCACGAGAACGTCGGCTACGGCAAGATCAACCTGCCAGACCAGGAGATGCACACCACGGCGGCCTGGTGGCAGCTGGCCCCCGGAGTGCTGGAAGAACGCTTCGCCAGCCGCCAGCAGGCCCTGGACGGCTTCCTGGGCGCCGCTAATGCCATGCACCATGTGGCGGCCCTGTGTACCATGTCCGAGCCTCGAGACCTGGGGCGGGCGGTGGGTGACGGGGACGCCCGCTGGTTCGCCACCGTCGGCTCCAACGGGCGGGGCCAGATGCGGGACTTCGAGGGCGGCGAGCTCAGCCCCGAGGCCGAGGCGCGTTTTCGCCCCGCAGTCTTTCTGTACGACAACTATCCGGGCGGGGTGGGGCTGTCCGCCCCGCTGTTTGACCGGCGCGATGATGTCCTGGCCCAGTCGCGGGCCCTGGTGGCGGACTGCGGCTGCCGCTACGGTTGTCCGGCCTGTGTCGGACCCATACTCGCCTCGGACGAGCAGCGGGGCTACTCGCCGAAGGCCGCGGCCTTGACGGTTCTGGATCTGTTGCACCATGGATCTTAAGCAGCGCCTGTCGAGTCTGCGCCGCCAGAGCGGGGGCGAAGCCGTCGACTGCTCGCGAGCGACGCGCCCCGCGATTGCCGAGCGCATCGAGCGTCTGCGACCTGCGGTGAGCGGCCCGGAGCATCGGGGCGGTTGCCCGACCATGACGGACCCCTCCCTGGCCGAGCAGCTGGGCGGTCACCTGGTTGCCGACGGGCTTATCCGGGTCACCCGCCGTATCGGCCTCGACGGACATCACGGTCGCGTCGCGCTCTGCGGGCTCAATCACCGTGTCGCGACCCTTCCGGAGCCCGAGGACGGGGACCCCGAGCGATGGCTGATGATCGATACCGAGACCAGCGGTCTGAGTGGGGGCTCCGGGACCCTGGTGTTCCTGCTGGGGCTGGCCCGGATCGAGGCGGGCTGGCTGGAGACCCGCCAGTACCTGCTCACCGCCTTTGCCGGCGAGCCAGCCCTGTTCCGGCAGGCCGGCGATTGGGCCGGGAGGGGACGCACCCTGCTGAGCTTCAACGGCAAGTGCTTCGATCTGCCCCTGCTCACGGCCCGGGCCCGGCTGGCGCGGGTCGCCGACCCTTTCGCCGGGCTGGCCCACCTCGATCTTCTGCACCCCACCCGTCGTCTGTTTGCCGGTCGCTGGTCGGACTGTCGGCTGGCGACCGCCGAGCGGCAGCTGCTGGAATTTGTCCGGGAGGACGATCTGCCCGGCTCCGAGGCCCCCCAGGTCTGGCTGGACTGGATACGCCGTCGGGATGCCTCTCGGATGGGGGCGGTGCTGCGCCACAACTACTGGGACCTGGTGTCACTGGCGGCACTGGCCCTGCGTCTCGGCGAGGCCAGCCATGCGCCGGGGCGCTGGGGTGCGGATCCCCTGGCCGCGGCCCGGTCCTGGTCGGCGCGAGGCCAGGATCAAAGGGCGCTGGCGCTGCTGGAGTCCCATCGGCAGGGTTTGGTGACGGCGGGGCTGCTGGAGCTGGCGCGTTTGTATCGCCGCTCGGGCCAGTGGGTCCAGGCCTGCGCCATCTGGAGCGACCTGGCAAGCCAGGGAGAGGCGGCGGCCGCGGAGGAGCTGGCCAAGTATCACGAGCATGTGGCGCGGGATCTGGAGCTGGCCATGAGCTATGCGAGCCGCCTCGGCGAAGCTCCCGAGCATAGCCATCGCCGGCGGCGTCTCGCCCGTAAGCTGGCGGAGCGGGGATCGACGGGGACGCTGCTTTAACCTAGAAACCGCAAGGGTAGCTCAGCGCTGCAGCTTGGGTGGCAGGGGCAGCACGTTGGTGTCGTGGGCGTACTGCTGGGTCTGATAGGGGACGCCCGCCGGCGGGGGCTGGTTGCTGAGGTGCCAGCTGCCCGATTCATCCTGCCACTTGTAGACGGTGCTGGTCTGCATCTGGCGACCCAGGGGGGTGCGCGCCGCCCATTCGGGAAGTGCCTCGGGGTGCGTGTAGTAGTAGACTCCCGTCGCGATCGAGCCTCCCACGACCAGGAGCAGCAGCAGGTTCCGAATCTTGTGGGTGTCGGGCTGGATTCGGGTGATCATGGTCGCACTTGTGACGGGCCGAGCTGTCTATGGCCTATAGCCTGATCGAGCCAGGACCCGGCCCCTGTGACGGGGCTCACGGATTGGACGAACGGCTCAGGGGCTACAATTTTAGCAGGCTGGGTGTCGTCGCACGCGGACTCGGGCGAGCAGTGGCGAAGCGGGCCATTTTTCGGAGATGTCACATGAAGCTGGGCTTACCGATTGCGATTTTGCTGACCGCCTCGTTGCTGGCGAGTTGTGCCACTGACGATCCCAATCGTCGAGCCAAGACGGGAGCGGTCATCGGGGCCGTTTCCGGGGCAGTGATCGGGCATCAGCTGGATCACAGGCACGGGGCATACTATGGCGCCGCGATCGGTGCCCTGGCCGGCGGCGGCATAGGCCACTACATGGATCGTCAGGAGCAGGATTTTCAGCGGGCGCTGGCGCAAGAGCGTCGCGCCAATGAGCTCGACATCCAGCGCATGCGTAACGACAGCCTGAAGCTGACCCTGGACAGCGAGGTCTCCTTCGCCTTCAACAGCGATGACATCAAGCCCAGCTTTCGCCCGACCCTGGACAAGCTGGCCGCGTTGATCCGGAAGTACGACCGCACCACGGTACACATCGTGGGACACACGGACAATGTGGGCTCCGATGCCTATAACCAGCAGCTGTCGGAGCGTCGCGCCTATGCGGTTCTGGACTACCTGGCCTCCTACGGGATTGACCCACGTCGGTTGACGGCCGAGGGTCGCGGCGAGAGCGATCCGCGTGACACCAACGCCACCGAGGCAGGTCGTCAGCTGAACCGCCGGGTGGAGGTCTATGTCACGCCGATAGAGGGCTGATGGCTTCGGCGAGGGCCCCGCGCCGGTTTCCCGCTGCGGGGCTCACGTCCCGATCTGCGCTTCGAGGCGCAAGATGATCCCCGGCGTCACGTCATAGTTCTCATCCCGGGGCCAGCGCAGCTCCGGCTCCACCTCATAGAAGAGCCAGGGTCGCAGGAAGCTGCTGCGGTAGCGCAGATGGGCGCGGTAGGTGTCGACTTCCCCGCTCGGCTCTGTCACCCCCGTGACCGAGACGCCGAGGTCGAGGGCCCGTTGGCCGGACAGGCGACGGAACCAGTTGGCACCGGTGCGCCATTCCAGGCCATCGCTGGATTCCGAATAGAGGCCCGACAAGGTCCAGCGCAGCAGGTCTTTCTCCTGGAGGCGGCGCTCCAGGTCGACACGGGAGGTCTCCCCGACACCTTCAGAGTCCTGCCAGAAAAGCGTCTGGGTGAAACGCATCTGGCTTTGCTCGCCGAGCGGCCGGAGATACCGATAACGGCCGCGCACGAACGGCTCGACGGGCGTGCGTGCCCGGAGACCGGCAGTCAGGCTGAGGTGCTGGCGGATCGCCTCCTCGAAGGTGTAGCGCAGACCCAGGTCCACCGGGTTATCGTCGTCTCTGCGAGGCTCGATCAGGGCCCCCTCGTCTGGATGCAGCGGGTCCAGGGGCTCCTCGTCGGTTCGACCGCTGACGATCAGGTTGAGCCGCTCATTCAAGGCCGGCAGGCGGATATCCGCGTGCACTCGGGGGGAGACGTCGAAGCTCGCGTCCTCCCGATAGCGGGAGTCCAGGGTGAGTCGGACCAGGCTGCGGGCACGCTCTTCGTCGCTGCGCGGATCACCGAAAAAGCTGTCGAACCACACGGCGGAGGTGTCAAGAGACCTGGCCAGGTTATCCCGGGTCAGATCCAGCCACTGCCTGCCCGGCACGGCCTCATCGCTATCTGGGGGCGCCTCTCCGGCCAAGCCGATCGAGCCTTGGGAGCCGATCGCGAGTGCCAGACCCACCCCAAAGGCTCTGGGCTGGAGTATCCGTCGGAGAGGTACGGCTCGGAGCATGGGGGCAGGGCTCGCAGCTCGGTGAGCATGGAAACACTGTTATTATAATGGATTCGGCCCCTCTTGGCACGCGGCGGATGACAGGGCTCGCCATGGCTCCCTCGGCTGGGCGTTGCGTGAATAGGGAAAAGCAATTCGGGACAGCCGCGCGGTCGAGCGGGCCGGATTTCGATGGAGGGATCGGGGTGGAAGGCGCCGGCCTCAAACCGGGACCATGCGGGCGAGCGCACGTCGATCCAGCTTGCCGAGGGCATTGCGGGGCAGAGCCTCGACCAACACCAGCTCTCGCGGCCGCAGGCGGGGACCCAGATGCTGCCGAGCCCAGGCATGGATCCGGTCCGGGGAGATGTTGCCCACCACCAGCGCGACCAGTAGATCTCCCCAGATCGGGTCTGCACGGGCGCTGACGCCGACATCCTCCACCCCCGGGCAGGCCATTAATCGTTGCTCGACCTCGGCGGGATGGATGGTCTCCCCGCCGCTGACCAGCAGATCGTCGGCGCGGCCGAGGAGCCGCAGGTGGCCTTGACGATCGAGAAACCCCAAATCTGCGGAGACGAAGCCGCCGTCGTGCAGCCCCATGCCTTTGGCTCCGGCCGGATTGGCGTAGCCGGTCATCACCGTGGGGCCGCAGATCCTGATCCGGCCCACCCCAGGTGCGGGGAGTCCCTGCTCATCGACTATCTCCAGTCGGGTCCCCGGTAGCGCAGGCCCCATGTCGTCGGCCTGCCAGAAGTCCGACAGGCCGCAATGGGTAGCGACCTGGGAGGCGGCTTCGGTGAGTCCGTAGGTGGCGCACAGGGGCCAGCCGGCGCGATGCGCGCGCCGTGCAAGGCTGTTCGACAGCGGACCACCACCCACCAGGGCCACGCGCAGTCGCTCGGGCGGTGGGCTGTCGTCGCTCTGGTCGAGCAGGCGCGACAGCATGGCGGGAACCAGGGAGATCTGGGTGATCTCGTTGTCGGTCAGTGCCGCCCACACCCGGGCGACGTCGAATCCCTCATGCAGCACCACGCAGGCACCCGCGCGCAGGCAACGCAGGAGAATGGACAGACCGCCGATATGAAACAGCGGCAGACAGGCCAGCCATCGGTCGCCCGGGCCCAGGGGGATGCGCGAGCGCGAGGCCTCGACCGCCGCCGCCAGATTGGCCCCCGTAAGCATGGCGGCTCGGGGTCTCGCACTTCGGGTGCCGCTGGTCGCGGTATAGAGACAGACGGCCTGCTCCCGGCTTGATCGGGGCGGGGCGATGGCATCGCCATCGGCCCTGTCGAGCCAATCGGCGGGCAGCCGCTCCCCTCCACCGGGCAGCTCCGGCTCGAGCTCTGGATCGACAAAGACCTGGTCGATCGTGCAGTCGGCCATCAGCTCCGAAATGCCCCGTCTGTCCGGGTCCAGCGGCAGCAGGGGGCGGCCGCTGTACAAGGCCCAGTAGAGGGCACGGGCGATGCGCTCGGTACGACGGGTCAGCACGGCGAAGGGGCCGCTGGAGCCCCGGGTCGCGGCCTCCACGCGGGCCGTCAGGTGGCCGAGCCGCCGATACAGCTCGGCGTAGCCCAGCGCCCCGCCCTCGGTGATCAGAGCGGGTCTGTCGCGGTCATCTCCCGCGGCTCGAAGCAGCCATTCGCCGGGCCCTGGGTCTTGCACGGGGATGATCGTCGTCGAATCAGCGCGTCAGGTGTCCGCGAGCCTCTCCCGAAGGAGGTCCGGGAGCGGGCAGGTGTCCGCCCCGGCACGGTGGATACAGACATGGACCGTGGCCACTCGGGCACAAGTTCTTCCGGATAGGCCGACGAACTCGGCCGAGATGCAGAAAGACGTGTGGCCGAGTCGGCTCACCGAGATACGCACGCGTGCCTTGTCCCCGTGTCTGAGCGGCTGCAGGTAATCCGCCTCGGCATGGGCGATGGGCAGAGCCAGCTCGCCGGCGTCCAGCAGCCCCGCGAGGTCATGACCCAGCCCCGCCATGAAGGCCTCATAGGCGTCGTGGGCGTGGCGGAACAGCTCGGGGTAAAAGAGCACGCCTGCCCTGTCCACCGACGACATGCCGATGTAGATCGGGTATTCGAACGCCATGTGTTCGTTCATCCTGATGAGAGCCAGAGCGCACAAGTGAAGCGCGGACTGCGGGGGATTTGCAAGACGGCGGGGTTTCGCGGCCCGTGGACTCGCCATGCTGCCCCGAAATATGTCATCATCGGATTTATCCGTTTTTTGTCAACAAGTATGCCGGCTTGATTGTCTTTTCGTCCGTCTTGGGTGTTGCGACCAGCACAGCGATTACAAGGCGTCGGATGTTTGACCACGTCGCTCGCGTCTTTAGGGTCCACCGCCTGTCGCGACTTGACAGTGGCGTATTGCCGGGCAGCGGGGCTGCATGAGCAGCGTCTCCGCCAGCTTTCTTCTTTACACCCTGTGCGTGCTCGGTTTCGGGATCTATACCGCGCGCTTCGTCCAACACTCCAGCGCGGATTTCTTTCTGGCCGGGCGGGGTCTGGGGCCCTGGCTGGCGGGGCTGTCGACCACCGCATCCGCCGAGAGCGGATGGGTCACCCTGGGGCTGGTGGGAACGGCCTTTCACCTGGGTGTGGGGGCCTTCTGGATTGTGCCCGGTACCCTGGCCGCTTTTCTGTTCAACTGGTACGTGATCGCCACGCGCCTGCGGCGGCGCTCTGCCGAGCGGGACTTGATCACCCTGGCGGATGTGCTGGCCGATGGGGCAGCGCCGGTCCCGGCTCAGGTCATCCGCTGGCTGAGCATCCTGGTCACCGTGGCGATGCTCTGCGCCTATGTGGCTGCCCAGCTCACCGCCGCGGCCAAGGCCTTCGAGTCGACCTTCCACTGGAGCTATGCCACGGGGGTTGGCCTGGGTGCGGGCATGGTGGTCGCCTACACCACGCTCGGCGGCTTTCGGGCGGTGGCCTGGACGGATGTGGTCCAGGCCGGGCTGATGATCGGCGCCGTCACCCTCTTGCCCATCGTCCTGATCTGGCAGATTGGAGGCCCCGAGGCCCTGTGGTCTCGTTTGCAGGCAATGGACCCTGACGGGGGCCTCATGGACCCCTTCGGCGGTGCTACCGGGCTGGCGCTGCTCGGCTTCTTCGCCCTGTGGCTGGGCATCCCCCTGGGCAACATGGGCCAGCCCCATATTCTGGTCCGCTTCATGGCCACCCGTGACGAGACGGCCCTGCGCCGCGGCGCGCTCATCTCCACGGGCTGGATGCTGGTGCTCTTCGTCGGTGCGGTGCTGCTGGGCATAGCCGCGCGTGCCTATTACGGAGAGCTGGCCGACCCGGAAAAGGCCTTGCCCACCGCCGCGGTGGATCTGCTGCCGGGATGGCTGGCGGGGATGATGATCGCCGCAGTGCTGGCGGCGGTCTGCTCCACCGCCGATTCCCAGCTGCTGGTGTGCGCCTCCAGCATCAGCCACGACTTCTGGCACCGCCTCCGGGGCAGGGTGCAAGGCGCCCGCTCGTTGCTGCTCACCCACAGAATTACGGTGCTGGGCATAGGAGCGCTCGCCGCCTTGATCGCCATGAGCCAGTCCCGCCTGGTGTTCCACTTCGTGCTCTACGCCTGGGCGGGCCTGGGGGCTGCCTTCGGCCCAGCACTCATCCTGAGCCTGCTGTGGAAGCGCACGACCGGCTGGGGCATCGCGGCGGGGATGTTGACCGGTTTCCTGACAGCGGTGCTCTGGGTGGAGATCCAGACCCTCAAGAGCCTGGTCTATGAGCTGGGGCCCGCCTTCGCCGTCGCTCTGCTGAGTATCGTCGTGGTCAGCCTGGCGACGGCGCCGTCACGAGCTGAAGCCAGATAAGACGCCCCTGGCTGCGCATGCAACAGCAACCGTCTTATGACCTGGCCCAGGCACGGCGGCACGCCGACCCGATCCAAGGCTCGATGACCTCGAACGGCCCGGCCGCGGTTAATGAAGAAGACCGAAGCTGTGACCGGATTCGGCCAATAAGCGGCCATCGGCCGGGACAGCGGGGCGCCCCCGTCTTCCCCGCGTTGACTCCGGCGGCGATGTTCTGCAGAGTGCCCGTATCGTCAAAGCTGAAACGCTCGGACATGGATCAAACCACCCATGCTGACAAAAACGAAAGATGACCTACTCATGCGATGGAGCACTGCAGCTTCTCGGAGTCGGTTTAGGGCGTCCTCATGCCACCTTTCGTGACGGCCAAGAGGAAGCCATTCGTTACATTGTCGAAGGTAAAGGCCGCTTGTTGGTTGTGCAGAAGACCGGCTGGGGCAAGAGCTTCGTCTACTTCATCGCGACCAAGCTGCTGCGTGAGGCCGGCGCCGGGCCAGCGCTGTTGATCTCGCCGCTGGTGGCACTGATGCGAAATCAGATCGCTGCGGCAGGGGTGCAATTGAAAGCATTATAAGTGCTTTCTAATGCGAAATCGGTTCAAAAGGGCTGTTCAGCTAAGCGGATTTAACCGATTCCCAATACGTGTCCCAGTTGCTATTAGCGCGCAAGGTACGCAATGCGAGCATCTTTTCTGCATTATCAACCTTCCACCAAGGACCTGAAATCTTCAAACGTTGCTGAATGACGTAGCGATGTGCACTTTCGATCTCCCCGGAGCCGATCGGTAATCCTTCGGCAATCGCGCGAGGGTAATCGAGCTGACCTGGACGATTGCGCATGTAGCGGTAGCAGGCGCGAACCGGTGCGTCGTTGTCCGCCAGCTCAGGCGCTTCGATATGCGGCAGCAGCGATGCCAAAACGCCACTCGCGTTCCCGTCTAGCAAGGCGGCCTTCTGTTCTCTCTACCATGGGCGCGGGTCGTCGCTGCAATGCTTGCTGGCGCTCCCCAAGTATTCGCACAGATGGTAAAAATTTGGAGGAAACTCGGTGTGTATAGAAACTAAGCCGCCAGATTGGGCCGGCACAACTATATCTCGCTTATTTTAGGACCGGGAAGACGCGCCATGAAAGGCAACGCTGTGCTGTCCGATAGATACCTTGTCCCCACTGCGGCGGCGAGATGCGCTTTACGAACCACATCCTTGTGGCTCGCCCTTCGGGCCAGCTGAAGCTGTTCAAAATCGCTCCAGGCGATTTTGTCTGGCTATGATTGAGGAGCCAGAGGTCATCGAGCACATCCTGCGTCATCTGGGGCTCTGGGACCCGCGCCCACCGAGCCAGGCCCCGCCCGAAGACGATGACTGGCCTGTGGACGGCCAGATTCCTCCTGACCTACGAGCCCCTGCCCGCCATCGCCTGATCGTTCTTGAGCCTTGACGCGAGGCCCGAGCGGGCGCGAATCGTGCTAGAATCGGGTGGACGTCAAGGAAATCGGGTACACAGCCGTCAAGCAGGGCAGTGTCGGGCTCTCGGCGGCCTCACCACGGGGGACAGAGGATGGTTTCGTGCAGCACAGGTGGTCGCAGACCGGCGCGGGGCGCTGTTTTGGGGGCCGCTGGCCTTCGCTCCGTCTTCGGTGGCTAAGAGCAAATTCCTATCCCTAAATTTGGTTAAACCATCTAAGTTGACACGAAACATCCTCTGCCGCCGACCGCCCCGGTGAGATATGCGGTCTAGGGGCGGTAGCCTACTTGCTCGGAGTTAGAGGTAAGAGGAGAGCCAATGATTCTCATTTTTCCCGTAGCCGTGAGTCTGTTCCTGTTCGGGACCTGGATGGTGATTGGGTATTTCGACACATGTATCCTGGAGGCGACGGACCCGAAATTCGATTGTTGGGCAGGCGTACAGATCTTTATGGTATTTGCAGGTATCGGAGCTGGACTGGCAGGTTTAATGGCACTGCTTGCACGTGTCTTGCTCCATACATTCATGCGACCCGGGACAAGTCGGTTAGAATGGGTATCAGCCCTGGTATCCGGTGTCCTGCTTGTGCTGCTGTTCTACGGCATCATTCACTGGCAACTCGGCACGGGTATGAAGTTGGGGGCCAGGCTGGCCCTTTGGCTTGGAATCAGTTTTTTTGTGTGCGCCTTGTCGCTCATGATTGTGAGGCGTTTGATAAGAGAGGTGGGAAAATGAGTGTCCTTCGTTCGGTATTTGGTCCGTCGAAAGATGAGATCTGGAGCCAGATTGCAAAGGATATTGGAGGGCAACACGTGCAGGGCGGATTCTTGCGCGGCGGCGTTCTGCGCTACCGCTCTGGAGAATGGGAAATTACGCTCGACACCTACAGCACGGGCACGGAAGCTACGACGTCGCATACGCGGATGAGAGCCCCGTTTGTGAACAAAGACGGTTTACACTTTTCGATTTCTCGGGAAGGGTTGTTCTCTTCGATAGGGAAATTCTTTGGTATGCAGGACATTCAAATAGGCGATGCGTACTTTGATGACAGCTTCGTCATAAAGGGTAATAACGAAGAAAAGATACGCCAGCTCTTGAACGAGCCGAGGTTGAAACAACTGATTCACGCGCAACCCGAGGTCAGTTTCCAGATTCGAGACGATGATAGGTGGTTTGACGGACAATTCCCCGAGGGCGTAGACGAGTTGCATTTTGAATGCTATGGCGTGGTGAAAGACGAGAAGCAGCTCAAGAATCTGTTCGATCTCTTCAGTCTGACGCTACAACGGCTGGTGCAGATTGATTCTGCATACGAAGACGACCCGGCAATCACGCTATAGGAGTATTTTGCAGGTCCAGTGGCGTCTTCGCCTCGAACAGCCATTTCAGCCAGAGTCTGCGGTCTTTGGCAAACGTCAGAAGAAACTCACGCTTATGACAGCGGTGGGTAATATGCCAAACTTGCCCCGGGATGTGGTGGCGGTTGGCTCGTGCCATGCGACCTTTCTCCTTAAACAGCGATTTTCGCGCACGTTTAACCGTCACAACGATATAAGAATCACTCGATGGTGCCGCATGAGAACCGCAGACTCAGGGAGGCATCGCCGGATGCCGGCAAAGAGTCTGGCAGGTTTTTCCAAGGTACAGAGCGAAGGATTGGATTGTGGGCGCGCCGGGGATAGGTCACGGTCACGCGACCGTCACGAACCTCGATGCTACCTTTGCCTTTGACGAAGTGACGAAACAGCTTGGGGGCATCGCATTCCTCGAAGCCACGTAGCTTCCGAGCCAACAGGGTATAGAGCGTATCGGCGACCAGGGTCATCAACGCATCGAAGTGGACCTTGACCAGAATCGGCGAGGACAGGGGATTGAGGTTGAAGAAGCTTACGGCCTCGGCAATGCCGTTGCCCACCCGCCAGCGGCGCGCACAGTGGCCCACCAGCAGCTCTACCGGCAGCTCCGTATCGTTGCTGATCAAGAAGGTTGGCGCCTCGCGGCCATGGTTGTTCATGACGACTTGGCGCAGTGAGCCGGCATAGCCGCGCAGCTCCACGGTGGATTCATGCACCGGCGGATTCGGATACTTGCGCTTTCCATGGGGTATGTGGATCCGTTTCCACGGCTCGAGGTCCCGCACGCTCTCCAACAGCCGGTTGCCACGACGTCGCAAGGTCATGAACTTAACGCCGGTTTCATTGAGCTTTGAGAGGTTGGCATAGGTGGTAGAGCGGGAGTCGAACACCAGGGTGGGGCTGACGCCTCGCCATACCTTGGTCCAGAACTCCATGAAGGCCAGGATCTGCCGATCACTCTCCGCGCGCTGGATATCGGCCTGCGTGTAGAGTACCAGCTTGGTCTGCGCATCCTGGGCAAACAGCGTCAAGGCCCCCTTCATGACCTTGCCGCGGGCACCGGCCCAATGGCGCTCGAGCACGGACTCGTCGCCGAAGTGTGGGACGGTGTGGAAATCCAGGTTGAGCATGCTCCCATCGTAGAGGCCTATGCGGATCGCCTGTGGGACAAAAGCCTCGTGCAAGCACGGCAGGTGAGCATCATCCAGTGCATAGGCATAGCTCGACATGGCCGTGCACTTTGGGCAGCACGTTCAGCCCGGAGAACAGGCCCAGACCGGGATCGAAGCCATGTTCGCCGACATGCGCGTAGCGCTCGGTGCCCAGCAGCTTCAGCGCCAGGAAGGACAGTAGGTAGCTCAATGCCGGGATCTGCTGGCTCCCCGGCAGCCGGGCGGCCTCGACCACGGCTGGGAACCCCAACTGCGCAAGAAACGGCGCAAAGAGAAGCACGCCGGCCGCTGGCGAATCGAAGCGCTCGCCGTCCCACGCCTCGATCCCCATCTGCTGCGATTTCTCGGGTATCTGCGCACCTTGCACGGTCCTGCCGATCTTCAGGCGGGTGCGCCGGGGACGCTTTGCGAAACCTTCTTCGGCCAACACCCGCTCCACGGTGCGCACCGAGATCTTCACCCCCTCCTCCAAGAGCAGCTCTGTGATCTCGACCGCCCAAAGCCCTCGCTCGCGCCAGTCACGATTCGTCTGACGGGTCGCGGCGCTGACACGCCGTCGCCGGGTAGCACTTTCGGGCGGCGGCTCGGTAAAGTCCAGCTTGCCGTGCTTGAACTGGTGGCGCAGCAGATGGACATCGCTGACGGTGTAACCGAATCGATCGGCGACGAGGCGGGCGGGTAGATGCTCGACGAACGAAGCACGCAAGGCCTCGTAGCGTCTTTCCCAATCGAGCCGCGGATGGGTGAAGAACGATGAGTCGGCCACGCACATCCTTATAGTCTGTGGCGTATAAAGTCTCAACTATGCGAATCTCAAAACAGGCGCACCGCTAACCACATCGACGCTTCGAGGACGGGCACCCGTCCAGAATACGCCTAAATACTGGCATATTCAGCGCCTCTCCTGGCAACTGGCGGTTCACGAAGCCGATGCGCTTCGTTGTTTTAACTGCCACTCTATGGCATCTTTATCCGTCATACGGTATAAGCGCTCTGGCGGCGGGGCGGCGCCGTGTCGCGCTGTCCGCTCGGTGTAGATAAGGGGCTCGCAGGGAACCGGCGAAATCCTACGCCCAGGAAACAGTACGAAATCGGTGGCGCGAAACTCGCTGTTTAATCAATAGGATGGCGTGGTCCGACCCCATTGTGTTGTCCTATCTTGGACCGTCTTGGGATCAGGTCACAGGCCTGGCTGCACCTGGCCAGCGAATTCGAGACCCACTTCCGCAGCTGGATCGGTCAGGCAGAACAAGTCGAGGAGGCTTGCCGACTCGGTGGGCACCACTGGGCGCGCGGCATCGGGGCCTGTCGGCCGTTTCCCAGCTGAGCGCCGTCAGCTCTCCCTAGAGCCCCATAACCGCACCCGATAGAGCATCGGGGGCAAGCCCGTGGCCGATGTTCGGTCCGACCCTCGAATCTTGCCGATTGGCCCGTTTTGGCCGCCATTTCCTCTCGTTGGAGTCGCTCTTAGCCCGGGATAGGGGCACAGGCGGGCACGCTCGGGCTCCCGCTTTCGGGGGGCTTCCAAAAGATGGCTGTCCAATTCTTTCTCATGAGTACGCAGGGAGAAGCCACGCAGCTGCATGGCCTCGATCATCTGCTTGCGTAACGGGGTCAACGTCTTGTCTCCTCGGTGAACGGCCCAGAGGGGCCTCCAAGAAGTGTTGACGATGCGGGAGAAGCACGAAGCTTGCTGGCTGCAAGGCTACCGCGAAGCAGTTTAGTTCAACGACAAGCCTCAGCCGGCCTACGGGAAGCGGCAACAGCACTGCAAATCAACCCACAGCGCTAGCGGCCGACGACGACCCGGAGGGTCGGATGGAGGCACTTGTTGGCGCTTATTCTTTCTGCTTGCTTGCGATCAATGCCCGCACCGCTGTAGCGAGCTTCGCCGGTATCGCCATCATTATCGTGTCGTCTCGCTCGATGGCAGCTTCAATATGGGCGAGCTGTTCGTCCTCGGACTGATTCTCGTAATGCGCGAGAGCTTGGCGCACGCGTTCTTCGTTCCAACCCTTCGGAAACCTATTACTCATCGCCTTTTCCTCCGTTGCCGTCGGCGGTAGGCAGAGTCTTTGCCTTGCCACGCAACTCGTAGGACGTGATCACGAACAAGCTGTCAGGATCTTCGTCGGGGACATAGATCACTTGAAGATACCGACCGGCGCTGGTTTGTCCAAGTTTCATGCGTGAACCTCGCTTCGCAGCCAGATCTTCACCACTGCCGAGCAGAAAGTCGGTCACTTCTTCTTCGGCTATGCCGTGCTCATAGATATGCGGAAGGCCCGTTGTTGGATCATGATAGAATCGAATATCCAACGCGAATGCCTTCCTTCGTTCCTGTGATGTGTACTTGTGTCGATGGAGTCGCTATTGGTTCGTTGCGCTCTGTTCGGCGCCAACAGATAAGCATTTATACGCCGCGCGCCCGGATCTCGCAGGAGAAGCTCCGAAACCGCAACGTGGCGTATAGATGTCTGTTGAGCTAAGCCGCTTCTGCCCGGGAGCCCGACACCTTATCGATAGGGAAGAGCATCGCGCGGGCCCAGCTGGGGCGCAATGGGAGGCCAGTCACCAAGGCCGGTGATGGGGTCCTCGGTGCATTCGTTGACCGCATGAGCGTCCCTCGGGCGTGCGATTTCGGTGGTCGATAGGGCGATTCTAGCCGAGGTTGGGTGTTGTGCACGAGCGTGTCCACGGTGCGCTTGGAGCGCCGGCTTGAGTCTCGTGTTGTCCCGGCTGAATCGGGCGCTCGATTCAGCCGGGCGTGCTCAGCGCGTCAGCGATAGGGTGCGCAGCACAGAGCCGCCCAGCGCGGCGGGATCTCACGCACGGGACGCATGGGACCGCGCCGACACACCGGGCAGGGCCAGCCCGGCTCGGGCTCGTGGCCTTGCTCAGCCTCAGGCCTAAGCTCTGGCGGTGGCGCCGCCAGGAGCTTTCGAATCCGCGCCAGGCGCTGCACCCGGCAGCGATTGCCCAGCAGCCCGTAGTGGCGCACCCGCATCAGCCCCTTGGGCAGCAGGTGCAGCAGGAAGCGGCGGATGAATTCCGGTGGACGTGCTGGCACAGGCTGTGGCCCCAGGTGTGCAGCACGCCGGTCATGCCGAGCTGCCCACCCAGTCGGTTGGCGTCATGCCCAAACGCATCGAGTGTGCCCCAGGCGGCCTGGAACAAGGCGCGGTCGATCACCTCGGGATGGGACTGCACCCAGGGGTTGGGCCGATGGGGCAGCGTGAACACCAGGTGGAAGTAAGGCACCGGCCGCTGGTTGGCGCGCCGGTGCTCACTCCACGCCTCGGTGGCCCGACCTTGGCACTGCGGGCAGTGGCGGTCGCCGCAGCTGCGATAGCGCGGCTGCTCGGCCCCGCAGCGGTCGCACCGCCCACTCAAGCCGCGCCTCGGTGCGACAGCCGATCAGATGAGAGGGAAGTAGCCATCCACTGCTTGGGGGGCGGCGCGATCAGAGCAGGGCTTGCGGGCTCGTCCCGGCATGGGCGCCGCGGAGGCGGCCGCAGCCCCTCCTGGCAACGATCTCTCCGTACTGGGCGGTGCTGCGACCACGAGCAGGTGACACCCGGCCGTTGACAAGCGCCAGTCAGGGGCTACAGTGAAAGAACGGACAGGAAACTAGGTGCCACGGAGAAGCCCCAGATGCCCAAGCCACGAAAATCGCTGATCAGCCTGGACGCGACCGCCTACTACCACTGCATCTCCCGCTGTGTGCGCCGCGCCTTTCTATGCGGAGAGGATGCCTACACCGGGCGCTGTTTCGAGCACCGCCGAGGATGGATCGAGGGGCGGCTGCTGGAGCTGGCGCAGATCTTCGCCATCGAGGTCTGTCGCTACTCGCTTATCGCCACGCACAGCCACCGGGTCTTGCACGTCGATCAGCCGCTCGCCGAGTCTTGGACGACGCGCGAGGTGGTCGAGCGTTGGCACCAGCTATTCAGCGGCACGGAGCTGTCAGAGCGCTATCTGCGAGAAGAGTCACTGCTCGAGGTCGAGCAGCAGCAGCTCGAAGACTTGGCCGAGACCTGGCGCGAGCGGCTGACCTCGGTGAGCTGGCTCTTGACACACCGCGCAGCTCAACGAGCACATCGCCCGCAAGGCCAACGAGGAGGACCAGTACACCGGGCACTTCTGGGAGGGGCGGCTTCGGTACTCCGTCTAAGCGATACTTGCGCTACGTCCGTAAGGATCACTTAGACGGAGTGCTCATCCCAGGCCCTGCTCGACGACCAAGCCGTGCTCGCCTGCCTCGCCCACGTGGACCTCAACCCGGTGCGTGCCGCCATAGCCGAGACGCCAGAGGAGATTCTGACTACACCTCGATTCAGCGACGGATTCGCATACTACAGGCCGCCTCCGAGCCCAGCGAGACGACCTCGGGGTGCCGCGGCAGTCGAGCAGGCTCCACCACCCCCACCGACCCAGCCACCCGAGTTCTATCCGTTCGTAGGCGGCGTACGCGAGGCCATGCCCGAGGGCCTTCCCTTCCACCTGGCCGACTATCTGGAGCTGGTCAACTGGACCGGCCGGGCTGTGCGTGAGGACAAGCGCGGCGCCATTCCCGACGATCTGCCGCCGATCCTGCAGCGCATCGGAATCACTCCCGCTGCTTGGCTCCAGCTGGCCAGCGAATTCGAGACCCACTTCTGCAGCGGGATCGGTCGGGCAGAACACGTCGAGGAGGCTTGCCGACTTGCTGCGCCTCAATACCGGCATCCCGCCGACCTCGATGGAGAGCCGCAGCCGCCTCGGCTTGCTCACCCTGTTGGACGGCAATACGGCCAACGACGACCCGGCGGGCTTCCCCAACGGGCGGCGCCTGTCGGATGACGTCACCGACATCGCCGCACGGGTGGTGGCCGGCGTCCTGGCCGGGCCCGATTTCAACCGGTTTCCCCACAACCGCATCGGCGACCTGGTGAACCGCAACGACGTCCCCTATCTGGAGAGCTTCCCCTACGTCGGCCCCGCCCATCCAGGGCGCGAGCCCTAACCGTCAAGGAGGACCCACATGGCACCGCGGACGAGCGCACGAGCCGGACTCGGAGGTCTGTTGGCAGGAGCGGCTCTCCCCTTGCTGCTCATCGCCACGGCACCGGCTTCCGCGGTGCCATTCATCCCCGACAGCGACCAGCAGGTGCTGGTCCGACTACCTCCGCGGCCCCCGGGCGAAGCGGTCTTGCGGGCGCGTACCGGGCTCGATGCGGCCGCCGCCGTCGATCTGGCCCGGGCCGTCATTCTCGCGGTGCAGGGCCGCCCACGGGCCGCCTTGGCGAGCTGCCGACCCCTGTGGCGACTGAGTGAGCGGTTGCTGGCCGCCGCCTGCAGCGCCCACAGCGCAGGACTCACGAAAGAGG
>Ga0210096_1000325_pt1 | contig 17460 bp, 7 predicted proteins | sample China_Galinas_PW_4_FD_184864 | JGI IMG/M metagenome (GOLD analysis project Ga0210096, IMG submission 184864) | Wetland microbial communities from San Francisco Bay, California, USA, that impact long-term carbon sequestration - China_Galinas_PWA_D2... | ecosystem: Environmental > Aquatic > Marine... | reverse complement strand
AGCCGAAAGACCTCACGGGCCGCGGCACCGTCCTGCTCGTCGAGGACGAGGATGCGGTCCGGAGCTTCGCCGCCAGGGCGCTCGGCCAGCGCGGCTACAAGGTGCTCGAAGCCTCGACCGGCGCCGTCCGAGCTACTCCTCGTCCCCGATGACGGCGACCGCGCCGGCCTGATGCGCCTTCCTGAGCAACCCGCCGAACCTCGCGAACAGGGCGTCGGCATCGGACGGCGCCGGTCCTCTCGCCACGATCAGGAGGACCTTGCCCCGCCAAGCGGCGGTCGACGCCAGCTCCTCGTCGATCCGATAGAGGTTGACCGGGATCACGTCGGCGTCGACTCCACCTTCCGGCGTCGAGCCGGTCCACCCCATCGCGTCCACGTGGAGCCGCAGCGTGCGGGGCTCGATCAGCTCAATCGCGGTCGTCCCGCGCGTCCAACCCTTCCACATCGAGTAGCGCTCGGCGTGCACGTTCTCGAGGCCCATCGCCTTCATCCGGGCCACGCCCCATTCCACCCCGTTCCACATCGCCTGCGACCCCGTGACGCGGGCGCCGATGTCATCGCTCAGCGCGGTCAGGTACTCGAAGGCATGCGACGACATCAGCCCCGCGCCCGCGATCTTTTCGAGCGCCGCGAGCGTGCCGTCCTGCGCCGGGCCGGCGTGCATGGCCGCCTGTTGCGCGAGCGCCGGGCTCGCCCATGTCACAATCGCCGTCATCACCAGGGCAAGACGCTGCATCTCATCGCCTCCGGGCAAAGGAAGGACCCGGCGTCATCGCGGGTCGCCAGAACATGATGTCGCCCCCGTGCGCCCGAGGCCACCCCCAGGCGTGCGTGAAGGACCCACCGGTCCGGTTCCAGACTGCCAGCGGTTCCCCGGCGGCGGCACTGCCTCCCACCGGATCCGCTTGCACGTCTTCGCGTTCGCCGTGACACCCGCGACATCCGCCGGCCAGCCAGATCGCGCTGTCGCCACGACCGTTGGCGAGTGCTGCGTGGATGGGGTGCCCAGCCGCCATCGCGGTGGTTCGGGTCGGCATCCGCCTCGAGCAGGCGATCCGGGAGAGGTCGCATCACTCCGGCGTCCTGCGGGTGGACGCTCATAGCGGTCCGGCCGAGCGTCGTGTCGCCTCCGCCGTAGCAGTCGGCCTCCGCACGGACAGCGGCGCCCGCCTCCAGGAGCAACTTCGTGATGCGACGATGTGACGCAGCAGCTCGGGGTGGGCACGGCCCTTCCCCGGACAGGTGGCGCCCCGAAGCGCTCGGCCTCACGGTGGCCCGCCGCCAGAAGCCGGGCAAGGTGGAACTGCCAGCGACACCGGAACCATGACGGCCGGGTCGCCGACGATGGTGAGCACGAAGTCATCGACGGTGCGCCACCATCCGGTGAAGTCGCGTCTCTCCGGCCGAGTGCGGCGCACAACGAGCGGGTGCCACAGACCGGCGTGCAGCTCCAGCGGCGTCTCGACCTCGACGTCCCGCGTGTCGAGGCGCATGCCTTCGCGCAGCGCCTTGAGCGTGCTCTCCTTCGCGCTCCACACGAGTGTCGCGAGCAGCGACCGCTCATCTCCTGTCCGGTCCTCGACGAAATCGCGCTCGACCTCGGTGAAATGATCGCGAACCGTGGCCGCCCGCAGTGAGCGGATTCTCTCGAGATCACAGCCGAGCGCCGTTCCGGCCGGGGCGACGGCCACGACAGCCGTGTCGTTGCTGTGACTGAGGGAGAGGGCAAGCTCGAGCGACCGCCCGTCCATGGACGCACCGGGCGCACCATCCGCGGCCGGCATGATGGAAAGGCGAGTGAACGTGTCGGTTCCGGGCTCGAGACCGAGCCAGGGCACGAGCAGCCGTTTCGCGCTCCAGCGGCCAAGCCGCCATTCCCGTCGCCGCTTGCCGACACGGAATCCGGTGACGGCCGCACGTTCGGGCCCGGCGAGCCACGCGTCGTCGGCCGGCACGTCGTCGGCTTGCAACGCGAGGAACCGGACGGGAACGGCCGAGCGGACAGTCATCTGCGCCACCTCAGACCCGGGCCGCCTCCAGTCCTGCACGAATCGCCTCGACCGCTTCGCCGGCCGCCGCGCCCGGCAATGCAATGGTCCGGTAGTCCTCGATCCGGACGCACAGCGTGCCATCAGACCGGATCACATCGGCGTCGTATCCCTCCTCGCGCGGCCGGACCACCGCGACGCACGGCCCTTCGGGTTGCCCGAACACGCGCAATCTCGCGACGGAGAGCGGCAGGCCGAGCGCCCCGTCCGCCGCGACGCCGTGAAGCCCCGCCGCCTGGAAGCACAGCTCGACGTGACGCGGCACGCACGCCAGCGGCAGGTCCACCGGCTCGTGGTTCGATGGCAGCTCATCGTTCATGCGGCCGATCACCGCGCCATTGTCGCGCCACGCGCTGTGCAGCACGCGATACGCCGGACCGTGGAAGTAGACGCGGTAGATGTCATCGGCCGTCGTCGCCTCGCCGGGCGAGCCGACGGGTACCGGAGTCCGTTCGACCCCGACCGGTTCCGCTTCCCCTTCGGCGAGACGCACGCGCGCCGCGAAGTGTGTCGTGACCTGTGGCCGGTCCCGACCGGGAAAAACTCTGCTGCCGATCAGTCGGCAGTCGGCGACGATGCCGCCGGCCGTCGGCTCGAAGACCGCTTCCAGCCGTACGGTCCTCGGTTCATCGCGATAGAACTTGAACGGCGCCAGGAAACGGACGTCCTCGATCGCCTCGACCCGGTGGCCGGGCAGCGGCAGCATCGCCAACTCGGCGAACGCTTCCACGCCCATGACGCCCGGCAGAACGGCCGTGCCATCGATCCGGTGATCATCGAGAAACGGCTGCACTGTTGGATCGAGTTCGGTCTCCACGATCAGGCCTTCGTGAACGCCGATGCGCACGACTTGTCCGATCATGGGACCGTGCGACCACTTGTTCATTGCCTCGGCGTCGATCCCGCCGGTCTCGTCGATCTCGTCGAGCATGATACCGAGGCTGTTCGCGATCACGACCTCGGAGCCATCAGGAGATGAAGTGACTTCGCGGCGGACCACCGGAATGCCTGCCTCGGGGAGCAGCATATCGATGCCGGCGACCTCCATCATGCGCGGGATCGAGCCGCGACTCGCCATGCCGATACCGCCCCACGCGGTCCAGTCGATCGCCAGACCGCGCGTGCCGGGCCGGTGTGCACGCAGACCCGATGCGCACTTGCACAGCAGGTCGTTCGCCGCCGAGTAGTCCGTCTGCCCGCCATTGCCGAAGCGACCGGCGATCGAGCTGAAGGCGACGGCCGTGCCAATCGGCATGTCACCGGCCGCCTTCATCACGTTGAACCAGCCGTCCGCCTTGACATCGAAGACCAGGTCGTATTCAGCCGCTGCCTTCTCTGGCAGGAACCGACTGATCTCGAGGCCGGCCGCGTGTACGAACAGGTCAATGCGACCACTGGTGTCCCGAACACGATCGATCGCGGCCCGCACCGCATCGCCATCGCGCAGGTCCACGGAGTGCCAGTGCGCCGTGCCACCCGCGGCGCGCACCGCGCGGATCGCTGTCAGCGCCGCATCCGCCCGCTCGAGCCGGGACAGCTCCTTCTCGACCAGCGCGGGCGTGGCCCGCTTCCCCTCTCCCTTCATCCGCTCGAAGATGTCACGGCGCAGGCCGTCGCGGTCGGTGTGGAATCGGGCCAGGTCCGGATCGGCGGGATCCGGCTCTCCGGCCAGGTCCAGCAGGTGGAACGTGCCACCGGAACCATGCACCGCCAGGTCGGAGACAATGGCCGAGACAATGCTGCCAGCCGCGCCCGTGATCGCGTACACGGAGTTCGCGTCGAGCGTGAGACCACCCGTGCCGTCGCCCGGCGGCAGCTCCCGCAGACCGATCGTGTAGCGCCGTCCATCGCGGATGCCGATCTCGACGGCGCCCGGATCGCGAAGTGTCTCGTCGATGAGGATGTCGACGAGCGCGGCCGGCTTCCGACTGCTCTCGAAGTCGACGACTTTGGACAGCACTGCCGGCCGCTCACGGAAGTACGCCTTCACGAAGCCGCTCACGGCGCCACCCATCGGGCTCTGCGCTCCCGCATCATCATAGCCGTGCAGACCACCGAGCCGCGTCGCGGCGACGAGGAACGTGCCGGGTCCCTTCATCGGCTCGTACAGCCTGCGCATCGCCGTGTACAGCAGCTTCACTCGCCGGCGCAGCCCTTCTCGCCAGTCGGCAAGCTCCATGTCCCGCATTTCCGGCTCCGCGTCCAGCGCGGGAAGCCAGTAGACGCCACGGATCGGACTCTTCTCGATCGACGAATCGATGATCGCCTCGAGTTCGTCGGCCTCCACGGTACTCTCGACGACGATCGACTCGACTCCGACCCGTGCCAGTCGTTCGACCAGCGCGGCGCCGACTCCGCCGGCGTCCATCATCACGAGGACTCTCTCGCCTTCGTCCAGCCTGACGCCGGTCGGCCTGCACAGGTCGAGCGACGGGCGCAGCACCGGCCGGGGAACTCGCCGGGGAACCGCGTTCGCCGCGTCCATGCTGCCCGTGATGGCAGGCGCTGATGGTGCAGCAGGCGACGCTTCTGCGGGCGACGATTCTGCCGGCGATGACCCGTCGGCCGGCGACACGGCCGGCGGCGACGCCGGCTCGGCCGCGGGCAGGCGCTCGCGTACGAACTGGACGACGCGGCTCAGCGTCGGATAGTCGCGCAGCTTCAGGTTCTCGTCACGCGGGATGTCCCAGCGCCCGCGGATCGCCGCGAAGGTCTCGGCCTGCTTGACCGTGTCGATGCCGAGATCCGCTTCGAGATCCAGGTCCATGTCGAGCATGTCCGACGGGTAGCCTGTCTGCTCGGACACGATGCGCAGCACCTCCAGCGCGATCACGTCCGGACCGGCGGCCCCGTCGGGTGGCGGCCCGGATGCACTCGCGGCGACGGGTTCAGCCACTGTCATTGAGCCGGTGGACGCCGACGAAGCGGATGCCTGCCCCGCCGAACGTACGGCGGCCGTCGGCGCCTGGGCCGCCGCGGAAGGACTGCGCTCGATCACGAATTGCACGACGTGGTTCAGCGTCGGGTAGTCGCGCAGCTTCAGGTGCTCGTCCCGCGGAATGTCCCAGCGCCCGCGGATCGCCGCGAACGTCTCGGCCTGCTTGACCGTGTCAATGCCGAGATCGGCCTCGAGATCCAGGTCCATGTCGAGCATGTCCGGCGGGTAGCCCGTCTGCTCCGACACAATGCGCAGGACCTCCACCGGTATGGGATCGGGGTCCGATGCGGCCGGCGCAGGTACCGGCATTGTCGACGGCGTCGCGGCTGCAACCAGCGACGGCGTCGAGCCCACGGCCACGACCGCGGGCGGCGGGACGACGGGTGTGGACGCCACGGCAGGCGTCCCCGTGCCGTACGTCTGCTCGACACGCGCGGGCGGGCCGTGGTCGCGGACGCGCAAGCGATGGTGATCGATCTCGAGCTCGGGCGCGGCATACCCGCTCATGCGGGCGAGCCATGCCTGGAACGCGGCCGGATCGGTGACCCGATAGCGGAACCCGAGCTGGTCGGTCGGTACGCGCCGGCCATCAGGCGGAGGCGTCCAGGCCAGCAGGGCCATAGCGATCTGTGAGCCGAAGCCGGCACCGAGTCGGAGCGCGAAGCGGACCGGATGCGGCCCTCCTGCGGACAGGTTCAGATTGCCCAGCTCGGGATCGATCTCACGGAGGTTGGGCACCGGCGGAACGATGCCGGTCTCGAGCATGCGCACCGCGATCACATCCTCGATGCCGACCGCCATTGCGTGGCCCGTGTAGCCCTTCGTGTTCGCGATCACGATCCGGTCCGCATTCGGACCGAAGACGTTTCGCAGCGCGTACACCTCCGCCGATGCGCTACCGCCTCGCGCGGGCGTGTAGGTCTCGTGAGACACGAACACCGTCTCGGACGCGAGCTGGTCGCGGCGGATGCCCCAGCGCCGCTCCACGTCCGACACGAGTCTCTCCATGACCCGGGAGATGTGATCGATGTCGAGCCGGCTGCCGTGGAACGCGCTGTTCGCGCTCACGGTGCCCAGCACTTCGCAGATCGGGCGGATGCCGCGCTGCGCGGCATCGCGCGAGTCCTCGAGAACGAGTGCGGCGCCGCCCATTCCCATGATCAGGCCGTGCCGGCGACGGTCGAACGGCAGTGCGGCGTCCTCGACTCTCTCGTCTGTCGCGGCGGCGCCACTGGCCAGGAACGCGGCGCCGAACCACTCGACTATGCCATCCCGCGTGATGTCATCACCGGCAATGACGATCACTCGCCTGCATCGACCGGTGCGGATCCAGTCCTCGGCGACACCCAGCGCCAGCGTGGTCGTCGCACACGCCGAGTTGACCTGCGTGTTCGGTCCGCGCGCGCCGATCTCCTCCGCGAACTGCGAGTGACCCATGGACAGCACGCGGAACAGGAACCGGTGGTTGAAGGCGAAGCGATGTTGCTCGAGATCCGCCCGCAGCGCGGCAATCCGGCGATCGATCTCGGCGACTGTGGTCGGGTCCGTCCGTCCGTTCGTCAGTGTTGTACGCAGGTTCTCGAGATCAGCGAGCCGCTGACGAATCGCGAGATCCTCGTGGTATCGCTCGACATCATTGATCAGCGGATCAATGCCCGGGAACGCCGAGGCGAAGATGATGCCGGTGTCATCGCGCAACGCCTCAGGCAGGCGCCAGCCTTCCGGCAGCTGCGTTCCGACGGTTGTCGTCCTGTAGTTGCGGACCAGCGGAATACCGGCATCGCGCAACGCATCGATACCCGCCGCAATGGCCAGCCGCGTGCAGGCATCGAATGCCTCGACGCGCTCCGGCTTGATGCCGAACTCGGCGCTCAGGTCGAACTCGCCGCCACGGCCCGCCAGCTTGATCACATCGGCGACATCGTCGATCCGCTCGAAGCGCGGATCGTCGTTGGCCGGCTTGACCAGCCTCGTCACCCGCATACCCGCCATGCGATCACGCGCAGGCGCAGGGATCGCGCTGATCATCACATCGCCGCGCAGGATGCGGTCGAGGTTCGTGTCGTCGAAGACACGTCGCGCACCCGGCAGGCCGACACCGACACCCGTCACCACCACGCGCGTCTCGCTCTGCGGCGCAACAGCCGGCGACGAAGGCGATGACGCCGTTTCCGGCTCCGCCCGCGCAACGTCCTGCAGGCCTCGCCCGAGAAAGTCAGCCAATATGCGTGCGGCCTCGAGGAACGTCTGTGAAGGAACTGCGGAGTCGACGGCGGAAGCGGAAGAAGCCGCGGCCGCGACGGCAGGCACTGGAGGCTGCCATGCGTCGACCGGTACGGCGGGTGCCACCGGTGCCGCCGCATCGACCGATCGCGTCGCGCCGTTCGTCGGCACGACCCGCGGCCGGGCCTGCGGCTCGACACGGCCGCGCCCGAGACCAGCCGCCCACAGGCCGGCGAGACACCGGGTTACCGAGCCCGCATCGCCCAGACGCGGGTGATTCGTGAACAGCGGGAGCACACCGGGCCTGTCACCGAGCACGTCCTGCGTGAAACCTGTCAACGCGCGCCTGGGGCCGACCTCGACGAACACACGGGCACCGGCATCGAAGAGCGTCTCGAGGCCCTTCACGAACTGGACCGGTGACGCAACCTGTCGGCCCAGCAGTTCGATCATCTCATTGATCGCGGACGGACCTCCCGGATAGAACTCGCCCGTCACGTTCGACACGACCGGGATCCTCGGCGTGTGCGGGCCGAGTCGGCGCAACACCTTCGACAGCCCTTCGCTCGCGGGCGCGACAATGCGTGTGTGGAATGCGTGACTGACGGTCAGCGGGACACAGCGGACGTCGCGCTCCTCGAGTGCGGCAACGGCCTTCCCCACCGCATCCGCCTCACCGCCGATCACTGCCTGGGTGGTGCTGTTGATGTTCGCGATCACGACGTAGCCATCGATGCCGGCCAGCACTTCCTCGACCAGCGCGATCGGCGCGGACACCGCAGCCATGGCGCCGTTGTCACCCGTCGAGACGCGGGTCATCTCACGGCCCCGCGCCGAAACCGCTTCCAGCGCGTGCGCGAAGTCGAGTGCGCCGGCCGCCACCAGTGCGCCGTACTCGCCCAGGCTGTGGCCCATGACCATGTCGGGCTCGACACCGTACTCGGCGAGCAGCCGCGTCAGCGCGGTATCGACCGACAGCACGGCAGGCTGCGTGATCGTCGTCTGACGCAGCGATTCCTCGGCCGCCGCCATTGCCTTGGCATCGGACGGGTCGACGAAGATGTGATCCGTGAGCAGCCGCCCGATCAACGGCTCCATGACGCGGTCGGCTTCATCGAAGACCGCTGCGATGATCGGCTCGTCGTGCCGCAGATCGGCCAGCATGTTGACGTACTGCGAGCCCTGCCCGGTATAGAGGAATGCAACCGGCGGAGCCTCACCCCGGCCGCGGAACACGCCCTGGGACGCGAGCACGGACCACCGCTTCGCCTGCTCGGAATCCAGTGCGGCGACTGCCTTGCCAGCCTTCTGCGCGAGATCCGCCGCATTCGTGAAGTCGATCGCGACTCGCTCGGCTGACTTCAACTCCGACTCGAGCGGTGCCTGCCGCGCCGGGACACGGCCGGCCCTGGCCTCACGCTGAAGGTCGGCCAGTTGGGACTTCAGCGCTTCGACGGTTGCGGCACCGGTGAACGCAATACCGCCGGGGGGCGCCTTGACTGCCGGGCCGCCCGATCCGCCATTGCCACCCGAACGCGCCATAGTGCCGGCGTCGCCGGAAGGCACGGATGGCGTCACGAAGTCCGCGCCCGCAAATGTTCGCCTCGAACCGATCATTCCGGGCACGTGCTCCTCGAGGACGGCGTGGAAGTTCGAGCCGCCGAAGCCGAAGGCGCTGACGCCGGCGCGGCGGGGATCCCCGTTGTTGGACTTCCATTCCTCGATCACGGTGTTCACCACGAACGGACTGTGAGTGAAATCGATGTTCGGATTCAGTCGATCACAGTTGAGGCTTGGGGGAATGACCTTCTCATGCAGTGCGAGCGTCGCTTTGAGCAGACCGGCCGCGCCGGCCGCACCCTTGAGGTGGCCGATGTTCGACTTGACCGAGCCGAGATACACGGTGCCGGGCTTCGCGCCGGCAGCCGAGAACACTTCCGTCAGGCTCTCGACCTCGACGACATCGCCGACCTTCGTCGACGTCCCGTGTCCCTCGACGAATCCAGCCGTCGCGGGAGACAGTCCGGCGTTCTCCCAGCCCCGCCGGATCGCGAGCTTCTGCCCGACCGGGTTCGGCGCGGTGATGCCCTTGCCCCTGCCGTCGCTCGACCCACCCAGCCCGCGCAGCACCGCATAGACGCGATCGCCGGCACGCTCCGCGTCCGCGAGGCGCTTCAGCAGGAACACCACCGCGCCCTCGCCCATCACGAATCCATCCGCGCCGTCCGCGTACGGACGCGTGCCCGTCGCCGACAGAGCGCCGATCTTGCAGAACTTCACGAACGTGGACGCGCCCATGTTGCGGTCAATGCCGCCGCTCAGCACGGCGTCGAAATCGCCCCTGATCAACCCCTCGACCGCCGCACTCATCGCGGCCATGGCGGATGCGCACGCGGCATCGACCACGTAGTTCGAGCCGTGCAGGTTGAACAGGTTCGCGATGCGGCCGGCAATGCAGTTCGCCAGCTCACCGGGCATGCTGTCTTCGGTGATGTCCGGACAGGCAGCGGACAGACCGCGATGCGCTTCGGACTCGATCGCCTCGCGCAACTCGACCGGAAGTGCCGCGAAGCTGGGCGCGCTCTCGAGGCTCTTCCCGAACTCGGGAAAGAAGATCTTGAGGGCCGTGAGATAGTGCAGCTCACCACCCATTGCGTTGCCCAGAATGACGGCTGTCCGCTCCGTGTCCAGCGGCCGGCCCGGGTAGCCGTAGTCGGCGAGCGCGGCCCGCGTGCAGCTGATCGCCCAGCGCTGTGCGATGTCCATGCGCTCGGTGACTGTCGGCGGAATCGGCAGCTTCCACGCGAACGGATCCCAGCTCCATTCACGGACCCAGCCGCCGATCATGCTGTAGGTCTTGTCCGGTGCGCGCGGATCGGCGTCGTAGTAGCGCGCGGGCTCCCAGCGCTCGGGATCGACGTCGCTGATGCTGTAGCGGCCGGCCCGGACATTCGACCAGAACGTGGCCGCGTCGGGCGCGTCCGGCAGGGTTGCTCCGATTCCGACTATGGCAATCGCCCGGTCTTCGCTGTCCATCACGGTACCACCCCGTCTTCGGTGTTCCCTGTCGGGTTCACGGCAGGCAATGCGGCGCCCGACCGAGCCCATTCCGTATCGCGCCGATCCGCTGCGGCCCGGATCACGTCGTCGACTCGCGCCGGTAAAGCGCGTCCGCGACGCGGTCCATGTCCGCGATCAAACCCTCCTGCGCCACCTGGATGGCCGGGGTCCGCAACGCCTGCGCGACTCCGGCGGCATCACCGGCCGCGCCGGCCACGAGACGGAGCCCCTCGGTCGCGAGGCGCAAGGCGACATCGCGCGCGTTCACTCTCGACATCGTCGCCAGCACTTCGGGCCCGAAGCGACAGTCCGCCTTCTCCGACAGGCCGGCTTCCGCGGCCAGTGCGGCCCGCCGCGCCATGCTCGCCGCGCCCTCGGTCAGTGCGGCCAGCTCGCCCAGCCGAAGCAGTACGTGCTGATTGCGCGTCAGCCGGTTGATACGCGCCCGCTCGAACGTCTCCGCCAGCGCGTGCAGCGCGAGCGCGGCCGTGTCCGCCCCGACCGTCGGTTGCTTCGCGTGCAGCGACTCCATTGCCGCGGCTTCCATGTGGTAGTGCTGTCCGTGCGTCTTCAGGTGAGCCTGCCAGCGATCGCGGCCGATCGTCATCTCCATGATCTCCGACGTACCCTCGTAGATCGTAGTGATGCGCACGTCGCGCTTGATCTTCTCGACCATGTACTCGTGGGTGTAGCCGTATCCGCCCAACGCCTGGATCGCCGCTTCCGCAGCCGCATTGCCCGCTTCAGTCGACAGGTACTTCGCGATCGCGCCCTCCGTGTTCAGACTGCCCTCGCCGGCATCGATCCGGACCGCCGTCTCCTCGATCACCGACCGGCCCGCTTCCAGCCGCACCGCGTGCGGTACGATCAGCTTGTGCGTGTAACCCTGCTTCTCCGACAGCGGTGTGCCCGCCTGGATCCGCGTCGTCGAGTACTCCATCGCGCGGTCGAGCGCTTCCCATCCAGCACCCAGACCGAACGCCGCGACCATCAGCCGCGTGTACCCGAACACGAGCTGCGCCTGCACCAGCCCCTGTCCCTCCTCACCTCCGAGCAGGCGGTCCCGTGTGACATCGACATCCTCGAACGACACCACTGCCGTATTGCTGTCCCGGATCCCGTGCTTGACCTCCGGTCTGCCGTGACCCAGCCCCGGTGCGCCCTTCTCGACCACGAACCAGCTCGGCCCGCCCGGCGCCAGTGCCAGCACCGTGTACAGATCCGCGAATCCGCCATTGCTGATCCACTGCTTGTTGCCCGTGATCCGGTACGACGTGACCGTGCCGTTGCCGCCCTGCGGAACCGCCACCGTCCTCAGTGCGCCGAGATCGCTGCCGGCCTCCGGCTCCGTCGCCGCATAGGCCATCAGCAACCCCTCCTCCGCCAGCCGCGTCATCCAGTAACGGCGCTGCTCATCCGTGCCGCCGACCCGGATCGGATCGCTGCCCAGGAACGTCGCCAGCACGCCAGTCGCGATGCCGACATCCACCCGGGCCATCGCCTCGCACAGGCGATACACGTCGAACGCGCCACCACCCATCCCCCCGTATTCCTCCGGGATGAAGAGCAACTGGATGCCGAGCCCCTCACCGCACAGCTCGCGCACCAGCTCGATCGGGAACTCCTCCGCCGCGTCCAGCTCGAGCAGCCGCTCTGTCGGCAGGTTGGCGCGTGCGAAATCCCTGAATGCCTCGAGCGTCATCTCGAGCGTCTCGCGATCGAGACCGGCCTGCATCATCGCCTCCAGTGGGCGCGGGCCGGTGGCGCCTGGACGCCATGCCGCGTGAGCCAGTGCCCGCGCGCGGACACCACCGGCCGCCCCTCGATCCGTCCGGGAATTCGTTGGACCGCGATTGCCATGGAACGCAATATCGCTTCGGCGGCCTCGCCTACAGCGGGCAATCTCTGACACGTTGTAGGTGAATCACCCTTCCTGCCTCGCGACGGCCGGCAACAGCCCGGTGGGTCGGGCATTTCCGGAGGTCGCAGAGCGCCACAGGTGCGGCGTTCCCCGGCCCGACCGACACACGGAGACGTGCACGGGCGTACGTGCTGGTCGAGGGCAGCACGGCCTGCGTACTGTTCGCAAGCCCGGCCACAACTCGTTCAGGAGGTTCGATGCGAATCCGCCCGTACATGGACATCCTCGCCGTCGCCACCCTTCTCGTGACGATCCCGGCCCGTTCGGCGGGTCAGGCGCCGGCCAGGGGCGAACTGCGACTCTCATCATGCGCGGCGGAAATAGCCGCCCCGGCGGAATGCGGCACGTTCACCGTGTGGGAGAACCGCGTGGCCCGCACGGGACGGACGATCGACCTGAACGTGGTCGTGCTGAGGGCCTCAGGCATGGATGCGCTGCCGGACCCCGTGGTGTTTCTGACCGGCGGCCCGGGGCAGGACGCGACGTCGCTCGCCCGCGGACTCGCGAATGATTCCATGCGGCGGACGCGTGACATCCTGCTTGTGGATCAGCGAGGCACGGGCCGATCGAATGGACTGCCCTGCGCGCCCGAGCCGGGAGCGCCCGCGTCCGCGTTCATGGCGACCATGGACACGGTCCTGATCCACCGGTGCGTGCGCGCGCTGTCGGCGCGGGCGGACCTGCGTTACTACCTGACGCCATACGCGATGGACGATCTGGATGACCTCCGCGCCGCGCTGGGTTACGACAGGGTCAACCTCATCGGCGTCTCGTACGGAACGCGCGCGGCGCTCGTGTACATCCGGCGACACGGCGAGCACGTGCGGAGCGCCATGCTCCAGGGATCGACGGCGATGTCGCACCCCATGCCCGCCGGGTTCGCGCGGGCGGCCGAGGACGCGCTGCACGGTGTGATCGAGGACTGTGCCGCGGACGCTGCGTGCGCAAAGGCGTTCCCGAAGCTGCCGGCGGACTATCGCAAGGCGGTGCAGACCATCGAGGCCGGGCCTCGCGAGTACGCCATTCGCGACCCTCGCAGCGGATCGACGGCAACCGTCCAGTTCACGGCCAGTGACTTCGCCGAAGCGCTGCGGGCCATGCTCTATGTGCCCGCCACGGCCAGGCCGGTGCCGGCGCTCCTCTCTCACGCCGCGAGCACGGGAGACTACCAGCAGTTCGCCGAGTTCCAGCTCCGCCGCAACATCGGCCTCGCCAGCGGACTCGCCCAGGGGATGTACTTCGCCGTGACATGCACGGAGGATGTGGATCGGACGGACGCCGCCCGGGCCTACGCGGCCGGGCAAGGGACGTTTCTGGCCGACCATCGAGCGCGGGCCCACATTGAAGGATGCCGGGGGTGGCCTCGTGGCGAGTTGCCGGCGGGATTCGGGAACGAAGTCGAGTCGGCTGTGCCGGTGCTCTTCATCACAGGGCAGTACGATCCGGCGACGCCTCCGATTGATGCGCGGACCGCGGCGTCTCATCTCACGAACGCACGCGTTCTCATCGTCCCGCATGGCGGGCACAGTGCCGGCGGGCTCACGGGCGGCGCCTGCCTGACCCGGCTTCAGCTCGCCTTTCTGGACAGCGCGGCGCCGGCCCGGCTGGACATGGGCTGCCTTGCCGGAATGCGTCGTCCACCGTTCGTGACGAGCCCCGATCGAACCGGGCGGTAGAACGGGAGGAAGGAACATGGCGGCAACCACGACGTCCGCTCTGACGTCCCGCGCGAGCCGGTACGCGGGGGATGCGCTTCGCGGAGTGCGCCGGGCTCCTGTGGAAGTGATCGCCACTGTTGTGGTGGCGACGATGTTCTCCCGGGCACTCGAATCGGCGGTGCACGAGACCGCGTTTCAGACGTGGTGGGAGATCGCCGTGCCATGCGCGCTGCTGTTCGTCGTCGCCTGGACGGGGACATTGCTGCACGCCATGGGGCGGCTGGATGCTGCGCGCCGGTGGGCGTTGACGGCCTGCGGTGCGCTCCTCGTCGGTGCCTACGCGTGGAAGGTCGTGGACTTCCGCTACGAGGCGGAGGCATGGCGCGCGGGGCTGCTGCTGGGCGCCGCGGTGGCATGGCTGGTTGCCGTGCCTGCATTCGGCGGCCGGGGGGGTACCGAGGGGCGGGTCGAGTGGATGCGTCGCGTGAATGGACGCTTCGTTCTCCGGGTCATCGGCGCCGTGCTCTACGGCGCGGCCCTCTTCGCCGGCCTGGCCCTGGCGCTCGCTGCGGTAGACAACCTGTTCGAGCTGCACCTCGACGAGGAGACCTACGGGCACGTCTGGGGCTGGATCGCGTTCGTTCTGATCCCGTGGATCGTTCTCGGCGGACTCGATGACTATGTCCTTGCCGGCACGGAACGCCGGATCGTGGGCGGAGCGCAGACAGCGGACTTGTTCGACGAGGCAACGGCGGAAGCGACATCGACCCGGGCGACATCGGCCGGAGTTGCTACCGTCGCGTCCCGGATCGCACTCTGGCTCGTGCCACCGCTGCTCGCGATCTATACGCTGATCCTGTACGCGTATGTGGTCCGCATCCTCGTGACGAGGGAGATCCCGAAAAACCTCGTCTCGCCAATGGTGCTGGTGGCCGGCGGGCTGGCGGCTCTGGCGTTGCTGCTGTTCAACCCGAAGCCGGGGCGCGGGGGGATCTCACGCTGGCTCCGACTCGCACCCGCACTGTTTCTGCCGCTGGTGCCGCTGGGTTACTGGGCGCTGCTGGTGCGGGTCCACCAGTACGGCTGGACCGAGTTCCGGATGGTTCGCGTGGCCGTGCTCAGCACGATGGTGGTGCTGGCCGCCGGGGCGTCGGTGCAGCTGGCGCGACGCCGGCCGTTCTCGATCCACGCGGCACCCGTAATGCTCGTTATCGTCCTCCTGCTGAGCGCAGTCGGACCGTGGAGTGCGCTGGCGCTGTCACGGAGGAGTCAGGCGGGTGCACTCGCGGCGGCGTTGGCGCAGGTCGGGATCGCACCTGATAGGGCCGCGCCGCGGAACACGCCGGTGCCTGGGACGCCGGGCGCGCCATCCGCGGTCGGCGAGACCACCGACTCGTCACGTGTCGTGCCGGCCGCGCTGTACGAGCGGATACGCGAGACCGCGCGCTACCTGGCCGGGCACTTCGGCCGAGATGCGCTGCCCGTGAGCCTGGCCGCCTTGACCGGCGAACGGCCGGCCAGTGTGGATTACGCCGCGCGCCTGGGACTGCGGCCGGACGCGCTGCCCGTGCGTGAGGGACTGGCCATCGGCGGAACGCTTGCCCGTGACGCGCCCATCGAGATCGGTGGCGGGATCGCGTATCGTGTCGCATGGACTCGGGGGCCTCCGGGCGAAGAACGCCCGGAGGGAGTCGTCCTGCCGGGGGATCGGAGTGCCGTCACCGTCATCCTGCGCGACGACCTGCGGATCGAGCTGAGCGTCGGGAATCGGCTGCTGCGCGCGGATCTCGGCCCGCTGATGCGCGAACTCGAGCGTACGGCGGACCCGCGCGGCCCCGGCGAGCTGCCGCCGGAGCAGGCGCTGGTACCGCTCACCGACGTCGCCGGAGATCGTGCCGGCGACTTCGTCGTCTGGAGTATCCGGGTATACGCGGATTCCATGGGTTGGCGGCTCCAGCGGATGGAGGGGCTGGCGGTCATGAGCGGAGGGTGACCAGCGGCCGCGGCCAGGCCCTTTGACGGTCGCGCGAACGGCGCGCACATTGGCCGCTGTACGAACGCCGACACCGATACCGTGAGGTCCGCCGTGCAGCTCCGCATCCATCCCATCGCATTCGTCTCGCTCATCCTCACGGCGGCCGCGTCGCAACCCGCGTCGGGCCAGGTCGGGTCCGCGGCGCGGGCCGGTCAGAAGCCGGTCTGGCCCGACGAAGGCCCGGCGGTCTGGGCACCGCGACCGACCGTCCAGAAAATCACGGCAAACGACCTGCGCACTCGCCTGTACGGCTTTGCCGACGACTCGATGATGGGCCGTCGCATCGGCGAACTCGGCAACTTCAAGGGCACGACATACATCGCAGCCGAGTTCAAGCGGCTGGGTCTCCGGCCCGCCGGAGAAGGCGGCACCTACTTCCAGGCTCTGCCGTACGGCCCCATCGGCTTCGACAGCTCCGCCTCGCAGCTTGTCGTGGATGGCCGGTCCGCCGCCGCGGGACGGGACTGGATTCCGCTGACACCCTCGGCGGCCAACGGCATTGGCGCCGGCGCCGACCTGTCGGGCGTGCCGGCCGTGTTCGCCGGCCGGTGGGGAGACGAGACGCCTCTCGATGCCGCCGCGTTCAGGGGGAAGGTCGCGGTGTTCGCGGGAGGCCCCGCCGCAGGCTTCCGCTTCGGCCGCGGCCGGGGAGGAGGTCGAGAGACCCCGAGCTGTGACGTGCTTCCCGACCGTTTCGGCGCCGAGGCGGTCCTGGCCGATGACGCGGCCCGGCGGGCGCAGGCTGGGCAGGCACCGCGTGGCCGCGCCGGGCAGAGAGGATCCGGCCCCACGCGTGACACCCGGGCCGTGGACGCTCGAGCCGTCGCCGTACTCTTCGTGAACCTGGACGACGAGCCGGATGCGGCGGCCGGCGCGTTTGCGCTCCGGAACACGATGCGACCCGGCCCCTCAGCACCCGGCATGCCCGCCGGCGCGTCCATAACGGCTGCAACCGCGGAACGCATCTTCGGCCGGCCGGTGGATCAGCTCACGGTCGGCGCGCAGGGCAAGGCGGTGTCGGGTCACTGGGATCACGCGTGGCACGCATCCGAGTGGCCGGGACGGAACGTGATCGCCATCCTGCCCGGGTCCGATCCCGCGCGCGCCGGCGAGTACGTGCTCATCAGCGCGCACAACGACCACGTCGGCGTCAACGACCGCGTCGTCGACCACGACTCGTTGCGCGCCGTGAACAGGGTGACGCGGCGCCAGGGTGCGAACGACCCGGTGTGCCGGCCCACCGCGCAACAGCAGCAGCGGATCGACTCGCTCATCGCGCGAGCCCGCAGCATCCGGCCGCCGCGCAGGGACTCGATCATGAACGGCGCAGACGATGACGGCTCCGGAACCGTGATCATGCTCGAGGTCGCCGAGCGTCTCGCGGCAGAACGGCCGGCCCGCTCGGTCATCTTCGTTTCCCACGAGGGCGAGGAGGCCGGGCTGCTGGGATCGGAGTGGTTTACCGACCACCCGACCATCCCCCTCGGTTCGATTGCGGCGGCGCTCAACATGGACATGGAGGCGAAGGGGCGCACCGACCAGGTGAAGTACGGCGGACCCACGTCCATCCAGATC
>Ga0210096_1000323_pt1 | contig 17475 bp, 13 predicted proteins | sample China_Galinas_PW_4_FD_184864 | JGI IMG/M metagenome (GOLD analysis project Ga0210096, IMG submission 184864) | Wetland microbial communities from San Francisco Bay, California, USA, that impact long-term carbon sequestration - China_Galinas_PWA_D2... | ecosystem: Environmental > Aquatic > Marine... | reverse complement strand
GACCCACTGGTTCACAATCCGGGCGTATTGACGCGTGGAGAGATGCGGCAAGCGATGAATCCGGCTCGGGAATTAATACTCGCGGCTATCCAGTGATCGCAGACGAATCCACGCCTGGACCGCTTCGCGTGTCTGTTCCGTCAGTTCAAACTGAACCGGATGCCCGGTTTTCTGCTGCACGATCACGGCCCGCTCCCTGACGCTTCCAGCAACTGTGATGTCGCTGACCCGCAAGGCCACCAAATCACAGCTACGGAGCTTACTGTCAATGGCTACATTGAACAGCGCCAGATCGCGTACCTTTTCATTGAGCTGGAGCAGGGCCCGGATTGACCAGACCTCCTTGGGTTTCAACGGGGGTTTCTGGCCGATCAGCTTGCCTTTGGTATGGTGCTGATGGGTATGGATTTCACTCGATTGTAAGTAAATATCAGACATAGGGATTTCTCCTCCCCATGCCCTCCATACCCAATACGCCAAATTTTCATAGAGTTACAGCACACCCTATGAAGATATAGCGCATATTCTGAAGCAGGGTTCTATCGTTCGCCGTTAGCGGCTGTGCCTGGCTGGAAACCATGTGCTGTCCGTGATGAGTTGAGGTCGAGGACAAGCGCGGCCAGGGTCGTGGCCGGGCTCACAGGCATAATCGCAGACTTGGCCGATCACCCGAGCAGTAACAAGTAGAGGCAAGTGGATCGGCTGTCAGGCCTGGGGCGATTTGCCTTTTGCCCAGATGCGGTGCGTTCCTCGTAAAATACACCGAGTGAGCTGGTAGCATGGAACGATGGCTGACACGGTTTGGATCGGGACCTCGACGGTTTCTGTTGCCGCGGTGCCGGCAGCTCGAACGCCACCCCTGCTTGCCGGTCGCCTGCACCTTGGATGCGCTTATGACTGATATTTCGGGAGAGTTACTGGATTCGGTTCACTCGGCCGGCGCCTGCATGATCGATATCCGTGAGCTTGCCGGTAAGCTTGTTCATCTTTCCGCGGGACAGGTCGAGGAACTCCTCCTGAGGTTCGTGGACGATGGCGACGACCAGGCAGTGAGCCGGCTATTGCAGGCCTGCGCATTAAATGAGGTGAAGCTCGACCCTGAAGTTCTCTGCCGCTGTATTGGCGTCTGCGAGGAGATGCTCGATTCAGCCCCCTGTTTCGCGCTGCAGGACGCGAGCGCCATCAGACCGCTGCTGGCCGCGACCGTCGCCGAGGAGTTGTCTGCGGAGCGGCAGATCTACGCCGCCCGCCTGGCGGCCGAGCTAACCGTCAGGTTCGATCTGGACCCGCAACCGGTCCACAAGGTGCTCTGGAAGCAAGAGCATAGTCCGCTGCCACCCCACTATCAGATCTTGATCGAGCAATCGCTGCAGCTTCTGGAACAAACCTCAAGCACCGAGCAGACCTCTACCACCTACTGGACTGAACTTCGGCTCCCGGATCTCCTTCCCGAACACCGGCCCCGGGCCATCGTTGGCGGTGACTACACAGTGCGGCGACCGATTCCTAAACTCGGACGTAATGATCCCTGCCATTGCGGCAGCGGGAAGAAGTACAAGAAGTGTTGTTACCTCAAGGATCAGGAGTTGTTGCGAGACGCCTCCCAGTATGCCGGGGCCACCCGGAGTGAGCTGAAGAACAAACCCGGCCTGGTCGACGATCCGGATGTCATCTACAACATGCGGGCCTACGAGTTGAAAAGGCTGAAGCCGTCCGAACTGGGCGAGAAGCAGCTGCTTACTGGCTACCAGTGTGCATTGGCTTATGGCCTGCGGGAACTTGCGTTCGATATGCTCGTGGAGTGCGAAAGGCGTCCCGGTGAGCGGGAATTCGACTCAGGTCATTTCGAGGATCTCATCGACCGGGTCCTGGAAGCGGGTGATCTTGATCTCGCGCGAAAGATCCAGGATCACTGCGGGGAGCAAACGTGGTATCGGCCCCATGCTATCCAGTTCCGCTTCGACCTGCTGGAGAATCCGGAGCGATTCGAGCCGCTGGAGCATGATTGCCGCAAGTCCGTGACGGGGATTCTGGACGAGGAGACCGAGTTAGACGAGCCATTGATCCGTCTCGTTTACGACTTCGCATCGCGCTATCCCGCAATGGCCATTGTCTTTGCACGAGCCGCGATAGCGAGCAATCCGGATCGGGATCTGGACAACGATTTGTTGCTGGACATTATCCGTGACGCCCGCCTCGATCTGGACCTGGAGCCATGGAATGATCCGGCGGAGTCGTTGTTCGACTGGATCGAGGACCAGACCCAGCGCAAGGAAAAGGCGGAAGCCGAAAACGAGGAGGTTAAACGGCTTTCCAGTAGGCTGGAGGCCGCCCGTGCCGCCCTCACCGAAAAGAAACTGGCCCTGCATGAGATGGAACAAACGGTCAAAGAGCTCGGAAGTAAGCCTGAGAAGACCCGGGAGCCGAGCCTGAAAGACGACGCCAGTGGGCAAGGCCTGGACACCACTGCTCATCAGGACAGGGAGGAGACATTACAACGGTTACGCGTCCAGGTGGCGGGCCTGAAGGCGGAAATTGGCGAGCAGCAGGAACAGCGCAGTCAACTGCGGAAGATGCTGGAGGAGGAGCGCAAAAAGCTGGCGGCGCTGTCGACGCAGCATGCGCCGGTGGAACAAGCCGATCCCGACGAAGAGGCTGTCATCGTAGCCCCCTCTGGCAAACCCACCCTGCCGGAGTATACGGACGCTTTCCGAAAGACCTGCGAGTCCCTTCCACCAGCCCTTGCCGCCAAGGCGATTCTGGCGGTCGGACGATTCGCTGCTCACGAGAATGCGATCTGGCGACAAACCAAGCCGATCAAACGCCTGCCGGAGCACTATCGCATCCGCATCAACCTCGATTACCGTATGATCGTGCGCTGGCAGCCGGGCAAATCACTACGCATCCTTGACGTTATCCCGCGCCAAGAACTGGAGTCCTGGATCAAACGACATGGTTGAAGGGCTACTAACGGACCAGAACCAGACCTTCCGTTACACACAGAAAACCACACTAGTGCAGTATTTCTGTTAGGCGACTATCTCCACAACTTGCCGTTCCGTGATCGACCCACGAAGGGCAACTTTGCCGCAAAAGAAGACATTCCACCAAGCCATGAGCGTGTCCAAGAACGGACCTCAACTTGAGCCACCGTCCCAGTAAAAGGTTTGGCCAGAACCGCTCCCCGGCTTTGATTCACCACGTTACTCAGCAGGTTATTGTCTTGGATAGTTTGATTGCCGCCACTTTCGAGGACAGTTAGCAGATACCAATCCTGGCTCAGGCAACCTTCAAGAATCGGCCATTGAATCACTTTACTACGGCATTCTGTATCGGCCTGCCCAAGGGCTTCTATCCGGACTACCAAGCAAGCAATTGCGTTGCATCAGTGCGCATTGCTTGCAGCAGACTCGATCTGCTTATCCAAAATGTCCCGCTTGTCCTGGAAACGTCAGCAAGGGAAAGTTTACAAAGTCATGACTCGTGGGGTAGCCGCTCCATATGCTGGCATAAACCGGCTTTCTTGTCTTGAGAGACAACCCGCTTCAGGGGGCCGGCACCACGCGGTAATAGACACCATTTGCGCCATGCGCTGCTTGAAACCAGGTATTACCATGCAGGTAGTAGGTGGCACCGGCTTTTTTGATGGTCATGGATCCGGCAGGCAGCGTGGCGTGTATCGAGCCCATGGCATACGTTGTATCGGTAGAAGCGGCTGCAGCGGTGGTTGCAGTGGTGCTAGAAGACGACGTGCTGCCGGCAGCCACGCCGGCATTGTACGCACTCGTAGTGTCTGCGCTGTCATCTTTCGAGGCAATCGCGGCTCCGGCTGCCATGCCGACCACGGCTCCCGCTGCTGCCGCCCCCGCGGTAGACCACCCCCCGCAGTTGTCGCAACTGGCCCCGTAGTAGTTCACCGTGGTGTGTGGATGGTAAGCCGGATAGGCGGCACCGTAATAGGGTTTGTGGTAGACGGTCGCGCCGTGGCTGGTTGTCACGGTCGTACCCTCGCCATAGGTGCGCGTGGCGGTCCCGCCTGAGGTATTGGTGAACGTCGTCTTGCCGGAACCGGTCTCGTGGGTTGCCGTGTCACCATAGCGGTTCGTTGCGGTCGTGCCTTCGCCGTAGGTGTGGGTCGCGCTTCCCCCGTAGGCGCCTTCGAAGCTCGTGGAGCCGGAGCCCTGTTCGTGCGTCGCCGAGCCGCCGTAACGGCCCGTGGCCGTCGTGCCCTCGCCACGGGTATGGGTTTCGCTCCCCCCCCAGGCCGAAGTCCGTGACGTGGAACCGAAGGAATGTGACGTGCTGCCACCCCAGCGGTTCGCGTGTGACCAGGCCGCCGCCGGTCCGGACAAAGTCAGTGCAAGCAGCAGCGCCACGATACCAGCGTATATTTTTGCCATGATTACTGCACCTCTTGATCAATTAGCAGAAGACGCGCCCCCGGCCGGTGCAGGAGATCCCGGCGGGACAGCTTCCGCATCCGGTCGCGCGAACGGGACAGGCGTGGCTGCCACGGCCTTTTCTGAGGCAAAGGCACCGGCAGGGATGTCAATATCGAGCTGCCAGCCGGAGAATTCCACCTGGTGGCGCAGTTGTAACGGGTCATTGCGGAATACCGCGCGCGCCATTCTGGGCAGCTTGTCATCCGCCCCGATCCAGAGCTGGATGAAGGTGCCGTCGGTTTCGTATGCCAGCATATCCGTTGTCGTTCCACCGATCACACTGGACTGTCCGATGTAGAAGGCCAGCGTGAGGCCTCCGGCAATATCCTTCCAGGGATCTTCAACAATCATGTCGGTGAAGGGTAAATAGATAGCGGCATCGCGGTAAGCCTTTTCGAGCACCGCATCGATGGTGGGCGGCGCCGCGTCGTCAATGGACACGAAATTCTCCTCCGGAGAGAACATGACGAAGGTTCTGCCATCGTAGTAGTACTCGGATGGGGGACCATCGCCCGAGGTAATCACCCGGAGTTTGTCAGGCCGTTGCAGCAATACTTCGGACCTTGTCGTATAGACAACCGGCTGACCAAAGCGGCTCGGGCTCTCGTAAGCCACTACCGCGGTAAAGCGTATCGAACGGGCGGACGCGAGGCGCGCGCCGGCGGCTTTCAGCAGGTTGACCGCCTTCGGCTCCAGCAGCGGTGTTGCCGGCTGCACAGCCGGGTCACCCTCCACCACGGCAGGCGGAGATGCCGCCTGCCCGGCAGAGGCACCGCCAGCCACCAGCGCAGCCAGTGCAACCAGAACCCTTGTGCCACGCCAGTTGCGCATCAACATGTCTGCCACCGGCAGCGGTTCGTTGACGAAGCCCCGTCGGGCCTGCTCATGGAATCATCCCGCAGGTGAACATTTTATTCACAACGGGGGCTGCAACCTTGTCGATGAATGCGGTGCGCATTTGTGGATCACCCTTGAGCACCTCGATCAGGTTCTTTTCCTCGTCCGTCTTGGGCTTGGACTTCTGCTCCCAGAGTTGTTCGCAGGTCGAACTCTGGTACTTGTCAATGACCTTGTCGGCAACCATATTCATGAGCGGGTAATCAGCCCTGACGGTTACGGAGACAAGCATTGCGCACAGCATGGCAAAAAGACAAATTTGTTTGTTCATGGAACTCTCCTGTTTGTGATTCACGTGAATTGACCTTGCCGGTAACAACAGACCGCTAAGACCGCGTTATCACCACCGGCATGCCTGCAACCTGAAGCGAATAGTTAATTGCGGGTCTTTACAGCATCCATCAACATTTCCTTGAGCGCTGGAATGCAATTCATGGCTTTGGCTCTAGTGGCCCCCTTCAGTCGACAACCGGTAATGTGTTTCAGCACCTTACAGCGACGATTGCTGTGGCATGACCTGTAGCACGTAGAAGCCCTTCCCCACCGCGGTGGGAAAGTAGATCCGGCCACCGAAGCCCGGCGGCATGAGCCCGTTGATGGACAGCGGCTCGAAGAAATCGGACTCTGCGAGCACATTGCCCGTCGCAGCATCGCGCCAGGTGAGCTGTTCGGTGTAGTTCTCGGTGAACAGCGCGATCTTGATCGGTTCCTTCTCGACATTCAGCTTCATGTTGGTCAGCAGCAGCACGCGCCTGTCTTTCGGCCCAATCAACGGCTGGAAGGTCGTGGTCGTGTTGTCGACGACGAACGCTGTCTTCAATTCGCCCGTCGCCTGGTCGATCTTGATGCCGGCCACCTTGCGCATACCCATATCGGCCGAATAGATCATGTTATTCTCAGGGTCTGCGCCGTTCTTTGGGGGTGCGAAGCTCAATTCGCCTTTCTTGAGTTCGCCGAAGGGAAAGATTGTTTGAACGCGGCTGACATCGTCCTGATGGATCACCACCACGCTCGATGCCTTCTTGTCACTGAACAGCCCATTGGTCTGGAAGGCCACCCAGTCGCCCACCATGGTGGGCGCGGTCATGGCGTGCTGGCCTTCCTCCAACGTCTGCACCATCCAGCTTTCGTCGGCTGAGAGCTTCTTTGCCTGCGGGTCCCAGAAATAGCGTGCCGCGGTCTCCGACATGCCCATGTAGATCGCGATCCTGTCGTGGTACGGCGCGATGATGTGGGGCGAAGGTGCGGGTTCCGGAAGCGGCAGCGAGTCGAGCACCTCGAGCGTCTCTGGATCGACCGCCACCAGCACCGAGTTCGGCTCCTTCATCCCCTCGTCCACGCACTTGATGATCGCCATCGTCCCCTGCAGCGTGCACCCCACGGGACGCGTCTGGTCCTTGAGGATGAGCGTGCCGTCGGGTGCAATGGTGAGATGTTTGAAGTTGACGTCCTCGATGGGCGCATCACCGGGCGGCAGACTGTTGGTTTTAAGGATCTCGCCGGTGTCCCCGTCGATCAATGCGATGAAGTGCGACCATGCAAAGGCGATGTTACCACTCGGAAGGATGTTCAGGTTGGCGTTGCCGATCCAGCGACCTGATGCGTTCGGGTTGTCCAGGTAGGTACGCCAGATCTGCTTGCCGGTGGTAGCATCGGCCTTGGCGACGAAGGGACCGACCATGTTCGGGTCTTCGAGCGTCGGGAACTCGCCGCCGACGATGTACAACTCGCCCGGCTTGCGGTTGTTGATGTAGGAGATGCCCGGGTAGTCGTCGGCGCTCTTCCAGGCGTAGACGTTATTGGGGACATCCATCGAGCCGGTGAAGGTGGCGCAGGGAAACAGCCCGCTGCGCTCGCTGTCGGAGATCTCCGCGCCGTTGAGCGAGGAATAGTAGCCCGGCGTCGGGATCTGCTGCTGGCAGGCCAGCTCCTTCGCATAGAGGCTGACGTCACCGGGCAGCGGGCCGTGGGCGGCAACCTGGTTCGGCGTCAGCCCGACCCTGGCGGCCTGCTCCTCGACCTTCGCCCCGATGAGGGGTCCTCCGAGCCGATAGACGGCAATCGCCAGCACCAGCAGGATTACCAGTCCAGCCCACTTAACAATTGTAGCGTTCATCATGTCATTCTCTCATGTGCAGTGTTTTCTGTATGTACGTCCTGCAGCAATCCCGGGTACGGGATCGCCGGAACTACCGTGACTTCTCCGTTTCAATTCGTCCCTGGCTTCGACATGACCTGCAGCATGTAGAAACCCTTGCCTATCTCGGTCGGAAACTAGATGTGGCCGCCGAAGCCGGGCGGCGCCAGCGAGTTGATGGTGAGCGGCTCGAAGAAATCGGATTCAGCAAGGATCTCGCCGATCACCCCGCCGAGCAGGCGATAGACAATGATCGCCAGGATCACGACGATCGCCAGGCCCGCCCACTTGAGAATTCCGGATCGTGTCACTTGATTGTCTCCTTAACTTCGATCGTGTAGAACCGCAGGTGCGGTTTGTATGCCTACTGCATACACCAGGTTTAACCTGTTCGTCGAACGGCGGTTCATCATCCGGGGTCACCGAGACGACGACATCTCGATACAGTGTTTTATTTTCCCGCTTTCTCCACTGCCGACGGTTGCCATTTCCCGGCGACGGCATCCAGACTCGGTGCATACAGGCGCATGTTGAGACCGAAAGGCGCTCTTGGGGCGGGTAGCCAGTTCGCTTCCTTCGCTTTTCCGGGCGACTCCGGCTGAATGTAGAGATCCAGGGAACCGTCCGTGTTGTAGACCAGGGGCATCCAGCTCGATACGGCATACCGGTTCAGGGGGTTGGCAACCGGGAACCCTTCGGCGTCGTAGAGCGTCAGCGACCAGAAAGCCTGGACCGGAGGCAGATTGGCCGCGTCGAAATGCAGTAGGTAGTTTTTGTTTCCGTCCAGCGGCTTCCCGTCGGCATCATTGAAGGCGAGCGGATAGAGCGAGTCCTGGGGAACGTTGGAGCCCAGACCGAATTTTGCGATCACTGCCCGCTTGACATAGGACGTGCCGTAGGTGCCGACGCACTCGGTGTTCATCGACCACTGATTCACCTGCTCACCAATGCGCGGAAACTTCCAGACCATCAGTTCCTTGGCCGTTGCCGGCGCGGCATTCAGCGCCGCGACAACCTCTTTCGACTGCGCGGCAGGATTGAAACTCTTTCCCGCAACGAGGCCCAGTCGGCTCATGCGCTGGAGAACGGGGCTGTCGATCAGGTGCGGCGGCTGCAGCTTCATCAATTCCGCAGCGGTCGAAAAGAAGTCCGCCGGTGACATGGCCTCGACCTGCAGATTGGGCGGTGTTTTCATGTCGACTCTTTTGTCCGCAACGAACGCAGCAGCCTTCCGTTTCGCGCCCGCGGCGTCGTAGGCAGTCAGGGTGAAGCCTTCCTGCAGAGCGTGGACAGCCGGAAAATCCGCCTCGCCATTGGTCTGGAGCCTACCGATGATCCACACGTAGTGGGTGGGTGCCGGCATCACGATGGTGCCCTGCGGCAATCCCTTGGGCACCGGTCCTTCCCACCCCGGCGGGGTCAGCAGGAAGTGTCCTGCATTCGTGCCGGTGGTGCGCGTGCCCAGCGAAGCGAAAACCTCGGTCCACATGTCCAGAATCGACGCGAGAAAGTACCTGCCGTGGGTGTCGGGGGTCTCCAGCAGCACCGGCCCTGCCGTCAGGTCCACCCATGCGGGTGAATACAGGGTGTCGAAGTTCGGCCGCGGTACCGAGCGCATCGCGGGAGTCGGGAAACCCGGGTCGGCGGCAAAGACGTTCATCGGCGCAGCGATGCCGGGCCTCCCCGGTGGCGCGTTGGTCAGCTGCCGGCGTGTGTAGTCCATGACCACCAGCGGGTACAGGAACAGGTAGGCCTCGACGGCGATGGCAGCCGTGTCGTCCTTCCCGGCGGCGCGTGCCGGCGACGCGGCAAGCAGCGCCGCGGCGAAGACCGGCACCAATAATTTCGCTGCGAGTCCGACTCCGGGTTTCGCTTGCATCCTCGGTCCTCCTTCGTCAATTCGGCATACGGCGCTACTTGCCTGCCGCCGGCTTCGGCACGACCTGCAACACGATGAATCCCTTGCTGCTCGAGTAGTACACCCGGCCGCCGTAGCCCGGTGTGATGAGCGAGCCGAAGGTCATCGGTTCGAAGAAGTCCGACTCGGCAATGATCCGGCCGGTGGCGGCGTCGCGCCAAGTGACCTGCTCCTTGTAGTTGCCGGTGAAGAGCGCCGCCTCCATCGGTTCGGCCGCGACGTTCCTCTTCATGTTCGACAGCAACACCACGCGCTTGTCCTTCGGCCCCAGCAGCGGCTGGAATGCGGTGGTCGCGTTATCGACCACCCAGGCAGTCTTCATCTCGCCGGTGGCCGGATCGAACTTGATGCCGGCGGTCTTGCCGACGCCGAAGTCGGCCGAGTAGATCATGTTGTTCTCGGGGTCGGTCTGCGGTTTCGGCGGGGCAAAGCTGAACTCACCTTTCTTCAGCTCGCCGAACGGGAAGATCGCCATCGTCCGCGTCGCGTCCTTCTGGTTCACGGCGATGATGCTGGAGGCGGTGGTCTTGCTGCCGATGCCGTTGGTCTGCAGGATGATCCAGTCGTGGAGGAGGCTCGGCGCGTCGGGCGTGGTCTGACCCTTCGCCAGCGGCTTGGGCACCCACGAGGTGTCCTGGGAAAGCTTCTTCGCCGCCGGATCCCAGAAGTAGCGGAACGCACCGCTGGGCGCCCCCAGATAGATGGCGATCTTGCCTTCGAACATCGTGATGATGTGTGGGACGGTGACCGGCTCGGGCAGCTGGACGTGGTCGAGGATCTCGAGCGTCCCGGGGTCAAGTGCGACTAGGTGCGAGTTGGGCTGCTTGAAGCCCGCCTGCACACCCTTGACGATCGCCAGCGTGCCCTGACCGTCGTAGCCGACGGCCTTGGTCTGGTTCTTCACGATGATCGTCCCGTCCGGCGCGATCGTCACATGCTTGTAGTTGGAGTTCGAAGGGGCGGTGTCGCCCGTGGGCAGCGTGGTGCGCTTAAGGATCAGCCCGGTCTCGCCGTCGAGCAGCGCGATGCTGTTTTCCCAGGCGAAGACGACGTTGCCGTCGGGCAGGATGTTCAGGTTGACGCCGCCGTACCAGTGACGCGAGACGTTCGCATTCTCGACGACGGTGCGCCAGATTTCCCTGCCTGTGGTCGCGTCGGCCTTCGCGACATACGGCCCCGGGGGCACCAGTCCCTTCAGCGGCGGGTTGTCTCCGCCCCCGATGTAGATCTCGCCGGGCTTGCGGTTGTTGATATAGGCCGTGTCCTCGTAGCCTACCGCACTGCGCCAGGCATACACCTGGTTGGGGCCGTCGAAGGAGCCGGTGAATGTGGCGCAGGGAAACATCCCGCTGCGCTGCGCATCGGTGATTTCCGCCGCGTTGAGCGAGGAGTAGTATCCCGGTGTCGGGATACTCTGCTGGCACGCGAGCTCCTTCTCGTAGAGATCGAGGTCGCCGGGCAGCGCCCCGTTCGCGGCGACTTCATTGGAGGTGAGGCCGATCTGGACAACCCGCCGCTCGACTTTGGGCTCGACGGTGGTCCACAGCAGCCGGTAGGCGGCGTATACCAGCAGAATGACGATCACGAGTCCGACAAGTTTGAATTTTCCAGAGCGGGGCATACGATCTCTCCTCTTTGTTTATCGTCGCGGGCGGGGCACTCGGCGCCCCGCGAGGCTATTGCTTCGGCCCTTCGGTCTCGAATTGCGCCTTCGTGGTGTAGTAGCCGCGCGGGTAGTAGGGCCCCATCACGGCCTCCTCCATGCCCGGTTTCGTCACGTTGCCGGGGCTTTGTTCCCAGTCCGGAGCATTGGCGATGAAGCGCAGCATCAGCATTCCGAAGTCCTTGCGGTTCTTCGGCCCGTTGATCCCCTCGCCGCGCGGGCTCCACTCGATCCAGGCCACGCCGTTGTCCAGGGTCGCGTTTGCGGGACGGTCCTCCTTGCGGCTGTAGACGATGGTGTAGTTGCCATCCGCATCCAGCGGCACCTGCATGTCGGTCAGCGCATCGACGATCTGCCCGGAGGGCATGGCCTCGCAGCTCACCAGCGACCAGTACTGGGTCTGCGCGGCCGGCATCACCTCCAGGCCCTTGCCGCTCGCACCGGCATAGGTATTGGGGAAGGTCGGCATCCTGCCGCGCATCACATACACCGGGCCGAACTTGCGCGACAGCTGGATGAACATGTACTCGGTGGACGGGTCGCCGCCGCCGTCCATCGCGGTGTCATACGGAATTTTGGAACGCTCTCCGGGCGTCTTGAATGAGCCCAGAATTGAGTACTTGATGTTCCAGTACTTCTCCCACCTGGGGTCCTTGCGAGCAGGCGCCGAGGCCGGATCAAGCGCGGGATCATTGTCCTTCGCGTGCACCAGCATGTCCCACTGCTCGGCCGTGACAGGCGGCTTCGGAGCCTCCATGGTACGGCCGAACTGCCTGACTACTTCTGCGGCCGTGAGTTTCGTTCCGTCGGCCAGCATGCCGCTGTAGGTGGGCATCCCGGCACCGGCGCGCGGCGAGTCTGCCGGGCCCCAGCCGGCGCCATCGCTGCCCTGATCGGAAAGATAGGTGCGATTAACGAACATCAACTCGCCGCCATCACTGCCCACGTACAGCGTGTTGGCCTCACGCTGCTTTGCATCCTTCGGCGCAGCCCTGGCGACGATGCGCAGCGTGAAACTGCGCGCCTCGGCCAGCCGGCTGGCTCCCACACGGAAAAGATTGGTCGACCCCGGGTCGGGCTCGATGTCCGGTCCCTCCAGATCCTCACCGATGGAGACGAAGGTGCCGTGTTCGAACTTGTACAGCGCAAACTGGAAATAGCGCGCCTGCGGGAACGTATAGTTCAGCGTCAGGCTGCTGCCGGCCGGCATCGCCAGTCGGCCGATGAAATAGGTCGACTGCATGTCGGGCCAGAGGTTGGGATTCTGGATCGGCCTGGGGTATTCCAGGTAATTCCAGTAACCCCAGCCGCGCGGTCCCTGAAACAGGCCGTCGTGACCGTAACGCGTGTCCGTGCGGATGTAATTCTCCAGCGACTTGTCCCCGAAGCGTTTCACGTGCAGCGCGTTGAGATTGCGCACCGGTACCAGCGCGGGCGGCTGCCAGGACCCCTTGCCGAGCGGATAGACCGACGGTTGCCCGGTCTTCGGCCAGTAGAGGCGCATGACGACGAACATCGGGCCGTCGGGTGCCGGTAGCCAGTTGGATTCCTTGACCTTGCCCGGCGAGTCTTTCTGGACGTAAAGGGTCAGTGAACCGTCGGCATTTTTTTTCAACTGCGAAAGCATCGGTGAGTTGATGAGATAACGGTTGATCGGGTTATCGATCAGAAGCTGGGTGCGACCGTCATACATCGTGATTGACCAGAAGGCGTTGACCGGTGGCAGCTGCCCCGGCGCGAAGGTCATCTGGTAGGTGTGCTTTGAACTGTCGAGCACGATGCCGTTGATATCATTGCGTGTGAACGGGTAAACCGCTTCGGCCTCGCTGTTGCCGTAGATACCCAGCTTGGCGGCAGCGGCGCGCAGCGCCCAGTCGCCCTTGTAGAAGTCGCGGCTGCCAGCAGCGGAGCCGATGTGCCAGCCGTTCACGTCCGTTCCGATGCTCTCGGCGGTCTTCCCGATCCTGGCGAAAGCGGCCTTGACGCCTTCTCCCACGGCCTTCTTCAGCTCCGGTGGGAGATCCTTGTGATGAACCTGCTTGCCCTGGCCAATGCCGATGAGCGCGAACTTCTCGCGCAGCGGTTGCTCAACCGCCGCGGTGCCGACGGGCGAACAGAACTGCAACAGGAAATCAAGATATTCGGCAAAACGGGCCGTAAAGGCCGCCTGTTCGAATTTGAGCCAGTCGACCACCGGTGCGGCGGGTGGAGCGGGTTGGCCGAGGAAACCGGACAGGGTCTTTACCTTGTAGCCGGCCTGGACCTTCTTCACATTGTCCATATCTGCGGGATTGAACAACTGCGTGCGATAGATCACCAGGCTGAATTGCGTCTCGCTGCGGAAAGATTTCGCGATACCCCTGGGCATCTCCTCCCCTTTCCAATCGGGCCCCATCACCAGGTAGCAGCCCGCACCGTTGCCCGTGGTACGGCTGCCCATGTAACCGTAGTTGTCGGTATAAAGGTCCACGAGCTGCACATCATAGTAGCGTGCCTTCTCTATTTCGGGCATGCACAGCACCATCGGCTCGGTTCGCAGGTCGAGGAATGCCATCGAATAGGGTGTGTCGCTGTTGGGCGTGCTGATGCCCGTGTCCTTGGGCGTAAAGACTCGCGCCTCGTTATGGATCTGGTTGATCGGCGCCTTGAACTGCCCGGAATCCCGATCGATAAAATACTTGTAGATCACGTCGTAGCCGACAAGCATCGGGAAGCCATAGAGATAGGCTTCCTCAGCGATCGCCTTGACTTCCTCGTTGTCGGGCGTCTCCTGCACCTGTGAATATTCAGCCCCTGTCAGGCCGAGCAGAGAAATGGCGATTATCGCTAGTTTCCAAGTTATACGATGCATGGACATTTCCTTCCGTGTGAACGAGTGAGTCTACGGCTACACATACGGGATTACCGGTCAACCACTATAGAAGAAACAGGTACCGGCAGACGGGCGCCCGACGTTGCCCGCCCGTGCCAGCAATGAAGACTATTTGGCCGTTTTTGTAATCCAGCCCTGTTCCTCGAACCGCTGCTTGAGTACTGATGCGATTTCCTTGGCAGTGTCTTCGGCCCTGCCTTCGATTGTACTGCTGCCGGTCTTTTCATCATGCTCTTTCATACCGGTACTTACGATGAGTCCTATCGGATTGTGCATTGCCAACAGACCGACAACCCCCAGAGAAGCGCCAGGTGCTTTTCCACCCGTCGAATCTGTCGAGCCGCCGCCAAGTTTGCGCAAGCCGTCAGCCGTCACCTGGAAGCCTTCAGCCGCAACCTTCAGCTCGGATTCGCCGGAACCAAATCCGATGGCGATGCGCTTTTTCTTGTCGCCCTCGACGACGGAAACAAGGTAACCGTGGATGACTATGTCGTTGACTTGCGGCTTTGTTTCCGAAGTCGGCCGCTCTGCCGGCATACCCATGTCACGAATCTCTTTGACCAGATCCGCCGCTATTTCACTACCCACCTTGCGACCGGTGGCAATCTGTTCCTCGGTTTGTGGCTTGCTGTGCTCTGAAACCTGACCGGCCAGAGCGGAGTCTGCCGGCACATCGGCAGCCGTGGCGGCAAAGTCATATACCCATATATGGGCCGGCCTGGGGATTTCCTCGGTTACGATTTCATTGCGCTCAGTAATCTTGGCTGATGCGTATATGCTCAAAGGCAGCAGTGTTAGCGCGCACAGTACAATGCAGTTTATAGTCTTCATTGAAAATCTCCTGATTATTAAAAGCACCTTGTAGTACGTGATCGATAACTTATTCCCACATACCTGCTCAGAACACGAACCTCACCCCGGCATAAGGTCCCTTAACAGTGAGGTCTTCGAGTTCTTTGTCGTTCATGTTCCAGGTCAGATAACGATACCCGAAGCCTGCCTCAAATTTATTGAATTTATAGTTCAGTCCCGCCAGACCCTGCCAGGTAGACGAGGAATCCCCGGTGCCGCCATCCATGTAGTAGTTCAGGTACCATTTATCCGCAAGGTCAACCACGCCTTTTACACCGACAACCCCGTCAGTCAGGTCACCCGAGGGTGTCGTCTTCGCCACAGATTGGCCGATATGAAACTTGAGGGGAAGATCGACTGTGATATAACGGACACCACCCAGCAGATCGAGACTGTACTTGCCGGTATCGACAAGGTTGTAACCACCTGCGGCTGTCACGATCCACGACTCCATCTTCACGTCGACCTTTGTCTGGATATTCTGGTTAACGAGCCTCGCAGAACCAGTCTGGCTATCCGACAGGTCCATGTAGATGATGTCCGCCAGCAACGACCACTTCCCCTTGCGTGCACCCAGCACGCCCATGAAGGTCATATCCAGATGGTCGATGATGTCACTGAAACTGATCTTGATTGAGTCACCCCCATTCGGCTTGATCGCCATGGATGGCGCCCACAGGTAGAGTGCCGCGTCGAATTGCCATTCATCACTCTCCTTAGCGTCAACAGCCGTGACAGGTATGATTGTCGCCAGCAACAAAACAATTGCAGCAGAGCATACTAATTGCCTTCTGCTTTCTCTCAATCTGTGCATTTACCTTTTCCCCACCTGAATATTGTTATTTCAGACCAGCTACGTATGGCTGGTTATTACCTGGACACCTGGCCCGCAACCCCGATTCACAGACCATATAAGGCAGGTGCTATGCACCCTGCCATGCCAGACCGGTCGATGGGCAATATCTTCTCCACGCTCATCCCGGGTACCTGACAGCCATGTACTGAACAGTTGCCAGCAATAGCCGAAGACTGATTTCGGCCACGGTTGGCGTGATCTCACCGTGCCAGGCACAGCCCGGCAGCACGGCATTAGAGGATTTATAATTTATTCATCAAGGCTTTACTAGTATATAGGATTGCGCTTCATGCTAGTATCTTTTTACGACATATACTCACCAATTCCCGACAACATAAGGTTGAGAACAATCACAAGTGCCGGACAAGGGTAAAAGCATGGGCGGGATATCGAAGCGGCGAAACCAGGCCAGCAGCACTGTCCGCGTTGGTCCGCTGATGGGCATGCCTGCGGTGCTACGCGAGCTTGGCGTTGATCCCGACCCGATATTCGCAAGCGCGGGACTCACCTCGACCCAGTTCGAGGATCCGGACACCGAGCTGCTGTATTCCCCGGGGAGCCTGCTGCTGGCACGCTGCGTGGAAGCTGCGAAATGCGAGCACTTCGGTCTCCTTGTAGGCATGCGTGCCGATGCTTACTGCCTCGGATTACCAGGCTTTCTGATTTGCAGCGCCCCTGATGTTGGTACTGCACTGCACGAACTGGTGGAATATCTTGACCTGCATGACCAGGGTGGTGTACCGACACTGCAGTACAGGGGTGATATCACGCTGCTTGGCTATGCGATCCACCAGGCCGATGTGGCAGCAGCCGAGTATATCTACGATATTTCCATGGCCCAGGTCTGTAATATTTTACGCGGCCTTTGCGGTGAACACTGGAAACCCGTCGAGGTACTGCTGTCGCGGAAGCAACCTCGGAATCTAACACCCTACCGGAAGTTTTACCGTGCACCCATGCACTTCAACGCAGCACAGAACGCCATTGCCTTTCCAAGCAGCTGGCTGGACCATAAGCCTTCGTGCGCAAATGCCTTGCTGCATCGTTATCTGTTACGGGAAGCAAACGAACTGCACAACCTGCGTACTGCCGGACTGGTTGATAAAGTCCGAGGCTTGATGCGCAAATCGCTACTGTCGGAAGAATTCACCGCTAACCATATTGCCAGGCATCTCTGCCTGCATGAGCGGACCCTGAACCGTAGGTTGCGTGAGGAGGGCACAAGTTTTCGCCGTGAACTGGAGGGTATTCGCTATGAGTTGGCAAGGCAACTACTCACTGACAGCAAGATGTCCATCAGCAAGATTGCCAGTACGCTCAAGTACGCTAATACGAATGGTTTTAACCGCGCATTCAAGCGCTGGGCGGGGATGACTCCAGGACAATGGCGGGCACGGAACACTGTCTTACAATGATACATTCTTGATCGACTTTTCCCCCATAGCAAATATGAAATCCACGTAGACCGTTGTTCAAGAATATTTCCCCTGCTCTTTTTTCTCTGAATACCATCAAGACAATTCATTCGCTAACTGTCCGATGCCATTGTCTATGACAGCTAATCGTTTTTGCGTAAAGCTCCATCAATAGACACAACCCATGCAGACAGTTGTTCAAGAATTACCTGCTCGGATGGGTCCTAACTTCCACTCTTGTCAGGAGCAGACTTTCACTCAGTATCCCTCGAAGGGCGCCTCTGGATCGATAATCTCCGTCCAGGTTTCAGCCAAGGAATGACCGGTTCCAGTACCTTCTTGTCATACAAGCAGAATTTCTGAATGTCCGGCATGTGAGCAACACCAGTCATCCGAATATATTACTCAGGAATTTCCATCGAA
>Ga0210096_1000322_pt1 | contig 17476 bp, 14 predicted proteins | sample China_Galinas_PW_4_FD_184864 | JGI IMG/M metagenome (GOLD analysis project Ga0210096, IMG submission 184864) | Wetland microbial communities from San Francisco Bay, California, USA, that impact long-term carbon sequestration - China_Galinas_PWA_D2... | ecosystem: Environmental > Aquatic > Marine... | reverse complement strand
GATTGATGCGAGACGGCGAGGTCGCCAAGGCGGCCACCTGCAACCGGGCCGACGACGGTATGGGGGCGGTCGCACAACCGGTGGGACAGGCCACGCAGCAGCAGCCAGCCACGCCGTGTCCGTTGGCGGGATGCTGATGATTTCCGTTCGCCGGCGCACGGACACCGGCGGGGTCGGCCGTCTCCGGCGAGGTCCGCTGTCCGGCATGAGATCCGCCACCGGCCGCGGCCATCGTCCCGGAGCCCTCGTGCAGGCCGGCCGGCCCGCCCATGACGTCGGGCGCGCCCGCGCACCCATCCGACATCAAGTGCGGCATCCACGGCTGTGCGACGATGAAGCCCGCCAGCACCAGCCGCAGCGCCTTGCCCGCCCATCCGATATCGCGGTCGACCATGCGCCGATGGATAACCCGGAATGCGCGACGCGTCAACGATTCGACGTCCGTTGACGCGGCTCGCACCGCCGATTCGCCCATCCCGAACAACGGCCAGAGATACCTCGTGCGGGCGTTCGTCCCCGCCGAGTCGGATGACGCCATCCCCTTCGATCACGTCCTTGCCGGCGAACACACGCCCGCAACGCTGGCACTGCGCCCCGGTCGGTACGTCCTGAAGATCACCGGCAGGGACGGTGTGATCGCGAGTGCGCCGGTCACAGTCCACTGACCGGCAACCGGACGGCTCGACAAAGGGACGATCGACGATGCCGACAGGCGCAGGAGTGCCTCCTCGCCCCGGCCCGGCATCATCGGCGATGGACATGGCGCCCTGCCCGTGGCGCCCGCCTGCGCCCCCACTGCCCCTTGACGCAAGGTGTCCTAGGTGTGATAGTACACCTCATGCTGCCCTTCGATGTCGTGTTGAAAGCCGGCGAATCGCCTTACAGGCAAATCGTGTACGCCGCGACGCGGGCCGTCGTGGCGGGCGAGCTGCCGGCCGGGACCGCGTTTCCGTCGGTCAGGGAGCTGAGCCAGACGCTGAAGATCAACCCGAACACGGCGCACAAGGTTGTGGGTGAGCTGGTGCGGGCGGGCATACTCGAGGTCCATCCGGGGATCGGGACGGTGGTGGCGGCGGAACGGCGGATCTCGGCGGAGGAGCGGCGGAACCTGTTGTCGGAGGAAGTCGAGCAGCTGGTGGTGGAGGCGAAGCGGCTGGGTCTGGAGGAGGCGGCGGTCGTGAGGGCTGTTTCGGCGCGCTGGGCGGAGCTGTCGGGAGACGGCAGCGGGTCTGCGACGCGAGTACGGGTCCGGGGCGAAGGGGCAGCGTGAAGCAGATCGAAGCCACAGGTGGCCCGCGCGGCGGATCGTCGATCGCAGACGGACTCGAGGGGAGCGTTGTGAAGGTAATCGAAGCCACGTGGGGGAATCCGCGCAGCGGCATGTCTGACGCAGCGGAACGGGAGGAGGCCGCGTGAACGTGATCGAGGCGACAGGTCTGACGCACAGATATGGCAGCCTGACGGCGCTGACGGACCTTGATCTGTCCGTTCCGGAGGGGTCCGTCTACGCGCTGATCGGGCCGAACGGTGCGGGCAAGACGACGCTGCTCCAGATCCTGCGCGGTCTACGCCATCCGTCGCTGGGCGAGGTGCTGGTGTTCGGCAAGCCCGTCGGTGAATTGACGGCGGCGGACCGTGCGGCGATCGGCTATGTCGCAGAGGGTATGCGACTTCCCGGCTGGATGACGGTCGGCCAGCTCGAAGCGTACGTCGGTCCTCTGTATCCGGCGTGGGACAACACGCTGGCGGACGAGCTGCGTGCCCGTTTCCGTCTGGACCCGGCGCGCCGGATCGGTGCGTTGTCGAAAGGCGAGCGCATGAAGGCGGCGCTCCTGTGCGCTCTCGCACCACGCCCGCGGCTGCTGCTGATGGACGAGCCGTTCAGCGGGATGGACGCACTGGTGAAGGACGAGCTGGTTCGGGGAGTGCTCGAGTCTGCGGGTGTCGAGGGCTGGACGGTACTGGTGTGCTCGCACGATCTGGGCGAGCTCGAGATGCTCGCCGACCATCTCGGCTTCCTGGACCGGGGCCGGCTGCTGTTCTCCGAACCGATGGATGTGGTGCGGGAGACGTTCTGCCGCGTCGAGGTCGTGACCGGCGGGACCGGAGAGACGGCCGGGACAGACGCGGCGGGGACGTCCACCGGTTGGCCGGCCGGCTGGTTGTCGGTCGAACGGAGCGGGCAGCGGATGAGCATTCTCGTCCGTGATGATGCGACGACGATCGAATCGTCCATCAGGAGCGTGATTCCCGGTGTGACGCGGGTCGAGATCCGGCCCGCGACATTGCGTGAGATCTTCGTGGCCCTGGCGCCGCGGCAAGCAGGAGTGATCCGGACATGGGAGACCGCATGATGACGCGGACACAGCAGACCGTTCACGTTGTAATGAAGGACATTCGCATGTTGCGCTGGATGCTCGGCGCGTACGCCCTGCTGATCGGCTGGTGGACCATACAGTGGCTGGTAGCGCCGTCGTCGTTCGCGGTACTGGCCTGGCTGGCGGGGCTCACCTTTGGGGCGATTCTCACGGGAATGGCGGTGCAGGCGGACTCACCGTACCGGTCTGACGGGTTCTGGGCGGGGCAGCCGTTCGACGCCCTCGCGGTCTTCGGAGCCAAGATCGTCTTCGCGGGTCTGGTCGCCGGTGGCGCACTGGCGGGCTGGCTCGTCGTCGCGCTTGCCCATCAGCCGACCGCGAGTGAGCTGACCCGATTCGTAGGCCGTTCAGCACTCAGCTGGGGCGTCATGCTCGGACTATCTGCAATGATCGCCGCCGTGACGCCGGACCTGCGGACCTTCCTGCTCGTCGGAGTCATCGGTTTCGCGGCAAGGAACATTGGCGGGCTTGTCCCGAGAATGGCGGGACTGGAAGGATTCGCTCCAGATGCCACCCTGATGGCCGGGCTGTCCGTCGCGGCGCTGCTCGCGTCCGTGACCATTCTCGCCCACGTCTACCGCACACGCCGGCAGCGCCAGGGCATAGGATTGGCGCTGCTGCCGTTTTTCATGATTCTACCCGCCTCGATGGGCTCGGCCACGCTCGAACGGCCGGAACCGGCGGCAAGCGAGGTAGCGGCCGCGCGACGCGCCGTGATCGAAGTCGTTGACGCCGTACTGGACCGTGAGCAGGTCACCGTCTTCCTGCGGGTGAGTGGTGAGGATCCGGGCCTCGGCTATTCGCTCTTCGGCGCGACCGTGCACCTCGTGGCAGCCGATGGTGCGTCCATTGACCTCGATGGGATCAGTCGGCCGACATTGCTCAACGTGCCGAACGTGGCTCTCGGTCCGGGCATCGAATGGACGCCGGCCGGTCAGCTGCGCCTGCAGCGCCCGCTGGCCATGGGCATCGATTTCGACCTGACGCCCGAGCAACGAGCCTCACTGGCGGCTGGAATCACGGATGCGCGCATTGATGGCCGGATCGAAGTCCTCGAGCCTGCCACAGGTGTCTCGATCCCGTTCGAAACAGGCGCATCCGGCGGAAGCGACGGACGGCGCATCAGGATCACGGACATCCGGGAAACACGATACGAGACTGTGGCCAGGGTCCTGGTGTCGACAGTCGGAACGGATCGGTTCGAGAGGCACCCGGTCGGTTCGCCGTTGCCCGAATTCCTCCTGGTGGATGTCGCTCGCAGTGAAATCGGCCGGCTGGACGCCCGTTCCGCAACAGGCGCCAACCCCGGCACGGGCATCTCCTATTCGGATCTGGAACTATCCACGCCTCAGCCGCCGCTGGTTGGATCGACCACGCGACCCAGCCACCAGCCATGGTCGCATCGTGCGCAACTCGTGGCGATCGACTGGCCGGCTATCGGCAGCTACCCGGTCTCGTTGACCGTGTCCCCCGGTTCGATCCGGATCGTCGAATAGAGAAGAACGCACCGGAACCCTGGAAAGCGCCCGCATCGCCCCGGCGGAGACCTCCCTTCCGCCGGGGCGATCCTTAGCCGTCTCTCCCGATGGCCTGGCGTTGCGGCCTCTCGACCAATCGGCGAATTCCCACCGCCCCAGAGCCTCCCGGACCCGCTCGAGTACCTCCACAATCACGGCTGCCTCATCGTCGTCGACCATCGATGTGAAGATGCGTCGAACCACCCCCTTGTGGTGTCGCGACGCCTCGGCATGACGTTTCCTGCCGAACGCCGTCAGCACAATCCGCGTGGAGCGCCGGTCGTCCGGATCCGGACGCCGGGCCACATAGCCGTCCGCCTCCATGCGATCCACCAGCGCGGTGAAGTCGCTCTTGCTCAGGACCACGCGCTCTGCCAGGTCGGTCGTGCGCCGGCCACCCTTCCCTTCCGATGCGTGCGGCAACACATCGTCGTACTGAAGTCGCCGGAGCCGACTTCGTGCGTGCTCACCTGAACGCCCGCCGGCGTCGAAGCATCAGCACGCGCTCGTGGGATCGCATGGCGGCGGGATGATCCCGTGAGCCGGGAAGGCGCTGAACTCGAAATGGTAGCTGATGCCGATGTCGAACAGCAGCGCGGTGTCGCTGCCGCCCGATGATGCGCGGGGCACACTGCTGAGATCGAGAGCCGCGTGAAAGCCGAAGCCGGGCAGCGGCAATCCGATCTTCGTCAGCACGGCGGTGCGCACGTTGACGCCGGCCGACAGTCCGAGGCCCGCCTTGACGGGTTGGACGGCGTTGTCGACGACAGGCGCGCCCCCATTCTCGAACGTTGCATCCATCTCGCTGCGTCGCAGCAAGAGTCGAGCGGCGGCCCAGGGTTCGAAATCGACGCCGGGAACCTGGGGCTCGAGTGCGACACCCACGCCGATCGGGACATCGCGTCGCTCGATTCTTCGACCGTCGACATCGACCGTCGTCGTGCCGTATCCCGCATCGATGCTCAGTGACAGCGGTCTTGACGCACCGCGCAGCAGATTGAGCGCGAACGTCCCACCCCATGCGGCATCGGCGGCCGTGCGGTCCGCAAGGAGCACGTTGAGCGTGACATAGGCGAGGTTCAGCTGGGCGCGGGCACCCAACAGTGTGTGGAACGGGTTGTCGCCGCCGGCGAAATCGCCGAACAGCCGGATTCCGGGCTGCGCGCTCGGCGAGAAGGGCATCGGCATGCCGGCCAGCTGGCTGCTTGCGGGTCGCGCCACGATGAACGGCAGCGCGAACGCGAGTGCCACGAGCGGGCGGCGACAGGGCCGCCTCGACGGCCACTTGTGAATCACTCGGCGATCCATGTGATGTCCTTCAGGTTGCGGGCGATGTTCGTGGCCACGACGCCACAGGATCGGGCGGTGTCGTCGAAGCCGTGGTCCGCCAGTCGCTCGATGACTACCGGCGAGCCGCGTCCCTCGATGGCGAGCGCCCCACCACCTTTCCGACGTCTGTCGCGATAGAGTACGAACGCGAAGCCCTTCGCCAGCCGGCAGCGCACGGACGAAACTCGCTTCGAGAACGGCTTGCCGTTGATGAAGATGGCTTCGAAGTCGTCAACGGCCGCACGGTCACCGATGAGGGTGAGCGGTTCACCGGCCAGACCCGGACTGTCGAACAGCTCGATGCGACTGTCGGACAGAGAGTTCACGGACGCATCGGCCGATCCGGGTCCGGTGGAATAGAACTCCTGGAACCGGATCAGGAACTTGTTGTGCGGGCCGCGTCGCGTGAAGTGGTGCGCGCAGTAGACGGCGAGCACGCCGCTCGGACTGACATACACACCGGTTGCCGCATCCATATCGGCGAAGTCGGCGGTGCACTGGAAGTTCTTCGGGCTCGCCACCTGCTGGAACTCGAGTCTGTCACCCGTGCCTCCGACTTCGGCGGGCAGAGTCACGTGATAGAGGATGCCGTGGTGTGGACCTTTCGGCTTCGGCGCGATCTCCGCCTCGTTCTCGAAACCGAGCATGTACAGATCCGTCGCCGAGCCGTTCTCGTCTCTGTCGCGCAGAAAGCAGATCGTCTGGAACTTCGGGATCGCCTCGATCGCCGTGGTGTGGCAGAACGGTCCGTGCCACTGCGCTCCGAGCAGCGAAGTGCTTTCCGAGATGTACAGGTCCATGTGCTTCTCGGGCTTGCGACTCTCGGAATCGCTCCAGACGGCGGCGACGAAGCGGCCATCATCGAGCCGGGTGAGTGCTACGGCGCCGCCCTTGACGCCGGGCCGGTCGATGGCGCAGCCGAGCACGGTCGGCCGGGTCGGCTCGCGGACTTCGATGAACTCGACGCGTGAGCCAGCACCATCGGAGTTCTCGAGCGGGATCGCCAGCACATCGCCGAGCTGAGCCATGCCGCCGGCGTGCCAGAACGTCGAATCGATGTCGAGCCGGGCGACGCAGCGATCCTCGCGTGGCGGGAGCGGACCATCCTTCAGGTTCGAACCCCATATCGCGGATGTGCCGCGCGAACCCATGCGCACGATGAACAGGTTGGACACCGGCTCGTGCGGATCGCCGCCCGTGACCACGCAGTAGCCCGGCGTTCGCAGCCTCTGGAAACCCTGGAAGTGATTGTCGAGGCCGCCGCCGTTGTCACCGGTGTCGGTATAACGGGGCCAGCGCGTGAGCTTTTCGGGCCAGACCGCCAGACACTCGCCGATCTCGGACAGGTCGAAGAACTGGCCCGGCAGGTCCACGACCGCCGACCGGCCGAGTGACACGAGACCCCACTCGGCCGGCGTACACATCGCCAGCGGCTCTCCCGCGGGCAACAGAAACGGCACCTGCAACGCGGGCGAGCCGTGGCTCGTTCCGTGAGATGGGTGGACGGCCATGACGAGACCTCACGTGGCTCCGGGTTTGCATCCAGTGATGGAGCGCCGTCAGGTGGTGCGGAGAATCCGTCCGGTTCAGGTCACGAGGATCACTCCGGACGGAGAGACCGGGCCGGGTCGGTGCGCAGCGCCTGAAGCGCAGGCACCAGACTGGCGAGGATTGTGGCGGAGAGCAACGCCACGACGGCGATCGCGAGCGCCCCGGGATCGAACGGCCGCGTGTGGTAGAGCAGGTCCGCGACGCGCGGCGCGGCGATCGCCGCGACTGCCAGCCCGACCCCCAGACCGGCGCCCGCAAGCACGAGTCCGCGCGCCACGATGTCGCGCAGGATGCCGGCACGCGATGCACCGAGTGCGGACCGTATCGCCAGCTCTCGCCGCCGGCCTTCGACCTCGAACGAAAGCAGGCTGTACAGGCCGAACCCGGCGACGAGCAGCGCAAGAGCGCCGAACAGCGTGAACAGGCTGGCGCCGACTTCCCATGCGTGGGCCAGCGGGTCGATCAGGTCCGGAACGGCGTCGACCTGCGCGAACCGGAGGCGTGGAATAACGCCGACCATCGCTCGGCGTACGGCCGGCGCGACATCTCGTGGATCACCGGCCGTGCGGACGTAGAGCACGTCGGCGCCAATGCCGATAGGATCCTGCGCCGCCGGGAAGTACGCCTGCATGAACGGCGACTCCTCGAGATTGCGCCGGTGCGTGTCTTCGACCACACCCACCACCCGGATGCACGCCGGCGAGTCTTCGCCCGCATCCAGCTGGAAGCACCGGCCCACGGCGTCGCCGCCGGGCCACACGGTTGCGGCCATTGTTCGATTGATGACGGCAACCACCCCTCCACCGGCGATGTCGGTATCCTCGAAGCCACGGCCCGCGATGAGGTCGATACCGAGAGCATCCAGGTAGCCGGGCGACGCGACTGACATGAACACCCAGCGGCTGCCCGTCACTTGATCCTGGCCGACCAGGTCGTTGAATATCTGCGCTGAGAAGGGAGTGGTCCCGCCGGCAGTTGCAACCGCCGTAACGCCGGGGATGGTCGCGATCTGACGCGCGACGTCACTGAAGTAGCGGTCCCTCTCCCCGTTCGAATCCCGGTCATCGTCGAGAATCGGCCGTGCCAGGAGCAACCCGTCCGGTTCGAAGCCGAAGTCCGTCGCCCGCACCTCGTGCAGGCTTCTCAGGAACAGTGTGGCGGCCACGAGCAGCACGAGTGACAGACCGGTCTGGAACACGACCAGTCCGGCACGCGCCCGGCCGCTGCCGGTCACGCGGACTTCACTCGCGCGCAGCAGCCGCCGCACATCGTATCCGCACGAGTACATGGCGGGAAGCAGACCCGCGCCGCAACCGACCAGCAGCGTGAGACCGCCGAGGAACAGGACGAGGCGTCCATCAACCATCGGTCCGCCTACCAGACCATCGGGCAACAGCAGCTTCTGGATGAAGCCGCCCACCCATTCGGCGGCGAGCAGAGCGGCACCGGCGCCGAGCGCCGCCGGAAGCATACCGTCAAGAACGGATTCCGCGATGAGCCGGCCGCGCGAAACGCCGAGCGCCATCCGGATGCCGGTCTCCGCCTGCCGCCGCACGGATCGCACGAGCAGCAGATTGGCCACGTTCGCGCACGCAATAACCAGCACGAGCAGGCTGACGGCGAACAACCAGCGAGCAACTCGTGACTCCCCCGATGCGAGCGGCCCGCGAGCGGCGATGATCGAGGCGAGAATGACTCTCGAATCCGTGGCGACGGAGCCGGCCGCGACCGACTCGCCACGCCGGTATGCGGCCGTCGCGCGGCTGGCCACGGCAACGGCGTCCTGGCCCGGCTCGATGCGGACGACCATCCGGAATATCTGAAACCCCCGGTTGTCCAGGAACATCGGGCTGTTCATCTCGACGTGCAGAGGCACCCATGCGTCCACGGCACCCGGGTCCGCACCGGTGAAGCCCGGCGGCGCGATCCCCACGATCGTGTAGCTTTGACCGCCCAGGTCCATCGCCTGGCCCAGCACATCGCGGCCGCCGAACCGGCCTCGCCACAGCCGGTCCGAGATGACCATGACCGGATCGGCCCCCGCTTCGTCGTCCGCGGCAGCCAGCACACGACCCCGCTCGACGCGCGCGTCCAGGACGTCGAAGTAATCGCCCGTGACCTGAAGCATGTTGATCGATCCGGCCGCCTCGTGCCGTCCCAGTATCGCGCTCGATCCAAGGTAGGCCGCCACGCCGGCGATGCCGGGTACGGCCCGGAGATCCTCCATCACCGGGTACGACGTCGTCGCATCCGGAGCGAGCCGGTTCGTCGACGGCACCCGACGTTCCACCACGACACGCCGGACGCCGTCAGCCCGGCCGATGTGCGCCGGCGGCCGGAGCAGCAGTCGGTCGACCACGCCGAACATCACCGTGTTCGCACCCATGCCGAGCAGGAAGATCGCGACGATGCGGAGGGTGAAGGAGCGGTCACGCACGAGCCGTTGAACGGCGCTCGCGACAACGTGGCGGACGGGCATGGAGGCTCCAACTCGGACTGTTTCCATTTGAGACGAGAACAGACTCGAACCCGGGCAGGTTGCACGCCAGAATCGTTGTCTGTCCTGTAACCTGTTGAATCAAAGTGATATAGAACATCCATCGGGCCGCGGACCCGGCGGTCCGTGTGACCGGATACGGACGGTGCCCGTCCGATTGCGCGACACGCGCCGCCCGGTTCCCTTCCGGCTTTGCGTCCCGCGGCCGACACCGTAACCCGCGCCCGGGAATCGGTCGCTGCCGGGGCGATGTCGAAATCCGGACCGCCCGTGCGACGCATGGGTAGAGCCGGGACCGACTGGCGGACCGGATCTACACAAGTCGATGCGCAAGGAGTTCGAACGATGCGATTCATTCTGCTGGTGATCCCGAAAGGCTATGAGCAGGCGGCACCCGACGCGATGCCCGATGCGGAAATTTTCGCGCGGATGGCGAAGTACAACGAATCGTTGAAGCAGGCGGGCGTGCTGCTGGCGCTGGACGGACTCGACCCACCATCGACCGGCGCGCGCGTCTCGTTTCCCGGTGGCAAGGCACGGGTGACCGACGGTCCGTTCGCCGAAGCGAAGGAAGTCGTCGGCGGCTACTGGATCATCCAGACGCGTTCTCGCGAGGAAGCGATCGAGTGGGCACGCCGCGCACCCATGCCGGACGGTGATGTGATCGAGGTCCGCAGGATCCAGGAATTCGAGGACTTCCCGCCCGAGGTGCGGGCCGCGGCATCCGATTCGGCCAACGCGTAGCGGGTCGGAGGCGACGCCGTGGATGGAAACCCGCCGGCGCCCGCGACCTCGGCGGAGGTGCACCGCGCGATCGATGCGGTCTGGCGGATCGAGTCGGCCAGACTGATCGCCGGCCTGGCCAGGATCGTCGGCGACATCGGCATTGCCGAAGACCTCGCGCAGGATGCGCTGGTCGCCGCGCTCGAACGGTGGCCGGAGTCGGGCGTCCCGGACAATCCGGGCGCCTGGCTCATGGCAGCCGCGAAGCACCGCGCGATCGACGTGTTGCGCCGCAGGACGCGGCTGGACCGCAAGCACGAGGAGCTGGCGCGCGAGCTCGAGATCGGACGCGAAACGGGTGACCCGGACCTGGACGCCGCACTGGACGACCCGGTGGGCGATGACCTGCTCCGGCTCATGTTCACGGCGTGCCACCCGGTCCTGGCGCTGGACGCGCGTGTCGCGCTCACGCTCCGGCTGATCGGCGGGCTGACCACGCCCGAGGTCGCACGGGCGTTTCTCGTACCGGAGTCGACGCTGGCACAGCGCATTGTCCGGGCCAGGCGCACACTCTCCGAGGCGCGCGTGCCGTTCGAGGTGCCGCGGGGCGAGGAACTCGAGGCCCGAGTCTCGTCCGTGCTCGAGGTCCTCTACCTCGTGTTCAATGAGGGCTACTCGGCGACGGCGGGCGACGACTGGACCCGACCCGAGCTGTGTCACGACGCGCTTCGTCTCGGCCGCATGCTCGCCGAGTTCATGCCGGCCGAGTCCGAGGTGCACGGACTGGTGGCTCTGATGGAGATCCAGGCGTCGCGGCTCCGGGCGCGCGTCGATGCATCGGGCAACCCGATCCTGTTGCTCGACCAGGATCGCTCGCACTGGGATCAGCTACTGATCAGGCGGGGCATCGCCGCACTGGATCGCGCCGCCGCGCTCGGCGGCATGCTCGGACCCTACGCGCTACAGGCCGCGATCGCCGCATGTCACGCCCAGGCCGCAACCGCGGACGAGACGGACTGGGAACGCATGGCCGCACTCTACGACGCACTCGCCCAGCTCGCGCCTTCGCCCGTAGTCGAGCTCAACCGCGCGGTCGCGGTGGGAATGGCGTTCGGCGCGGAAGCCGGCCTCGAGATCGTGGACAGTCTGTCATCGGCACACGCGCTCGAGGGCTATCATCACCTGCCGGCCGTGCGGGCTGACCTTCTCTCCAAGCTCGGCAGGCGGGAAGAGGCCGCGGCGGAGTTCGCACGCGCGGCGTCGCTCACACGCAATGGACGCGAACGCCAGGTCCTGCTCGCGCGTGCCGCGGCGAATGAAGGGCCGGAATCCTGACGGCACGCTCGCTGTGCCGGCGGAACGGTGCTTGCCGCCGGCGAGGCACTGTCTCTTTCGTGTGGCTACGGCCGGATCGCGATGTTCTCCGGCCCGCCCAGACCTTCGGACGAGACGAGCATCGCATCGCCGCCGCCCGGCTCGACAATGAAGAGTCGGTCGGACGCGAAGTCGCCGACGAAAAGTCGGCCGTCCTTCCGGAACGCCAGGCCGACCGGCGCCGCGCGCTCGGGCAATCGTGCAAAGACATCCCGGAACGCGCCCGACTCTGCATCGAAGCGAACTACGTTGCGTCTCGCCGCATTCGACACGTAGAGCGCTCCGTCCGGTCCGAATGTCAGGTCCGAGGGGAAGCGCATCGAGTCGCTCGCGAACGTCGCGCCACGGCCGGTCCGCGGATCGAAGCGCATGATGTTCGCGTGCGCACTGTTCACGACATAGAGCATGCCGTCCGGTCCGAACGCCAGACCGATCGGCTGCTTGAGCGCCGTGTCGGCCGCCGCGATGCTCACGAACTCGCCGGTCCTGCCATTATAGTGGCGGACGACATTGTCCCTGCCCGAGCTGACGTACAGATCGCCATCGGGTCCGAAGATGAGCGAGAAAGGCATTGTGAGCCCATCTTCTTCGACGAACGCGCCGAGAGACTCGCCGGTGTCCGGATTGTAGCGGAATATCTGATTCGACTGGGAGCTGGCGACATAGAGGTTGCCGTCCGGTCCGAACGCGATGCCGGTCGGCCCCTTCAGCACTCCGCTCGCTGCCGGCACGAGTACGCGCTTGAGCGTGCCGGTCTGGCCGTCGAACACGGAGACTTCGTTCGATCGGATGTTCGCCACGTAGAGATCGCCGGATTCGAAGCGGCGAGGAAAGGACAGCGCGATGGCGCCGACCAGCATCAGCAGAATCGATCTCATATGCGGGTACCTCTGCATCTGCGGGAATACGGGATGGCCGTTCAAGCCGGCCGGGCCTCACCGTCGACCGAGCGGTGATAGTTGACCGCGGGCTGCGGGGTCGCGCAAGCCCTGGCGTCCGCCGTCGCCGGGTCGTCACAGTGTCGGGTCGTCACAGTGTCGGGTCACATCCGGCCGGGCGCGTCGAACCTGTCGACCGGGAATCCCAGCCGGTCCGCGAGGAATCGAGCCTGATCGGCGAATGCGGCACGGCCCAGCCTGTGTGGCAGCGGATACCACTCGATCGACTTCGGTTCGGGTGCCGCGTCGTAGAGACGCTCGACGTCCTCGCGCGGCACACTCCGGTCCCGCAGCGCTCCCTGGAAGAGGATGGGCATGCCACGGACGCGCGAGATCCAGTGTGTGGCGTCGAGCGGCTCGAGGCTCGCCGCCCAGGCCGCCTTTGCAGCCGCGGACAGTGTATCATACCGCTCGATGCCGGGAATGCCCGGCCGTTCCCGTTCGTTGTACTCCATGGTCGCGACCCAACCGGGCGTAGGCGCCATCAGGACGCATGCCGCCAAACGCCGGTCCACGCCCGCCAGGATCGCCGCCGCCATGCCGCCGGCACTGTGCCCGACGACGGCAATGCGCGTGGAATCGACGCGGCGATCCTGCGCAAGGAAGTCGATGCCTTGTCGGAGATCGTGGATGAGCTGAATCAGCTCGAGCCGATCGTGCTCATTGACGAGCGGCGCCGGAATCATATTCCACGATCGGTACGGCGCCGGCCGCACCCATGGCGCCGAGATGGCCAGGACGTAGACGCCGGCCCGTGCGTATGCGACGGCGAGGTTGTGCAGTGACGCGCGATTTCCGGGTGTACCGTGCACGAGCAGGATTGCGGGCGCGGGTTCCGCCGCGGGCGCGCCCGGTTCGTAGAGCAACGCGGGCACTCGCCCGCCATCCGGGCTTGCATAATCGAAGTCGACGAGTGTGAATCCGTTCCTGTCCATGCTCCGGCGCACATCGACATCCAGCGCGACATCGGTATCCCGGTCGAACAGGGTCCTGTCCGACGAGCGCACCGCCGATGGAGCGCAGCCCGCGACCAGCAGCAGTGGCAGGCAGAACCACACGCCGGGCCGTATCGCCCGGTCAGGACGGATCACCGGGTCGGATCTCGAGTCTGACAACGCGGATGACGGGAACGTCCATTTGCGTCCCGGTGCGACAAACACGGCGATGCCGTCCGGTCCGGACGCGAGAGACGGGCCTGGACTCTCATCGCCCCGTGTGCCGAGGTACTGGCCGTCGACTGTCACGATGTCGATCGGCCCGCGGCTGGCGCCGGAATCATCGCCCATGCGGAGAATCCAGAGTCTGTCCGCGGCGTCGGCCCGTACCCCCGTGATGTGAGGCAGCGTCGGAGGAAACGCCATCGTCTCGATCTGGCGCTCGAAGTTCTGCCTCTGCCGCTGGTTCGGCATGCCGCGGAGGTTGCCGATGCCCTTGATCCATGGCGGCCTGCCGGTCTTCTCGAGCTCGCCGAGCACCCGGCTGCACGACCGCCACGCGGCCATCGGGCAGCGTGGCCATCCGGAATGCGGGGAACCAGGCTGAGACGGCCGACGGCGGCGTGCTGATCAGGTACGCATGGTGGATGAAGCGCGGATCGGCTCGCCGTTCGAGAGTCCGTCGGCAGATGGCGCTGTGGGCCGCCTTCATGCCTCGTGATGTGCGAAACAGCGGTTCGCCGTTGACCGAGTACAGAACCACTCTGCCCACAATGGCGTCGACCGACGCGTTGATCGTGGCGAACTCGCCTTCACTCGTACGCACCACGGTCTCGCAGGCAAGGTCTCCGTTCGCACCGAACACGGAGATGCCGCCCAGGACGTAGCGGTTGCCGGCGGCATCGAAGCCGGCATCGACGACATTCGTGAATGTCCGCCAGCCGCTCGCACTCGATCCACCGATCGTGTACCGCGGCGCGACCGTCATGCTCAGCGGCCGGTCATCACGCGGCAGCGTTGCGGTCGTCTGGACTCGCAGCACCGGCCGTCCGGCGAGTGCGACGGTCGCAACGAGCAGGACACAACGCATGTTCACGACTCCCTTTCGTCGACGCAGGCCAACATGAGCGGACGAGATCGTCTCCGCCATCGACTACGTTTCCCGGCGCCGGTCTCATACCGCCGCGGGCGCAATCGGGTTTCGGCCCGGCCGCTCGGGCGCGTCGTTGCGGGCCGGCTGGGCGGCAATTCTGTGCCTGTCGCCATTCTGTGCGGACGGAACGATCCGTATCGGAAGGTGCATAACGGACTGAGACTCGATGGGCTCACCACGGAACGCGGTGCCGGCGCGACATGCGGACCCGACTCGTGACCACGGGACGACGATGATGTTACACGTGCTTTCATTGATGACCTTGTCAGCTTCGCTGATGGCGCAGGATCCTCCGCGCCCGACCACGCTCGCGAAGACCCGGATCCCGATCGAGGCGGCCGGGCCGGGCGTGTTCGAAGCTGCAGCGTCGAGTGTGTCGGGCAGCGAGAGACCGGACTGGAAACGACGGAATCTCGCGAGATCGTTCGATCCCGACCGCCGGTTCCAGGAAACCGGTGGCGGTGGGGGCACGGGCGAGATGATCGGCGCGGGCCTGATCGGCGGCGCGATCGGGTTGGCGGCCGGCGGACTGGCCGGCTACCTGCTGGGTGGCGGCGGCGACATCTGTGGCGACGATGCGTGTGGTCTCGTTTCCGGATTCGGTGGTGCCGTGATCGGCGAATCGATCGGTCTGGCCTTCGGCGTGCACAGCGGGAACGGCCGGCGGGGCAGCTTCGTGGCCGACATGGTGGCCTCACTGGCAGTCGCGGGAGCCGGCGTGGCGGCGCTCGCCGCGATCGACCCGGACCACGGAGGACTGTACGCGCTGGCTGTCACACCGGTCGTACAGCTGGGCGTGACCATCGCGATCGAACGTCGGACCCGGGCGGCGGGGACTTGCCCCGACCGGCGGTTCTGCGCACCATAGAGGCAGGTGTTCCCCGACAGGGAAGTCGGGACCGCCGAAGTGGTAGGTCCGGGCCGCGGTGCATGGGCTGCGGTTCCGCTCCCGCCAGGTGATCCCTCTCTTCCCCGGAGGACCCGCCATGCAGAGATTTCGCACGGCAGTACCCGTCCTGTTGCTCCTTGCCGCACCGCTGAGTGCGCAGCAACCCGATCCCTTCAAACCGTACGACGGCCCCCGCCGGCTCGAGATGAGCGTGACCGCCGGATACTTCTGGTCCTCGGACTGGAGCAATCTGGTGCTGTTCGAGTCACTCGGCATCGTCGGCAACGAAGCTCGGCGCGTCCTGATGCCGAGTCTCGCCGCCGCACCCGGCGCGGGCGGCCAGGCGGCGGTCACCTACTGGAAGGGCCGTCTCGGATTCCGCGTAGTCGCCGCCTACACGGAGTCCTGCGTGACCGCGGAACCGCGCTGTGAGGACGGCCGGCCCGCTCCGTCGGCTGGCGGCTCGCCGTTGGCGAATCCGGTGCAGATGTCGCTCAAGACGTACTCGTACGGCGTCCAGGGCATTGTCGGGATGTCCGAGTACTCGAGCAATCAGTGGTTCCGGCCCTACTTCCTGGTCGGGCTGGGCGGCGTTACGTACGATCCGGCAGGCTCCGTGCCGACCTATGTCGCCGGCCAGGTGGGACCGTCGATCCAGGGCCCCGAAACGGTCGTTACGGGCTCACCCAACCAGTACGCGTTCGCGGTCGATCAGGCCGGACTCGAGAGCCGCTTCGCCGTCGCGCTCGGACTGGGTACGGATTTCCGGCTACCGGTCGGGCCGGGCGGGCTCAGTCTGCGACTCGAAGTCGCGGACCACATCTCGCAGTCACCGCTCGGTCTCAGGCTGACTCGCCTGAGCGAGGGCTCGATCCTCGATGTCGACAACCCGATCCAGCAGGTCGACCTCGGCGTAGGTGCAGTGCACAACCTGCGTGGCCAGATCGGCCTCGCCATCGAGTTCGGTGTGAAGCGGCCGGAACGGCCCGATGACGGGTTCATGCCGTTCCCGATCCCGCGACCGGGCAGGAGCGGCTCGAACGACGGTGGATCGCGGTAGCCGGAGTCTCCCCTCCGGACCCCGACCGATCCCGACGCGATGAGAACGGGGGCCGCACGTGATCTCGACGTGCGGCCCCCACTCATCAGCGTGGTGGTCCGGGCTCAGCCGCCTCCCATGCCCGCCATCTTCGTGTAGCCCTCCGGGATCTCGAACATGTCGTCGGCCAGTGACTTCTTCTCGACCGCCGTCGCAACCATCGTCACAGACTGCCCACCGGTCGACGCCGTGACCTTCAGCGGGAAGAACCCGTCACCGAACTCCTTCCGGATCTGCGATTCCATCTCGGCGGTCAGGCCGGCCGCATTCGTCCGCCCCATGGGGCTGGAGCCGCTGCCCGGCATATAGAACCCGAGATCCGTCGCCACGCACATCATGACGGTGCCCTGCGAGGTAGTGACGCTCACGTTCTCGCACTGATGTCCGGCGATCGTTTCCTTCTCGCCGGTCCGCTTGATCTCCGGCTGCTCGGACATCTTGTCACCCTTGTCCGCGTTCGCCTGTGCCATTGCCACCATGGCGCCGGGATTCATGGTCATGTACGACTTGCGCTCGGGCATCAGGATCGTCGCTTCGTCCTCACCCATGTGCATCAGCACGACCAGATTACCCATCGGCGTGCCCGACATCTCCTGCCGCACCTTGTCACCCTTGACGTAGTGGACGATGCTCAGGTCCATCGAGGCCACCTGCATGCTGTAGGTGACGCTGCCCTCGAACGTCTTCTGCGCGTTCAGCGTAGCCGGCGCAAGCAGGATTGCCGCCCCGAGTGCCAGGGTCGCCGGGATTCTGCTCATGATTCCTCCTCCTGGCGACCATGTCGAGCCGCCGCGATTCACAAGGAGCGCCGGCCAGTCCGGCCGCCCACCAAGTCAGTACGAACGATGACGGAATACACATCACGTGGCAACTGTTTCCGATCATCGTCGGCCGCGCCGGCCCTCCGGGTTCCCGGCCCGCTTCGCGGCGGCCTGTGCTTGCCGCCCGGGGCGACCACGAGTTAGCCTTGCCGCGCCACCGGATCGAGCGGCGAGGCCACCCTTGATCGGACGTTCCGCGGTGCGAAACTCCTGATGGGACCGCAGTGAATCCCGAGCGATCGATGCAATGAGTCACAATGTCGGCGTCCGGC
>Ga0210096_1000318_pt1 | contig 17612 bp, 19 predicted proteins | sample China_Galinas_PW_4_FD_184864 | JGI IMG/M metagenome (GOLD analysis project Ga0210096, IMG submission 184864) | Wetland microbial communities from San Francisco Bay, California, USA, that impact long-term carbon sequestration - China_Galinas_PWA_D2... | ecosystem: Environmental > Aquatic > Marine... | reverse complement strand
CGCCGCCCTGCGCGAGGTCCGCCGCCGTCCCGGCGACGGCGAGCTGATCGCAGTGTCCGGCGCCGACCCCCTCAACCTCACGGGCATCGTCACCCCTGGCCCGCGCCTCCCGGCCCTGGCCGGCAACCGCCTGCTCTACCGCGATGGCATCCCCGTGGCCCTGCGGGTAGGCGGCGAAGTACGCCTCCTCGACGCCGCGAACGGCGCCGATCCCTGGCCCCTGCGCCAGGTCCTCCTCCACCGGCCTGTGGCCCCGGCCCTACGCGCCTACCTCGGCCGGTGACGCGGTCCTACCGGCCCGGAGGACTCTGGGCCGCGTCTCTCCGGCGGAGGCTGCGTGCCCCACCCGGGCGCCCACGCCGCCCAGGGCGCGCGCGCGGAGTGTCGGAATCCTGGAGCCGACTCCGGATCGGCCACGGGATATGGCAGCTGCCATGACACCGCATGACCGTGTCGAGACGACGTTTGCCAGTAAATCAACTAGTTACACGATTGACCAGGGCTGGCATGCCGCTTGCGATAGACCGACCAGAGAGACACCAACCCCCCGCGAGCGACGCCATGTTCGGCCTCATCACACGCAAGGACCTGTTCATCCACCCGGTAACCATCTGCCGTTGCTATGGGTGGCGGGTGCTGGTGATCGGACTCCTGATCCACCGCGGGACCTTCCTGGATCTGGTGACCCGCCACATCGCCCACTAAATATTGCGGCGTGTGACGGGATGTGTGCTTGAGGGTGAGGTGGACCGCCACGGCGCGTGGACCTGGGGGGGCGGGATGGCCACCCGCTAAGCGGGCGCCGACGTGGCCAACGTCAGGAGGACCGTCCCCAACATCATGACGACCAGCGGGTCCCTTCCCGGACACCGTCTCGGGGGACCGGAGCACGAGATCCCCCAGCGATCGCACAGCAGGCAGGCGAGGCAGTCGAGGGGCGCTTCGCCCGCGATGATGGAGTCATGCCAGGCCCGTGCGTATTGTTCGACCGCCTGGCGGCGAACCGAGCCAAGGTGGCTGCACACCCGGTTCAGGATCGCGGTACGAATCCGTTCTGCCTCATCCGGCCCCAAGGCCTCCGCAGACGCCTGGATATGAACGGCCATCGCCGCGAGGCCGAAGTCCATCAAAGCATCGGGCCCGTCGAGGGAGGCCGCCGCCTCACCGACCAGAGGACCCACCAGGGCGACGATCTCCGGCCACGAGTGCTCCACCGCCCGCGCGATCCGATGTACGCATTCGCCTGCCACCTCGACGTCCATGAGGTTGGCCCTCCCATCCTGGGCTTCGTGGGTCGTTGGCTTCATACGATCCCTCGACCACGGGCGCGACCGGCAGACCGGGCGCCGTCGTTGTCCGCCGCCCACACCGCGCGGCCGTCCGGAAAATGACCGCGGGCGCAGGCCACGCGGTCGGTGGCGGTGGGGCTAACAGCCGGTCGGCAACTCGCAAGACCACGGCGCAGCCTCCCCGCCGTGCCCAGGCAAGAGCACCCCGCGGTCGCTCACGCGGGGTGCCGCCATTTTTCTTCGTCACCAGATCACAATGCGTCTCGTGACGCTACTCGTGTTACTCGCCCTTGGCCTTCTCCATCGCCTCGAAGGCGCTGAACTCAGCCTGGTCGATCGAACCATTGTCATCCTTGTCGATCTCGGTCCACCGCTTGCTCAGCTCGGCATTGCCCTTGACCTCGACGGCGGTCAGCTGGCCGTCCTTGTTCTGGTCGAGGCCCTGGAACGCCGCATCCGTCTGCGACGGCTGAGCTTCACCGGCAAAGGATGCCGTGGCCAGTGGCCCCGCCGTGGCGAACAGCAGCGCGGCACAGAGGCCAAGGGTCCTGGTCACAGCCTTCTTGTCCAGATCGGTTCGGGTTACTTTCATGATCCTGCTCCTTGTAGTCGTGGGTGGGTTGGACATACGGGGAACACAGCAATAGCCATGCCAAGACAAGGTATCCCACAAAATCCGTTAGTTATGAGCTTGTGCTCGGTCGCCGCGACGCTGACCCGGTTACCACCCGTCGCTCCACGGCGACGCAAATATGGGTCGATCCCGTAAACCCCAGGGGAATCAACGGTCGGCTTGTCGTCGCTCGGCGACAGTACGGTAGGGGAGCCGCCAACCTACGAGATCTGGACGATTCATGACTCTGCCACCCATGCCGGGGAGAGCTACCCTGAGGCACCACCCATGAGGCTCAGGCTGCGATACCCGCGCTCCTTCCCATCCCTGTTGCTATCCGGTTTTATCCTGGTCGCCCTGCCATTGCTGGCTGGGATCGCAGCCATGACCTATACCTTGGACCGGATGGCGCTCGAGGGGCGTCGCTCCGTGAACATCACCGCCGAGGTTACGTCCGCGGCGCAACGGCTCGCCGAGGCCGGCGTCACCCTGCAGCGGGCGGCGGGACAGTACTTCGTGCTGGAAGACGCGGCGCTGAAGGACCGGCTCGACCTGGCCCATCACCGGTTCTCCACCTCGGTCACGGACCTCCAGGGGATGCCCGTGGGTGCTGATCTGCAGCGCAGGTTGGACGACGTCGCGGATCAGGAGGCGACGTTAGTCACGCGCCTGTGGGCCGCGCGGAGCCCTGGCGGCGAGGAGTTCGACGCCTTCAAGCCGGACTTCGACCGCCTGCACGACGCGGTCTTCGCCGTGCGGGACGAGGCGGGTCGCCTGGTCCAGCGTCGTGCCGCTGCCATGAGCGAGGCGGCCGCGCGTGTCGAGCGGATCATGATCGGACAGGCGCTCGCGGTGATCCTCCTGTCCCTGTTGCTTGCCACATTGCTCGCCTGGCTGGTCAGCCGGCCGGTGCAGCAATTGGCCGAGGCGATCCAGCGGCTGGGCGAGGATGACCTGGTGACGGTCACCACCATCACGGGGCCTCACGACATGGTCTACCTGGGTGAACAGCTCGACTGGCTGCGCCGGCGCCTGGTCGAGCTGGAGGAGCAGAAGCAACGCTTCCTGCGCCACGTGTCCCACGAGCTCAAGACGCCCCTCGCCGCGGTGTGGGAGGCGGCGGAGCTATTGACTGACAAGGTGGCGGGGGGGCTGACGGACCAACAAGAGGAGATCGTCAGGATCATGCGCGGCAGCGCGCGCGAGCTGAAGCGACGCATCGAGGACCTGCTACGCTTCAACGAGGCGGCACGTCAACCGGAGTCGGTGACAACGATGGCCGTTGTGTTGGAACCTCTGGTGGACGAGGTGGCCGCACGTTTCGGCCTCTCCCTGCGGGCGAAGAATCTGCGCCTCGCGACCGCCATTTCCGATGTGCGACTGTGGGCCGACCGGGGCAGGCTGGATACGGTGATCGAGAACCTGATCGCGAATGCGATCCGCTTTAGCCCCGACGGGGGGGTGATCGAGGTGCGCGCCGAGACCAGCGACGGTCAGGCGCGGATCACCATCTGCGACCAGGGGCCGGGGGTGCCGACGGAAGACCGCGCGTATATCTTTCAACCCTTCTACCAGAGCGCCCACCAACCGCCCGGCACGCTACACGGCAGCGGCCTCGGCCTCGCCATTGCCAGGGCCAATATCGAGGCCCAGGGTGGGGCGTTGGTGTTGCTGCCGCCTCGTGATGAAGGGGGGGCCTGCTTCGAAATATCGCTCCCCTGCGCGGAGAAGGACGGCTCCGATGTGGCGTAAGAATCGCGTATCGCTGGCGATGACCTTGCTCTTGATGGCGTGCACCGGTTGCCGCACGGCACCGCACACGCCGCTCGTCGGGCCCGTGCCATCTACGCCAGTCCCCGGACCGGTGCTGCCCGGCCCATCGTTGACTGCCCCCGAGATGGCCACGTTGCTGGCAGAGGCCGCCCGTTTGGCGCCGGAAGCGGTGCCGGCCGAGATCGAGCGCCTGGAGGTCGCCGCGGACGAAGGTCGCACAGGCGACCGGCTCAAGCTGGCCCATCTTCTCAGCCGCACAGACTCTGCCACATCCGATCCAGATCGAGCCCTGGCGATTCTGAAAGGCCTGGCGCCGGCGTTCCAGGACCCGGAGACACAGGAGATCGCGCGCCTCCTTACCCGCATCCTCACCCTGGAACGCGACCTGCGTCTGGCTCGCCGCCAGACGGCGGAGCTCCAGCAGAAGATCGAACGGCTGAAGGGGCTGGAGCGCGATCTCGATGACTCCAACGGCACGATCGAGCCCCTTTCGACACCGCCCGGGGAACCGCCACCTCGCACCCGCAAGCCCGCACAGGCGCCGGCCGCCACGACGCGAGGAGGGCCCAGCCCATGAGCACAGACAAGCGCGCGGTCCTCCTCGTGGACGACGACCGCGACCTGGTGCGGCTCCTGTCCATGCGGCTGCAATCCGCCGGTTATGGTGTCGAGGCGGCATATAGCGGTGAAGAGGCGCTCACCAAGGTCGCCGTCGTGCGCCCCCTCGCCGTGATTACCGACCTATGTATGGAGGGGATGGACGGCATGGCGCTGTTCCAGCGGATCCACCGCGAAGATCCGGCCCTGCCGGTGATCGTGCTCACGGCCCACGGCACCATCCCGGATGCCGTACAGGCGACCCAGCAAGGGGTGTTCGGCTATCTCACGAAGCCCTTCGAGACCAACGAGCTGCTGGACCTGGTCGAGCGGGCGGTCTCCATCCGTCCCGAGGAACCGGCCGCGGAGGCGGGCCGCGACGCGGCGTGGCGGGAGGAGGTCATCACCGCCAACCCGGCCATGGAGGCACTCCTCGCGGAGGCACGGATGGTGGCCCACAGCGAGGCCAGCGTGCTCATCCAAGGGGACTCCGGTGCCGGCAAGGAGGTCCTGGCCCGGGCCATGCATCTCGCGAGCATGCGCCGCGATCGGCCCTTCGTGGCCGTCAACTGCGCGGCCATACCCGAGCAGCTCCTGGAGTCTGAGCTGTTCGGCCATGCCAGGGGGGCCTTCACCGGGGCCGTGACGGCCCACGAAGGTCTCTTCCAGACGGCGACCGGCGGCACCGTGTTCCTCGATGAGATCGGCGACATGCCCGTCGCGCTGCAAGCCAAGCTCCTCCGGGTGCTGCAGGACCACGAGGTCCGCCCGGTCGGCGCGACCCAGGTCATCTCCGTCGACGTGCGGATCATCTCGGCGACCCACAAAGACCTGGTGCAGTCCGTCGCCGACGGCAGCTTCCGCGAGGACCTGTACTATCGGCTCAATGTGGTGTCCCTCACCATTCCACCCCTACGGGAGCGGCGCGAGGACATCCCCCTGCTCGCTCACCATTTCCTCCGGACGTTGCGGGAGAAGCACAAGCATCGCGCGAAAGAGTTCAGCCCCGAGGCGATGGAGATGCTCATCGCCTACGACTGGCCGGGCAACATACGGCATCTGCTCAACGTGGTGGAGCAATGCTGTGTCCTGTGCACCTCCACCCTGATCCCGGCCACGCTGGTGGCCCGCGCGTTGCGCGAGAAGCCCACGGAGATCCTCTCCTACGCTGATGCGAAGAAACGCTTTGAGCGCGATTACCTCATCCAGTTGTTGAAGATCACCAATGGACAGGTTAGCGAGGCGGCGCGACTCGCGGGGCGGAATCGCAGCGAGTTCTACCGCCTCCTGCAGCGCAGCCATCTCACGCCGGCCATGTTCAAGCGCGGCGATTGAGTCTGTCGCCGCGGCCTGGCACACGGCTGGCAAAGAATCGGCCGCGCCAGTCCGCCCACGGGGCTGGCGCGCCTCACCCGGGCGGTCAGATCACCAGGATCATGGCCGCGGGCCGGGCGCGGCCAGCACCGGTGGAGCTGCGGCGGTGAGCTCGGCGAACTCCGCCGGGGGTAAGTCCGTGGTGCATTGGTTCAGGGCGATCTGCGGCGGCTCCGTCGAGAACGTGAACGGCGCCAGACGCACGAGGATATTCATGCCCAGGATGGGACGCGATGTGCCCGGGAAGACCGCGGCCTCGACATCCTGGATCCAGCACTCCGCACCCAGCCTTACCGCGGCGAGACGGTAGACAGGAACCACCGTGTCGGTGCCGTCCGCCATGCACCCGCGCAACTCGTGAGAGAAGATGGCGCTACCCGTGCTCTCTAGCGCGCTAAGCATGGCCTCGTTGATCGCCAGAAAGCTGGATCCGGTATCCACCAGCAGCTCGACCTCGCCGTAGCCCTGGATGGCACCCGGAATGTAGTAGGTCCCGCTGTTGCGGCGTTGCAGGTCGACGGAGACCGGCCCAGGCGGCTCGTCGAGCGCCGGGGCCGCCGCATGGCCAGCCACCGGAAACAGACCTACTACGACAACCAGGGGAAGGAGAATACGCAGCATCAAAACGCCATCCTGAGTATAAGTTAGCAACTTTTTCATAAGCAGCGTCTGAGGCGTGGGTTTTGCTGCGCGCCGGTCGAACGGCAGTCCATCCACTACCGTTCCCTATCGTCCGACAGACGTGCCGCGATGAAATCGCCTGCCCGCCCATGGCGAACTGCCCCCTCGACGCGGTGGACGGCGCCGACCCGTGCCTGCGCCACGTCCGCGCTTACCTCGGCCGGTGAATCCCATCCGATGACCACCAGACCGCCGGCGGCTGGGCTAATCTTTAACTAGGAGTTGCCCCTTTCCCCGGACGGACGGGGACGCGGGCCGCATGGCTGCGCCCCTGTCGGTCCTCCATTGAGGTAGCGCCATGAAAACCACCCTCAGCGTCATCAAGGCGGACATCGGCTCCATCGGCGGCCACATCTGCCCCTCCCGCCGCCTGCTCGAGACGGTCCAGTCCTACGTCCAGCGACACGGGGAGGAGCTGCTAGTGGATAGCTACGTCAGCTTTACCGGCGACGACATCGCCATCCTCATGACCCACACCCGCGGGCCGGGCGATGGGCAGATCCACAAGCTGGCGTGGGAGGCCTTCGTCGCGGGCACGGCCACGGCCAAGGCCGAGGGGCTATACGGCGCCGGCCAGGATCTGCTCAAGGACGCCTTCTCCGGCAATGTGCGCGGCATGGGGCCGGCGGTGGCCGAGCTGGAGTTCGACGAGCGGCCCAACGAGCCCTTCCTGTTCTTCGCCGCGGACAAGACCGACCCCGGGGCCTACAACCTGCCCCTCTACCTCGCCTTCGCCGACCCCATGACCACCCCCGGCCTGATGCTGGCGCCGACCATGGCCAAGGGGTTCCGCTTCGTCATCATGGACGTGAGCCACACGGCGGGTGACCGGACCATCCAGCTCGACGCGCCGGAGGAGCTGTACGACATCGCGGCCCTGCTGCGCGATAACGAGCGCTACGTGGTGGAGTCGATCTGGTCCCGCTCCTCGGGCGAGCAGTCGGTCGCGGTCTCCACCTCCCGGCTGCACAACATCGCCGGCAAGTACACCGGCAAGGACGACCCGGTCATGCTGGTGCGGGTGCAGAAGAACTTCCCGGCCACGGGTGAGGTGCTGGCGCCCTACGCCATCGGCCACTACGTCGCCGGCTGCATGCGCGGCTCCCACCAGATGCCGTTGATGCCGGTGCCGCTCGGCTCGGGGATCAGCTACTTCGACGGCCCGCCGGTGGTGTCCTGCGCGGCGTTCGCCATGCACGAGGGCAAGATGACCGAGGCGGTCGATGCCTTTGCCCACCCGTTCTGGGAACGGGTGCGCGATCGCGTCTCGGACAAGGCCATGGAGATGCGCCGGCAAGGCTTCTTCGGCGCCGCCATGCTGCCCATGTCGGAGCTGGAGTACACCGGCATCATGGAGAAGCTCGCCACCCTCGACGGCCGCTTCCAGGTCCACAAGAAGGCCGCCTGAGCCGCATGCAAACCAGAGGCAGGTGCGCGAAAGGACGCTAGGGGAGGTGGGTGAGCCCGCGCAGGCTGACCTTTGCCGGAAGCGCGGGTGGGTGGGTGGAGCCGTGAGCCACCTGACCAAATCCGGCAAGATTGTCCGCCTGGGGTGAGAAATAGTCCCAACTTGGCCGGATCCCACCCCTGCGTGGCGTTGCACGGGGCACGTGGATTAACGGGTTACGAAGATCGCAGGCACTGGCACATGCCTTGCGTGGCCCACGGCATCGCCTGTGGCAGCATCGCCGGGAGCAACCCCATGTTCGGTCTCATCACCCGCAGACACCTGGTCATGCACCCCGTGACCGTCTGCCGCGACTACGGGTGGCGGGTCCTGGTGGCGGGGCTCCTCATCCACCGGGGGACCTTCCTGGAGCTGGTGGCCCGCCACGCCCCCCATCCAACCCAGGGAGGCGGGGGACCGGCTCCCGGTCATCGCCCTGAGTAGGAACGCCTCGGCGTAGCCGGCAGCGGGATGTTGGGCTCACCGGCCGCAGGCCCGCTCCCACGGGGGCCGTGGGGCGACCGGACTTCTCTGAAACTCGGGAGGCGAGTCCGGAATGGCAACGAGATGTCCCCGCTTGCGCGGACGCCGCCTCCTCGCGCCGAGCATGTCAATGCCAGCGATTCAGATAGTTACGCGACATTGGATAGCTGGCACGCGACCTGCTGCGCACCGCGCATAGACAGTCACCGGCCTCCCGCGAGCGACCCCATGTTCGGCCTCATCACACGCAAGGACCTCCTCATCCACCCCATGACCATCTGCCGCGGCTACGGCTGGCGGGTCCTGGTGGTCGGGGTCCTGATCCACCGCGGGACCTTCCTGGACCTGGTGGCGCGCCACGCCCACCTCTGAGAGGCGGAGTCAACCGCTGTGCCGGGCGTCGACAGATGCGCCCGTGGCCGCGCGGAAGAGCTGGCCGGGCCACGGGTGACGGTGGAGTACAGGCAGGGGGCATCGACTGGACCACGCCCAACGGCCTGCCATCCCGCGCGCGACCGCCCTCACCCCGCCCCCATCGGGGAAGCGAGGGGTACGGGCCCGATGCCGCAGTACGGGCGGCAGGCCCGCCCCAGGCCAGCAACGACGGCAGCGACATCGAGTCCTTCACCTTGAGGTTGCGCGCGAGAATGATAGCGATTATCATTTCGATCCTCGCTGACCCGATCTTACCTAGACCATGGAACCAATGAACGACACCCACGGGACATCTAGCGATCCGGGCAAGGATCTTCGCTGCCATTGCGGCAGTCTCGTCGCCCGGCTGGTCACCCACGGTGTGGAGCTGAAATGCCGGCGCTGCCGGCGTCTGGTCGTCGTTCCCCTCATCGAGAACCGCCATGTACCTGCACGGTCAAGCCGGCCCGCAGGCTTCAACCGGAAAGGTGGGCAGCCATGATCGTCTGTCTCTGCGGCGGGGTATCCGACCGCCAGATCCGCGAGGCCAGCGCCCGCCACCGGGGCGACCTCGCCGCCACCCTGGCGGCCACCGGCGCCTGTCAGGACTGTAGGAGCTGCCGCAAGGAGCTCAAGAAGCATTGCCACAAGCCCTGTGACCGCGAGTGCCACCGCGTGAATCCATGAGGCGGCATGACGCGCCGCCGCCGACGGCGCTAGGCTGGTGACCGTCGAGACCGACATCAACCGAGGAGGAAGCGATGAAACCCACCGACCCGCGAGTGATCGAGTTGCTCAACGAAGTACTCACCGCCGAGCTCACGGCCATCAACCAGTACTTCGTCCACGCGGAGATGTGCGACAACTGGGGCTACGCGCGGCTCCACGACACCATCCGCAAGCACTCCATCGGAGAGATGCGCCACGCCGAGGCGGTGATCGAGCGCATCCTCTTCCTGGAGGGGATCCCCAACGTCCAGCGCCTGGGTAAGGTCCGCATCGGCGAGCGGGTCACGGAGCAGCTTCAAGTTGACCTGGAGCTGGAGATGCAGGCGATCCCGCGCCTCAACCGGGGGATCGAGCTGTGCAGGGATACTGGAGACAACAATAGCGGCCGCCTGCTGGAGGAGATCCTCGAGTCCGAGGAGGAGCACGTCGACTGGCTGGAGGCCCAGCTCGAATTGATCAACCAGGTGGGTGAGCAGAACTACCTGTCCGAGCAGATCAAGGAGCCCGACGCGAGCTGACGGAGTCCCCCCCAGCCAACGGCCCCACGAGGGGCCGACCCGAAGACCAACGACGGCCGACGGCCCGAGGCATTAAGCCCAGAGCCCGCCGCGGATCCCCGATCCGCGGCGGGCTCTCTTTTTTTGAACGCCGTGCGGTCACGACCGCTCGACCCAAGGAGTTACCATGCATCTTCGACGACACGGTCATCCCGACAGACCCGGACGACGCCGGCTCGGCGCCTGGCTCCTCGCCGCCTCCCTGATGGTCACCGCGGGTTGTGGCGACGACCACCGGGAGGAGCAAGACCTCGCCGGGGATCTGGGCCCGGTGGCGGTCAGCTCCCTGGAAGCCCTCGGCCAGCGCCTCTATTTCGACCCCGACCTCTCCCAGCCGGCGGGCCAGTCGTGCGCGAGCTGCCACCTCCCCACTGCCGGCTTCGCGGACCCGGACGCCGAGCTCCCCACCTCTCGTGGTGTGCTGCCGGACCGCTTCGGCAATCGCAACACCCCGACCGCGGCCTACGCCCTGTTCAGCCCGGAGTTCCACTTCGACGCGCAGGAGGGCCTGTTCGTCGGCGGCCAATTCCTCGATGGGCGGGCGGCCACCTTGGAGGAGCAGGCGAAGGCACCGTTCCTCAACCCGGTGGAGATGAACAACGCGGACCGGGCGGCGGTGGTCGACAAGGTCCGGCAGGCCGACTATGCGGCGCTCTTCGAGGAGGTCTTCGGTGCCGGCGCGCTGGACGACGCCGAGAGCGCCTACGAGGAGATCGCCGAGGCGATCGCCGCCTTCGAGCGCAGCGAGGTCTTCCGTCCCTTCACCTCCAAGTACGACTACTTCCTCGCCGGCCGGGTGGCGCTCAGCGACCAGGAGCTCCGCGGGCTGGAGCTGTTCGAGGCGGAAGACAAGGGCAATTGCGCCGCCTGCCATCCCAACCGGCCGGGAGAGGACGGCAGGCCCCCTCTGTTCACCGACTTCACCTACGACAACCTCGGGGTGCCCCCGAACCCAGACAACCCGTTCCTCCATCTACCGGCGGAGTTCAATCCGGACGGCGACGCGTTCGTCGACCTGGGGCTGGGCGGCGCCCTGGACGACCCGGCGGAGGATGGCAAGTTCAAGGTCGGCAGCCTGCGCAACATCGCCATCACCGCGCCCTACATGCACAACGGCGTCTTCGCCACCCTGGAAGAGGTGGTGGACTTCTACAACACCCGCGACGTGAAGGGGGATTGGCCCGACCCGGAGGTCGCGGCCAACGTCAACCATGACGAGCTCGGCGATCTGCGGCTCAGCGACCGGGAGGTAGAGGACATCGTCGCCTTCCTGCGCACCCTGACCGACGGCTTCGCGTTGCCGGACACGGGGGAGTAGCGGAACGCCGCGAGCGGGCCGGTCGCGGTCAGCCGCCCGGCTCTCGTGTCGGCGTCCGGCGGGCTGAAGCCCGCCCTACGGATGTTGCTGTGCCGGCTCCGTTCGCGGTTTCCGCTGATCGTCACGGAACGGCCACGTCGGCGTCTCCGGCATCCGCGCGCCAACAGATCGAGAGGGACATCGAGGTACGCGCTTCATGGGGAGTCATCATCACCGGCCCCCTGCCCGCTGGTCGCGGCCCCCGCCCCCGGGGAGCGCGGCTGGCTCGTCTGATGCTCCGGCACGTCGTCGTCGGCGGTCTGGACGCGACCGGCCGGCTGCGCCCCAGACGAGGGTGCGGCGCCGGTGGCGCCACTCCCCTTCCCTGCCGGATGTGGTTCGGACTTAGGTGCACCGCCCTGGACGGCCGCCGTGCCGCCGGCCGGTGGCTTGCGCGGCGTGAGGGCGAGGTCGACCTGCACTCGCTCCCGGTCCAACGCGACCTTGCGCCCCGACGTATCCCATCCCGTGGCCACCGCCTGCACCCGCGCCGATCCGACCGGCAGGTCGCCGAACCTCGCGCGTCCCCGCGTGTCGCTGCGTTGCTCCATCTCCAGGCCGTCGATCACCACCGTCACCGCGGCGCCGCGTACCGGTTTGCCGGCACCGTCGCTGACCTGGATGACGAGCTCCACCCGCTGGGGCTTGGTGGTGTCCTTCCCGGCGGTGTCCTTCCTAGGGTCCTGCTTCCCGGCAGTCTCCTTTCCGGCCTTCTCCTTCTTGCCGGGAGCCGCCGATACCCCGCCCGCCGCCACCAGCCCGGCGGCGAGCGCCACCGCCAATATCCAGTACCTCGGTCCAGCCCCGCATCCTGGTGTCTTGCGTCGCATCGTGGCCCTTCGCGAAAAATCAGCGGCCGCTGCTGCCCAGCCGGCGCTGGGCGCGCACCAGCTCCTCGACCACCTCGTCGTAGTACGGCTTCTCTTTCAGGCTGGCGCGCGAGCCGGGGAAGTAGACCAACGCCAGCTTCGCCGAGCCCGGTGCCCAGTTCTTCAGGACCACCGCGGCGCGGTGGCCTTTGGCGAGGCGCAGGTTATCGATCATGGGAAAGTCGAAGTAGCCCACCGAGAACGTCAGATCCGCCTCCGACTTGCTCGCCCCCACCGGCCACACCTCCAGGCGCACCTTCAGCTCCTTGCGCTCGGGCGAGGCCTGCAACGCCCACAGGGTGAAGCGGCGCTGGGTCTCCTCGGCCTCGAAGGGCGGCTCCGCCGGCAGGCTCAGGACCTCCTCGCGCAGCAGCACGCCTTCCGGATGCTCCGTGAGCTGGTCGAAGAACAGCAGGTCCTCCCGTACCACCCCGACGTCCTCGAGGGCCGCGATCTGCTTGCCGGTCACCTCGCGAGCGACGCGCACCAGGCGCTTCTCCAGGCCCGCCTTGCGCTTCTGGAAGAGGCTCTGATCGGCGTCCGCCTCCGTGCCGTCGGGGCGCAGCGCCGTGATCTCCGCCTCCAGGTGCTGAAAGAGGGGACCGAGGTCGAGGGCGTCGTGGAAGTTGTAGGCCAGGAGCTCGACGGCCAGTACCTGCTCCTCGGGCCGGACCCCTTTGCTGGCGTTCTCCGGGTCGAGAAAGGTCTTGATGATCGAGTTGAACATCTGCTGGCGCAGGGAGGTATCCGCGGCCTCGCGGCTGCTCATGATCTGCGCGTACAGGCGGATGTTGGTCTCGTCGGCCTGGCGCTGGTTCAGGTAGCGGCTGCCGAGGATGCCGACGAGTGCCACGGCAAGGGCCGTCAGCAGACCGCCGACCGGCTTGAGGACGACGTCGACCTTGTCCCAGCGGTCCTTCCCCCCGGTCCCCATCACCGCTTGCGGAGCTGAAATCCACCGCCGGCAGGGACGAGGTCGAAGTCGAAGCGCACGGGCTCGTCGAAGGAGTAGATCGCCGCGCTCGCCCCGCCGTGGTCGGGGAGGCTCAGGGTGCAACGGCCGGTGTGCTTCACGAACAGGCGGTAGGCGCCGTGATCATCGGTGCGCGACTCGGCATGGTCGCCGCTGTCGCACGCCACGGCCACGCGCGTGCCGGCCAGCGGGCTGCCGCCCTTGGACAGGGAGCCGTAGATCTGTGCCCCCTGCGCCGTCAGCGGGAAGAGGAGCAGGACGAGCGATACGACGGCGATGCGGGTACGGGGATCCACGGCGACACCTCCTTGTGTGCCCGGATTATCGAGGGACGGCGCGGGGGCGCAAGCCCCAATCCATGCCCGCAGGCGAGCGGCAAGGGCGGGCTAGGTGGCGAGCGGAAGACCGGCGCAGTCGTCCCGCCGAGAAGCCGCCGTCCCGTGACGAGGAAGGAGCCGAGCCGCCCCGAAGCGACGCCGTATCACTCGGCACGCGGCAGCCGCGACCATGCCGATCACCCCGGCCGTGGGCCGCGGCGAAGCCACGCGCGGCGTGTCGGAGGGCTCCGGTTCCCGCGCCCGCGGCCGGTTCCGCGCCCGCCTGATCCTCGCCCGCCAAGTCACCGCCGCCAGCTTCAGCGTCGCCACCGGCGTGTCTGGAATCCGGGGCGAACTTCGGGCGTGGACGGGTGGCCTCCGCAGGGAACACACCTGCATGCGAACGAACCGGAAAAGGTGCCGTTTTTTCAACGCGCTTCCGGGCGTCGCGCGGAACTGGTCCGGAGCCGTTCGTCCACTCGGCAGATCGGTTTTATAATGAATTTTGTAACCTTTGCCTCTCTGTAACACGCATGTGATCGTCGGAGGTGCAAAGTGACACGACGAAAGAATCGCGCGGCACGCAGCCTGATGTTGGCAGCGTTGCTCGTCGTCACGGGCTCCCTTCCGGCGCACGGCTTCGGTCCACATCGCAAAGACATGCCCGCCGGCCAGCTAGCCTCGCACGGAGCGCTTAGCGCGGACGCCCAGATGCAACAGCTTGCGGCGCTGCTGCCCGAGCGCGACGTCACCCGGCCACCCCCCGCCGTCGATCCGGCAATGTGGGCGCTCATCGTCCCCACCGACAACGCGATGACCCCGGAGCGGATCGCCCTGGGACGTAAGCTCTACTTCGAGACCCGTCTGTCGGCGGACAACACGGTGGCCTGCGCCACGTGTCATGACGTGAGCCGGGGCTTTACCGACCAGCGACCCACCTCCGAAGGCGTCCATGACCAGCTCGGCAGGCGTAACGCGCCGACGACGATGAATGCCTTCTTCTACGAAGACGTCTTTCTCGACGGTCGCGTTCCGAGCCTCGAGGAGCAGGCGAAGTTTCCGGCGATCAACCCGGTCGAGGGAGGTCTTCCGGACCACGCCGCCATGGTCGGGGCGATCGCCGGCGATGCGGGCTATCGCAAGCTGTTCCGCGACGCTTACCACAGCGAGCCGAACCTCGACGACCTGGTGCGGGCCATCGCCGCGTTCGAGCGGACGCTGGTCTTCCTGGACACCCCGTTCGACAGGTTCCTCGCCGGCGACCCCGCCGCCATCTCAGAAAAGGCCCAGCGGGGATGGCAGCTCTTCAACGGCAAGGCGCGCTGTATGAGCTGCCACATGATGAATCCGTCCAATCCGCTCGGCACCGACAACCGTTTCCACAACATCGGGGTCGCCGCACGCACGCAGAATTTCGAAGGGCTCGCCCGCAAGGCGCTGGCGGCCCTGGGGGAGGAAGGCGGGACCCAGGCCGTCGATGAGCTGGCCCTCCAGACGGACCTGTCCGAGCTCGGACGCTTCATGGTCACGAAGGACCGGGCGGACATCGGCGCCTTCAAGACCCAGGGCCTGCGCAACGTGGGGATCACGGCGCCCTACATGCACGACGGATCGATGCGCACGCTCTGGGACGTGATGGACCATTACAACAAGGGCGGCGAGGCGAACCCCTTCCTGGACGGCGGCATCGAGCCGCTCGCCCTGTCCCCGGACGAGATCGACGCCGTGGTGGAGTTCATGTTCACGCTCACCGACCAGCGATTCGCGAAGCAGAACGAGGAGGAGCGCGCCGCACAGAAGAAGATCGCCGGCGAGCGTCGGCCGTTCCGCGACGACGACCTGGCGTTCCGCCGCGTGCTCCCCTTCGAACGACGCGTCGAACCGTCCCCCAGGGAGGATTGATCATGCCCCCACGGTTCAAGAGCATCGAGACCAGGTACTACGAGCAACGCGCAGACCTGTGGCGGGGGCTCGAACGACTCGATCGGCGAGGCTTCCTCAAGGTGTCCCTGGCGGCGATGGGCGCGGCGCTCGCCAACGGCGTCCTGCACTATCCGCACTCCTTCCAGCCCATCTCGATCGCCTACGCGGATACCGGCGAGCCCTTCCGCATCGCCTACATCTCCGACTCGCATCTCTACGACAAGCAGGTCAACGATCGCTTCGTGCGCCAGCTCCTGCGGGCCGTGGACGATATCAACGCCCTCGACCCCGCGCCGGATTTCGTCCTCTACGGCGGCGACCTCGCGCAGCTCGGGCAGGCGAAGGAGCTGGAGCTCGGGGCGCAGATCCTGAAGAACGTCAAGCATCCGGTGCGCATGATGGTCGGCGAACACGATTGGTACTTCGACCTCGGTGAGAAGTGGCGCGATCTCTTCGGCGCGCCCACGTACTCCTTCGATCACAAGGGCGTGCACTTCGTGGTCCTCAACAGCGTCGTCGAGAAGGATTTCTGGACCCAGCGCGGGATGTCGCCGATGGAGCGGATGCAGACCGTGGCCGGCCTCGACAACGGCATCCAGAGCCGCTTCGAGGTGGGTGAGGCGCAGCGGAACTGGCTGAAAAACGACCTGTCCGCCTTGTCCAGCGATACGCCGCTCGTCGTCTTCTCCCATTCCCCGCTCTACAAGTACTACCGCCCGTGGAACTTCTGGACCGACGACGCCGAGCAGGTTCAGGCCATCCTCGCGCCCTTCCACTCGGTCGTGGTGATCCACGGCCACACCCACCAGCTCCTCACCAACCGCATCGGCAACATCAATTTTCATGGCATGCTGTCCACCGCCTGGCCGTGGCCATATGCCCCCGAGGGGCTGCCCGCACTCACGGTGCAGATGAACCGCCCGAATCCCTTCGATCCGAACGACGGCCTCGGCGACGGGTACGCCGAGATCCACCCCCGCGGCCTGGTCGACAAGGTCTACAACCTCTGGAACCGCAACCCGATCGAGGTGTCGCGCGCCTATATGAGCTCCGGGGGCAAGAAGGACGTTCCACCGACACCGTCCCTGGTGAGCTACTGAAGGAGGCCTCCATGAACCGGATGCGAGTGACCCTCGTGACCACGGGGCTATTGGGCTCCGTCGCGGCCCTCGGCGCCTTCATCGCCTTCAGCCGGCCGGCATCGGTCACGGAGGCGGCGAGCAACGACCTCGTGGTGCAGCTCTGCGACAACGAGACCACGATCACCCTGGCCGCAGATACCCCGCGCAACCGGGAGAACGGTGCCGAGATCGCCGACGCGCTGATGTCCCAGTGGAAGCGTAAGCACCCGGAGAGCACCTGGGTCGAGGAGGAGTACGAGAAGCACGTCATCGTCCCTCCCGCCGACAACCGCCATCTGATCGGCAAGAGCCAGGGACACACCTATGCGCGCATCACCGAGCGCGACATCGCCACGTGGAAGAGGGAGACCGTCAAGTTCGTGGCCGACGGATCGCGCGTGTTTCACAGCGCCGATGCGCTGGGCAGCGAGATCGCCGTGTCCTGCGACATGTGCCACCCGGACGCGGCGAATACCCACCCGGAGACCTATCCGAAGTTCCAGGAGCAGCTCGGCCGGATGGCGTTGCTGCGCGACATGATCAACTGGTGCATCGAGCACCCGGTACGCGGAACACCTCTGGCTGCTGACGATCCCAAGATGCGCGGCCTGGAGGCGTACATCCTCGCCCAGCGGACGGGCGAGAAGCTCCAGTACGGCAAGAGGTGACGGCCGAGGCGCCGTGTGCGGCGGCAGGCTTCTTGCCGCCTGGCGACCATCGTCTCCCGCTTTGTCGGCGAGGTTGCGATCACCGGACGCCTCGCGTTGCGCACCCGCGTCGGGCCGATCTTCGGGTCCTGCGAGGTTGCTCGTGAACCGGCAGAGGTAGGGGCACGGCATCCCGCGCCCCTACGGCGTGTGCGCGCCGGCCATTAACGCCCTGGCGATTTTGCGATGTACAACTCTGGCGGAATCGCCCCGGTACCTAGGGCCGAATTGAGTCGGCCTTCACCAGGCCCTCCGTGATCTCCGTACCCTCTGGGTCCAAAGACCCGGACGACGTTCTTGCTACAGAGATCAACCAGGACACAGCACGGCGGTACCGGTCTCTGTGAAATCCGCACCGACCCTTCCCGGTCGACACGCGAAGATCCGT
>Ga0210096_1000316_pt1 | contig 17647 bp, 12 predicted proteins | sample China_Galinas_PW_4_FD_184864 | JGI IMG/M metagenome (GOLD analysis project Ga0210096, IMG submission 184864) | Wetland microbial communities from San Francisco Bay, California, USA, that impact long-term carbon sequestration - China_Galinas_PWA_D2... | ecosystem: Environmental > Aquatic > Marine... | reverse complement strand
ACCTGACGTTTCATTGTCACACCTCCATTTTCGTCGCCGACTACTGGTACGTGTATCATACGGACACAGCGACGTACGAACGTTGGGACTGGTCTCAGAGTCTTGCGGAGTACGGCTACCCGATTTCGTGGTCGCCGGACGGTCTCGAGATAGCGTACACCGAAGCGAGTCCCGCCACTTCGGTGCGGCCATTGATGCGTATCGCGGCAGACGGATCTGGGGCACCCGTCCCGATCACTCCTCCGAGCACGCAACACGCTGATGTACATGACTGGATCGTACGCGCAGCCGGGCAGGTCTCGGATCAGCAGTGGGGCTTCAGGCCGGTGCCGGAGGTGCGAACCTTCGGGGAGGTGGTAGCGCACGTCGCCGACTCCTACATCTGGTACTGTGGTCGTGCCTCCGGCGAAGATCCGGGCTGGTCGGATGCGATCGAGAGAGACGCCGGACGACCGTCGCCGTCCTGGACGAGCTCGGGCATGGTGGGAGGGTGTGCGAGTCCGCGCACGAAAGTGGTGGCACTGTCACGATCCTGATAGAAAACGCCGCGCACGCCAATCTACACTACGGCAACCTGAGCACGTATCTCCGACTACTCGGCCTGGTGCCGCCCTCGAGCTGATCCCGGACGGCCGACAAGACCCCTTCCGGATTGGGCACGTTTGGCATGCCACGAAGGCGGTCTCCGACCGGTGCGGAGGGTCACAACTGACGCTATCTACAAGCCGGTGACGCGTCGTGGATCGGCACCAGGTCCCCTGGCTCTGCGGCACAGGCCGATCACGCCTCTGATTTCACGCCGATTTCACGGTTGGACAAGTTCGTGTCGCGTTTTCACCGATTTCCCGACGTTTTCATGTCGCGAAGTGGACAGAACTCATGTCGCCCCACAAGGGTGCTACAGGGCGTCCGCCTGATCTGGCAGAAGGCTCGACGCAGCTCGTTTCGCGTCAGGCGGAGCTCGCGACCGAGGGTGCAGAATAGACACGACGCCCACTCATCTCGCGGCAGTCCGCGTGACGCTTGTGGAAGCATGATGTCGTTGCCAGGACCCGGCGACTACCGATTGGCTCCCTGACCCTGGTTGCTGAGGAGGGCTCGCTCCGCCACGTGATGAGGCAGGCGGCGGCAGCGGGCGCTCCGTTCCGGCGTACGTCGCTCCGGCCGCCTGGCTGCGAGCGACCGAAGGCAGGCCCGGAAGGGGTTCGCGCGAACCGGGCGCGATCGACCGATCGACGGGCACTCGGGGGCGCCGTGACGAGCGACTCGAGCCAATCCAGGCGTACCCGTCTCAACGCATCGGTGCCCCGTACGGAGTCGTCCCGCGGGTCACAGAATCCGCGCAGGTTCGACTATCGCCCGAGCGGGTCGATGAAATCCTCGACCGCGGCTGAGTACCCGTGGGACCTCTCAGTACGACGGGTCGCGTCTCGGCAGCCCGATCTACGGCGTGACCCGCATCGAACTTCTCCTGGAACTCGAGCGGAGCTTGCCGATATCGTTGATCTGTGGACCGCGCGTTCCTGCCGGGGATCCGCGATGATGCAACGCATGCCTGGGACCAGACAGGGCGAATCATGGATTCGCGTGGGGTCGGGTTCTCGGCGCAGCGGGACAAACGCCGGCCCAGTACTCGTCACTCGGCAGATCCCGGCACCGGGCCGACCGGCCGGACCGGTCGCGGGTGGGTGGTGTCCGGTGGCTGGACCCGCGCGACCCTCGGCGGTATCCTGATTATCGGGAACCAGCCGTCGAGGAAGCCGTGCAGGCAAGTCGAGCCGCGCTCGTCACGCTACTGGTCGTCGCTGCGGCGGCAGCGAGCGGAAATGCCGCGCTGGCGTTTGTCGCGGCGCCGCTTCCCTTCTTCTACGACCTCTACACGTTTCGCGGTGCCGACGGAGGAACGACAGTCATATCGTCATTCGCCGTCGAAGCGGGCAGGCTGGCGACCGAGGCGAGCGACGGTCGGCACCGGTACCGGTTCAGCCTGACTCTCGTCCTGGCGGATCCGGCCCGACGGACGGTCTCGAAGACGCACGACACCGTGTATGTCGATGTCGAGCGCCCGTTTCCGGACGAACACCTGCTGTACACGGATGTCGAGGTGACGGCGCCCCCATCGGCCGACACTCGCCAGCGCGTCATCGTCATCGATGCGGTCAAGGCCGGCGTCGGGCAGCTCTACACGGAGCCGTTCCCGGTTCCCGACTACAGTGGCGACAGCCTCATGCTGAGCGACCTCGTGCTTGCCCAACCGGGCGCGGAGACAGGTCGAAAACGCGGGAACGCGACACTCGGGATCCTGCCATCGACGCGGTTTCCACCGGACGTGTTCGACGTTTATTACGAGATCTACAATCTCCCGGCGGGCCACGCGTACACGACCGAGATCGTCATCGAGCGAACGGACCCCGACGCCGAGCCGATCCGGCTCCGCTTCAGCGGGGAATCGAGCGCCGGCGCCGACAGGGTCCTGCCCGAGCTGCGACACGTCAATGCCCAGCTGTCGCGAGGTGCGCACCGGCTGACGGTTACAGTCACGAATCTGGTTACCGGCGAGACGACGACCCGCTCGCGATCTTTCCAGGTGCAGGGTTCCGCCCGGAATGCGACACGGGTCCACGCGCTTCGACGCACCTACTACAGCATAAGTCGCTGATCCTGCGCTGCCCACGCGCGCAGCGGCTTCGCGAAACCGGAGTGGAGGCGACATGAAAGCCGATCCGGCCGCACCCGTCCGTTCGCCTGAGCAAGGCCGGTCGATCCGCACGCAACGATCCGCAAGGCACGACTCCACGCCGGGCGCATCACCGCCCAACTCGAGGGCCGGGTCAGTCAGCGAGCGACCGGACCGGCTTGGATGCAGCCGACAGGGCGGATCGATACTTGTCGCCCTGGTACTGCTCTCCACGGTGGTACCGGTCCGCGCTCAGACGCCGGTGAACATGGCGAGGCCGCAGGATGAAGCCGTGCAGTGGCTGCGCGAATACATCCGCGTGAATACGACGAACCCGCCCGGCAACGAGATCGAGGGCGCGCGGTTCCTGGCCGGGGTACTGGACGCGGAGGGCATCCCGTACGAGATCGTCGAGTCATCGCCCGGCCGGGGTAACATCGTGGCCCGCCTCGAGGGTGCGGACGAGCCCGCGCTGGCGCTGTTGCACCACATGGACGTCGTGCCCGCCGACAAGCGGTACTGGTCCGTCGACCCGCTCTCCGCGACCCTGCGTGATGGCTACATCTACGGGCGGGGCGCGCTCGACACGAAGACCCTCGGCATCATCGAGCTCGCCGCCTTCCTCGCCCTGCACCGTGCGGGCGTGCCGCTCCGGCGCGATGTTGTCCTGGCCGCGACGGCCGACGAGGAAGCCGGCGGTTTCGCGGGCGCGGGCTGGCTGGTCGAGAACCGACGCGACCTGTTCGACGGCGTCGCGTTCCTCCTCAATGAAGGGGGCGGCGGCGAGGATGTCGAGGGCCGCGTGCAATTCGGCATCGAGGTCACCCAGAAGGTGCCGTACTGGCTGCGGCTGACTGCGACCGGCGAACCGAGCCACGGCTCGAGACCGCATGCTTCGTCTTCCGTGACCGAGCTGATCGCCGCGCTGGACCGGTTGCGTGAACACAACTTCGCACCGCGCATCATCCCGGCCGTAGGCGCCATGTTCCGCGGTCTGGCCGGCAGCGCACCCGCGCCATGGGATCAGCGCTTCCAGAACATGGCGGCGGCGATCCGTCAGCCCGGCGTGCTGGCGGAGCTTCAGGAGTTCGATCCCGGGCTGCACGGCCTGACGCGCAACACGTGCTCGATCACGCGGCTGATCGGCAGCGACAAGATCAATGTCGTGCCGCCCGAAGCGTCCGCCGAGATCGACTGCCGGCTGCTGCCCGACCAGGACCCGCAGGCGTTCCTGGCCGAGCTGGGCGAAGTTCTCGGCCCGGCAATGAAGGTCGAAACGATCATGGGCTTTACACCCGCGATCTCGTCCACGAACAATCCGCTCTACCAGACCATGGTCGCGGTCACGCGCGAGCACTTCCCCGACGCGTCGATCGTGCCTTCGGTATCGACCGGGTTCACCGACAGCCACTTCTTCCGCGACCTCGGTATCACCAGCTTCGGCTACGAGCCGACTGTGACACCGCACGCCGACCAGGAAGGCGTGCACGGCAACGACGAGCGCGTCCTCGAGTCCAATGTGCGGCGCGGTGTCGCCCTGATGGTCGAGATACTGAGCCGGTTCGTCGCCACGAAGCCGATTCTCTGAAGGCTGGCTTCGTCGCACCGGCCCGCGCGACGCCTTCGTGCGCTCTCCCATTTCTCGAGGCGATCGTCCGTAGCGTCATCGGTCCGGTCCCTTCATGAAAGTCATGACCGTCGGTCACCCCACGTCCTGCACCAGGGCCTGGGCAAGCTGCACCAGTGTCCGCTCCCGTTCATTCACGATCTGCTGCCAGCTGAGGCGGAGGACGCGGATGCCGGCGGCGACGAGTGCGCTGTCACGCTTCCGGTCCCCGATGAACGCGCGCGCGGACCGATGGAACTCGTAGCCGTCGACCTCGACCACCAGGCGCGCGCGTCTCCAATAACAGTCGATCTCGTATCCGAGCACGATCACGTTGGTCTCGGGGTCCGGGAGTCCGCCGGCCCGGATCAGCTCGAGGAGTCGTTCCTCGGCTTCCGATCGGGTGAACGACGCGGCTGCTGAACGGCCCAGCAGCTCGCGCAGCAATCGTGCCCCGGCCATGCGGGCGTACCGCTCCACGAGCGCGGACAGCTCGGACCGGACATCGGGAAACTCGCGCTCCGCCGTCGCCAGAGCCCGTTCGATCTCACGCGCACTCGCGGCCACGCTCAGGTCCAACAGTGTTCGCGCGGGAACCGTGGTGGGAACGGAATCGACACGCGCGATCTCATCGCCGGCCAGTCGGGCGCGGTGCATGCGGATCCCGGGACGTCGACACAGCCGCCGGACGTGTGTCAGGTCCACCGGCTCCTCCACACCACGCGGGCGGACGATGCCGTGCATCGCCGCGGCACTGCGATGGCTGACCACCGAACCCTCACACGCAAGCACGGCGGCCATCTCACGGATCCGTGGCGACAGGATCGGACCCACCCCGTACACACCCGCATGAACCCGCCGCAGCCTCCCGGTCAGGATCCGATGCTCGATCGCGTGACGCGTCAGTCCCGACCGGATCAGCTGGCGTCTGGTGACCACACCATGCTGCCGTACAGCCAGGTTCGCGATCACCTCCTCCGTACGCCCGCCCGGCTCGCCCGGTCCGACAACGGCTCGTCGACGGCTCGATCCTTCCGGTCCGGTCGCTCCGCCTGTCGCCAGCCCGCCTCCTGCCGTCAACCACTTCACAATGTTCGTGCCGGTCGGCATAAGCTCGCGCCCCGCGTCATGCAGTCCCGACATGGATGGCGGAGCGCCCCGGGCGACACCATGGCTGGCTGGGTCCGTCCATTCACCGTGCAATCGGCGGGACCAGTTCTGCGACCTCCCCTGTAGTGCCACAACAGCTGCGTGCGAGCTGATTACCGATGGACGGATGGGTCCCGGCAGCAGTGGACCTCGCCTGGCCGGCCCGCGGCCCCGGTTGTCGCGTAGCTTCGTACGCCCGTGGCGACAGCGCGGCGCGGTAGGGTCCAGCCCGCCGGCCTGCGGCCTCGGTTGTCGCGTAGGCTTCGTACGCCCGCCGTGGCGACAGCGCCGCGCGGTGGGTCCAGCCTGCCGGCCCGCGGCTCTGGTCCAGCGACCCGGAAAACTGCACAAACGCGACGTCTCGATACGGGATTGTGCGAAAACACCGCCCATACCGGGAAAAACGCTCACGCAACCGGATCGAAGCGCGAGACCGTGTGCACTGTTGCGGAATAATTCCGGGATTTCGCACACTGGCCCCCGGACTCACCATGATTGTGCACTTTTTCCGGGATCCCGCCGCCCGTGACAGGGATCCCGCCGCCCGTGACAGGGATCCCGCCGCCCGTGACCGGGATCTCGCCGCCTGTGACCGGGATCCTGCCTGCGAGGACCGGGCGCACGATGCCTGGTGGGAGACGGTTGGTGACCGGGCGTAACGAGGCTGGACGGAAGTGCGACGCGTGGATCTGCGCGTATGCCAGGAGGGAGGCGGTCGGTGAGCGGGTTGAGGGACGCGGGTGCATGACTGGCACCCCGGCGCCAGGCCGCGTTGGCGGCGACCGGGGGCGAAGCGAGCCGCGGTCGGAACCGGCTTCTAGCACAAGAGAGAGCGGGTTCATGCATGAGACAGGCACCGCGCCCGCACTGACGCTCTGGACCAGCAGGAGTCCGCCGGCGAGCTGGCGGCATTGCGCGCGCTGGCGGACCCTGCTGGCCGCGCGGGACGGCGTTGCACAGGTTCGTGGCGCCCGATGGGCTCACCCGGGCCCGCACGAACGACGGATCGAGCCGGCAACGCGAATGAACATCGAAAGAGCCGAAGCCCTGGACCGTGCCGTCGACGCCGCGCTGCCGCGGCTGCACGAGGAGCTGTTCGAGCTGCTCAGGCTGCCGTCGATCAGCACGGATCCGGCACACGCGGGTGACATGCGACTCGCCGCGGAATGGCTCGCGGCGCACGCCGCGCGCGGAGGTCTCGAGACGACCATTGAACAGACGACCGGCCACCCGCTCGTCCTCGCCCGACACACACACGATGCGGCCGCGCCGACCCTGCTGGTCTACGCGCACTACGACGTGCAGCCGCCCGATCCGCTCGACGAATGGCAAAGCCCGCCGTTCGAGCCGACCGTACGCGATGGAGTGCTGTACTGCCGGGGTGCGGCCGACGACAAGTCGCAGGTCTTTCTCCAGCTCGCGGCCGCGGAACTGGCTCGCACGCACGACGCATTGCCGATCAACCTGATCCTGCTGTTCGAAGGGGAGGAAGAGGTCGGGTCGGCGGGGCTCTCGGGGTTTGTCCAGGAACGCGCAGGAGAGCTGCGCGCCGACCACATCCTGATCGCGGACTCGATGATGTACGCGCCCGGCCGGCCCTCGCTCATCCTGGGCATGCGCGGCATGGCGTACTTCGAGATCGAAGTGCGCGCGGGCGAGAATGACCTGCATTCCGGCCAGTACGGTGGTGCGGTCCCGAACCCGGCGGGCGCGCTGGCCGCGATCATCGCGTCGCTGCACGATATTGATCGTCGCGTTACTCTGCGCGGGTTCTACGACGACGTGATCGCCCCGCCGCCGGAACTCGATGCAGCGTGGCGCGCACTGCCGTTCGACGAAGCGGCGTTCCGCATGGGGGCAGGCGGCGCACGGCTGTCGGGTGAGCGAGGTTACACGACGACCGAGCGACTCTGGGTCCGGCCCGCGCTCGACGTGAACGGACTGGTCTCCGGCTACACGGGGCCGGGCAAGAAGACCGTGCTGCCGGCCGCGGCACTCGCGAAGCTGAGCTGTCGGCTGGTACCGGATCAGGATCCGGAACAAATCGAGGAAGCGCTTCGCGAACATGTCGAGACCGTGTCGCCTGATGATGTGACGGTCACTGTGCGACGACTCGGCTCGAACCGCCCGTGGCGCGAGGATCCCCGCGCGCCGATCTACCGCGCCGCGGCGGCGGCCCTCGAAGAGGTCTTCGGCAGGACACCCGTGCTGGCCGCGCACGGCGGCACACTGCCGATCGCGCCCGAGTTGCGCGATGCGCTTTCGTCACCTGTCGCCGTCATGGGGTTCGCGCTGCCCGGCGCCAACATGCACGCGCCGAACGAATGGTTCCCGCTCGATCACGTGGAGAAAGGCATGAAGACCATGATCCGACTGTACGCACGACTGGCGGGCGCATGAACATCCGCGAGATGAACTGGATGCAGGTCAAGGAATACCTGCGTGCCGATGACCGCGTTCTCGTGCCGCTGGGCAGTACCGAACAACACGGCTTCCTCAGCCTCATGGTCGACGCGATTCTGCCGGAGCGGCTTGCGCTCGAGGCTGCGGAACCGCTCGGCATCCCGGTCTATCCGGCCATGCCGTACGGGATCGCGCCGTACTTCACCGGCTTCCCCGGCACTGTCTCGCTCCGCCTCGAGACCTACCTGCGCGTAATCGAAGACGTGTTGAACAGTCTGGCCGGCGCAGGCTTCAGACGCATCATGCTGGTCAACGGGCACGGCGGCAATTCTCCAGCGGGCTCTTTCGCCGTCGAGTGGATGGCCGCGCATCCGGGTGTGCGCGTGAAACTGCACAACTGGTGGAACGCGCCCGAGACCATGGCGCGCGTACAGGAGATCGACCCCGTCGCGTCGCATGCATCATGGATGGAGAACTTCCCGTGGACGCGAATTCCCGGCGTGCGCGTGCCCGACGAAGCCAAGACGCCGATCGACCGCGAGCGCATGGCGCTGATGACGCCCGCGGAAGTGCGCGAGTATCTCGGCGACGGAAACCTCGCCGGTCGCTATGAGCGCAGTGATGACGACATGAACTCGATATGGTCCATCGCGGTCGACGAGACTCGCCGGTTACTCGAGGGTCCATGGGAATGACGCAAGGGTCTCTGGGAATGAGGCAGGCGCATGATGCCGCACGTGACGATCGGGATGTGCCGGGCGAACACGTGGCAAAGCCGCGGCACACCCCGGATATGGGCGAAGACGAAATGATTCGGCCGGTCGTGATCTGGGGCGCCGGCGCAATCGGCGGCACCATTGGCGCGCACCTCGTTCGCGCGGGCCATGCCGTCCGGTTCGTCGACATCGTGCCCGAGCACGTGGCCGCCATGCGTGAGACCGGCCTGCGCATCACGGGACCCGTCACCGAATTCCGGGTGGATGCCGATGCCACGCTGGTTGGTGGACACGGCGCGATCGACGCACGTCCGACCGGTCCAATGCAGGCCGGTGCCACGCTGGTTGAGGGACAGGGAGCGATCGACGCACGTCCGACCGGTACGATGCAGGCCGGCGTCTTCGACCGCCCGCTGACCACTGTCTTCCTGTGCGTGAAAGCGCACCACACGGCCGATGCCGTGCGCACGCTCGCGCCGTATCTGGCCGCGGATGGTGTGGTGGTTTCCGTACAGAACGGGCTGAACGAGCGGGTCATCGCGGAGGTCGTCGGTCAGGCGCGCACGTTCGGCTGCTTCGTGAACTTCGGCGCCGACTACATCGAGCCGGGCGTCATCCATTACGGTGGCCGCGGCACAGTGGCCGTGGGTGAGATCGATGGCAGCATCACGCCCCGCGCCCGGGCGATCCACGCATTGTTCCGCGACTTCGATGAGCGTGCGATCCTGAGCGACAACGTGTTCGGCTACCTCTGGAGCAAACTCGCGTATGCGTCCATGCTCTTCGCGACCGCGCTCACCAATGATGGCATTGCGGACGCGCTGGATCGCCCTGCGCACCGGCCCGTCCATGCCGCGCTGGCCCGGGAAGTCGTGAGCGTCGCGCACGCGGATGGCATCCGCCTCGAGCCCTTCGATGGGTTCGATCCCGCCGCATACGTGCCACAACGGACTTGCGTCAGCCCGGGACAAGGCCGGGCCGGGCGCTCGATCGCGGAACAGGTCGATGAAGCGTCCACAGTCACGGGCGATGTCCTGCTCAGCGATCCAGCAGTGCACCATCCGGGATCGAGTGACACCGGCGCGATCACGCACGTGATGACCGAGGCGGAGACCGAATGCATGGATGCGCTCGTCGCGCACAACCGCCAGTCCGCCAAGACACACAGCGGCATCTGGCGCGACCTCGCCGTCCGCAACCGACGTACGGAAGTCGATTCGCAGCTCGGCCCCGTCATCGCAGCCGGCGCGATGCACGGCATCGCCACTCCACTGAACGCCCGGCTCATCGAGATGATCCACGAGATCGAACGCGGCGAACGCCCGCAGACAGCCGCCAACATCGACGAGCTGGGCAAGCTCGGCTCGACGGACGGCGATCGATCGAATGAGCACATGCGGAGTCGCGTCGGCGGGAGTGAGCCATGCGGCCGGCGGACCGAAGCTCGTCCCAGCGAGAGCGAAGCACGCATCGGCCGGAGCGAAGCCGGATCAGGCCGCCGCGAACCGCGTGACGGAGATGTCGCATGAACATCACGTTCGAGGATCGTGCAGTGATCGTGACCGGCGCGGCGCACGGCTTCGGTCGCGAGATCGCACGGCGGTTCAGCGAGCTTGGCGCGGCCGTCCACGCGTGCGACGTCGTCGAGGACGAGCTCGAGGAGACGCGCGAACTGTGCGGGCCGCATTGTCGTACCGCCGGCGTGGATGTCACGAATCGGGATGCGGTAGAGGCGTTCGTGCGGCAGGCGGAAGCCGACTCGCCGGAGGGCCACGTGCATGTGCTCGTCAACAATGCGGGTGGCGTGCTCGGCCAGACCGGTCAACCCCTCGAAGTCGTGTCCCCCAGCGACTGGCAGGCCATCCTCGATGTGAACCTGACCGCCACGTTCTGGATGTCGCAGGCGGCCGCGCCGGGCATGAAGCGCGCGGGCGGCGGCAGCATCGTCAACATCTCGAGCGGAGCGGGCCTCGGCGTCAGCCTGACCGGTATCCAGGCGTATGCCGCCGCGAAGGCCGCCCAGATCGGTCTCACCCGCCAGCTCGCACACGAGTTGGGTCCGTTCGGCATCACCGTGAACAGCGTCGCGCCCGGCTTCGTCCGCTCGAACCCGACCACCGAACGCCAGTGGCAGTCGTACGGCGAGGAGGGTCAGGCCGCGCTGATCTCGCGCATCGCGCTGCGCCGTCTCGGTACGCCGGGCGACATCGCGAATGCCGTCCTCTTCTTCGCGTCCGACTACGCCAGCTGGATCACAGGCGAGGTCCTGAGCGTCGCGGGCGGCCGCTGAGTTCGACGGCCCATTCAGCTTGTCACGACCGGTCGGCGGGTCGCAGGACGCGTGGCCGTTCTGTAGCTTGGTAGTCGAATCCCACAGGAGGGAACCATGCCGAGCCCGTTCCGCCCTGCCGCACGCGTAGTCCTCGGCGGCGCCGCATTGGCACTGCCCGTCGTCGTCCTGAGCGCGCTATCTCCAGGGAGCGGATCGCAACCGGATCTGACGTCAAGGCGGCTGCCCGGCGCCGGGCCACCGATCGACCTGCAGCCGACGCCCCGTGCGCAATCCGCGTTCCGGTTCGAGGTCACCGTGTCGCCACAGCTCATCACAGCGCCGGTAGACGGGCGCCTTATCCTGCTGGTTACGCGCGATGGTGACACCGAGCCGCGATTCCAGCCGGGCTGGGGCGCACGGGCGATCCCGATGTTCGGGGTGGATGTGGAGGGATTGCCACCGGGTCGGTCGGCCGTGATCGACGGGGCTGCGCGCGGCTACCCGCTCGAGAGCATCGATCGCATCCCGGCCGGCGACTACATCGTCCAGGCCGTGCTCAACGTGTACACCACGTTCACGCGCGCCGATGGCCACACGATCAAGGCACACATGGACCACTGGGAGGGCCAGCAATGGAATCGCTCGCCCGGCAACCTGATGAGCGAGCCGATGCGCATGCATCTCGATCCCGCAGCCGGCCGGCCCGTGCGCATCGCGCTGACCCGCATGATTCCGCCCATCGAGCCGCCGGCGGACACGAAATACGTGAAGCACATCCGATTCCGCAGCGACATTCTCAGCAAATGGTGGGGCCACGACATCGACCTCGGCGCGATTGTCGTACTGCCGGAAGGTTTCGACGAGCATCCGGACGCGCACTACCCCGTCGCGTACTATCAGGGTCACTTTCCGCGCACGTTCAACGGGTTCCGCGAGACGCCGCCGGATCCCGGGATGACGGGTCGCGCACGCGACGCCGCGCAATCCGCCTACCGTTTCTATCAGGACTGGACGCAGGGCCGAATGCCGCGGATGCTCATTGTGCTGATGCAGCATCCCACTCCGTTCTATGACGACTCGTATGCCGTCAACACCGCGAACAACGGACCGTACGGCGATGCGCTCACACAGGAACTGATCCCGCGCGTCGAAAGTCGATTCCGCGCGATCGGCCAGCCGTGGGCGCGCACGATCTACGGCGGCTCGACCGGCGGCTGGGAGTCACTCGCCTGGCAGGTGTTCTATCCGGACCTGTTCAACGGCACATGGACGTTCTGTCCCGACCCGGTCGACTTTCACTACTTCCAGCTCATCGACATCTATGAAGACCGGAACGCGTTCCACCCGAATGCCGAGTGGGCGACACGCGGGATCAGGTCGATCATGCGCGGAGTCGATGACCAGGTCATGATGACGGTCGAGCAGGCGAGCCACTATGAAGCGGTGCTCGGCTCACGCGGCCGGTCCGGCGAACAGCTCGATATCTTCAACGCCGTATTCGGCCCGACCGACGCCGACGGCTATCCCCGACCGCTCTATGACAAGTGGACCGGTGAGATCGACCGCAATGTGATCGATTACTGGAGCGAGCACTATGACCTGACGCACATCCTCCAGCGTGACTGGAAGGCGATCGGCCCGAAGCTCGCCGGCAAGATCCACATCTACATGGGTGACACCGACACCTACTATCTCGAGGAGGCGACACGTCTGCTCGAACAGTTCCTCGAAAGCACGACCGCCCCGTACTACGACGGCTCGTTCACGTGGGGTGAACGCCAGCCGCATTGTTACACCGGCGAAGCGGAGTTCCCGGGCCAGAGTGTGCACCAGCGCATACTGCCACTGATGGCTGCGCGAATACTGCGCACGGCACCCCCCGGCGCCGACACGAGCTGGCGCTACTGAGCGGAACGATCCGCCGGCAACATGCGTGATCGGCTCGAGGGGTCCGCATTGCCGACACGGTGGACCAGGAGCGCGTGGTCGAGCCGGGAAGCACGCGACCTCGAACCGGCCCGCGTGGGTCCCGGAATACGGTCCCGGCGGATGCCGTGATCCTGCCTTCCACCTGAACATCCAGTCACGCGAGGTTCCATGAGCACGGACCGAAGGACCTTCTTCCGCACGACGATGGCCGTCGGTGGCGCGCTGTCTCTCGGCACGGATCGGCTCGCGGCCGCCGAGTGGTTCGCCAATGCACGTGTTCGGGTGCGGACTCCCGCCCCCGGACCGACGGCCGCGCGCGCGCCGCGCGCGATCCGGCTACTGATCCTCGGCGGCACCGGTTTCATCGGACCGCACCAGGTCCGCTACGCTCTCGAGCGTGGCCACGAGGTCACCATCTTCAATCGCGGCCGCACGGCGCCCGGCATGTTCAATGGCGTCGAGGAGCTGACCGGCGACCGTGCGGCGAGCCGGATCGACGCGCTGCGTGGCCGAACCTGGGACGCGGTGATCGACAATTCGGCGTCGCGCGCCGATGCTCCCATGTGGGTGCGGGATTCCGCGAACCTGCTGCGCGACGCGGCGGGCCAGTACCTGTTCATCTCGACGCGCTCCGTCTACGCGGACCTGAGCAGCGTGCCCGCCACGGTCGACGCGCCCGTATTCACACCCGAAACCTACCCGAACTATCGCGAGGGACAGCCGTATCCGTACGGCCTCGCCAAAGCTCTCGCAGAGAAGGAGGCGATCGCGGCGTTCGGCGAACGCACCACGATCGTGCGACCCGGTCTCATCGTCGGACCGGGCGATGACACGGATCGGTTCACTTACTGGCCCGTCCGCATCGAGAAGGGCCGCGAGATCCTCGCGCCAGGCAACCCCAATGTAGACCGCGTACAGGTCATCGATGTGCGCGATCTCTGCGAGTGGGTCGTCCGTCTGTGCGAGCAGCACACCTACGGCCGTTTCATGGGCATCGGGCCGCTGAATGGACGCTCGATCGCCGAGATGCTCTACGGCATCGCCGCCGTCACGACCAATCCGCTCACATGGACGTGGGTCCCGTTCGAGTTCCTGCGGCAACATCGCATGCGGCCCTATCAGGAGATGCCCGTCTGGCGCCCACCCACACCCGGCAATGAAGGCTTCGCCCGCTTCGACCTGACGCGCGAAGTCGCGGCCGGCCTCACGTTTCGCAGCCTTGCCGACACCGCGCTGGCGACGCTCGAGTTCCATCACGCGCGGCCCGCGGAACGGCAGGCACGGCTGCGCGCTGGAACGACGCTCGAGCGCGAGGCGGAAGTGCTGGCGGCCTGGCACGCGAGCCGCCAGTGAGGCACTGCCGGCAATAGCCGCTCAGCGGATGGCGGCAAGGCGGCTCTCGACCGGCGCATCGCACGCGACCCACCGGCACCCGGACCGGCCCGCGGCCCACCCGGCCCACCGGCACCCCCCACGGCGCTTCCTGCATGGGCGATCCACCGGCGCCCGACCTCCGACCAGCCACCAGCAGCCCACCATCCCAACGCGCGCCTCTCGCGATCCGCGCCTGGCACTTCTTGACGTATTCGAGATCTGGATCAGGACGACTCCGGAGCGGCTGTGGCAGGCGATCACGGATCCGGCGATGCGGTCGCGGTACACTTTCGGCGCCTCGATCCGTTCGGACTGGAAGCCGGGCACGCGGTACGAGATGAGCGCGCGGGATGGCACGGTCCGCCTGGGTGAGGGCGAGAACCTGGAGGTGGATCCGCCGCGCAGGCTGGTGCAGAGCATGGTGGCGCTGTGGAGCGACGACGTGAAGAGTGAGGGCACATCGAGGGTGACGTGGGAGATCGAGCCGGTCGGCGATTCATGTCGCCTGACGGTCACGCACGATCAGCTGCGCGAGGGTGCCAACAACGAGCTGTACGGAGGCTGGCCCATGATCCTGTCCGGTCTGAAGACGTTGCTGGAGACCGGCGAGAACCTGACGACGGCGGGTTCGCTGCGCTACGTGTAGCGGCGGCGGCCCTCCCGGAGTCCGCCGCGCAGGCACCGGGCGCACGAAATCTGCCGGCTCTGGCCACCCGGCGAATACCGCGTCCGCGGGATGCGCGCTGACGGAACCGTGATTGCCGAGGCCAGGATCACCGTTCGATGGACGGTTGCGATCACGAATCCGACCGACAACGTCGATGCGGGTGTGCACCAGACCGGTGACTGTCGCGCGGAACTTGAACGGCCGCATTGTGTAGCGCGAATATTGCGTTTCAGGGAAGCGGCGCCGGAGCCCGTCAGCGGGCCCGGCGCCTTCTTTCATCCATCAACCGATCGAGTTGAATCCATGCACAAGACAAAGCGGGCGATCCTGCCGTTGCTGGCCGTGTCCCTCATCGGGTCCGGCTGCGGCAATGACGACACCACCGAACCCGAAGGTCCGTTCGACCTCACGTTCCAGGGTGATGCTACCTTCCACGCGCCGCACGGCGGCCAGACCGTGACTGTCGCAGTCGTCCACGACGGAGATGTCGTCGGGACCATGACGACCACCGTGTCCGCCACGGCGGATCCCGCCTTTTCGGTCGCGTTCGCCGGCGTGCTCGAGGTCGGCGAGTCGTACGACGTCCACTACTGGATCGATTCGAACTTCGGCGGCGGTACGGCCGGCGTCTGCGATGCGCCGCCGACCGATCATCAATGGAGCGTGAGTCTCCCGGCGATCGCGGACGATGTCACGGACACGGAGACCCACGACGCCACGTCACTCGTCGACGTATGTGACACGTTCGCGGGCTGACAGCCCGGATTCCGGCTTTGGTCGGACCGTTCGACCACGCCACCTGGTTGTCCGGAAATGGGATGGCGGGGCTTCGCAAACCCGAGGCCCCGCCGTTCCCAGGTCATTGTGGTTGAATGAGATAGGCGCTTGATATCCAGATTGGCCGGCTTCCTGCACTTCGCCGCTTCGAAGACCTCGCGTGGACCACCGGAAAGGCGAATCCGAGGATGCTGGCGTTCGACATCAGACAGGCCGTACGCACGCTGCTGCGCGCTCCGGGCGTCAATTTCCTGACCGTCCTGCTGCTCGGCGCCGGCATCGGTCTGGCCACGACCGCGTTCAGCTTCGCGAATGCCGTGTTCCTGCGACCGTTGCCGTTCAGGGATCCGGACCGCCTGGTTCGGGTGGAACAGCGGGCCTCATCGGATGGAACAATGGCCGGCCCGGTCCTGGCCGAGGTGTCGGCCGCCAGCTCGTTCGAGGCGACCGGTGCGTGGAAGGACGAGTTCCCGATCGTGGACGGTCCGGTCTCGAAGGAGCAGGTAGTCGTTGCCCGCGTGACGGCGGGCTGGTGGCGCACGCTCGGTGTCGGGGCGGCCGTCGGCCGCACACCGGATGAGGCGGCCAGCGATGCCGAATCGGCGCAGGTCGTCGTTCTGGGTCACACGTACTGGATGAGTCAGTTCGGTGGCGATACGGACGTCGTCGGCCGGACCCTCCGGATCGATGGCGACATGGCCGTCATCGTCGGCGTGATGCCGGAAGGATTCGCATTCCCGGAACGGACGCGCATGTGGCGCCCGCTCCGCGTCGACGTGACGACAGGGTCGGGATACCGGTTCATCGCCCGGCTGCGTGATGGCGCAACGGTGGCGAAGGCGAGCACGGAGTTGGAGCTGATCGGCGGTCGGCTCGATGAGCGCCTGCCAGTCGAGAACGGCAAGCACAAGCTGGTCGTGCGACAGGATCTCATCGTTCGGGACCGGGGCCTGGGTCCACTGCCGTGGGTCGCGGTCGGTGTAGCTCTGCTGATTCTGCTGATCGCCTGCTCGAACATCGCGGGGATTCTGCTGGTCCGTGGCGTCCGCCGGCGTCGTGAGATGGCGGTCCGGTCCGCGATTGGTGGATCCCGTGGCCGGCTCATTCGCCAGGTCTTGCTCGAGAGCGCCGTGCTGGTCGTCGCCGGCGGCGTGGTCGGCGCGACCGTCGCCGTCTGGGGCATGGCACTGCTTGGCCGCGTACTCTGGCGTATGCCCGACTGGATTCAGTTCGGCGTTGATGGTCGCGTCATCGGCTTCGTGGCCGGTACCGTCCTGTTCATTGTCGCCGCCGTCGGGCTCGCGCCCGCGCTCGAGGGCACCCGTGTGCAGATCACGACGCCACTGCGCGGAGGCGGGGTCGGTTCGACGAGCACGGTGCGGTCGCGTCGTCTGGGCAGAATACAGTCCGTCATGCAGGTCGCGTTCGCCTTCTCCGTCGTCCTCATGGCGGTGTTGCTCGGGCGCAGCTTCACCAACATGCACGACCTCGATTTCGGCGTCGACGCCGACCGCGTACTCGGCATCTCCATCAACCCTGTCGCCTCCCCCTACACCGATCCGCACGACAGGGTCGAGTGGATCGCCGGACTGGCCCGCCAGGCACGCGACGTCGTCGGCGTCGCCGATGTCGCCATTGCCGCCCGGCCCGATCGGTTGCGCTCACAGCCGGTGGACGCGAACCTCGACGAAACCGCGCTCATCGTCAATGGCCAGACATACCGCGTCCAGAACGTCAGCACCCAGGCCGTCACGCCCAACTACTTCGATGTGCTCGGCCTTGCAATCAACGCCGGCCGCCCGTTCGCCGATACCGACGGCGAAGGCGCGGAGCCCGTCGTCATCCTTTCTCGCGCCATGGCCCGGATCCTCTTCCCGAACAACCTCGCCATCGGCCGAACTCTCCGGTTCGGTGACAACGGTCCGGTCGCCACCGTGGTCGGAGTCGCAGGCGACCAGAACACCTTCTACTCGAACAGGCGCGGCATCGACAGCCGGGCGCTACCGCTGCTCTACGTCCCCTTCGATCAGGTATTCCCGGGCTCCCAGCGGTTCCTCGCTCGCACGAGCGCAACGCC
>Ga0210096_1000315_pt1 | contig 17747 bp, 24 predicted proteins | sample China_Galinas_PW_4_FD_184864 | JGI IMG/M metagenome (GOLD analysis project Ga0210096, IMG submission 184864) | Wetland microbial communities from San Francisco Bay, California, USA, that impact long-term carbon sequestration - China_Galinas_PWA_D2... | ecosystem: Environmental > Aquatic > Marine... | reverse complement strand
GGTACAGGGGACTGGCCCGAGGGTTGCGGGGGCGATAGAGCTGTTCCTGGGTTGTGGCGTCCGTGCGTTCCATAGTTTCCTCGCTCGGGCTGAGGAAAGTCTAGAACAAAAATAGAAATTTTGCGAGCGAAACCTTGCGGAGCAGCCGACCGACCACGTACCGGGTTGGCCCAATGAGAGGTAGCGGTCGAGGCCGGCGAGGATGGTTCGCGGTCGCTAACACTAATGGGACACCCATTGGAAGGAACGACCCCAGTGAGGCGCCGGTAGACGCCCTTGCAGCCTTACGAGGACACCCACGATACGGGGTCGGACCGTACCACGTCGCCGGGCGGTGCGAACCGTAGCGATGGGTGTAGCGGGCCAGATGGCTGATCACCGACTCGGTGCGCCAGGCAAGGCTTGGCGTAGACCACCCAGTCCTCGGCCATCAGGGCGTCGAGCAGCGCTGAGACCTCGACCGGGCCGAGGTCAGCCAGCTCGCCGGCCTTGGCGGCATTGCGCAGGGCGCGGACCATTCGGCCGCGGAAGTGGCGCGACAGCGCCCGCACCGGGAACAGGTAGCTGCCCATGGCGGGGACCCAGCGGCCGTCGTCGGCCAGGGCGCCACCGGGCACCAGGCAGTGCAGGTGCACATGTTGGATCAGGCTCTGGCCCCAGGTGTGCAGCACGCCGGTCATGCCCAGCTATCCACCCAGACGCTTGGGGTCATGCCCAAACGCATCGAGCGTGGCCCAGGCGGCCTGGAACAAGGCGCGGTAGATCACCTCGGGATGGGACTGCACCCAGGGGTTGAGCCGATGCGGCAAGGTGAGAACCAGGTGGAAGTACGGCACCGGCAGCTGATCGGCGCGCAGGCGCTCGCACCACTCCTTGGTGGCCCGGCCCCGGCCCTGGCACCGGGGACAGTGACGATTGCCGCAGCTGCGATAGCGCGGGCGCTCGGCGCCGCAGTGATCGCAGCGGGCACTGAAGCCGCCCAACGCCTCGATGCGACAGCCGATCAGGTGGGCGCACACGCGCCGCTGGTGCGCATCCAACCCCTGGGGGTCGAGAAACTCGCGCATCACGTCTTGCAGGGTGGCCGGCTCAAGCATCGCAGTGCTCCTGCACGGTGGCGAGCAGATCCCGGGCTGCGCCCGCCGCCGAGCCCCCACCCGGTATCCAGTGCAGGTAGCGTTGGGTGGTGCGCAGGCTGGTGTGCCCGAGCAGCACCTGCAGCTGATGGATCGGCAGGCTGGCCTCGAGCTGATGGGTGGCATAGGCGTGGCGCTTATGCCGAATTCGGCATAAGCGCCATTCGTTCGCGACGCACTTGCTGGAAAGGGGCATGGATCTCCGCACGGTGCAGGAGCCGCTCGGCCACAAAGACGCTCGCACCGCCCAGATTTATACACACGTGATCAACAGGGGAGGCTCGGCGGTACTGAGCCCGTTGGGTGGCATGCTCGCGCCGGAAGAAGACGACGAGTGAGGCTGCGCGCGTGTGGGTCGGCTCCGTGGACGGCATTTCGGGATGGGGCGTTTGTGCCGCGGAGGGCCCGGGATGTTGGTGTCGCTCGTTCGATCCCGGCCTCTGAGCGATACCACCGGTTGACAGCTACCAGCGGCGGCACCATCCTATTGAAAGTCAATTATTCTCAATAGGAGTTGCGATGCGTACCGTAACCGCACAGCTTCCCGATCAGATGGCGGAGGGGCTGGAGGCGATCGCCGCGGCGGAGGGCCGATCCAAGGCGTGGCTGATCCGGCAGGCGGTGGCCGATTTTCTTGCCAAGCAGAAGGATCTCGAACGTCTGACGCTCCAAGGCCTCGAGTCCGCTCGGTCGGGGAATGTCGTCGAGCATGCCGAGGTGATGGACGAGCTGGATCAATGGGGCAGTTGAGACGAATCGTCTGGACCAGCCCCGCGCGTTTTGACCTCCGTCGGCTGCGCGCCTGGACGGAGCGCTACAGTCCTGCCAAGGCACCCGCGCAGGCGGGAAGGATACGCAAGGCTGTCGAGTCGCTACCTGGCAGCCCGCGGCTGGGTCGGGTAATCCCGGTCCCTGACGGTGGGGACGAAGAATTGCGTGAGTTGATCGTCACGCCGTACGTTATCCGATATGTGGTAGAGGCGGAGCGGATTGTGATCGTCCGGCTGTGGCATGGCCGGGAGGAACGAAGCGAAGGCACAAGCGTGTGACGCGGACAGCGAAAATACTTGGCGTCCTTGGCGCCTTGGCGGTTCCAATCGCGGCTTTGGGGCCCAAGGCCCGGATACCAGCTCAGCGGAGCCGCTGCCGCACCCGCGCCCGACCGCGAAATCGCTGCCAAATCAGCCCCGGGCGCGGAACCAGCCAATAGTCATCCCGGTTGACACGCAGCCAGCGCACATCACGGCCGAAGCGCTCAATCGCCGGCGGCCAGATGTCCATCGGCGGATGCTCGCCGAACACCCGCCAATAGCTGTGGACGGTCTTCGAATACCAGTCCGAGAACTTGCGCCCCTCGGCGGCACCGCCTCGCGTGGGTCCATGATGCAAGGGTCGCGGCAGGATCTCGGTGAAGGCCCCCCAGTAATTTCGGGTATAGACCAGGTGGAGGTGCCAGGCCTGGTCCACTTGATCGGAAGGGGTCACCGGGTGGCCGGCGATCATCGCAAGCAGCACGAAACGGCGGTACTCGGCGATCACGCGATCCGCGAATGACTGGGACCAATGATTGTCCCGGGCCAAACGGCAAAGAAGTCGACAGCCACAGTATGGCAAGGCACGGCGATCAGGGGAGGATGTGCGGGCTCAGCCTGCGCGGGCGCCGCGGAGGCCGGCATTGCCTGCCACCTCGGGGCACGATCTCTCTGTACTGGGCGGTGCTGCGAGCGCCGGCAGTTGACAAGCGCCAGCCAGGGGCTACAGTAGAAGAACGGACAGGAAACAAGGTGCCACCAAGGAGCCCCAGATGTTCAGGCCACGAGAATCGCTGATCAGCCTGGACGCGACCGCCTACTACCACTGCATCTCGCGCTGTGTGCGCCGCGCCTTCCTGTGTGGAGAGGATGCCTACACCGGGCGCTCCTTCGAGCACCGTCGCGACGAAAGAATAGGACAGGCATCTTTTGGGCTGAATCTTCAAGCGCCAGGGCGCTCCCGGACCGGTGTCCCCATCCTTCCGCGCTTTCCTCGCCAACTCTCTCCTCTTGTGCAGTACGGGGGTCCCCACCGGCCGTCCCCGAATCTGACTGCCTTGCTCGCTCATCGCCAGAGCCATGTTTACGATTGGATGCACGCAACCTGTCTAACCTCAGGAAGAAGAAAGACCGATGACCGATCACCGAACGAACTTCTCCCTGTTGATTGCACCCTCCCGGGGACCGAATCCGGTTGCTGAAATGTTGTTCCGCGGGGGCAAAGAATAGAACACCCATCGTTTGAGAGGCCGTCAAACTGTTGCTCTGCCTAGGTATTGCGTTCAGAGGGGCGTCGCGAAAGCCAACGACCACCACGAAAGTTGGCTGTATCGTCCAAGTGAGCACCCCGAGTAACCACAGGGCCAGGACCGTGAGACATGCACTTATTTCCGCCTCGTCTAGGCGCTCGAAGGCGTCGCGCGAGGAGACGGTGAAACCCCCGGCCACCTCGTACCAGCCAGATCCGCCGCTCCAGGACGCCCCGCGGTAGGTCCCCTGACTCGCCCTGGGCACGCAGTAGACCCGATCGGGGAGGTAGGTCAGGTTGTAGCTGGCTTCGCGCCGGTGCAGATGCTCGATCTTGCAGGATGTGATGCGCGAGTTTCTCGACCCCCAAGGGCTGAATGCGCAGCAGCAGCGCGTGTGCGGCCACCTGCTGAGCTGCCACACCGAGGCGCGGGGCGGGCTGACGGCCCGGTACGACGCGTGCGGGGCCGAGCAGCCGCGCTACCGCAGCTGCGGCGACCGCCACTGCCCGCAGTGTCAGGGCCGGGCCACCGAGGCCTGGACCGAGTGCCAGCGCGGCGATCAGCTGCCGGTGGCCTACTTCCATCTGGTGTTCACGCTACCGCACCGACTCAACCCCTGGGTGCAGTCCCATCCCGAGGTAATCTACCGCGCGCTCTTCCACGCCGCCTGGGCCACGCTCGATGCGTTTGGGCATGACGCCAAGCGACTGGGTGGACAGCTCGGTATGACCGGCGTGCTGCACACCTGGGGCCAGATCGTGTGCCAGCACGTGCACCTGCACGGCCTGGTACCCGGTGGTGCCCTGATGGCCGAGGATTGGGTGGTCTACGCCAAGCCTGGCCTGGCGCACACCGAGTCGGTGATCGGCTCTCTGGCCCGCTACACCCATCGCATCGCCATCAGCAATGCGCGCCTGCTGGCCCTGGACGACGATCAGGTGAGCCTGAGCGATCGCGACGGTGGGCACAAGACGCTGACGCTGGACGCCCCGGAGCTCATCCGCCGCTTTCTGCTGCACGTGCTCCCCAAGGGACTGATGCGGGTGCGTCACTACGGGCTGCTGGGCAATCGCTGCCGGGTGCAGCCCCTGGCGCAGATCTGCGAGACCCTGGCTGTGCCAGTCCCGGAGCCTACGCCCACGGCGGACCCCGGCGGCCAGCCCGAGCCGGGGTGGCCTTGTCCGGTGTGCCGGCGAGAACGCATGCGCCCGTTGCGTGAGATCGCCCCGCGCCCGGCGGCTCTGGGCTGTGCCCCGTATCGCTGACGCACGGAGAAGACCCGGCTGAGTAGCGCGCTCGATTCAGCCCGGACAACGCCACCGACTGGCCGGTGCCCCACGGGCGCCGCGAGCCCGCTCGTGCAAAGCCCCAGATTTTGGCTAAAATCGTCCTATCGAACACCGAAATCGGACGCCAGATGGACGCTCATGCGGTCAAAGAATACCCTCAGGCCCTCATCACAGACCTTGCAGACCGGCCTGTCACTGTGCCGCAGCCGGGCTCGCGCGATACTTTTCCCTGTAGATAAGCTATCGAGTTCCCGGACAGAAGCGGCTTGCCTCAACAGACATTTATACGCCAGGTTGGGCTGCGGAGCTTCTCCTGCGAGATCGGGGCGCGTGCCCCATAAATGCTTACCTGTTATGTGGAAGAATCAATATCGACCTCGTCGTGGAGATTGTTGGTGTCTTAGGATTCCTGATCGGTGTGGCCACATTCGTCCTCACTCGAATCGAGCGAACAAAGAATGTGCAAATCGACATCTTTGAAGCAAATATCCGTGACTTTCCCGGACTGGTGAAAGACACCGAATGGTTGGGGGGAGAGAGTATGTTCAAAGTTCGCTTCATCAACATCGGTCCTCAGCCTGTGATTCTCAAGCCTCAAACATTCCAAATTGAGCATGACGGCAATCGCTTTGCTCTGCCCCGAGAAGATTACCTGGGTAAAGAAGAATTTAGCGAACTCACGCCGCTGACAACATATCAAGAAATCGGCAACGATCTCTGGGCGGTGATGTCAACGTTGAAAATCCCTTCTCCGGATAAATACGATGACCGAACTTTCAAAAACCTTTTTCATTTAAGACTGTCAATTCGTGACCATACGGGCAAAGTTTTCCGAAACGATAGGCACTCGTATCATGAAGCAGTTAGGAAGACGGGTCAGGTCTCGCCGTGGAGCATTCTGGCACGGAATGTATAGTGCCGCCCATGGCTACACCGTTACGAATCGAGTTCGCCGGTGCGGTCTATCACGTCACCTCGCGGGGCGAACGGCGCGAGGCGATCTACGAGGGCGACGAGGACCGAGAAACCTTTCTTAGCACTCTGGAAGAGGTGGTCGAGCGGTTCAACTCTCTTTTCCACCCCTACTGTCTGATGACCAAAGACACAACGTGGCGCACCAACCCTGTCTCTACAAGCGATCGAGAAACGGCATCCTGAGGGCGACGATGCTATCGTGGCCGCGTACGCCACGGGGGCGTTCAGCTACAGGTAGATCGGCGAGTGTTGCGGGCTGCATCTGGCAACCATAGGCCGCAGTGAGAATCGGTGCAATGGGGGAAAACAATAGACGGCTCTTCGGGGCTGGTGCGTCCTCAGGCTTCGGCTATGCCGACTGTCTGCCAGTATCGTGAAGCAAGCAGCGGTATCGTTTGCGGGGCTCCTCACAGGGGAGAATTTTTGGGGGGGCTTGAGCCGGATGATGGGAAAGTATCACGTACGGTTCTGGGGGAAGGAGACCGCGACGTCTCCGACCTACGCGGTGTAGAGCGGCTGGTGACACTTGGATGAGCGAGGCTGTGTGAAGTCCGGCAGGCGGCTTATAGCGTACGTGATAACGGTAACCATCGGCTTGGCGGTCTGCTTGGTTGTGCTGGTCCCGTTTGTGGCCAACATCATCTACTCGGAGGTTTTTCATCCCTCAAGCACGCCACGGCCCAAAGATGCGGTGATCGTTAGCATGGAAGATGGGCAGGTAACGTTACGGTCCACTGGTCGGAGCAACCTGGATGAGTGGACGCGAGAGGGCACTTGGGGCGTTATCGGAAAGGAAGCTTACGCACAGATTGGAAAGATCATCCGAACCGACAAAGGGCAAGTCGTCCGAACATTCGAGGTGCTGGAAGGCACATTCCGCGCTGGCGCGAGCGTTTGGATTGATGCGTTGGTCTACCCAGACGACCCGGTGCGAGCCTTTGGTTTACCCGTACGCGAAGTGAGCTACGCTTCAAACTTGGGCACCTTTCCTGCCTATTTCATAGAGGGCGAGCTTGATACATGGGTCATATTTGTTCACGGGAAGCGCGACGTTCCGCATGGTAGGCCCCCGTTCGCGTATCCCATCATTCCGGTTATCGCAGAGATGGGTTTCCCGATCCTCGACATAAGCTACCGCAACGATATTGGCGTGCCCGAGAGTCCGGATGGGTTGCATTGGTATGGCCTCACTGAGTGGCAGGATCTTGAGGGCGCCGCCCAGTATGCCCTGTCGCATGGAGCCCAAAGCCTCGTGCTTTACGGATTCAGCATGGGTGGCGGGATCACCGCCAGCTTTCTTTATCGGTCAGACCTAGCTGAGAAAGTGGTCGGCGCGGTGTTGGACGCACCGATGCTGAATCTCAACACTGTTATAGAGGCCGGCTTCAGACAGAGAGGGCTCCCGGTGATCCTCATCCGACCCTCGAAGCTAGCAGTGTCGCTGAGGACTGGGGTAAAGTGGGCAGATCTCGACTACTTGGCCGGAGTCGAGCGGTGGCGGACTCAGATCCTGCTCTTCCATGGTGCCGAGGATCAGATTGTTCCCGTGGAGATGAGTGACTTTCTCGCGCAAACGCGACCAGATCTTGTCAACTACATTCGCACCCCCGGCGCGACTCACGGGGCTAGCTGGAACGTTAGCCCCGAAGTCTACGAAACGTCCGTCAGGAGTTTCCTGGGTAAGCTATCGAACTGAAGAGAGAAAAAATAGGACATAGCTCCCCCTTCGCCCAGCAAAAGCGATTTTCTATACTGGCCGCCAGGTGCCCGGATCGCTGGGCCGGTCCAACAAACGGTTCAGACCGCAGCTTCGCGCGATCTAAGCTTATTCGTTAGGCCGCACTTCTTTAACACGTAAACCGGTTATTCGACCTGTGTTGCTATCCACCATGTCGTTCCTCCAGTCTCTTCGAAGCCTCCGCGCTTGTCCTCGTCCTGCTTCTTGATAGGTTCTTGAATGGGCTTTGCCCCCGCCTCGGTTCCATTCCTGAACTTTGTATCCACATCTTGAACGTAAATATGTAAATCCAATGAAGCGGAGCAGTAATTGATGATTGTCAATGCATATTTAGCCGGTTGTGAACTATCATCATAGGTGAGAAAAGCCTTCTAACCTTTAGGAGGTGTGACATGCTTATACGCTTACTCACAACCATCCCGCTGGCCATCGCTGTAGCGCTGGCTACTCCGGCATGGTCATACGATGCGTCGATGGCGGAAAGCTATGCGAAATTGTTCACTCCGGTAAAAGGCGCTGGAGCTGGTAAAGCTTTGCATCTGATGAAGCCGGATGCTCTTCTAGATAAGATAAAAGCAAAAGCGCCTATTGTCGCACTTGACGTCCGGACACCCGCGGAGGTGGGTGTTCTTACGGCAACATTGCCGGGCTCCATGACGATCCCACTGAATGAGTTGTTCACAGAAGCGAATCTGGCTCGCATTCCTACGGACAAGACCGTGGTGGTGCTGTGCAAGAGCGGCACTAGAGCCACGGCGGCGGGAACAGCCCTCCGTCATATCGGTTTCGAGAATGTCTATATTCTCAAAGGTGGACTCAAGGCTCTGATCGATTATATGGGGCCGCAGGAGGCGAACACACCGGTTAAGGCGGAGCCGGTCAAGAAATAGGACGCCACTGGGAGGGGACGCGGACGCGCCGTAGGGCACGGGTCTTGCGCTGAGGTATGCATGATTGCAGGACTTAAAACCGTCTTGTGACGCCTGTCGCACGACCTCAGTCGCGTCGGAAGATCTTGCCCGTGTCCGCTCGTTCGCGGTGCGGGCTGACACCTGCACTCGAGATACAGCCCGTCTATTGCTGGTTATTGCGATTCTCGACCGTAGGGAAACCCTGCTCCGAGCCTTTGGCGACTTCTCTGAGTTCTTTCAGCCGAGCCATGAAATGCTCGGGGAGAGTTCGATAGTCAACATGGTTGGGCAAGCCCGCAGCCATCCGCTGGGCGATATCCAGCCCTTCGGCGAAGGCGGCGCGGGCGGCCTCCAGCTCGCCGAGGGCCCGATCGGTCTTGCCCACGTTGTCGAGGGAGATGGAGAGGTCGCGCAGGGCCTCCGGGGTCTCCCCGAGACGGGCGAGCAGGCGGCGGCGAATCTCCAGGGACTCGGCGAAGGCGGCGCGGGCGGCCTCCAGCTCGCCGAGGGCCCGATCGGTGTTGCCCACGTTGTCGAGGGAGATGGAGAGGTCGCGCAGGGCCTCCGGGGTCTCGGATGCTTCCGCCGCCCCTTGGCGGGCCGTGGTGGCCATCCAATCGGCCACGGCCCGCGCGTCGCTGATGTGACCGCGCTGCATTAGGGCGACATGTGCTCGGTGTCCGGCGGCCAACGCACTCCTGTCGCGACTGCCCTTCCGTTGCAACCGCTGCCACTCCTCCACTATGGACGATTCGTGCCGGGTAAGGGGGAAGGGCTCAGGCAGCGCAGGTTCAGAGACCGAAGATTCGTGTTCCTCCTGAGGTACTAGCCACTTGCCGACTTGCAGGCTGAAGTGACGGATGGCCCAGAGGTCGGGCACAAGGGCCTTGATCCGCGCCTTCTCTGCGAGCGGCAACACCAGCACGAGGGGTTTGATTAGGGTGCGGCGCAGCGCCTCGCGCTGCTCATTGAGCCGGGCCAGGAATTGCAGGCATGCTTCCAACCATGCGGCGCGCTCTTCCTTCGTCATGTTGCGCGGAGCTCGGCTCAGATCGAGCCAAATCGGAGCATCCAGTACACGCTGGTAGTGGGGCAGATGCAGAAGTCGGGGCAATAGCCTCTCAAGCAACTCATCTGCAGTCTCTGGCAGGGGAAGTTCCAGCGCAGTAACTCGCGCTCGATAGATTGCCGCGAGTCGGTCCCGAAGGGCAGTTGTTACTTCAGGTTGGTCACTAAAGATAAACACGAGTGCAAAGCTGTCACACCACTCCATGTGCTGTTTGATACGCAGCCAGGCGTCCTCTCCCTCCGCGGTCAGCATTGCTTCCGGGTTCAAGGCGGACCACCGTCAGCGTCGTAATGGATCAAGGCGCGGATTTCTTCTATGAGCAAGGGGTGGATGTCGTACCAGGGCTCGCCGTTCAGATAGTTCATGATGAGGTTGCCGTCCAGGAACCGGGCCAAGGCCGGCAGATCACTGGTGCTCGGCAGGGAAGCGTCCTTGCTGGAGTGAATGCGTGCGAGCCACCTTGCGTCATCTATGGCAATTGGAAGCATGTCGTTGCGTAGCTGTTCTTCTGCCCGATGAATGATCTCCTTGGAAAGGGGTGCCTGAGGATTCGCTGACCGGGCTGTGCTCAGAGAGACCACGCATTCCCGCACCAAGCGGAAGTAGTCTCGCAAGTCACCACCCGAACATGTGGCAAGTCCCTTCAGGTCATCTACAGGAAATATTTCTGGCCACGCGGGGTAACGCTTGTCGATGACAGATCGCATGACTTCGACACCACCGGCATCCGCGTGGCCGTTCTTGTGCCTCACATGTACGTTTGGCCAGGACACTATCGGGTGACCACCGAGGTTGCGACCAAGGTTCTGCGACAGGGCCGACAGGAATGGCGGAATGGTGTAGACCACATGCAGCTTGGGGAAGGCGAGGCTGGCAGCCTGACCGGAAAACAGATTCACTACACTTTCGTGGACTTTGGTCGCCTCGGTTCCGACGCCGCGAATATGCTCGACGGAGTCGACGAGCAGCACCACTTTCAGGTCGGGATTCGTCTCTTGTTCCCGAAGTTGATCGACGAACTCCACTACGTAGACTTGGGCGTCCTGAATCAGCCGCCGGGTCATTGTCGGATCTGCCTTTGGCTATCGGGGCGGGGTGCACTGATCAACAACTGAATACAGACAGGATAATGCGGACAGGGTCGGTCTCCTATGGGCATGACGAGACAGCTCCGCACCAGGATCGGCGACCGGGCTAGAGAAGCTCGGCTGCTCAGAACGACTCCACGTCCGGGCGCAGGTCTAGCTCGAAGGTCCAGGCGGAGCGGTCTTGATTGATCAGGCCGAGGTAGGTCTCGGCGATGGCGTCTGGCTGCAGGCACTGGGGCTCGGCCACTCCGACCCAGGACTGGGTGCGTGGGGTCCAGATGATGCCGTCGATCACGACGTGGGCGATGTGGATCCCGCGGGGACCTAGCTCGCGGGCCAGGGACTGGGCGAGGCCGCGCAGGGCAAACTTGGAGGCGCCGAAGGCGACGTAGCCGCCGCCGGCCTTCACCGCGGCGGTGGCGCCGGTGAAGATGATGGTTCCGCCCGAATCGAGCATGGCGGGTGCGGCCCGGCGGGCACAGAGGAAGGCGCCCAGGCAGTTGACTCGCCAGGCGTCGGTGAAGTCCTCCGGACGGACGTCCAGCAGGCCGCCGCGCACGAAGCGCCCGGCGTTGTACAGGAGCACCCGGGGCGCGCCGAGCCGGCTCTCGATGGTGGCGAAGGCGGCATCCACGGCGGCCTCGGAGCCGGTGTCGCAGACGACGGGCAGCAGCGTGCCGCCCTCGGTGGCGATGCTTTGCGCCAGGGATTCGGCGTAGCCCCCGGAGCGGGCCAGCGCGGCCACGGCGTAGCTGGCCCGCACCAGCCGCCGACAGAGGGCCTCGCCCAGCCCCGGACCCACGCCCGCCACCACTGCCACCGGCTTGTCGCTTGTCGTGCTCATGACGGTTCCTCCCACTAGGTCAACACAAAAACGATATTCTCGCCAGGGCGCAAAGACGCCAAGGATTCGTTGAAAATATGATCGGGGCGGCAACCTCAATCAACGGCTATTCGCTCAGGCTCCCGGCTTTCACTTTGCGTGCTTTGCGCCTCTGCGTGGGGATCTCCAGGCTCAGTCCCCGTTCTGCACCGCACGCCTGAGCTGCCGAAATTGCTCGGTGACCGCAGAGGGCGCGGGCTTGTCGAGCAGGCTCACGACGATAACGGCGAGAGAGGCAAAGGCGAAGGCCGGCACCAGCTCGTAGAGATCGAAAATTCCGCCCTCGAGCTGTTTCCACACCACCACGGTGATGCCGCCCACGAGGATGCCGGCCAGCGCGCCGTTGCGGGTCATGCGCGGCCAATATAGAGAGAGCAGCAGGGCCATCAGCAGGCCCTGGACCACGTCGGTCCAGGACACGGCCAGGGAGCCGCCCACGAAGGTGTAGGCCACTACCGAGAGCACGCCCGCAGCAACCGCCCACACATAGGGCATGCCGAACACGGCGCTGAACAGCTTGCCGGCTGCCACCAGGCCGGAGCTGGTGTAGAACAGGAAGAACAGCAGGACGAAGAAGGCGGAGATCACCCGCAGCAGACGGCTGGGATCGGCGAAGCGGCGCTCGAAATAGTCGGGCAGGGTAAGCGCGTTGTCGGCGAGCTGGGTGTAGACGCGCAGGCGCAGCGCCACCAGGCGCCAGTTGAGGTAGGTGCCCACCAGCAGCCCCAGGGCAATCCAGCCGGTTTCCACGCCGGAGGCGTAGGCGTAGCCCGGCAGGCCCAGCAGCAGCCAGCCGCTCATGTCCGAGGCGCCCGCACTCAGCGCGGTGACCCCGCTGCTGAGGCTGCGTCCGCCGAGGATGTAGTCCGAGAGGTCGCGGGTACGCCAGTAGGCGACCAACCCGAGGACCAGCATGGCCGACAGGTAGACGACGAAGGTCCACCCGACGGCGGGATTATCCAGCACGGCTTGCATCGGAGGCACTCAAAGGCTCACGCATGCGTAGGACCACGGATCTCGACGCTCTAGAGGTGGCATTGTCATGATCTCTGGATAGGATTACCGGCTTTCCGCGCACAGGCCGATCATTGCGGCCCCACCATGGCGCCACGCCGGCAACCGAGGCTGGCACAGAGGCGCCATAGGGGCTAGATTGTTGACTCTCCTTCGCGGTGCCCGTCCCATTTCATCCCAGAGAGATTCGCATGACCAGAGTCGCAGTGATCGGCACCGGATTTGCCGGACTGACGGCGGCGCGCACGCTGCGTGTCGCGGACCCGAAGCTGGAGATCACGCTGATCAGCCCGCGTCCGGAATTGGTCTATCTGCCGAGCCTTATATGGATTCCCACCGGCCAGCGCAAGCCGGAGGATTTGGTGATACCACTGGCGGCATTCCTGTCCAGGACGCGTGTCCAGCACCACCCGGGGACCGTCACCGGGCTGCGCGACGGCGGGCGGGTCGTGGTCACCGACGCCGGTGAAGTCGAGAACGACGGACTTATCATCGCCTCGGGCGGACAGTATCTGAAGAAGCTGCCGGGTATCGAGCATGCCGTCGTGCCGTGCGAGGGCGTCGCCGCCGCAGTGGCGATCCGTGATCGAATCGCGGCCCTTGAGGCGGGCACCCTGGCCTTCGGCTTCGCCGGCAATCCCAACGAGCCCACGGCCATGCGCGGCGGCCCCATGTTCGAGCTGCTGCTGGGCACCCATACCCACCTGCAGCGCCAGGGCCGGAGCAAGCGCTTCAAGCTGCTGTTCTTCAGCCCCGCGGCGGAGCCGGGCAAGCGCCTGGGTCCCCGTGCCGTGAACGCCCTCCTGGGCACCCTGGCCCGGCGTGGCATCGACACCCATCTGGGTCACAAGCTGAAGCGCTTTGCCGCGGATCGGATCGTCACGGAAGGCGGGGAAGTCGCCGCGGACCTCATCGTGTTCATGCCGGGCGTGACCGGCAACGCCTGGCTCGACGGCACCGACCTCCCGCGCTCCCCAGGCGGCCTGCTCAAGGCGGATGCCCAATGTCGGGTCGAGGGCACGACGCGGGTCTACGTGGCGGGCGACGCGGGCAGCTTCCCGGGTCCCGAGTGGATGCCCAAGCAGGCCCACATGGCAGACCAGCAGGCCGTGGCCGCCGCCGGCAACCTGCTGACCGAGCTGCGCGGCGGCCAGCCCGCGGAGACCTTCAAGGTGGAGCTGGTGTGCATCCTGGACAGCGCCAACAGCGGCATGCTGGTGGTGCGCACGCCCCGCCGCAGCTTCATGCTGCCGCCCAGTCCGCTCCTGCATTGGGCCAAGCGGGCCTTCGAGTGGCAGTATCTGCGCAAGTACCGGTGAGCCCGGAGCGACTGCGTGCTCAGCCGACCGGAGCTTCGCTGTCCGCCTCAATCTTGAGGACCAAAGCGCGGACACTCGGGCGATCCGTGCCTTCAACGAGATGCTGCACCGGGACGGGCGGGTAACGCTGAGCCTGGCGCCCATCGGCGACGGGCTCACCCTGGCCCGCAAGCAGTAGCTGGAAGGTAGACGGTAGACAGGGAACTGGAAGCCCAGGGGCCAGGGACAACGGACGAGGACCCAGACAAGGCGCTCTACTAGTCGTGCTCGGTGGGCAGGCCGCTGCGCCACCACGCCAGCATGCCGCCGGCGAGCTGATGCACGTCCTGGTAGCCATGGGCCTGGAGCAGGCGCACCGCGGGGACGCTGCGGTGGGCGCTGAGACAGATGGCAACCACCGGGCGCCGGGGGTCGAGCGCGAGCCCGTGCAGGCGGTGCCGGAGCGCGGTGATGGGCACGTTGGGGGCCCCCGCAATCCGGCTGTGTGCCCACTCGGTATGGGTACGTACGTCCAGGAGCTGAGGTGGCTCGTCGGACACCATCCTCTCCTGCAGCGCGTGTGCGGACAGCTCCGGCACCCGGCCGAAGGGCAGCCACCAGAGCGAACGCCTGATACGGTCCCACGGGCCGGGAGGTGTCTCGGACATCGGGCGTCTCCAGACGGCTCTGGATTCAGCATACCAGAACCCGGCGGGATGCGGTCGATCTGTGTATCGGGGTGCGGCATCCGCGACAATGGCGTTTCACTGCAGAGGCTGACGCGGTATGGCGATGAGAAAGGTACTTCGTATGGGGGATCCAAGGCTACGGCAGGTGGCCGAGCCAGTACGCGCCTTCGGCACACCCGAACTCAAGGGCTTGGTAGCGGACCTGAAAGAAACCATGGGCGCGGAGAAGGGGGCGGGTCTGGCCGCTACTCAGATCGGCGTCCCGCTACGCGTGGTGGTGTTCGGCTACGAGCAGAATCCTCGGTACCCCGACGCGCTGCCGGTGCCGGAGACGGTATTGGTTAACCCCGTGATCGAGCCTTTGACTTCGGAGACCGAAGAGGGCTGGGAGGGTTGTCTGAGCGTGCCGGGGCTGCGCGGCCTCGTGCCGCGCTGTGCTCGCATCCGCTATTCGGGTCTCGACCCGGACGGTCGCCCCATCGAGCGGGAGGCCGAGGGTTTTCACGCGCGGGTCGTCCAGCATGAGTGCGATCATCTGGATGGGATCCTGTACCCTCAGCGGATGCGGGACCTGAGCACGCTGGGATTCATCGACGAGCTCTACCAGAGCGGGGCCTTCGGGCCCGGTGCAATCCCTTGCGAGGACGAGCGCGAGCGGGCGAGAGGGTCAGGTCGTGTTCGGTGCCTGCGGATAGGCCGTAACCAGTACGCACACCCGCTCTTTGCGAATCTCCATGGTCCTTGTGCACTCCCTGGTGCCGTGGCTCCATCCCGAATCTTCGCCCCAACTCCCGGGCGACGACCCGCCGATGGCAATGTCTTGCGTCGCGCTCGTAGCACATCAGCGCGACATTCCCGTTCAGGGTCGACGCCAGCTCGTCGAGAAACCCCGTCTGCTGTGCGAGGTGGACTTCGTAGTCGCCCAGAAACGTCTTCATGTCTCCCGTCGCCTTCAAGCGGCGACGGACGTCACGCGGCGAGCCCAGGAGACGTTCGTGCTGGAACGCGATGCCGGCTGCTCGCAGGGCCTCGCCGAGGGCCGACTTGCTGAATCCCTTGCGTCGGGAGATCGGAAGCTCGCGCACGTCGAGCAGCGTGGTAACACCCACTGCCCCCAGCGTCGTCAGAAAATCGGCGAGGTCGGCCCCCTCGTATCCAATCGTGAAAAGCCCTGTCATGCTCTGACCTTCTTGTCCCCTCGTCAGTCAACGTGGGAGCCGTCGCCCACGCGGTCCACACACTCGGTTGCTGCCGAGGGCGGCGACTTGTGGTGACCTTGGCAAGTCGGAAACAGCTCCCAGATTACTGCAACAATAGCAACATCAACCAAGCTGCTCCACCCCTTCCGGAGCTCTATGCCTTCATCCGGAGCATGGAACGCTCCGACCGGCCCAAGAAAAAGACAGGCGTCATCCGGTCTTGACCCTAAACCCGACGGAGCTGGAGTCCCCCGAAGCGCGCTGCCGCCAAGCATGGCCATGTCCCCGTCTCGGCAGATACCCTATCGTGAGGCGTAGAATCGATGTCGGCTGCCAACGTCGAGAGGTGCAACGCATGGACTACCACCAAAGGATCACGCTCGGAGCCGGAAAGCGGGGCGGCAGGCCGTGCGTTCGGGGTCTTCGGATCACCGTTTATGACGTCCTGGAACAACTCGCCGCCGCTTCGCTTGGAGCGCTCCTTCGGCTCAGAAACCCCGCCCTCAGCCCTAGAGCGCCCGAAGCTCCAGCGGCACGGCCTCAAACGGCGGTAAAAAGACCGTCGCATCATCCTGGTGAATCCCCGAGGGCCTCCAGCCCCCCGCGCTCAGCTCGAAGGCTTCCACCGCTCGCTTCAATGGGTCGATGAGCCAGGCGAAGGGCACACCGTACCGCGCGTAGATCGGCATCTTGATTCCCCGATCCTTGCTCTCGGTGGAAGGTGAGAGGATCTCGCACACCCAGTCCGGCACTACCTCGAAACGCTGATCCCGGGGTAGTTCGGGCAACCTCTCTTTTCTCCAGCCGGCAAGATCCGGGACGCAGACCTCACGGTCACGGACGAAATGGATCTCCGGCTCGACCAGGACGCGCCAGCCACCCGGACCGCCTCTGCCCCGGTCGAAAGGGCCGCCGAGCTCGATCTGTAGCGCCGATTCCACTCCCGTATGGGCGCCGGACGGACGGGGCTCGGTGTGAAGCTGGCCGTTCAATATTTCCCCGGTCAGCCCCTCGGGCAAGGCCATCAGGTGGTCGTAGAGAAGAAATTGCTTGGCGGTTTCCATCGGGGGCGGCTCCTGTCGGCCTAGTGGAAATCTGGGCCGGTCTTCTCACCGTGGCAGTCGATGGGTATGCACTCGGCTATGCCGCCTTGTGCTTCGCGAGGAGCTCTCTGACCACCGGTACAAGCTCGGTAGGAACCTCCATCATCGTTTGACCATCCATTTCGAACGCGGCCTCGTCCTCGGCAACTGCTTCGCCTTCGGTCTGACTTTCATAGTGAGCCAGGACTTTTTCAACACGTTCTTTGTCCCAGCCGGGAGGAAAAGCATTCTTACTCATTGCGGCCTTCTCCGGTGTCTACGCCGGAATGCTGTCAACGGCTTGCCCTTGAACTCGTACGCCGTGATTACAAACACGCTGTTTGGTTTGGGGTCGGGTACGTAGATCACCCTCAGGAACCGTACGGCAAGTGTTCGGCCTAGCGCTACTCTCGAACCTTCTTCGCCCGGCCGGTCTTCTGCCGGATTAGCCAGGATCTCTTCGACCTCCTCTTCAGCAACCCGATGCTCGTAAATGTGCGGCACACCTGTTTTAGGGTCTATGAAGTAGCGAACGTCCATGGGTCCCTCTTTTCGCCAAACTCGGCGCGATAAGGCTCGAACTCAGCCGACGCAAAAGCGCCCCGCGATTCTTGGCCCGCGCGCACCCACCCATCGACTTCCAAGTACTTGACTTTCGGTTAATCAGCAACGTAACACAGGCACCGGAGTGGGTCTAGCACCGGGCCGACCCAGGAATTTCGCCGAGAAAAGGACGAGCGGTTCCGGCCTTGACCCGAAGTCCCATCAGGTGGGATCGGGGCAAGCTGGGCGCTGTCCCGGTCTCGACAGATACCCTATCGTGAGGCGCAGAATCGATGTCGGCGAACCGCGAACATATGCGCCACCCGAGATTCAGGCCGCGTCACCTCGTGGCCGCCAGCCAAGCCCTCCACCCCCCGAACCTCGTGATCTCTTCCGCCCCCAGCGTCCCATACCCCTCGCAGGTGAATCCTTTCTCCCGCGTCCCGCCTTCCAGCTCCACCGTCCCGTCCCGATCCCCAGCGGCGCCGGAATCCCCTCCAGGAACCCCCCGACCGCCTCCCTGGGCAGCTCCCAAACCTCCACCTCGATCCC
>Ga0210096_1000314_pt1 | contig 17757 bp, 13 predicted proteins | sample China_Galinas_PW_4_FD_184864 | JGI IMG/M metagenome (GOLD analysis project Ga0210096, IMG submission 184864) | Wetland microbial communities from San Francisco Bay, California, USA, that impact long-term carbon sequestration - China_Galinas_PWA_D2... | ecosystem: Environmental > Aquatic > Marine... | reverse complement strand
TGTGCCCGGCAAACCTGCATGGCGCACATCTTTCGCAAGATACGCGCCTTCATCGACGCGTTTCCCCAATACCGCTCCATCATGACATTCTATCTGAAGCTGCGCCAGATCATCCGGGATGGCGAGACACTGCAGGCGGCGCGCGACGGCTTGAGCGAGCGGGCTTTTCAGCAGCAGCTGAAGGCCCCGGAGCAAAGGGTGGACGACTTGCTGAGCTGGAAGAACCCCAATGACACGCTCAAGCAGGTGATCAAGAAAGTCCACCGCCAGGAGAAACATATACTGACCTTCATCACGCATGACGGTGCGCCCCACCACAACAACGACGGCGAATACATCATCAAGAAGGCTGTCGTGAAGCGCAAGATGTCCGGTGGCAGCATGTCCGCCGGTGGAAGCCGGTCTTGTAGTCGATGATCCAGCGCACGCCGTTCTCGACGAAGGTCCGGTCCACGATCAGGTTGCGCACTTCACCGCCCAGGAGCGCCGTGAGACGCTGCTCGTTAAGCGCACCCTGATGGTCCGGGTCGAGAATCCAACGGGCGCGCTCGTCCGCCAGCACGTTGAGCAGGGCCCGCTCGACCCGGCCGACGCCCTGCTCCAGCGGCGCTCCGCTCAGGCCCAGCCCGCGCAGCGCGGCGGCGACCGATTGGGGATGCGGCGGAGCCGCTGCCCGAGGCGATGACGCCGCGGCCTCGAACTGCCCTGCGACCGCGGGCCAGAGCTTGGCGAGCAGGGACTGGCCGTGGGAATCCTTCGGCTTGCCGTCGGCGTCGAGATTGGTGTGCCCGACCAGGTGCAGCTCGTCGCGGGCCTGGGTGCAGGCTACGTAGAGCACGCGTGAGGCCTCGTTCCTACCCTTTTCCTTCTCGCGCAGTCCAAGGTACTCGTAGATGGGCTCGTCAGCACCCAGGGCGTCGCGGATCGGCGCGAGCAGCAGGTCCGCGGAGCCGTCCGGTAGGGGCCTCTCCATCGCCCGCAGCAGCGACGGCGTATCGCTCCTTGGAGGCCTGCCGAGAGAAGGCAGGATCACCAAGTCGAACTGGAGCCCCTTGGCCTTGTGCATGGTCATCAGCTGTACCTCGCCGCCCGCCCGGGGGTCCGGAGGGGTGTATAGGCCTTCCACCTGCGCCTGCAGGGCGCCCTCAGCACTGCCAGCCACGCCAGCCGATCGCCGGGATGGGACAGTGCCCGGGTCAGGGCCAGCAGATCCTGGACCACCGGACGGGTGCTGAGCGGTTCAATATCGACGGCACCGGAGGGGATCCCTCGGGCGGCCAGCTCGGAGGCGATTAGTGCGAGGTGGGAGCGGCTTCGGCCAAGCACGGCAATGGACCTGCAGCCCGCCGCGAGTCGCGCGCGCACCAGATCGGCGACCAGGGCCGGCTCTTCGGCCTTGCCATCTGCGAACAGGGGATGAACCGACACCGCCGGAACCGCGCCTGCGCCCTTATGCGCGGTCGAGGCCGCATAGGGCACGGCCCCCGCATCCACGTCTTCCGGGGAGCAGAGCACGCCCTGGAAGGTGCCGTTTACCCAGTTGACGATCCCGCTCTGGGAGCGGAAGTTCTCCGACAGGGTCAGGGACTCCAGCGGCAGATCGCCGATTCCCCTTGCCCTGGCTTGCAGGAATAGGCCGACTTCGGCCTCCCTGAACCGGTAGATCGACTGCATGGGGTCGCCCACCGCAAACAGGGTGCGCCCGTCGCCGCGTTGCCCGCCCGCGGTCAGGCGACGCAGCAGCTGAAACTGGCTGAGCGAGGTGTCTTGGAACTCGTCGACCAGCAGGTGGCGCACCTGGTAGTCCAGGCGCAAGGCAAGATCGGTGGGCGCTTCGTCATCGCCGAGGGCGCGTAGCGCGGCCTGAGCCACCTCGATGAAGTCCACCTCCCCTCTCTCCGCGAAGAGCACCCGCAGCTCGGCGGCGGCCCGCCACAGGATCTGAACCAGCGCCTCGACCGCCTCCCATTGCGCATCGCTATAGCGCGTCTCGGGCAGGGTGCGCACGGCGGCGAGTGCCTCCACGAAAGGCCCGGCGTCGCCGAGCCGCTCCAGCAGGGCCGTCATGGTCGCGGCGCGCGAGCTGGGCGATCAGCAGCTCCTCGAGCTTGCCGAGGTTCCCATCCAGATGCCGGCAGATCACGCCCAGGGCCCGCGCCAGCTCCATTCCATCCGTATCCTCCAACGCCGCCAGGGTCCGCAATGCCGCGTCCCGGTAGAGCGCATCGGCATCCTCCGTGACCTCCGGAACCGCGCCCAAGCCCGAGAGCAGCGGCATCTGCCGGGCCAGCGCGGCGCACAAGCTGTCGATGGTCTGCACCCGCAGCCTCGCCGGGCTGCTCATCAGCTGCCAGCCGCGAGCCGCGTCGCGAGCCCTGGCCCGCCCGCCCAACCGCCAGAGCTCCTTCCCGTGGGCCGTCTCCGGCTCCGGCCCGTCGGCCAGCTCCAGGGCGCCAAGGATGCGGTGGCGCATCTCCGCGGCGGCCTTGCGGGTGAAGGTGATGGCGACGATCTCCTCGGGCACCTCCACGATGGCGAGAAGGCGAAGAAAACGGCGGGTGAGCAGCTCGGTCTTGCCGGAGCCGGCAGGTGCCTGGACGATGAAGGAGTGCTCTGGGTCCAGGGCCCGCTCGCGGGCGAGCTGATCCGCAGGCCGGCGGCTCATGCCTCGTCCTCCCCGGCCGCCCCGCGGCCTGCTCCAGCTCCCGGCGGCGGCACAGCGGATCGAGGCCGCAGTAGTCGCAGGCGCCGGGCAGAGGATCGACCCGCGCCTCGCCGCCCGTGAATTCCCCGGCCAGGGATTCGAGCTGAGTGCGCCAGCGCGACACCCGGCCCGCCATCCTCTCGGCCCCGCCCTCGACGAGGCGCACGCCGCCGCCCGGCAGCAGCCCGCCGCGATGGCCGCGCCTTCGAAGCCGCGGTGCCCGTCGCGGCGCACCTTCGCCAGCGCGAGCCCGCTCAGTCCACCCGCCACTGCCACCGCGTACAGGGGCAGCTGGGGCTCCTCCAGCCGATCCCGGTCCCAGGACCCCGCCGAGGCGCTCTTCCCCGTCTTGTAGTCGAGGACGATGCGCGAGCCGTCCTCGAGCTCGTCGATGCAGTCGACCTTGAGGCCCAATCCCAGGCCCCCCAGGTCGACGTGCTCCTCCTGCTCCCGGGCCAGGACCTCGAACGGAGCCCTTTGCCTTTCGATCTCCAACCACTCCTCGACGAGTGCAAGCAGGCGCTCCCGCAGCAGCGCGCTGAACCCCGGCGTGAGCACGTCGGCCAAGCGGCCTTGCCAGACTGCCAGGGCGCCGTCCACCGCCCTGCTGAGGATGCCGGAGATCTCCTCGGCGGCCAGGGTAGCGAGCCGCGTGGAGTCGCCCAGCTCGCTCCAGACGACTTCGAGAATCCGATGGACCAGGCTGCCGAAGGTCGCCGCGTCGAGCCCCGGCGCGACCGTCTCGGGCTCGTCCGCACCGAGCCGGTGGCGCGCGAAGGCGCGAAACGGACAGGCCGCCTGATCTGCCAGGACGGCGCTGCCGCCCGCCAGGTCGGCGGGCATGTCGAGCGGCGTTTCCCGCTCGTCGTCGAAGCGCTCCGGCGTCCCGACGGCGAGGCACGCGGCAAGCGACGCGTCCGCCTCGGGATCCAGGCCCAGCTCGGTGGGGTGCACGCAATCCAGCCCGGCAATGAGCGGGCTGGGCGTACACTCGGCGTCACCCTCACGCAGCGGATGGCTCACGCCCACCACGCGCCCGCTGCCAAGCAGGCGATCGGTGAGCCGGCGCGCGTACGCCAACTCCCGCTCCGGAGAGGCGTTCGGCATTCCCCGATCGCGCTGCAGCGCGTAAGAAAGAAACGGGTTGGGATGCGCCAGTACCGGCCAATGCGCCTCGTCCAGTCCGAGGACCCAGACCCCGTCGAACACCTGCCCGGCGGCCTCCAGCGGCCCCATGACCTGGATCGGCGCATCCGGCGCGGACTCGGGCTGAAACAGCGTCTCTCCCACGGAGCGCTCCAGCCCCCCCAAGACCTGTTCGTAGGTCAACCCTTGCGGGCATACCGCATCCAGGCCGCTCAAGGCGTCGAGCACCGCTCCCAGGGCCTCGAGCTGCTGGTGCTCCTCGCTGTCCAGGCCCCGCTGTCCGGGCCAGCCCACGGCATCGAGCAGATCCTTGAGCCCGCCGCGCCACTCGGCGGCGGGGCGGCGACCGCCGCTGAGGCGCCCAGCCCGGGCGGCAAACCTTTCCAGCAGCCGCACCCAGTGCTCGGCAGGCGTGCTAGCACTCTTGGAGCAGCGGCGACAGAGCGCGGCCCAGGCCCCCAATCCCATCTGCGGGCGCGCCCGGCGCGGCAACCTCCTCTTGCGCCCCCGCGCTGAACGGCGAGCGCAGCAGCCGGCTGAGCGACTCAAGCGGCTGGGGGACACCGGTCGCCAGGCGCCACCAGGCAATGGCTTCGTGGATCAACGGCGCCTCGGCCAGAGGCGGGCCGAGACTGAGGTTGTAGAGCGCCCTGCGCGGGCGTTCGCCGGCCAGCAGGCGAGCGGGCTCGAGCCGATCCTCCAGGCACGCCAGGATGGCCTTTCGGTACTCGTCGAGGCGCGGCACGATCAGGGCGACGCGCCCACCGGGGCGTTCGGCAATCCTCGAGACCGCCCAGCTCACCGCGCTGCGGATCTCGGCCGCCGCATCGGCAAGAGCGAGGCGCACCGCCCGCTCGGGCCGGCTCAGCGGCAGGCCGGCGCGCCGAACCTCGGTCCCCCGCTTCTCGAGGGCCTCGAGCAGTCGCTCCTGCGCCGGGGCCAGCTCATCGAAACCGATCAGGGTCAGCCGCTCGGGCGCCTGCACGGCGCCCCTCTCGAAACCCTGCGCGAGGACCTCGCTCAAGCGCGGCCCGTCGAGCACCTTGAGGCGCTCGCAACGCTCCGCGAAGTCGACCGCCCAGCGACGAAGCCAGACCGTCTCTTCCGTACCCTGGGTGTCGAGCAGCCTGGGCTCCAACGCCCAGTTACGGAGCAGCGTCCAGGCGTCCTGGGCCGAGCGGGCCGCCCCCGCCTGGTGGGTGAGCGGGCGCTCCAACACCATCGGACTCGGCGACGACCGACTCCCAGAGCCAAGCCTCCGCCGCGGGCGATATCAGACAGCGGGCATCGGCGCCGCTAACCTGGTACTCATCGAACAGCTGACGGAGCCAAGTCTGCCACGGCAGCACCATCGGGCGCTCCCAGGCCGAAAGGCCTTGCCGCTGCATGTCTGCGGCGTACCGCTGCCAACGCGTGAGATGTTGGGGAGCGCAACCGCACCGGGGCCCTCTCTCCCGCTAGTAGGTTCCCGACATTCATGGTGTAGAGACCTAACTGGCCCCCATGCGGCTGCACGACGGCACCACGCAACGCACGCCGGCTAAACTCCAGGCCAAGGTCAAGCAGTTGAGCGCCCAAGGGTAGCAGGATGGCGCAGGGAAAGACGTCCCGCAATCGTCACGCTACAACCACTCAAAACGCCAGGCGACCATAGCGTGGCGCGTTAACTACGTGATCGAGACACCTTTTTCACGGGGAAGCGAATACCGCCGTTGCGGACGAGTGGAGCACTGGGCGATAACCTGCCCTGAGCACATTGACTACCGATCGCGGAGTGAGAACACTGACACGCTCACCGACTGCCCGGCCGCGTCGTTCTCGATATCCCCCCGGTGTCCATTCCAAGAGTTCTTCATTCAACACCAGCCAGGCGGCATCAGACCCGTCCGTCACCACCATCGCCCCGTTCGGAAGATCGCCGAGGAGGCTCTGCCACACCTGCGGCGCTCCTTCAGGTGTGAGCCGTTGTCCGTGGAGCGCGGCGTCCAGCGCTTGGATGCTGAGGCTACCGGACGGGCTCAAATGCCTATTCTCTTCAATCCAGAGGCGTTTGAACTCATTGAGCTCGTGCTTGCGGCACTCGCCGCAGGGCCGGTGCCCGGCCGCAAATGCCGTCGCCTCATCCAGGAAAAATAGTTCAGTGTACTGACCCGGCGCCATGAGCTCTCTCCGCCGCCCCTTAAACTCCGTGCGGCATATAATCCACGCCTTTCGGGCCCAAGACCTGCCCGTAAGCAGCCGGGCGTCGTTGTGAATGCACCCACGATTGCCCATGAACAGCCCCCGATCGGGTACCGCGATCATGGCACCCCAGGGCGTAACGCGATTCTGCAGTGTCACAAGATCACCCTCGCGGCAAATGCTTGGTTAGAAGTCTGACTGAGAGCGACATTACCCTGGTCACGCTCTTTAACCAAGGCATATCCGCGTAAGCCTCGACTGATCTCGCCAGCCCACGGTCTAGCATCACGAGATGCATTTTGTGCTTTATCTCCTTGTCGCCTCCTTTCCAATGACGCCGGTCTATTTGCTTTTGGCCAGTCCAACCGGGACTGAGCAGATGATTGCGTCAGACCAGCTTTCCGCTAACCTTAGCAGTACCCAGCGAGTCTGCTGCGACACGGAATGCGAGGAGCCTTACCAATGGCCCGGATCGTCCCCGCCGACCTCACCCGACTGGCCATGTCCGGCGTCCACGAACCGGAGATGGAGACTCTGACACTACTGAAGGAGGCCCTGCCCGACGACTATACGGTGTTCCACGGCGTTCACTGGAGCCGCCAGTACAAGGGGCACACGATCTACGGAGAGATCGATTTTGTCGTGCTGAACCAGGCAGGCCAAGTACTTTGTATCGAACAGAAGAATGGGCCCCTGCTCGAGGCACAAGGAAAGTTGTTCAAGGAGTACTCTTCCGCCCAGAAGGATGTCGCTGAGCAGATCCTGCGTGCGGTCGGAAACGTCAAGGAAAAGTTTGGGCGCCAATACGGCCGGAACCCTCTGCTCGAGGTCGAGTATCTGATCTATTGTCCGGATCACGCGGTCCGTAACGTCGATGCAGCAGCAATCGACCGAGAACGGGTGATCGACGCGCCCCGGCGGGACCGGTTGGCCTCAACAATCCAATCGATCCTCCCCGCTGAGGCATCCGACCTCGGTGGGCGCGCCGAGCGGGTTCACGCCTTCTTCCGACGCCGCTTTGAGGTGGTTCCGGACGTGCACGCACACGTCTCTGCCCAGGAGCGCAACTTCACGCGGCTCTCAGGCGGGCTCGTCGAGGTGCTCGACTGCATCGAGATGGACCCGCTGCGCCTTCACGTAAGCGCCAGCGCCGGCAGCGGAAAGACCCTGGTGGCCGCCCATTTCTGCGAAAGGATGCCCGAGGCGGGCTTGCGACCTCTTCTCCTCTGCTTCAATTGCCCACTGGCAGAGCGGCTCAAACATCTCGCGCCCGCGCCGGGGGCGGCGTACACATGGTATGGCCTGTGCGACCGCTTCCTCCAGTCCCGCGGCATCCACTTGGACTTCACCCGAAAGAACGAGCCCGGCTTTTGGACCGAGGCCGTGCAACAAACGGCCGACGAAGCTCTCCGGCGACCACCTTCCGGAGACTGGCTGTACGACGCACTGGTCGTCGACGAAGCCCAAGATTTCGAAGAGGGCTGGCTCGAGATCCTCCGGCTGTTCTTAGCGGATAAGGCACCCATGCTTTGGCTAGAAGATCCCTATCAGAACGTCCGCGGCATCGATCCAGCTCCGCTGCGCGAGCTAGGGTTCGTCGGGTATCGCTCCTTACTCAACTACCGCTCACCCGAACGCATCGCTCAATTCATCGCCTGCGTGCTCCCCGAATTCGAGTTCATATGCGCCAACGACCTGCCAGGCCTCGGGGTTGGCGTCACCTCCTACGAGGACGCCGCCGAGCAATCCAAGATCGTGGGAAAGCTGGTCGGCCGCCTGCTCCACGATCGCTTCGCTGCCAACCAGATCGCTATCCTTTCCTGCCGCGGGCTCGACCGCAGCGCACTCCAAGACATTGACCGCGTGGGGAACCATACCCTCTCTCGGTATACTGGAGACTACGACCTCTTCGGCAACCAATTGTGTACCAAGGGCCAGGTGCTATTCGACACTGTACGTCGCTTCAAGGGTCAGCAGGACGCGGCGATCATCCTGACCGACGTGGATCCCGATCCTGACCACCTGAAGCAAGCGCTCTCGGTGCTCTTCTGCGGGATGACACGCGCCACGGTGCGTTTGGAGCTTGTTTGCAACGCCGGGAACCCGTGGGTGGCTGAGCGCATCCTGCCCGTGGCCAACACGTGACTCTTCTGAGCCCATAGCCACGGGTCCCCGAAAAGACACGCGGAAAACGTGTCAGTGTATAGGTCCCGCCAAGCCGATCACCCGCAAGTTGGAAGGTAATCCGTTGGTCCGTCCAGCGGCTCACCACAACGCCCCCAGTATCCCAGCTCTTGATCTTTCCGGCCCCATACTCGCCTTGCGGAATCTCCCCCTCGAAATCTCCGAAGCTCAGATCATGATCCTCTACCCGAATCGCCAAGCGGCGGATCCCGGGTGTTCGCGGGATCGGCTTTCGCAGAACCCAGCTCTTGAAGACCCCTTCCCACTGAAGACGGAAATCTTCGTGATGTGTCCTGGCAAAATGCTCCTGCACGACAAACCGTCGCTGCGGAGGCGTAGTCACGGGGTCACTACAAATTCTTCAACCGAAGTCACCCGCGGAATCAGCCTCCCCGATTTGCCGGCCACCATCCTCACCACCTGCCTCGACCGCTCCGGCCCGTAGCTGACGTGCAGCGGCAGGTCGTCGCCGTAGAAATAGAGACGGTCGAAGGGCGTGTTGGCGACAATCCATTGGGCGACCTCCAGCATGCTCTCGTCGTCGACGATGAAATCCACTGCTGCCCCGAGCCGTTCGCAGACGGGCTGACCGCGACGGTTGTGCTCGCATGCGGCGTGCTGGTCCCGCTTCGGGTCGATGCGTCCCGGGATCTCGCGGGCCAGCTCGGGCGAGCAGAAGCCGAAGTCGAGCCGAATCATGCCGAAGTAGTCGATCACCGGGTCCAGGACCTGAACTGCCAAGTCGTGGAGTGCGTTCCAACTTTCGGGCCGCTTGGGCAGGTTCTGCAGACCGGTTCGCGCCTGGGTCTCGCCGCACTCGATGAGCTGGCGAAAGGTGAGATACCGGCCGCAGGGATCGTCCAAGTCCGGGATGCTAGTCGAACGCACCAGATCGAAGCCCTCGACGGACCAGCGATTGGGCGCCAGAGTCGCCAACAGCTCGCCCGGCCTCGGCCCGTAACCCGCGAAGTCGAACAAGCCCAGGCCCTCCAGCGCGTCCTCGCAGGCGACCTGCTCCGGGTAGTTGGGAAACTCCTCATTGATGCAGCGCGACTTGCGGTACAGAAAAGGAGGCTCGTACTCATCGCCGTAGGCGAAGTAGTCAATGTTCTGCTCCCGCAGCTTGATCTTCACCCGCTCGACCATCCGCGGCAGCGCATTGCCCTCGAAGTCGTCATAGCGCATCAGGCTGACCTTGCCCGAGCCGATGTGGATCTTCACCAGGTCCGCGTTGCGGTAGTCGCCGTAGAGCACCGCCGCGCAGCCGACGTAGATCCGCAGCAGGGGCGGAAGCTGCTCCACCATGCTCGTGTGCAGGGTAAGCGAACCGCGCGACTCGACTGCCCCCTGTGGGACCAATGCGCCCCCCTGCTCCGCGCCATCGCCCAGCTCCAACCACCCCAACCCATGCTCAGCCGCATGCCGGCAATCCGCCTCGATGGCATCTACGTCTGCAATGCGGAACAGCGTCGCTCGGGCCGTTGTCTGTGCGCCGGCGTAGTCGCCGAAGAAGATCTTGATGTCGCGCTGGAGCCCCCGCTCCAGGTGCTTGTAGGGCCTGCGCCGCTCGAACTGGTTCAGCGCCAGGTAGACCTCCAAGTCCGAGGTGCGCGCATCGCGGGAGCGCTCCACCTCGCCGATATCCTTGCGCTCCTCGACAAAGCGAAGCGCCCGGGCGAGGCCACCGAATCCTTCGGTTAGGGTGACCAGATCCTCCACCTCTGTCTTGTCCGGCTTTCGGCCCAGCGATACCCACCGTTCCCATAATCGTTCCAGCGGATCGCGGTAGGTCTGATACCGTTCCTCAAACCGTTCACGCCGGGGCCTCGGCGACCGCTCCCGCTGCATGACAGATGGTCCCCGCAGCAGGTTGCGCCGACCACGATAGCGGTCGACCAGAAAACGCTGCTCCGCATCCTTGTCCCGGAAGACATAGAGCACCCCAGGCGCCACTGGAATCGGCTCCTCTTCCAGCGCCGCCTCCAGGAACGCCTTGATCTCCGCTTGCGTGTAGTACTTCTGGAAAGTACCGCGCCGGGTCAGCACCCCATCCCGAAAGCGCTGCCCCGCGACGTCGTTCTGATTGGCAAGCATCACGGTCCCTTTCGGCGCGAGTTCCATGAGATTGAGGTTCTTGTGTACTAGGGGTAGCAGTCTCAGGACGATGCTGCGCCGCTCATGTTCCTTGTACGCATCCGGTTCGTAGCCCATCGTCCGCAGCAATACTCCAAGCCACTCGGCGGTGCTGAACGCATGACGCGCCTCAATCAAAGCCTCCAAGTTGACACGCCCAGACTGCATCGGGCGAAACTCGATTAACTCGATGACATTGCCCTTGTCTTCTTCCCGAACATTGAGCCTTCCTGCGCCCCACTGTCCACCGCTCATCAGATCTGGGTGCTCGTCTAGCAAAGCAAGGCTCGTCTCAGCCCTTTCCTCCTCCAGGCACGGAATCTTGACCAGGCGCTTGCCCTTCTTCAGGTCAATGCGAACTGAAAAATGGTCCAAAAGGACGACCGACTCGCCAGTAAGCAAGCGGTTCTTGATGGTCTCCTTCTCGTTCTTCGTAGGAAGGTGCTTGCTCATGAATGCGCTGATATCGCAAAAGATCTCGCCCTGTTCGCGACCGGGTTGATCGTAGCGAGAGACGAGCCACTCTTCGACGAACGTCGTGATAGTTCTCGTATCACGAATCTTGAGCCGCCGAACTTGCTCCTTGTCGATGGTGAGATCACCCAAGGTGCTAGCGATCTTGCGGTCGAGGTCTGTTGCTATTGTCATGATTGAGCCGCTCGGTCAGTCAAAAGCGTCATCGAGGTCGCGAGAGGCCTCGTCACGCTCGACGAGATGCGGGGCCAACTCGATGTCGAGCCCGATACGCTTGCTATCGAAGGGTGCGTCGCTTTTCGTCCGATAACGCAGCTCGAACGCGACTCTCGTCCGGCCGGTCTGTTCAAACTCAGATTTGATCATCATGATGAACGCGTCCGGCTCGACGAATGGCGCAAGGCTTTGTATGGAGTGCTTTCCCGCGAATGGAGTTAGCACACGTATCTGCACGTTGACGAATGCCTCTGGAGAAGTGTTCTCAAGCTGAAGCCAGATGTGCCAGCCGTCGCGGACCGCGTCGCCCCGACCGTCTACCGCACGTAACTGCAGCGCACCCTTGGTGTCTCGGCTGCCCGGACCAACGCGAACGAAAGGAATCAGCACCTCTTCGGGAGTCAAACCACCGTGCAGCATGGCCCGATCGTCCTGGTAGGCAACACGGGCATACGGGATTAGGTAACCGCCGCCGTCGGGGGATGTGCGCTGATGAAAAAAGTCATCCGGACAGGACTCGAAATCAGCGCTGACCTCTAGGATTCGCCGCTCTACCGGTGTCGTGCCTAACAACGGCTCTTCTAGGCGTGAGAGCTTGGTCGCCCCATGATCGGCCGTGATGAACACGGCAATCTCGCGTTGGAAGCGTCGCGCGTCGAGCAGCCAGCGTCCTATCTGATCAGCGAGCTGCTCGCAGATCGTTCGCACTCGCTCCTGATGGTGCGAAAAGTCCGTGCACTTGTGCAGGTCGTCGTCGATGCGGTTCTCCAAGTGAACTAGCAGTCGGGTGCTTGGATGTAACGGTTCACGAGTGCCGGTCCAGTTCTTGACGAACTGAAATGCCTCGTCGTTCGGTAGGTACTCGGCGTAACGCTCACGCAGCGCACCCTCGTAGTCGCTGCTTTGCTCGCAAGCATTTCGCCCCGTCATAACGGCGACCTTTCCGATCTCAGTGATGGTCGGTAGCGGGGCAAACAGAAAGCGTGTTGCGCCGATGACCTGGGATCCAACCCAATTGGCGAAGCTTGTGCTGACTGCGTCGTCGGGTTCGTGGCCGCGCTCGAAGGCCCCGATCGCATATCGAAAATAGGACTCGCTCCATCGGACAACTTGCTTGATCGGCGCATTCGCTGGTAGCTGTTCGCAATGGGCATTGGCTAGGTACTCCCCCATGCGGGTCGCGAGCGAGGCGGCGGCGTCGCAATCCAGGGCGTCCAAGGTGTCGATCAAACTCTCGCTTGCGATTCCCGGATTATTTTCGAATACGGTCTGCATGCGCTCGTAGAAATCCGGCCAATCCTGCAGAACCAGTTCCGTCAACGCAGTAGCTTGCATCGCTCCGCCGCGAAACTCCCGATCGGTGATGCCGAGCAGTTTGAGCAAGAACACGGGGAAGAGACCGGCTTGTTCCTGATCGATCGGAAGCCGACCAAACGCGCTCGCCAGCTCCGCGGGGCAATTGCGAGGGGGTAGAGCGAGCTCTGTCCCCAAGTCGTAGTTCAGAATGAAGCGGTCTAGTCGCTCCCTGAGCACGCACCGCGCTAACTCCCGGTATCCCTCGGCTAGATCCTTGCCGAACAAGCCTAACAAAGCGCTCGCCTGGTGCGCGAGGCCTAGATCTAAGAGTCTATCTCTCAACCAAGAAGCGACGTCCGGAACCCCGATTAGCTCCGACAAATCCCCCTGTTGTCATGAAAGCGCGATCGTGAAGCCATCGAGGTCTTCGGCAGCGAGCAACTCGGGCGCAATCAGCGATAGTAGCCGCTCGACCGTGTCGTCAGCTACGATGGGCTCGGGCAAATCTTCCTGCAGTAGGCCAAGCTTGGCGGCAAGCTCCGGCGTCAACCACGGCGGCGGCGGGAGTCCGCCGAGGCGCGCGCGAATGAGCTTGCTGGCGAGACATGCTCCACCTCGATCCCGGGCTGGCCCTCTAGGTCCGAGAATCGGCGATAGATGTCGTCGCGCATCCGCAGGATCAGTCCGCTGCCGCTGACCGATGCGAGTTTGCGCAGTATCTTTTGAATGCGGCCCCACTGGTCCGGGTCGCGGCTGAAGCGGTCGATAACTTGACGCACCTCGGCCCGGCGCTCATCGGCGACGCGGTCGACGGCATCGAAAATGCTCTGCAGCAGATCGCGTTGTTGCTCCTGGTCATCCGCGGATTCCACAAGATCGCAAAGCAGTTTGGCGACCTCTTGGTCATCCTGACCCGGGCGTTTGAGAAAGTCAAAAAGCCGTTTCGCCTCGTCCGGCAGCTTGGTGGATCGTTTGAGCGCGTCGGGCAATTTGCTGTGATACGCCCGCACTTCCTTGACTGCCTCGCGGGAGCGCTCGTCCGCGTCAAGCGCGGGCCCAGGTTCCGCCATTCTTCGGGCTTGACGCAAGGCCTCCAACACTTCGCGCTGTTTCGGAGGAAAGGTGTCGAACCGCAGCTTGAAACCCTCGCTGCCTGGAGCAAATGCGCTCCAGAGCAACGACGCGAAATCGCCTGTCTTGTTTACCCATTTGAGGCGTGCATGGTCCTTGCGGATCGCTACGGCCGAAAAGATCGGCATCACGGAGAACGGCAAACCAAAGGGGGGACGCACTAGCTCGTTCCGCAGCTCGGCGACATCATGGACTTTCTTGCGCCGATCGAGGAGGCGGTCGCGAATTAGTCGCAAGACCTCACCCGCCGGCCCGTCCACCTTGTCCGCGGTCTTCAGGTCCCAGCCGGATGCGCGCTCGATCATCAGGCGATTGGTGTATATGCCTAGGGTCCCGTCGATCAACGCCGCCAGCTCGCTCGTCTCGACCTCGCCAAACAGATCGTCGCGCGCCGACGCTTGTAGGTCATCGAACTCGAGGATTTTTTGAAGTAGCTTCTCGATCCCTCGGATTTTGCGATCGCCATCCGGGATCAGGCGATTCGCGTTCATAGCGCGCACCTGAACCTCCTTGGAGCACGCCTCGCGTATACGTTCATTTAGATAGTCGACGAACTCATGCCAGCTTCTCGGTGTGACCGCCTCGTCCGGGTCGCCGAGCCGCTGGATCGTGATGTCGCTCTGTCGCAATGCTTCCCGCCCCAACCGCTGATTCAAAGCGTCCCGAATCTCGGCGCGCACCTGGTCTGCCTTGCTTTGCAACTGGCGACGCGGGCCGTCTCCGAGTCCGGCGCTCTGCAAGAGGTTCAGGATCGCGCGATAGCGGCGCAGACCTTCGAGCAGGTCCGACAGCCCTCGATTCGGCAGCCACACATAAGTAGGGGCCTCGGGTGACTCCAAGCCCTCGATGAAACGCGATGCTTCTGCGGCCTGGGAATCGCTCGACGGTAGTGCAAAGAAGACTAGCGCCGACAACCCCTCGTGAGGAAGATCAAATATCTTCGGAGTCTGCGGGTCATCGAAAAGATCGACGCGAAAGGAGCGAATGATGCCCCCTGCAGACGGGTGCAGATCGTGGACGCCACATTGGGGCAGTAGGTCTTCTCGAAGCTCCGTGTCGTTTGCGAGCATCTGAGCGAAGGTCCGTTTCTCCAGCTTCGCCTGCTCCTCTTCGATAAGGCCGCCGATCTGCGTCCCACCGCCGCCTTCGAGCTCCCAGACCGGAGTCTCCGCCTGGCGCCGCCAGATCATTCCGGCGTTGGATAGATCCTCCAGATCCTGCAACAGGCTCGCCGGCGCCGAGTCCTGGTCATATAGAGTCGCCGCGAGGAATGCGTCAGTGGGCTGGAAGTCGTCTCCGAGCACTCTGGCGAGCAACAGCACGGCGAGGGTGTCCTGCTAGTGAAGACCGTTCGATTCGCCTGCGCGTAGACGCCGTGGGAAGCGATCGCAAATAAGCCCGCGGCAGTGACCGGATGCAGCGGGTAGCACCCCTCGACGATGGCTGCGATATCTGTCGCAAGTGCGTGAAACAGCTGCATCCGAGCGCAGACTCGTGCCAGGTTATCGGCTCGCGCCGCCGATTGCTGAAGGGAGGCTCGGCCGGTTTCCGTCGGGGCGACCAGGGCGCCGAGTAGGTGATAGCCCTCAGCCTCGAAGGCCTTCAGCTCGAGCGGAGTCTGGGTGAATCGCCCCTCAATAGTCTCCAGTCGCAATTTGACGGCGGCGGACGCCTGCGCGCTGACGCCATACTCTCGAAGCGATCGATGGGTCATCGCGATGAACAGGGTGTGCCTCTGGGGCGCCGCACACACTACTTCCACGAAATCTTGCAACGCCTGAATTTCCTCGATCTGACGGCGCTGGGGCTGGGCGATCATGCTCTCGATTGCATAGCCGAATTCGTCCCGGATGACCGCGATCCCCTTGTAGCCGTGCTCCCCGGCCAACGCATCCGCAGCCTCCCGGTAGGCATCAACAAGCTTCTTGCCACCATAGTCCTGGGGGTCGAATAGCGCGCCCGCGGAGACCTTCGGGTGCCACTTCTTGAACGCCTCCAGGGCCGCTGGTGAGATGTTGTCGAGCTCGCGGCCGAGTTCTGCGGGATTGAACGCGGCGCAATGTATGTCCCAGTGAGACAATGGTGTCTCGCGGTGTTCGGGGTGATGTTCCAGGATCATCTCGAGACGCTCACGCGCCGCCCCGTACTCGGTCTTCGGAAGGATACTCGCCGGGTCGAGGCCGTCGGTGGCATCGATCGCCCGGTATAGGCCTTCGAGCAGGCTGCTAGGCAGGGTGGGGGCGTCGCTGGCGTACAAAGGAACCACGAGATAGGGCCGTGCGTCCGGATCGTCGTCGGGTAGAAAGGTCGATTCGATTTCGCTTTTTAGGCCGGTCTCCCCCTGATTGGCGAGCCGCCCGAGGAAGCGCTGCATCTCGGGGCCACCGCTGCCGCATCCCAGCAAATGCCCGACCAGCACGCCGAGATGACTCTTACCCGAGCCGTAGACGCCGTGCCAAACCATCGCACGGAACTCTTTGCGGGCGTTAGGCAGCACCGCGCGCTGCAGATGCCGCAGAATTGCGATCGACGAACGGGTCGGCGTAAACGCATCGATCAGGTCTCCGGCGCCGCCGGCCAGGGCATCGTCGAGCCTTATTGCCGCCGGACGGCTTCCGTGATCGATGGTGACAATGTCGCGTAGCTTGGTCACTGAAGAACCTCCTGTAGCCCATCGATCGGCTGATGGCGGGACAACCAGAGCGCTACCTGCGTTCCTGACAGACCGGTGGCGGTGGTATCGGCCGCGTCGATCAGCCGCTGGCGCAGCCCGAGCGTGCTGTCCTCCCACCACTGCTTGCAGCTGGGGCGGCCCCAGGTAGGCGGTGAGGCCGGGTCGTACTCGGTGTCACGCGACGGATCGTAGGGCCAGCCGGGCACCGGCTGGATCGCGCGCAAGCGGTCGTAGAAGCCCGCGGCGTCGCGGTAGACGTGGGAGCCCAGCCAGTCGGGGTCGTCCGCCCCGTAGGTGCCGAGCAGGCTCGTGACCGATCCACTCGTCGGACGCTCGGCCTGATACTCGGATCGGGCCGGCACGAAGCAGGCGCTGAAGAAATCGCTGGCCGCTTGGCGCAGCCGGGAATCGGCAATGGTGGCGAGCTGGGCCTGCTGGGCGTAGCTGCGAAGATCGCTGGCAGTGGGCAGGCCCGCCACCACCGCGTGGTTGATCCCGGAGGACATGGCCAGCACCGCATACCACCAGATGGGCAGGTTGACGGTGGCCGGTGCACCGCCGAAGCCGCTGCTGCCATAGGTGCTCTGGGGCGAGGCGACGGTGGCGGTGGCCGGGGCCGGATCATCCAGGGTGGGTGGCGGCGCATAGCTCAGCGTGCCGGCGTTGAGCGGGGTGAGCGCGGCCGGCTGACCGGCGAGCACCACCACCAGCAGGGCGATGAACAGCTCGATCTCCATGCGCCGTAGTGACAGCCCCGTCGCCGTGCCGAACTGCCCCCCTTCGGCCGGCTCGCGCCAGTTGTCGATCAGGATGCCGAGAAACGGCAGATAGACGATACCGGTGGCCACCAGCACGTCCCAGAGCACGCCGTAGAAGGCCCAGCCGAACAGGGTGGTAAACAGCTCCAAATAGCTGTCGACGCTCATGCCAGGGCCCCCGTGACCGCTGAGAGCAGGTGCCCGATCAACCGCTGGCCGAGCAACAGCTCGATCAGCAGCAGCCAGCCCAGCAGGCGCCAGCGCTGGGCCAGCAGGTCGACGCGGCGGTGCTCACTGCACCCGTCCCGACCGCAGCCCCAGCTAATGATCTGCGGCCAGAGTCCAATGACCAAGACAATGAGGCTGAGCCGGATCAGGGCGGCCACCTGGCTCAGGCGCTCGACCCGCCCGGAGACGGTCGCCAAGGACGAGAGCTCCAGCACCTGCCAGAGCAGGCTTCCCACCACAAGCACCCCGGCGAGTGCGAGCAGTGACAGGCTGATGAGACCGGCCCTTCGCATCGGCCCTGCCCTACTGCGCCCGGCCATGGCTCAGGGGCCGCGGATCTACGGGGCCTACGGTCGGTACCTGCAACGAGGCCTGGCGCCGGGCGGCGGCCCGTTGCAGCAGCACCGCCACCGTGTCGGAGACCACCTCGCGGCGGGCGCGGATCTCCATCAGCAGGCTGTCGATCTCCTGGTCCAGCTCGGCGATGGAAGCATCGGCATGCTCCCGGGCCACCTCGGTGGCATAGACTTCCGGGACCTGGCGGCCGGTGAGCAGCAGCCTTCGGGCATAGAGCGCCTTCTCCAGTGTGCGGGCGGTGCTGATCTCCGAGACCAGGCGGCCCATGATCAGTC
>Ga0210096_1000313_pt1 | contig 17766 bp, 3 predicted proteins | sample China_Galinas_PW_4_FD_184864 | JGI IMG/M metagenome (GOLD analysis project Ga0210096, IMG submission 184864) | Wetland microbial communities from San Francisco Bay, California, USA, that impact long-term carbon sequestration - China_Galinas_PWA_D2... | ecosystem: Environmental > Aquatic > Marine... | reverse complement strand
TTTCGCGGTGCCGGTTCTTCGACGGTCCCTCTGCCGCTTTATCCGTTCCAGCGTCGGCGCCACTGGCTGCCCGAGCAGCGCGGCGCGAAACCAAGCGCGAGCGCCGTGCTGCAGCCTCTCGAAACCGCATCGCGCAAAGAGGCCATCTTCACGGCGAGCCTCGATCCGCGCACCAGCGCCTATCTGGCCGATCACCGCGTCAACGGGCGCCTGATCGCGCCCGGCGCCACAATGATATCGCTCGCCGGGGCGGTGGGCTCGAATATCCTGGGGCTCGATCGGTCGGTCAGTCTGGAGCAGGTTCGGTTCGTCGCGCCGCTCGATCTGGTCGACAATGACGCGCGGCAGATCCAGCTTCTTACGGTCCGCGACCTGCCCGGACCTGTTGAGCTCATGGCGCGACAGGCAGACGGCGGGTGGACGTGTCATTTCACGGCCGAGCTCTGCGCGGCCGGCGAGACGACAGGCGCTCGCGACCTCGCCGTCCTGCACGCAGCGTGCACCGAGGCCGTGGAGCCGGACGTGGTTTACGCTGCGCTCGGGCGCGCACAGCTCTACTATGGCCCTGCGCTGCGTAGCCTCGGGCAGATATGGCTGGGCGACGGCCAGTGTCTGACTAGGCTGGAGACTGTTACGGCCTCGGGGTCCAGGGTCCAGCCGGTTGAGATAGATGCCTGTTTTCAGGTGTTAGGTGCCCTGCTGCCGGACGCCTCGACGCCGCTCGTGCCGGCCTTCGCGGATCGGATCGTCATGGGACCCGCGGTCGCTGGCGGCGCGCTCTGGTGTCACGTGGCGGAGCGATCCGAGCCGGGGGCAGATCCTCGGTTCGACCTGCGGCTTCTCGTCGAGGGCACCGCAGAGCCGGTCCTGTCCGTCGACGGGCTGACCTTGCGTCCCCTCACGGCGATGCCGCGTGCGACGGCGAGCGCCGCCGAGGGCTTGCTGCACCAGATGCGCTGGCTGCCCGAGCCGCTGCGGGCGCCGCGCGAGACCGATCTCGAGTCCATCGGCACGTCGCTTTTCCAGAGCATGGACGATCCTGCGAACAGGACGTTGCGCGCCGAGTGGTCCGCCCTCGATCTTGAGCTGGAAAGGGTGAGCCAAGATCTGGCATCGCATGTTCTCTCCGAGCTTACGGGCAGGACCGATCATGCCAGGATGGACGTCGAGGCGATTGGCCGCGAGGCCCGCATCGCGCCCGGTTTCGAGCGGCTTCTCGCTCGCTTGCGCGAGCTGGCGCTCGAGGCGGCGCCCAAGAGCGGCGCGGTGGCAGCGAAGGATCCGTTCGCCGATCTCTCGCCCGCGATCGCAGAGTCGCCCGAAATGCGCCTGCTGCGGCATCTTGCAGATCACATCCCGCAGGTTCTGCGCGGCACCGCCGATCCGCTGGCCCTGCTCTTCGGCGAGCAGGATGGCGGGCTCGCCGCGGCGGTCTATCGGGGCTCCGCCGGCCTCGAGCTGATGAACCGTCTGGTCGCCGACGGCGTCAAGACGCTGGCAGAGGCTCGGACGGGCGACGCGCCCCTGTCCGTGCTGGAGATCGGCGGCGGCACCGGTGCCACGACCCAGCATCTGCTCGATGCGCTGTCCGGGCGGCGCGTCGACTATCTCTTCACCGACGTCTCCGCCGCCTTCCTGGCGCATGCAAGCGACCGGTTCGGGGCGCAAGATGGATTTGCGACCGCGGTGCTCGACATCGAGCGCGATCCGTCCGCCCAGAGCCTCGCGCCGGCCGCGCGTGACTGCGTGGTCGCGGCCAATGTGCTCCATGCCACGCAGGACCTGTCGCAGACGCTCCGCCATGTCCGCTCACTTGTCGCGCCCGGCGGCGTGGTGATGCTGGTCGAAGGGACGCAGAAGAGCGGCTTTTCGGACATCACCTTCGGGCTGACCAGCGGCTGGTGGCGGTTCACCGATCATGACCTGCGCCCCGATCACCCGCTCCTGTCCGAGGACGCGTGGCGGGGCCTGCTGGAGCGAAGCGGCTTCGACGCCGTGGAGGTCGTCAGCCCGCGCGGACCCGATGGCACGCCGCTCAGCCAGGCGCTGATCCTCGCACGCGCGGCGCAGCCGGCGCGGCGGGCGAGCTGGCTGATCCTGGCCGACCGCGGCGGAACCGGTCGCGCCCTCGCCGATGCCTTGGGCGACCAGGGCGAGGTCGCGGTGCTGCCCGAGACGCCCGAACAGGCTCTCGGCGACGGGCTGGAGAAAGCGTACATCGTCGTCGACCTGCGCGCGCTCGACGCGCCGGCCGCATCGGACATTCGCGACGGCAGCGACGCGCTGTCGGTTGCCGCGACCCTCGGCACCGAGGCGGCGCAGCTCATTGCCGCCATGGCGGATGGTCCCGCGCCCCCGCCGCGGTTGGTCCTGGTGACGCGCGGCGCCGAAGCGGCAGGCGATCACGCAGGTGTGCCGGGACTGGCGCAAAGCGTGCTGCGCGGCCTGGGGCGCGTGGCCGCGCTCGAGCATCCGCAGCTGCAGACCTTGCGCATCGATCTCGATCCGATGGCGCGCCCGACCGACGTCGCCCAGCTGGTCGACGAATTGCTGCGCGAGGGCGCCGACGAAGAGGAAATCGCCTTCCGCCAGGGCCTTCGCATGGTCGGACGGATCGCTGCATTGCCCGCGCCATCGACATTGGCGGGAGCCGAGGGCGAGCCTGCGCCCGGCCACCGCCGTGTGCTGGCGGCCGAACAGCCCGGCGATCTCTCCAGCATTCGCTTCGTCGACCGCCCAGAGGCCGAGCTGCCGGCCGACGCGATCGAGGTCGCGGCCGACGCGACGGCGCTGCATTTCCGCGATTTGCTCACGGCGCTCGATCGCTATGGCGGCGAATCGGACGCGGCCCTGCTCGGCACGGAATGCGCCGGTACCGTCACGAGGGTTGGCGGCGCCGTCACCGACTTCGCCGTCGGCGACAGGGTCGTGGCGCTGGCCGATGGCGCCTGTTCCAGCCATGTCGTCGCGCCGCAAGCGCGGGCGGTGCCGCTGCCGGAGGGGCTCGATCCGATCCGGGCCATGGATTGCGGCGCCTATGTCACCGCCGCGCGCGCCTTCGCTGCGGCGGGCCGCGTGCCGGAGCAAGGCAGCATCCTGGTGCATGCCGGGGCCGGCGCCACCGGGCTGGCGGCGCTCCACATGGCCAGGCGCCGCGGCTTGCGGACCATGGCCACGGCAAGCCCCTGGAAATGGCCGGCACTGCGCCAGCCGGGCGTCGAGGCCGTGTTCCACTCGCGCAACACCGATTTCGGGCAGGGCGTTCGCGCGGCTACCGGCGGCCGGGGTGTCGACCTGATATTCAATTCGCTTGCCGGAGAGGCGATTCCGGCCGGGCTTGATTGTCTGGCCGAGGACGGCATCTTCGTCGAGCTGGGCATCGCCGGCATCTGGAGCGACGCGGATGTCGCGCAGCGCCGCCCGGATGTCCGCTATCGGCCGATCAATCTCGTCGAGGATCTCAAGACGGACCCGACGGAGATCCGCGCGATGATGCGAAACGTGGTGGAGGATCTGGCCGAAGGACGCTTGCCGGGGCTGCCGAAGACGCTCTTCCCGCTCGACCGGTTCGGAGAGGCCTTCCGCGCGATGCAATCGGCGAGCCGGATCGGACGGATCGTCATCGATCATCGCCGCCGCGCGGAGGACGGGCCGCCGATCCGCAGGTCGGGGACCTATCTCGTCACGGGTGGCCTCGGCGGGCTGGGCCTGGTCCTGGCAGAATGGCTGGTCGAGCGCGGTGCCCGGTCGCTGGTGCTGGCGGGACGACGCGCGCCCGATGCCGCGGCGGAACGGGTCATCGCGGCCTGCCGTGAGGCCGGGGCGCGGGTCCGGGTGGCGCAGCTGGACGTGGCGGACCGTACGGCGCTCGCGGCGCTGCTCGACGAGGTGGCGCAGGGGCCCGATCCGCTGTGCGGCGTGTTCCACGCCGCGGGCGTGCTCGACGATGCGACCTTGCTCAACCTCGATCCCGAGCGGATGGCGCGGGTGCTGCGGCCCAAGGTCGTCGGGGCGATGGACCTGCACCAGTTAACCCGCGACTGTGCGCTCGACTATTTCGTCCTATTTTCCTCGGCCGCGGCGCTGTTCGGCGCCCCGGGGCAGGCGGCGCATTCGGCCGCCAACGCCTTCCTCGACGCGCTCGCCGTCCATCGGCAGTCCTGCGGACTGCCCGCCCATTCGATCCAGTGGGGCGCCTGGGGCGAGATCGGCGCGGCCGCGCGCAAGGGCGCCGGGGGGCCGAGCCATCTGCCCGGTCTCGGCCAGATGGCGCCGGCCGAGGGACTCGCCGCGCTGGACGCCTTGCTGGTCCGGCCCGGCGCCGTCAGCGCGGCGCTGGAGGTTGACTGGCAGGCGCTCGATCAGGCTTGTGGGCCGCGCCCCCTGCTGCGCCAGCTCGTCCGTCAGACCGCAGACACCGGTTCCGCCCCGCAGAGCGGGCCGATGCTCGCCCCCGAGATTGCGGCGCTTCGCGCACTTGCGCCTGCCGAAGCGCGGGACATCATGACCGAGTTCGTGGCCGACAGAGTGCGGCGTGTCCTTGCCGTGCCGGAAGGTCTCGAATTGCGACCCGACCAGGGCTTTTTCGACATGGGCATGGATTCGCTCACCTCGCTGGAGCTGCGCAACGTCCTGCAGCGGGCGTTCGGCCAGCCAATGCCCTCGATGCTCACCTTCGATTGCCCGAATGTCGAAGCTTTGGCAGCGTGGTTGACGGCGGAGCTGGTCGGCGCCGCCGAGGCGCCGGCAGATGCGCCCAAGGGGCCGGAGGCGGAGACGGCCGTGTCCTCGGACGATATCGAGAGCCTGCAGCAAGAGCTTGCCCGGGAGATCGAAACATTCCGCGTGGCCCGCGCCTGATGACGCCGGGCAAGTCCCAACACCCCCAGCCGGTCGTGGAGCAGTTGCGGGCCTCGATCGACGTCATTCGTCAGCTCAAGGCGGAGGTGGCGCACTACCGTTCGAGAGATCGCGAGCCCATAGCCATCGTCGGCGCGTCCTGCCGTCTTCCCGGCGGCGTGGACACGCTCGAGGCCTATTGGTCCTTGCTCGAGGACGGGCGCGATACGGTGCGCGAAGTGCCGCCCTCGCGCTGGGACGCCGCCGCCCTCTACGATCCCGATCCCGCGCGCCCCGGAAAGACCTACACCCGCCATGCGGCCATGCTCGAGGACGTCGCCGGCTTCGATGCGGATTTCTTCGGCATCTCGCCCCGCGAGGCGGAAGCCATGGACCCGCAGCATCGTCTGGCGCTCGAGCTGTCCTGGGAAGCGCTGGAAACCGCCTGCGTCGATCCGCGCGGCCTGAAGGGAAGCGCGACCGGGGTCTTCCTCGGTCTGGCCAGCTCCGATTACTCGCTACCGCTCCTCGGCGATCGGGACGGCATCGACGCCTATGTCGCGAGCGGCAATGCGCACGGCGCGGCGGCCGGGCGGATCTCGTTCCTGCTTGGGCTGCAGGGGCCGTCGATGGCGGTCGACACGGCCTGCTCATCCTCCTTGACGGCGGTGCATCTGGCCGTGCAGAGCCTGCGCCTCGGCGAATGCGACCTCGCCCTGGCCGGGGGGCTGAACCTGCTGCTCGCGCCCGAGCTGACCATCAACTTCTCGAAAGCGAGGATGCTCGCGCCCGACGGGCACTGCAAGACCTTCGACGCGGCCGCCGACGGTTTCGTCCGCGGCGAAGGCGGTGGCGTCGTCGCGCTGCGCCGGCTCTCAGACGCGCTTGAACGGCGCGAGCCGATCCTCGCGCTGATCGCCGGCACGGCCGTCAACCACGACGGCGCGACCAGCGGTCTCACGGTCCCGAGCGGTCCGGCGCAGGAGCGAGTGATCCGCCAAGCGCTCGACAACGCCGGCCTATCGCCCGAGGCCATCGGTTATGTCGAAGCGCACGGCACGGGCACAGCGCTCGGCGATCCGATCGAGATGAACGCGCTGGCGCGGGTCTTCGCCGGCCGCAGGGCGCCGCTCGCGGTCGGCTCGGCGAAGACCAATATCGGTCATCTCGAAGGCGGCGCGGGCATTGCCGGCTTGCTCAAGGCGGCGCTCTGCGTCGCCCGGGGGCGGATCCCGGCGTCCTTGCACTGGACGCGGCTCAATCCGCGGATCGAGCTCGGCGACACGCCGATCGAGGTCGCGGCCGAGGCGCGGAGCTGGCCCGGCGAGACCGCACCGCGCGCGGCAGGCGTCAGCTCGTTCGGCTTCGGCGGCACGAATGCGCATGTCGTCGTGACGCAGCCGTCGGCGGCAGAGGAGACCCGACCCGAGACGGCGGAGATCGCGCAGCTCCTGGTGCTTTCGGCCCGTACGCCGGAGGCGCTGCAGGCCGCGGCCGGGCGCCTGCGCGACTGGCTCGCGGAGGCCGCGCCGGGCCCGGGCCGCTATGCCGATCTGTGCTACAGCAGTCAACTCGGCCGGACCGCATTGCCGGCCCGGCTGGCGATGGTCGCACCGAGCCCTGAGCTTGCGCGCGCCTTGCTCGGTCTCGCCGCGCGTGGGGCCGGTCTGGCCGGGCAAAGAGACGTGCTGGTGGGGGTGGTCACGGCCAAGCCCGAGCCGCTCGGCGAGGCGACCGATGCGCGAAGTCTGGCCGGGGCCTTCGTCCGTGGCTGCGCGATCGACTGGGCGCACCATTGGCAGGGCCTCGCCCCGCGTCGCTTTCTGCCATTCCCGACCTATCCGTTTTCGCGCAGCCGTTTCTGGGCCCCGGCTGCCGAACCGGGACAGACGACCGATACACCTCGATCGACCGAGGACGCGCCGCCGCCCCCCGGGCCTGCGGTCGTGGAGGACAGCGCCGCGCGCGCTGCGCTCGCGGGCCTCTCCGAGCCCGAGCAATTGCGCTGGCTCACCGATTATGTCCGCCGCGAGGTCGCGCGCGTCCTGCGCTACGCAGCGCCGAGGCTTCCCGATGTCGACGCCAGTCTATTCGAGATCGGACTCGATTCGATCATGGCGGTCGACATGTCCCTCACGTTCGAGGTCGATTTCGGCTTCGAGATCCCCCAGACGACGGTGATCGACCATCCCACTCCGTCTGCTGTCGCCCGTTACATCCATAGCCGTTTGAACGAGGCGCATGAGGCGGCGAGATCGGCTTCGCCGCCGATACCGGAGCCGTCCGCTTCGGGCGGCGACAGTGCCGCCGACAGCGAAGCGGCCGAACGCTTGCGCCACCTGATCTCAACGATCCGAGCCGAGCGCGCGGCCATCGGCGCCAGTCTGCGGGACCCGTTGTGACCGGCCGCCCGCCCTTGCACGCCGTGAACGAACTGCTCGAAGATGCCATCCTCGAGATCGAGCGGCTGCGAACCGAGGCAAGACAGGGACGCAAGGCTGCGGCGCCCGCCACGCCCGTCGCGATCGTCGGCGCGGGCTGTCGCTTCCCCGGCGGTGTACAGGATCTCGATGGCTTCTGGTCGCTCCTCCTGGCGGGCGTGGATGCCATCGGCGAAGTGCCGACCTCGCGCTGGGACATCGACGCGCTGCACGATCCCGATCCCGATCGTGCCGGACATATGTCCTCGCGCTTCGGCGGGTTCCTCGATGGCGTCGACCTGTTCGATGCGGCCTTCTTCAACATCGCGCCGCGTGAGGCGCGCGCCATGGACCCGCAGCAACGCCTGGTGCTGGAAACCGCCTGGCAGGCGCTGGAGCATGCCGGCATCGCGATCGACCGCAACGCGCGGAGACCAGGCGGCGTTTTCGTCGGCATGACCACCGGCGATTATAGCCACCTGCTTCTGCGCGCCGGCGGGGCCGAGGCGATCGATGCCTATTTCGCGTCCGGCAACACCGCCAATGCCGCCGCCGGACGCCTTGCCTACACGCTGGGTTTCTGCGGCCCGGCCATGGCGATCGATTCGGCCTGCTCGTCCTCGCTGGTCGCGTTGCATCTCGCCTGCCGAAGTCTGTCTAGCGGGGAGTGCGATCTGGCGCTGGCGGGTGGCGTGAACCTCATCCTGATTCCGGAAGGCAACATCGCCACGTCGCGCGCGCAGCTTCTCGCGCCCGACGGTCGGTGCAAGGCCTTTTCGAAAGCGGCCGACGGCTATATCCGCAGCGAAGGCTGCGGCATGGTGGCGCTCAAACGCCTCGTGGACGCGCTGGAAGCCGGCGACGACATCCTGGCGGTCATTCGCGGGTCGGCCGTCAACCAGGATGGCCGCAGCGCAGGGCCGACCGTGCCCAACGGCGCCGCGCAGGAGGCCGTCATCCGGGCCGCACTCGCCAATGCGGGCCTGAGTTCTAGCGACGTTCAAGTAGTCGAGGCGCACGGCACCGGGACCGCGCTCGGCGACCCGATCGAGCTGCGCGCGCTCGCGGCGACCTATGGCGAGGGCCGGTCGGCCGCGCGAAGCCTGGCTGTCGGATCGGTCAAGTCCAATCTCGGCCACCTCGAGGCGGCGGCGGGCGTGGCCGGCTTGCTCAAGTCGGCGCTGATGGTGCGCAATGCCCAGGTGCCACAGCACCTTCACTGCGCCGAACTCACGCCGAAGATCGATTGGCGCGCATTGCCTTTGTCCGTTCCGAGCGACGGGCCGACGGCTTGGGCCGAAACCGCCGGCACACGGCGCGTGGGGCTCAGCTCCTTCGGCTTCAGCGGCACCAACGCGCACGTGATTGTCGAACAGCCGCCTGCGGCATTGCCCGCGCATGGCTGGTCGGCGGAGACAAGCGTCTTTCCGATGTCAGCACGCAGCGAAACCGCGCTGGCCGAACTCGCCCGGCGCTATGCCGAGGCCCTCGGCGCGGCGCCCGACCGGCCGCTCGCCGATTTCGCCCGCACCGCAGGAGAGGGGCGAGTCCACCACCGCCATCGCCTGGCGGTTGTGTCCAAAGATGGCGAAGATCTTTCTTCGGCCCTTGCCGCCTACGCCGATTCGGCAGTGCATCCGGCGCTTCATCACGGCCATGCGGAGAATGAGCCGCTGCTCGCCATGCTCTTCTCCGGCCAAGGCGCGCAGCGGCCGGGCGCGGTTCAAGAGCTGTACAAGCAGCATCCGCTGATGCGCGCGGCGATCGATGAATGCACCGACGTGACGCGCGACCTGCTGGAGCGTCCGCTGCGCGACATCATGTTTGCACCGGCACACGAGAGCGACATTCACCGAACGCGCCATGCGCAACCGGCCCTTGTCGCCCTCCAGATCGGGCTGCTGCGGCTCTGGCGGCAATGGGGTGTGGAGCCCGCCATGGTGCTGGGGCACAGCCTCGGCGAGATTGCGGCGGCGCATGCGGCGGGCGTTTTCACCGCCCGCGGTGCGGTACGATTTGCGGCGGTCCGCGGCACACTCATGGACGCGGTCGATCCGCCCGGAGCCATGGCCGCCGCGATGTGTGGCGGCGATCGGTTGCGTGACCTACTGGTCGATGCCGGGCTCGGCGTCTCCATCGCGGCGCTCAACGGCCCCATGACGACGACCATTTCGGGCCCGAGCGAGGCCGTCGAGGCCGCGATGACGTTTCTTCGGGCAAAGAAGGTGCAGTGCCAGCCCCTGCAGGTCTCCCACGCGTTTCACTCGCCGCTGATGGCGCCGGTCGTCGCCCCGCTGCGCGCTTTTCTGGAAGGCGTGTCGCTATCTCCGCCAACGCTCCGCCTCGTCCCGGCGCTGGGCGGTGACGACGTGCCTCCGGTCGACAGCCCCGAGTATTGGTGCCGGCAGGTGCTGGAGCCTGTCGATTTCGCCGGCGCGATCGCCACGGCGGCCGCCTTTGGCGCGAACGTGCATCTCGAGCTCGGTCCGGCGCCGGTGCTCACCACGATGGGCCGGCGCTGCCGCGGCGACGATCAGGTGCAGTGGCTTAACAGCCTGCGGCCAGACCGCCAGGACATGCAGGCGATGCAGGAGGCCCTCGCGGCGCTTTACGCGGCAGGTACTCCGGTCGACTGGCAGGGTGTCTGGCAGGGTGCGGCGGCACGCCGCGCCCGCCTGCCAGGCTATGCATGGCAGCGCGAGTCGTTCTGGGCGGGGTCGTACCCGGCCAGCGCGGCGCGACCGGACGGGCAGGACGCGGGCCGCCTGCTGCGGCGTATCTACCCGGCCGGCGCACGGGACATCCAATTCGACGGCCTGCTCTCGGCGCGCGCGACGTCGCATCTGGCGGACCATCGTCTCGGGCGGAGCATCGTGGTGGCCGCGGCCACGCATCTGGCCGCCCTGGTCGAAGCGGCGCCGGAGATCGTCGTACAGGCGGATGTGGTGCTCGAAGACATGGTCTTCCCGCAGGCGCTCGTCCTGGCCGACGATCAGGCCGCCCGCATTGCGCTGCGCGCGGCTCCGCAGAGGGACGGCAAGACCCAGGTCGAGCTTTCGTCGCGCATCGACGGTGACGACGCACCCTGGACCCTGCATGCCAGCGGCGCGATGCGCCCGGCCGAGTCGACGCTCCCGCCGGCCACGCCCGCGGAAACGCTCGGGCCGGACGCGCTGGCCGGCACGCGCTTCTACGGCGACCTTGCGCAGCGGGGCTATGCCCTGGGCCCGCGCTTTCGCTGGCTGGACCGGATCGTGCGGGCAGGCCAGACGGCGCGGGCGCAGCTGTCGACGCCATCCGAGCTGGCGGGCGCGAAGGACGAGGTCTTCACTCTGCACCCGGGCCTCATCGATGCCTGTTTCCAGCTGCTGGCCCAATGCCTGCCCGAGGACACGCTGAAGCCGGGCGAGCTCTTCGTGCCCTTCCGCATTGGCCGCCTGCGCGCGACGGGGCTCGCCCCGACAGGGCCGCTTGACGCCCGGGCCAGCGTGCGGCACGCAGGGCCGGATGGCGCCCTCGTCGGCGACGTGCAGCTTGCCGATGCCACAGGGGCGGTCCTGTTGGACATCGCAGGGTTCGAGGCGCGGGCCGTTCCGCTCGACGCGCTGGCCGCCACTGCGGTCCCGACGCAGTGCTATCGCATGGTCTGGGAAGAGACCGAGATCGCGCGGGCCGAAGCGATCGGTCGGCGCTGGCTGGTCCTGGGAGACACCCCGGCGGCAGAGGCTCTTGTCGCCAGCCTGGCGCGTCGCGGGGCCGAAGCACGACGCGCCGGTCCCGCCGAGACCGGGCCGCTGCTGTCGGAATTCGCGCCCGACCGGATCGTGCAGCTCATCCCACCGGCCGGCGCCGATCTCGACGCTTCGGCCGTGCTTGCCGCGCAGTCGGAGGGGATTTCCCGCGCCCTCGCGCTCGTTCAGCAAGCTCTGGACACGGCACCCGAGCTCGACGGGCGGATCGCGCTGGTGACCGACGGGGCCGAAGCGGGCCTTGGCGGGGTGGGGATCGCACACGCGCCGATTGCCGGGCTCGTGCAGTCGGTGCGCAGCGAACGGAGCGACCTGGCACTGCTGGCTATCGATCTTGCTGCCGGCTCGACCGATCCGGCAACGGCCGAGGCGCTCATCGATGCGATAGAGGCCGATGCCACCGAGCGGCGCCGCGCGCTGCGCCTGGAGAACGGAGCAGCGGCTCACCTGGTGCCGCGCCTCTATGAGCATGAGACGGCCAGGGAGCCCTGGGCCGGCGTGCGCTCGGATGCCACCTATCTGATCACCGGTGGCGGCGGCGCGCTGGGACAAATCACCGCGCTCTGGCTCGCCGAGCGGGGGGCCGGACGGATCGCCCTCGTCGGACGCCGCCTCAGGCAGGACGATGTGGCGCCCCTGGCGGCGCAGCTGACCGAATATGGTACGAGATTATCTGCCCATGCGGTGGACGTCACGGACGAAACGGCCCTTGCGGCGCTTCTGCGGGGCTTGCGCGATACGGGGCCGCCCCTGCGCGGCATCGTCCATGCGGCCGGGGTGCTCGACGACGCGCTGGTCGAGAACCAGACCGAGGACCGGCTGCTCGGCGTCCTGCGGCCCAAATTTCTGGGCGCGGTGCTGCTGGATCGGCTCTGCGCCGACGATCCGCTGGACTTCTTCCTGTTCTATTCCTCCGCTGCGGCGCTGCTCGGGTCGCCGGGTCAATCCAACTATGCCGCCGCTAATGCCGGGCTCGATGCCCTTGCCTGGGATCGCCGGCGCCGCGGGCGCCCGGCCCATGCGATCGCCTGGGGCGCCTGGTCCTCGGCGCTCGGCGGGATGACGGGACGCGCGAGCAGCTTTGCGGCCCGCATGGCGTCGCATGGCATCGCGCCACTGGAGCCCGCGCCGGCTCTTGCGGCGCTGGCCCAGGCGATGGGCGATGCCGATCCCGGCCCCGCCATCATGCAGGTCGACTGGGCGCAGCTGGCAAGAGGCGCGGGCGCAGCGCTCAATCCGCTCTGGGCGCATCTTGTCGGGGGCGAAGCCTCTGGCGGCACGGCGCCTGTCGCCGCCGCTGCAGAGGAGCTTGTGCGGCTTCCGGCGAAAGAGCGGCATGCCCGCCTCGCGGTGCTCGTCAGGACGCATATCGGCGAATGCCTCGCGCTCGATCCCGTTCGGGTCGAGCCGCGGATCGCCTTGTTCGATCTCGGCATGGACTCGCTCAGTGCGCTCGAGCTGCGCAACCGGTTGCAGAAGGATCTCGGGATCTCGCTCCCCTCGACCCTGGTGTTCCAGCATCCGACGGCTGCGGCGCTTGTCGATTGGTTGGCGGGGGAGCTCGACAGCGCCGTCGCCGCTCAGGCACCCGCGACCGAAGCCGTTCATCCCCGCGCTGCAAGCGCTCCCACACGCGACGAGATCTCCACCATCGCGGCGCTCACCGAAGAGGAATTGGCGCGCATGGTCGACCGGGAATTGCAGGACTTGCTGAAATGAACGCCGAACGGCAATCCTATGAGGACCTGACCCCGCTCCAGCGCTCAGTGCTGGCAATCAATTCGCTGCGCGAGCGGGTCAACGCGCTCGAGCAGGCGAAGACCGCGCCCATCGCGGTCGTCGGGATGGGGTGCCGCTTTCCCCGTGCGCAGGGTCCGGATGCCTATTGGCAATCGCTCGTGGAGGGGCTGGATGCCGTCGGCGAGGTGCCGCACGAGCGTTGGCAAGGCGCGCCGGGTGATCCGAAGCACCTGACGCAGGGCGCCTTTCTCGACGGGGTCGACCTGTTCGACGCCGGCTATTTCGAGATCAGCCCCCGCGAAGCGGCGGTCACCGATCCGCAGCAGAGGCTGGTGCTCGAAACCACGGTCGAAGCGCTGGAGAACGCGGGCATCGCGCATGACCGCCTGACGGAGGACAGGGCGGGCATCTTCCTGGGCGCGATGACCAGCGACTATGCGCAGATCGCCGCCGCGGGCGAGCTGGAGCCCCACGTGGTCAGCGGGATCGCCAATTGCTTCATGGCAGGCCGGACGGCGCATTATCTGCAGACCCGCGGCCCCGCGCTGACGGTCGAGACCGCCTGTTCGTCCTCGCTGGTGGCCGTGCATCTCGCCGTCCAGGCCCTGCGGGCCGGAGAATGCGATCTCGCGCTGGCAGGCGGCGTCAATCTGATGCTGACGCCCGCCGTCCATCGAATCGAGGAGGCGGCGCGGATGCTCTCGCCGGGCGCCCGCTGTCGCCCGTTTGCCGCCGGCGCAGACGGCATCGTGCGCGGCGAAGGCTGTGGGATCGTGGTGCTGATGCCCCTTGCCGAGGCCGAGGCGCGGAACCTGCGCATCGAGGCCGTTATTCGCGGCACGGCCGTCGCCCATGACGGGGAAAGCGCCGGCCTGACCGTGCCGAGCGAGGCGGCGCAGCGCCTGGTCATTGGCCGGGCTGTGGAACAGTCGGGGATCGCCCCAGGCGAGATCGGCTTTCTCGAGGCGCATGGCACCGGCACGTCGCTGGGCGATCCGATCGAGATCGCCGCGGCGCTGGCGGCACTCCGCGCCGGCTCTGACCGCTCGAAGCCCCTCGTCATCGGCTCGGTCAAGAGCAACATCGGGCACCTCGAAGCGGCCGCCGGCATCGCCTCTCTGATGAAGGCCGTGCTTGCCCTGTCGCGGGGCAGGATCCCGCCGAGCCTCCATTTCGACGCGCCGAATCCGCTGATCGACTGGGACGAAACGCCGCTCACCGTGCCCCGGGCGCCGCTGGACTGGCCGGAGACGGGCGCGAGCCGGCGCGCCGCCGGGGTCAGTTCCTTCGGTCTGAGCGGGACGAACGCGCATGTGGTGATGACCGCACCGGCGGACGCGGCGCAGAGCGCCCCCGCCGTCCGGCCCATCGCGGCGCCGTTCACGCTCTCGGCCCGGACCTTGCCGGCCTTGCGGCAGCTCGCGGGACGCTGGGCCGAACGCTTGCGCGCCGATCCTGCGCTCGATCTGCATGACATCTGCCGGACTGCGAACGAAGGCCGCGCCGCGCTCGAGGAGCGGCTGGCCGGACCCGTTCCCGACATCGCGGTCCTTGCGGACGCGCTGGAAGACGTCGCCAAGGGCGGCGCTGGCGCCCCCTTGCGTCGGGCCCGGTTCCCGGCAACGCGGCCGTCAATCTGCCTGCGCCTGGATGGCGATGCGCAAGAACTGCGTGCCGCTGCCCGGCAAATCGTCGATCATCCCGCGACCCGCGCCGCCCGCTCGGTCTGTGTCGACGCGCTCGAACGGATGCAAGCGCTCGCGCTCGATGCGCTTCTCGATGCGGGTCCTTCTCCCGAAGCAAACGGTCTGGCGCGGACGGCCGCCGCCATTCTGCTCGGCAGCTTCGGCCGGGAGATCGTCCGAGACCTGGACGGCATCGCCGCCGACGGCCCTTGCCTTTGGGCCGCGGCGGCCCTTGCCGGCCGGTTCTCGATCGAACGGGCCCTGCGGCTTGCTGCGGCGGAGAAGGGTTCGGACACCGGGATCCGCGACGCGGCGGAAAAGGCCGGGGCGGTATCGGAGCCGGGCGAAATCCCGCTCTGGCTGACGGCCGGCGGCGCAGCCCAAGCGTTCGCCCCGGCGGACCGAATTGACTGGCTCGCGGCGCGCAAGGCACAGCCGGCGGCGGTAGAGCCGGCGGATATGGCGGCGCTGACCCCCGCCGCCGACGATCTTGACGCGCAACTGGCCGACCTGTGGCTCGCCGGAGCCAGGATCGACTGGCGGCTCTTCTACAGCGGCAGCGGCGCCCGCCTCCTGGCCATGCCGACCTATCCCTTCGAGCGTAGGCGTCATTGGGTCAAGACACCGGTGTCCCCGCCGTCGACCCCGTCCCTGGCGCCGGCCGGCCGCGCAGATATCAGCGCGGCCGAAGCCCCCGAGGATGCCGTGGCGCTCGTCGAGAGGTTGGGCGATGCCGGGGCGGCGGTGTGGTTGCGCAACGGGCTGGCGCAGAGGGTGGGTGCGCTGGGGCCGAGCCAGCGGCAACTTCTTGCGCGGCTGGTTGGAGAGCCCGCGATGGTCTCCCGGCAAACCGCGGCGCCAGCCGCGACCGCCCCCATCGCATCGGATGCGGCGCAGGCAGAAACCCAGACGTTGCACGAGGTCGTCTGGCGTCCGGTCTCGACGCCGGAGGCATCGGCGCCGCTCGGCGGAGCCTGGCTGGTGCTCGCCATCGATGGCTCGGCCGCTGACGAGGCCCGGCAGCGTCTCGCTGCGGCCGGTGCGTCCGTCGCCACGGGCCAGCTGGACCGCTGCGCCGCAAGTGCCTCGGCCGCCGCCGAGTGCCTGCGGTCGGCCGGGCATGGCGCGGAGCGCCGGCTGGACGGGATCTGGCTGCTCTCGCCCTCCGTCCCGCCGTCAGGGGACGCGCCTGTCGATCTGCCGGTGGCGCTGCTGCACCTCGTGCAAGCCTTCGAGGCTGTCGGGGGCAGTCCGGGGCGGCTGGCGGTCGTCACCAGCGGTGCGCAATCCGTCGCGTCGGGGAAGACCGTCATCGCCGAACAGGCCGCGCTGTGGGGGCTCGCCGGGACGGTTGCCAACGAATATCCGCAGATGCGCGTCGCCCGGATCGACCGCGACACCGCCAGTCAAACGATCGATCCCGCACGCCTTCTCGCCGCGGCGGACATCGAGCCGAGCCTGGCGTGGCGCGAGGGTCAGCCCTTCGCCCCGCGGCTCGTTGAAAGCGCGGCGCCCGCCGCCCCTGAATACGAGGTCCGCAGTGACGCGAGCTACCTCATCACCGGCGGCCTCGGTGCGCTTGGGCTCCAAGTGGCGCAACGGCTCGTCGAGCGCGGGGCGCGCCACCTGGTCCTTCTCGGGCGCAAAGCGCGCCGCCCGGAAGCGCTCGAGCGGCTGGTCGAGGCTGGCGTCTCCGTCACGCTGAGTGCCACGGATGTGGCGGACGAAACGGCGATGGCGGCGCTGTTCCAGCATCTCGCCCAGACGCATCCGCCGCTGCGGGGAATCATCCACGCGGCCGGTGTGCTGTCGGACGGTATCCTGACCCAACAGCATGCCCAGTCTTTCGCCCATGTCCTGCACCCCAAGCTCGACGGCGCGCGCGTGCTCGACAGGCTTTCGCGCCACCTGCCGCTCGATTTCTTCGTCGCCTTTTCCTCCCTCGCCGAAGTGATCGGCTCGCCGGGGCAAGGCAATTACGTCGCCGCCAATGCGGCGCTTACCGCCGTCATGGCGGCGCGCCGCGCGCAGGGACGGGTCGGCCAGGCGGTCCGCTGGGGGCCTTGGGCGAGCGCGGGAATGGCGGCTGCTGCAAGCGAGCGGGACCGCGCGCGCATTGAGCAACTCGGCATCGCCCCACTCGAGGTCCGGCTCGGGCTCGACGCACTCGAGGCCGTCCTGTCGGGACCGCCCGACCGCGATCCGGTTGTCGTCGAGGCCGACTGGAACGTCTTCGCCGCCCATCCGTCGACGGCGCGCCTGAAGCGGCTGCTTTCCGAGCTCGTGGAGGTCGCTGAAACGCAGGAGACGGACGCCGACGACACCGAATGGCGCACGCGCCTCGACGCGGTCGCCGACCCGGGCGAGCGGACGGCGCTCGTGCGCGACTGCATGCGCGATAGTGCGGCGCGGGCGCTGGCGATGGCGCCCGAGGAATTCGACCCGGCCCAGTCGCTGATGCGGTTCGGCTTCGACTCGCTGATGGCGCTCTCGCTGAAGGAATCGGTGCTTCGGCGCCTCGGGGTGGAGATCGACCTGACACGCATTCTCGATGGCGCGACGAGCGACGACCTGGCCCGGGCCGCGCTGGCGCAGCTCGAGAATGGCGGAGGCGACGCGCCGGACGAGGCCGAGCCGGAGGCGTCGATCGACGCGGTCCGCGCGCAGGCGCTGCTCGCGCGACTCGATGAGCTCGACGAGGACGAACGCGACCGGTTGCTGGAGCAGCTGCTGCGCGAAGACTCGGTAGAGGAGGGGCAGACGGCGCGATGAATTTCAGCCTTTTCTACTTCGCGAGCGATGCCGCCGGGCGGAGCGGCGACAAGTACCGCCTGCTCTTGGAGGGGGCGTGCTTCGCCGACGCGCACGGATTCGAGGCCGTGTGGCTGCCGGAGCGGCACTTCAATCCGTTCGGGGGGATCTTTCCGAACCCCGCCGTCGTGGCCGCCGGACTTGCGACCATCACCAAACAGGTGAGGCTGCGCGCCGGCAGCGTCGTGCTGCCGCTGCATCATCCAGCGCGCGTCGCCGAGGAATGGTCGGTCGTCGACAATCTCTCCGGCGGCCGCGTCGACATCTCGGCGGCCCGCGGCTGGGCGAAAAGCGACCGGATCCTCGCGCCGCCGGCGAGCACGCCGGCCGGGACCGAGGTCGATCCGTTCTACGAGACGCTCGATCAGATCCGCCGCTTGTGGCGCGGCGAGCGCCTGTCCTTTGCGGACGCCTCGGGCGCGCGCTCGGAAGTGGCCATCTTCCCGCCGCCGCTCCAGCCCGAGCTCGAATGCTGGGCGACCTGCGCGCAGAATCCCAAGCGGTTCGTCGAGGCGGGCGAGC
>Ga0210096_1000312_pt1 | contig 17875 bp, 15 predicted proteins | sample China_Galinas_PW_4_FD_184864 | JGI IMG/M metagenome (GOLD analysis project Ga0210096, IMG submission 184864) | Wetland microbial communities from San Francisco Bay, California, USA, that impact long-term carbon sequestration - China_Galinas_PWA_D2... | ecosystem: Environmental > Aquatic > Marine... | reverse complement strand
GAGTTCATCGGCTGGAACTCACCGGGCGTCGCTTCACGCAGCCAGCTGTACAACCCGCCGAGCATGGTGGTTGGGGGTGGTACGGCCGGATCGAGACCGCGCATGATGCGGTCCAGGTTGATGCCGGCCAGAATGCCGGAGGCCGCGGATTCCGTGTAGCCTTCGACGCCCGTGAGCTGGCCCGCGAAGATCAGGTCCGGCCGTGCGGGCGGCGCGCCGTGCGGGCTGAGGCGCGCGGGGAAGTTCAGGTACGTGTTGCGGTGGATCGAGCCCATGCGCAGGAACTCGGCTTGCTCGAGGCCGGGGATCATTCGGAAGATGCGGCGCTGTTCGGCTGTACGCAGCCGCGTCTGGAATCCGACCAGGTTCCACATCTGGCCGGCGCGATCCTCACGGCGGAGCTGAACGATGGCGTAGGCGCGGCGGCCGGTCCGTGGGTCCCGAAGTCCGACCGGCTTCATGGGACCGAACCGGAGCGTGTCATCGCCGCGTTCGGCCATCACCTCGATCGGCAGACAGCCCTCGAAGTACGGGATGTTCTCCCAGTCGTGCCCGGGATAGACGTCGGCGGCGCGCAGTGCCTCGAGGAAAGCGGTGTACCTGTCGCGATCGAGCGGGCAGTTGAGGTAGTCCTCGGCGCCGCCCTTGCCCCAGCGCGAGGCGTAGAACGCGGTACCGGTGTCGATCGAGTCGTGGGCCACGATGGGCGCGATCGCGTCGAAGAACGCCAGCCCGTCATCACCGAGTAGCTGTGCGATCTGCCGAGTCAGTGCGGGCGAGGTGAGCGGTCCCGTTGCGATGATGCAGGGTGATTCGGGCAGGCTCGTGACTTCGGCTCGTTCGATGTCGATGTTCGGGTGCGCTTCGATGCGGGTCGTGATCGAACGGGCGAACGCCTGCCGGTCGACGGCGAGAGCAGTGCCGGCCGGAACGGCAGCCCGGGCTGCGGCATCGAGAAGGACCGAGCCGAGCGCGCGCATCTCGCGCTTGAGCAGGCCGTGCGCATTCGACGGGTCCACGCTCTTGAACGAGTTGGTGCAGACCAGCTCGGCGAGGTCTGCCGAGCGGTGAGCCGGTGTCGTGCGAACGGGCCGCATCTCGAAGAGCTTGACGCGTGTTCCCCGCTGCGCGAGCTGCCATGCGGCTTCGCAGCCGGCCAACCCGCCGCCGACCACGATCGCGTGTTGCACGCTAGCGTCCTTTCGGGCCTTGCGGATCCTTGCGGTTCCTGCCGCTCCCGCTGCTCTTACCCTTCGAACGCGTTCCGGCTCCCGCGGCCGGCGCCCGACGCGACGACTTCTTCGCGGCTTTCGTACGGCTCGTCTTCGTCGCGGCCTTTGCCGGCCGGTGTGTCGTCCTGCGGCTCGATGTACGAGCGGTTGCAGCCGTCGTCGGTTTGCGGTGTCCACTCGTCGAGTCCGTGGCCGCGGTGTCGCCTGTTTCTTCCGTGACCACTGCGCCGCACGCCGGACATTTCAGGAACTCGCCCTGCTTCTTCGTGCTCTTGCGGAGCATGAACGATGAATCGCACTGCTCGCACTGTGCCGGAACGGGTTCATCCCAGACGGACCAGTCGCAGTCGGGATAACGGGTGCAGCCCCAGAACGGCTTGCCGCGGCGGGTCCGCTTCTCGGCGACCTCGCCCTGTCCGCACACAGGACAGGTCAGGCCGGGAATCGTGCGCGGCCGGGTGTACTTGCAGTCCGGGTAGTTGCTGCATGCGATGAACGGCCCGAAGCGACCCTGCCGTTCGACCATCTCGCCACCGCACTCGGGGCACTTCTCACCGATCGGCTTCGGCTCGGGTGCGCCTGAATCGAGCTGTTCCGTGTGTCTGCACTCGGGATAGCCAGAGCAGCCGAGGAACCGGCCGAACCGGTTCCAGCGGACAACCATCGTGCGCCCGCAGTCCGGGCACTCCTTCTTCTCGCCGCCGGACACGACTTCGCGGATGATCTCGTCGCTCTTCTCGGAGCCTTCCTCGAGGCGGCGGCGGAACGGCTCGTAGAATTCGGTGAGCACCTTGCGCCAGTCGAGCTCGCCTTCCTCGATGCGGTCCAGCTCGGCTTCCATGCCGCTGGTGAAGTCGACATTGAAGATATCCGGGAACACGCGTACGAGGACGCCGGCCACCGTTTCACCGAGCATGGTGGGATGGAACCGCTTCTTCTCGACCTCGGCGTAGTGCCGGTCCTGGAGCGTCGAGATGATTTGTGCGTAGGTCGACGGTCTGCCGATTCCGAGCCGCTCGAGTTCCTTGACCAGGCTCGCTTCCGTGTAGCGTGGCGGCGGCTGCGTGAAGTGCTGTTCCGGCAGAATGCCGTGCAGCACGCACTCGTTGCCTTCGTCGAGGCGCGGCAGCGGGGCAAGGTCGTCGAGCGTGCGGTGATCGCCCTCCTCACGTGCTTCCTGGTAGAGGCGAGTGAACCCATCGAACTTGACGACCGAGCCGGTCGCCCGGAACAGGTAGTTGTGGCCGGACCGGCTGCCGATGTCGAAGTCGACCGTGGTCGTGTCGTAGACGGCGGGTGACATCTGACCGCCGACGAAGCGGAGCCAGATCAGCTCGTAGAGTCGCAGCTGGTCGCGGTCGAGAAACGACCGGACGTCGGCCGGCCGGCGCGTCGCGTCGGTCGGGCGGATCGCTTCATGGGCTTCCTGCGCACCCTTCTGCTGCTTGCCCTTCCAGAGCCGCGGCCGGGCAGGCACGTAGCGCTCGCCGAACTCCTGCGTGATCATCGAGCGCGCCGTGTCGACGGCCATCTGCGACACGCGGGTCGAGTCCGTCCGCATGTACGTGATCAGGCCGACCGAGCCTTCCGCGCCCAGTTCGACGCCCTCGTACAGCTGCTGCGCCAGACGCATCGTCCGCTGCGCACTGAAGCCCAGCCGCTTGGCGGCTTCCTGCTGCATCGTCGACGTGGTGAACGGCGCAGGCGGGTTCTTCAGGCGTTCACGCCGCTTGACTTCCGTGACCACGAAGGCTCGGCCGCCAATGTCGTCGACCGCGGTGGTCGCCGATTCCTCATCGCCGAGCCTGAAGGCCTTGCCGTCGATGTGGTGCAGCTTCGCCTCGAACCTCGCTTCGTCCTTCTCGAGGTCCGCGGTGACCGACCAGTACTCTTCTTCGACGAATGCGCGAATCTCGGTCTCGCGCTCCGTGATCAGCCGCAGCGCGACGGTCTGCACCCGTCCGGCGGACAGGCCCGGCCGGATCGGTTTCCAGAGGAGCGGACTGACCTGGTAGCCGACGAGCCGGTCCAGGATGCGTCTGGCCTGCTGCGCCTCGACCTTGCGCATGTCGAGCGCGATCGGCTGGCGCAGCGCAGACGCGACGGCGTCACGCGTGATCTCGTGGAACAGGATGCGCCGGAAGCGGCCGTCGTTGCCGCCCCGGCCCGTCCCGCCGTCGTAGCCGAGCTGGTCCGCGACGTGCCACGCTATGGCCTCGCCTTCACGATCCGGGTCCGTCGCGAGGAGGACCGCGTCCGCGCCCTCAGCTTCGCGCCGCAGCTCCTGGATGACCTTGCCCTTGCCGCGTATGGTGACGTACTTCGGCTCGAAGCCGTGATCGATGTCGACACCGAGCTCGCGTTCGGGCAAGTCGCGGATGTGGCCGATCGACGCCCTCACCCGGTAGCCGGGGCCGAGGTATCTGCCGATCGTCCTCGCCTTGGCCGGCGACTCGACGATTACGAGCTGTCTTCCACCCTTCCCGTCCATGCGTCACATATCATTGAGGATTTTCAGGATGTCGTCCGCGATCTGTTGCGGCGACCTGTCGTCTGCATCGATGCGGATATCGGCCTGTTCGTAATGCGTCCGCCGCCCGGCGAGCAATGACTCCGCCGCTGCGGCCGGATCGGCGACCTCGAGCAGCGGCCGGACGATCCCGGATGCCGCGGCTCTGCGCACCGCCTCACCGGCGGATACGTCCAGCCAGACGGACAGTGCGGTATCCGGCATCGCATCGAGAGTTCCGGGCTGCACGGCCCACCCGCCGCCGGTCGCGAGCACGGAATCGTGCCGCCGGACGAGCGCCGGCGTCAACTTCCGCTCGATCTCGCGGAACGCGCTCTCGCCCAAGTCCCGGAACAGGGCCGGAATCGACATGCCGGCATGCTTCTCGACTTCCGCGTCGAGGTCGACGAAGCTCCAGTCGAGGCTGCGCGCGAGGATCCGGCCGGCGGTCGACTTGCCTGCCGCCATGAAGCCAACGAGCACGATGGTACGCACTGGTACCCCGCCGGGTTTCCGTCGCACGCTGTCCGCCTCCGGCGATCAGGGCGCCTCGCCGCCCGCCGCATCGCGTTCGACCGCGAGATCGAGCCGATGACTGCGGGCGTCGAGCTGGCCGAGGTACGACTCGACGTTGCGCCGGAGTTCGGCCATGCTGTCGCCGCCGAACTTCTCGAGCAGTGCATCGGCAAGCACGATCGCGAGCATGGCTTCACCGACAACGCCTGCGGCCGCGAGTGCGACGACGTCACTGCGTTCGCGGATCGCGTCCGCGCGGCGGCCCGTGCGCAGGTCCACACTCCGCAACGGCCGCATCAGCGTGGACAGAGGTTTCATGGCGACGCGCACGATGATCGGCTCCCCGGTCGTGATCCCGCCCTCGAGACCGCCGGCGCTGTTGGTAATGCGGCGGAACCCGCCGGTGTTCCTGCGTCCGGCATCGCGTTCGATCTCATCGTGCACCTGCGAGCCGGGTCTTCGCGCCGCCTCGAAGCCCATCCCGATCTCGACACCCTTCATTGCCTGGATCGACATCATGGCTCCGGCAATGCGGCCATCGAGCTTGCGATCCCATGCGACATGACTGCCGAGTCCGGCGGGCAGTCCGCGCGCGACGACCTCGAACACGCCGCCGAGCGTGTCACCGTGCTCTTTCGCGTGATCGATTCCGTCGATCATGCGCGCCGCGGCCTCCGGGTCGAGCGTGCGCACGGGCGAGTCGTCGGCGACCGCGTTGATGTCGTCGGGCAGCGGGTCCGGCCGGGTCGCCTCGATACCGCCGAGCATGACAATGTGGCTGCCGATCGTGATGCCGAACTCGCCGATCAGTCGCTTTGCGACTGCGCCCGCCACGACGCGGGCCGTGGTCTCGCGGGCCGACGCGCGTTCGAGGACGTCGCGCGCGTCATCGCGGTCATACTTCAGCACGCCGACGAGGTCCGCATGTCCGGGACGCGGCAGGTGGACCCGCTTCAGGCGGTCGGATTCCTCCGCCGGCCGTTCCGGATCCATGGCGACTCGCCAGTTCTCCCAGTCCCGGTTCCAGACGAGAAACGCGAGCGGCGAGCCGAGTGTTTCGCCCAGCCGGATGCCGGCCACGACCTCGGCGGCATCGCGTTCGATCTTCATTCGGCCGCCCCGGCCGTAGCCGCCCTGACGGCGACGCAGCTCGGGATCGATGTCGCGGGATGCGGAGAGATCGAGACCGGCGGGCACGCCTTCGACCATGCAGATGAGGCCTCGCCCGTGTGACTCGCCTGCCGTGCGGAACCGGAAGTGCATGTTCTCTTCGGCAAAAGTGAGAGAGCCCGGCCGAAACCGGGCTCTCCGAATGCTGACCCACTCCAATTATCTGGAGCCCTTCACGTATTGTCCAGTCCGGCCGATCGGCCGGTGCTGCCGATATCTACTTCCGTGAACCGGACTGCAGTATGCCACCGGGTCCACGGGCGTCGACTCGTGGTGTCGTCACGACGACCGGCGCTACGTCGACCGGGTCTGCACACAGCGCGTCGCCCGTCAGGAACACGGTAGACATGACGATCGGGCTCAGGTTGAGATCTGCGTCGTATGCGGTAACGAGAGCGTAGAAGACAGCATCGTTCCTTACACACGGCGTCTCGACTGCAATGTCTTCCGTCACCGAGAGCCTCGGCGGATCGACCGTGAAGATCGTCTCGGGGCCGGGTAGAATATTGTCATTCTCATGCAGGTCATTCACGCCGCCGGGTTTGTCCTTCGTAAATCCGCGCCAGCGAACGCGGAGCTTCGTGATTGGTCGATCACCGGTTGCCTGAATCCGGAAGTCCGCATAGTGGCTGGCCGTGATCGTCTCCCAGTACGGCGTTGCACTGACCACGAGAGGTGTGCCCTGGGGCGCGTCGACCGTGAACACGTCGGTCGCGCTCAGGACGTCTGCACGATCGAGAGCGATGGCGCGGACCTGCAACTCGGGCGCCAACAGGTTTTCCGGCAGCGGCACATCGACGAAGACGAGGGCATTGGCCTGCGTCGGTGACAGCTTGAACACCTTGTCGGTCGAGAAGCCACCGCGGACCTCGACGCGGATCTCGGCGATCTGGCGCGCGGAGCTGGCCGAGACACCGACACTCAGAACCTTGCCGGCCTGTACACTCGGCGGCACGATCGCGCTCACGGTCGGCGGTGCAATAACGAGCGGCACGAGCATCGACTTGCCCGGGCTGGCCGCACCCAGCTCGTCGACGGCGCTGATCGTCAGCGCGATCACCGTGTCCTGAGCGGGCGCCGGCACCCTCAGCACGATGTCCTGGACCACGCTGTTGCGTGCCGGGAACACGTTCACGGACGTATCCGTCTGAATGGCGCCGGTCGCGACGATGTCGAGCTGCGAGATCTTCCTCGAACCGAATGCCGATACGCGCAGGCTCATCAGCTCGCCGGACTGCACGATGGCGGGCGCCAGCACGTTCGAGATCGAAGGCGGTCCGAACACGACGATCGAACTCTGCCGTGTGCTGCTCGAGTTGCCGACCTGGTCGATCACCGAAGCATGCACGGTGACCACCGTGTCGGTCAGGGCCTGCGGCACCTGGAGGCTGATGACTTCGGAGATCCGGGCCAGTGGTTCGTCCAGCTCGACCACGGAATCCTTCGACACGGCGCCCCTGAGGGCAAGCACGATCCGCGAGACTCCGCGCGCCGCGACTGCGTCGACCCGGACCGTGACGTTGTCGCCCGCGAATGCCACCTGAGGCACCGACAGATCCGTCACGACCGGTGTGTACTCACTGATGTCACCGCTGAAGACGTTGTCTCCCTGACAGGCGCCGCCGAACACCACTCCGGCCAGGAGCAGGGCGGACAGGCGCCGCACGACCCGGCTCGTGCCGGGCATTTCGATCTTGTTGTTCATTCGCCTCGCTCGTTCATCCAGGGACGCGATCCCCGGGCTCCGGTTCTCGTATACCTCGGGTATGGTTCAGTCCCTGACGATGTGCGGCGTGACCATGATGAGCAGGTCGCGCTTGGTTTCGGAATCGCGGGTGTGCCGGAACAGCGAGCCGAGGACCGGCAGGTCCATCAGCAGTGGCACACCGCTGCGAACGCGCGTCTTCTCGGAGATCGTGAGACCGCCGATAACGGTGGTCTCGCCGTCACGGACGAGGACCTGCGTCTGTGCGTTCTGGGTCGAGAAGACAAAGCCGACATCGGCTGAGGACGCAATGGCGTCCGAGCGCTCGGCGTGAATGTCGAGAAGGACCTGGTCACCCGTTACGTGTGGTGTCACACGCAGGATCACGCCCGTGTCCTGATAGTCGACGGTCGCGACCGGTGCACCACCCTGGCCGCCACCCTGCTGCGAACCCGCATCGATCACGCGGATCGGCGTGCGCTGCCCGACCTGGATCTCCGCCTCGCGGTGGTTCATCACCGTGATGACCGGCTTGGCCTGGATGTCGCTCAGTGTGACCTGCTGGAGCGCCTCGAGGAACGAGATCAGCGTGTGCCGACCCAGTACCAGCGACGTCGCGACCTTGAGTGTCGGACTCGGCACCGGGTTGTTTGCGTTCGCCAGTGCGGCAATCGAGTTGCCGCCGAGCAGCACGACATCGTCGTGCGTCGCCTCCTCGGACTGGAAGATGCCGTCGTCGTTCTTGTCCAGGAGGCCGGGCACGACGGCGTTCAACTGGTTGCCGCGCGAGTCCTTGACGTCGTACGTGAAGCCGAGTTCCTGGAGCGCGTCACGGTCGACGAACGCGATCGTGGACGCGATCGTGACCTGCGGCATGCGCACATCAAGTTGCTGGATGAGCGGCTCGACGCGGTCGAGCACGGACGGCACGTCGGTCACGAGCAGCGAGTTCGACGACTTGTTCGCGCTGACCTTGCCCTTGCCCTGCGTCAGCATGGCGCGCACCGTCTCGACGAGCGAATCCGAGCTGACGTACAGGATCTGGTACTGGCGTGAGACGAGCGGCTCTTCCTCGGCCTTCTTGGCCAGCTGGGCGCCGTCCTCGACGAGCAGGACGCCGTTGTCCATCTCACGCGCATACATGTTGTTCGCGGTGAGGATCGCCTCGAGCGCGACGTCCCACGGCTGACCGCGGACCTCGGCGGTGATCGTCTTCACCTTGACCTGCTGCGACGGGATGATGCTGCGGTTCGCGTACTCGGCGAACAGCGAGAGCACGTTGGCGACGGGCTCGTCCGTGAACTGGACGGTGATGGCCTGCGCCTGCTGCTGTCTCGCCATTGGCTGAGGCGTGCGCCGTACCGGTTCGCTGCCCATCCGCTTCCCGCCGGTTTCGGGCGCTCTGGAGACTACCGGCGCGGGCGGATCGATGGTCGGCGGCGCCGCAGTGAACCCGTCCGAATTCCACGGCGTGAAGTCGCCCTGCGGATTCGGGAACGAGACCCTCAACGCACCGCTCGCCTGATCGACGCGGTACTCGACGGGGTTGGTGAGATCGACCACGACACGCACTGTGTTCGGGTCGAACTGGCCGACGCGAAGTCGGAGTACGCCACCACGGTCGATGGTGTACTGCGAGCCCTTGACCGGAGCCAGACCGGTGAGGTCCAGCACGATCCGGTTGGGGTTCTCAAGCGTGAAATGACTCGCGGTGACGTTGCCGTCGATTCCGATCACGATTTCGGTTCGGTCGGCGGCAGGCTGCACGCTGAGACCGGTAACCGCTGCGTCGGACGTCAGCACCGCCAGCGAGAGCGCGATGAACGGGATCATCCCTTACGCTCCTTCCTTCTGGTTCTGAGCCTTGAGGTCCAGTACTTCCTGCCGGCGGTTGCCGAAGTCCTCGACCATGAAAGTCACCTGATCTTCCTTGATGTCGAGGACCGTCGCGTTGCCGACGACGTCTCCCTTGTGCAACCGGAACACTTTCTGAGATCCGTCGACGACGAGCGCGACGCTCTGGCCCGGCTGGTTCGAATGAATGATCATTCTGAGCTTGAGGTCGTCGAACAGCGGCCCCATGCCTTCCTCGTTGGCGAGCGACCGGAACGGGTCGCGCCGGCCGGCACGAGCGTAGGTGAAGACCTCACGCTCGAAGACCAGCTGGACGTCGTGCGGCTGGACCGGCACCTGCGGTGCACCACTGGCAGCCGCGGATGGCGTTGCCGCCGCCGGCTCCTGCGCGGTCGCGGGTCGGGCCGCGAAGGCGAGCCCGGCCGCGATCAGCACCGGCAGCACGTTGCGTTCAGTTCGAGACATTCTCATCCCCCTCGACCGGCGTCGTTGCCGGGTCCGGCACGACATAGGTCACGATCCGGAAGCTCGCATCGATGAGCGGGTCGCCCGCTCGGTTGGTCTCCGGTTTCTGCGCTATTGTCAGCTTGAGCTGTGTCGGCGTCACAATGCGCGGCAGCGATCCGACCTCGGACAGGAACACACCCACATCGTGGTAGCTGCCGTGCACGCCCAGCTCGTAGACCTGGCGCGTATAGAACGGGCTTGGATCGGTCGACTCCGGGCGCATCTTCGTGAGTTCGACGCCGGCCGACTGTGTACGCAGCGTGATCGAGTACAGCAGCTCGGCGACTTCTTCCCGTTTCGGGATCAGCTCCTCGAGCTGCCGCATGTGCTGCTCGTAGATCGCGAGCTTGCGCTCGAGCTCGGGGCCGCCCTGCTGCGCGAGGATCTTGGCCGCATTGTTCGTGATGGTCAGCTGTTCGAGCCGATCCTGAAGGAGCTCGGCTTCCGTGACCTTCTTGCCGTGCACGAGCTGATGGTAGGCGAAGAGACCCAGCAGCGGGATCAGTCCGATCAGGAGCTTCTTCTGGCTCGACGAATCAGTCGGTAGCAGTGCCATGGTCAGTCGCCCTCCCTGGCCTGGAAGATCGGCACTGTCTGGATCAGGTCCGGCGGCGGCGCCTGGTACTCGCCTTCCAGCACGAACTTGTAGATCAGCGCCTCGCCCTCGCGGACCTGGTCCGTCGACATGAGGTTGATTGCGCGCAGGAACGGCGATGCTTCGAGCTCCTGCATGAATTCGGTCAGTGCGAACGTGTTGCCGCAGCGACCCTCGATGAGGAACTTCGGCGTCTCGAGCGGCGTGCCGACCGGCTTGGATACCACATTGATGAGCCATGTGTAGGCCGGCATTGACCGACTGATCTCATCCATCACGTGGACCCAGGCATAGCGGCCCGCATCGATATCCTGGATGATCTCGAGCTTCTGGGCGATCGAGTCCTGTCTTGCGAGCAGGATCGCATTGGCCGCACGCATCTCGGCATACCGGGCGGAGTCCATGCGCGCGCTCTCGATCGAGATCTCGAGGTCGGAGATCTGATTGCGCACGTTGAAGAACAGCCAGGCAGTCAGCAGCGGCCCGACTACCCAGGCGGCGACCACGAAGAGCAGCCAGCGGTCGACCGACGGCATGGACATGCCGCCCTTCGGCTTCAGCCCACCCAGGCTCGGCAGTCGCCGCTGCGACTTCCTCGTCGCACTCGGGAGCAGGTTGATCTTGATCACAGGTGCCTCGTTCGATCAGACGTGTCTGAGTGCCAGCCCGACGGGCAGCATCAGCATGGGTGCGATGTCGTCGATCGACTCCATGGTGGCGTCGGGACGGACCGCGATTCCGTTCAGCGGGTGAGCGACCTCCGTGCGAATGCCCAGCCGGTCGCCAAGTGCCTCGACGAGGCCCGGAATCCGGGCGCCGCCGCCACATACGTAGACCCGGTTGATACCGCCACCGGATTGAGCGACGAGGAATGCGGCCGCCCGTTCGATCCCGACGGCCAGCTCCTCGATCTTCTCATTGATCACTGTTCCGGCATCCGAGTCATCACCCTGGCCCTGAACCACCGCTTCCGCTTCATCGGCGCTCAGGCCGCGGTCACGCTGGAGCGCCTCGCGCACCTTGCGTGAACCGAACGGAATGTCCCGCACGAGTACGGGCGCGCCGTCCTGGAGCAGATTGAGGTTGCTGGTCTCGTGGCCGACGTTGACGAGCGCGACCAGGCCATCGAGTGCGCCGGGGTTGCCGTGCTCGAATGCGTTGTGCAATGCGAAGGCTTCGACATCAATGACGGCCGGCTGAAGGCCCGCATCGGCCAGCAGGTTCATGCGGTTGTCGATCAGCTCGCGCTTGGCGGCAACCAGCAGTACGGACATCTGTGCGCCTTCACCGTCGGCATCCAGGATCTGGAAATCGAGCTGCACGTTCTCCATGTCGAACGGCACGTGCTGCTCAGCTTCCCAGCGGATCACCTCGCGCGCATCCTCGACACTCATCCGGTCCATCTGGATGCGCTTGATGATCACGTCGTGACCACCGACGGCGGCGACGACGCGCTTGTTCTTGATGCCGACGCTCTGCACGAGCGACTGGATCGTGTCGGCGACGAGGACGGGGTCCATGATCTCGCCCTCGACGATCGCATCGGGAACGAGCGGCGATGTGGCAACCTGCACGATTTCCGGCTGGGCCTTCGAATGATCGACGACCACGAGCTTGATCATGCCGCTCCCGATGTCGAGCCCAGCCGAGATCTTGTTGCGGCCGAAGAATACCATGCTTCCTCAGGAGCCAATGTTGCTGACGCGGATCACGGCCGATTCGTGCCGCAATCCATTGCAGAGCGGCGGCTGCTGCATCCCGAGCATCGGGCGTGCATCGATCGCTTCATCGATTTCGAGCAGCACATCGACACTGCATACCATCGAGTCATCTCCGGACTTCAGCCGGCCCGTTGAACGGAGCCGGAACGCTCTGGGTGCTTCGTGAACGACCTGTATCGCGTAGGTCCCCATCGAACCATCACCGACGAAGACCCTGGCTTTCATGACCAAAGAATCGGCACCGACCGGAGTCAGCATGAGCGCATCGAGATCGGCGCTGTCAGCGAAATCCCGAACACCGGCGAGCGCGAGTATCGTTGCACCATCACTTGCGCCGAACAGCCGGGTGTCACGCAGCTTTGCAGCGAGCTGAGCGGCACCTGCGCCACCGAGTATGATCAGCGCGATCAGGACCCCGAGTAGTGCGCGCATCCATGTGAACTTCCGCTCGGGCCTGTCCATCGCGTTCGACTGCTCGCCACTGCTCATCGCCATGCTCCCGCGACGCGTCCGGCGTTGATCCGATCCGTCCCGACATCCGATCCGGTCAGGGAGCCCGGGGGGCGGGCTGCTCCGGCCGGGCGCTACGCCGCATTCGCGGCATTGCGTCCGACGCGATCTGGCCGCGTCCCTTCGGCATCCGCCCTGCGCGCAGGTCATCCGACCTTCGTGCCGGCGGGTTCCGGGCGGGCTTCCGGTTCCAGTTCCGTGCCCGTCATCCATGTTGTTGTATGACAATGACATGAGTCCAACCATGGCAATGCCCGAGGGGAAATGATTTCCGGTATTCCCAACCTTTGTTCGCGTCACCAGGGCGGCAGCCACCAGCGGTCGGAGACCCGATAGACTTTTCGCATGGCCGGCGACAGCGTGAGTGCGCGAGTCAGAGCGCACTCGTCGAAATGGACTGCTGCGCCGATTCGCGAGCCGGCTGCACCGACTCGGACGGCACCGTCGATTCTGGCGGCCCCGGCATCGAGCTGGCCGGTCGCGAGTATGGCGCCGAGGAAGCGGACGCCGTCCGCGATCACGAGATTGCCTGCGACGACGAGAATGCCCTGCCCTTCCCCACCGGTGATCGTGAGATCGCCGGGTGCGAACACGAGTTGGAACCGGTCAAAACAGGGGTCGGCACGGTTGTCGGGCGCACCCCAGTTGCCGGCGGCGGTGGTGTCGCAGACCGCACCGCTCGTACGGGATCCGAGTGAGACCGCACCCGTTTCGATCCGGTCCGCAATTGCCGGCAGGTCGGTGAGCGGGATCCGGCCCAGACGTGAGAACGCCGCGGGTGAAGCGCCCGGAGCCGCGCTGAGCAGACCTGGGGCTCCGATGATCGACGCGGTGGGCGCCGCCGTCAGGATCGCTCCGGTCGCCAGGGCGAGACCCGGCCTCGGCGAGCCGGATGGCACAGGCGGCGCCGGCCCGGGATCCGTGCAGTCTGCCGTCTGGAGCGGAGACGGCGGTGAATCAGGCGTCGTTCCATCCACCACCGCGCCGTCGAGCAGTGTGATGTCACCGCCGGCAACGATGGCCGAATGGAAGTCGAGACGAATCGCGTCTGCCGGGATCGCCGACACGGTAAGGAGCGCCTCGGCCCGCGCTCCGGAAACGCCAGCCGCGCTCCATGCGCTGCCGCGCAACAGGAGCTGACCTCGGCGGAGCCGCTCCGCGGTGACTGCGAAGCGGGTGCCGTCCGGGAGCCGGCCCGTTGCCCATGGAACGGTGAAGCGTGAGCCGGTCCCCGGGAATCCGACGGCCCGCTCGTCCCAAAGTGCAGTGGCCCGTCGAACGGCGGATTCGGCCGCAATGCGAGCCGTGGTCCTGGACGCATACTCGGTGGTCGACAGGCTCGCCCGACCCGCCAGCGCTATCAGCCCGATCGCGATGATCTCGATGAAGACGAGCGCAGCAATCGCAGACAACAGGACTGATCCGCTGCGGGCGGCCTGCCGGATCGTGAGGGTACCGGCTTCACGGTGGGCGATCATGATCCGGGTACCGAATCGAGGGGAACCGGGATGTTGAGCAGCGGCACGTAGTGGACCATCGGGCGCACGGTGCCGGTGCCGCTCCGGGTCATGCCCGCGGTACGCAGTCGGACCGCGGTCGTCTCCGGCGCGATACCCGTCGCCGTCCTGCCGATGACGGGATTGAAGTCGGACGAGTCGTCCAGGAAGATGTCCGCCGTCAGCGGCTGACGGCCGCTCGCGCCTCGCCGGTAGCGAAGGGCGCCGGAGATGAGGTGGTACGAGCCGCGTTCGAAGACCAGGACGACATCTCCGGCACTCATGCCTGTGCCCGGCTTCAGTGTGATCGCCGTTTCACCGGGCCTCGTCAGACAGGACGATGCGCCGACCCCGACGCCGTCGAGTGGCTGGGCGCGCTCGACGCCGGCTCCCGCCAGCACGAGCAGCGAGTCCTTGGCCGGGTCGGGCGCGCGCAGACCTCGGTAGCGGACCTCGGCCGCGGTGCTGTCGACCGTGCATACGATGGCACTGCCGCGGAAGGCGCGGAGCGCGGCGGAATCGCGGCCGATCGCGAAACCGTCACTTCGCGCATCGAGCACGCGCAGCTCCTGCGCGACGACCGTACCTGCCAGCGCACCGGCTGCCACGACGTCCGCCCGGTCCGCCGTGAGGCGTTCAAGGTGCGAAACGGCGATGACGACGGCCGCCATGGCGCCGATCAGCAGCACACTCGCCACCAGTCCGACCATGGTCTCGACCAGCGTGAACCCCGGCCGCCCCGCCCCGGCGGACTCACGGGACGACATGCAATCTCCTCGGCACCACCGCCGCATTGACTTCGATCGAATCCGCCCGCGGGCGGGTCCCGTCCTGCCACCGGATACTCACACGCACGAGTGCGGCGGTGCCCGAATCCGCGACCGTCCAGGCGACGCGGTACCGGCCGCGAACTGCGCTGCCCGGACCGGGCGAGGCGAACTGAGTGAGTGAATCCACAATGGAGGCGAGCGCCACGCGCGCGCCGTCCCGCGATTCCGCTTGACGCAGCACTTCCACAGCGTGAGACACGGCTCCGGCTATCGCCAGAACGCCGGCCGAGAAGATCACCATCGCGACGACGACCTCGATCAGGCTCGATCCAGGACGACGACAACCGTGTCCGGACCGGCGTGCCTTGAACCACCTGCGCGCGCGGACCCCTCGTGATGCGGGCTCGTGGCCCGGCGTCCGGAGGGACACGGAACACTGCCGCACACGGATCACCATCGACGCACCCGTCCCCATGACGAAACCGAGAGGCCGGCACGCGCGACGCCACGCGTGATGGTGATCGTGCGGCTCGCCACGACACCCAGTCCCATGGCGTTGAAGTCGATGGCAACGGCGCGGCTCGCACCGGCCGCGACAGTCACTCCGTACGTCGCCGCAAGACGGAGCGGCGACTCGACCGGCACACCGACCGGTGATTCCATCGTGAGCGTGCCGGCCGCCGGATCGATGATGACCCGCGCATTGCCGCGCGCGACCGAGAGCGAGCGCGCTCTCTCGATCGCGGCTGCCGCTGCGTCACGCGCCGACCGTACCGCGCCATGCGCCCGAAGCGTCGCGACACGCGGAGCCGCGATTCCGAGAACGATCCCCAGAATCGAGAGGGTGATGATCAGATCGGCGAGCGTGGTGCCCGTACGTCGTCGCATGATCGACATGCGAGCAACGTGCGCGACTCAGCGGGGCAACTCCATGGGTGTCGGGGACGGAATCGAAACGGCCGGACCTCAGCCCAGCCCGTACTCGCGGATCTTGTAGAGGAGTGCGCGTGAGCTGAGTTCGAGCAACTCGGCCGCCCGCGTCTTGTTGCCGCCCGTCCGCTCGAGCGCGATCCGGATCAGGCGCCGTTCGAGAACCGCACTGTGCTTCTTCACGGACAGCTCGTCGTCGGGCAGATCTCCGCCATCGAGAGGTGCGACCGGTGATGCGACCTGTGGCGGGAGATCGGACGTCCCGATACGCGGCCCCTCGCTGAGCACGAGCGCGCGCTCGATCGTGTTCTCGAGTTCACGGACGTTGCCCGGCCAGCCATACTCGAGCAGCAGCTTCATCGTGTCCTGGTCGACACCCGTGATCTGCGTCCTGAGCCGCCTGTTGTTCTGGTCGAGGAAGTGCCGCACCATCACGGGTATCTCTTCCTTGCGCTGGCGCAATGGTACGAGATGGATGGGCACGACCGCCACGCGATAGTAGAGGTCATTGCGGAATCCACCGTTCCGGACTTCCTCCTCGAGCACCTTGTTCGTGGCGGAGACAACGCGTACGTCGATATCGCGCATCCGTGTGTCACCTACGCGCCGGACAGCGGAATCCTGGAGGACACGCAGCAGCTTGACCTGGAGCGTGGGTGGCATCTCGCCGATCTCATCGAGGAACAGCGTACCACCCGATGCGACCTCGAACAGACCGGGCTTGTCACGGTCCGCGCCCGTGAACGCGCCGCGCACGTAGCCGAACAACTCGGACTCGAGCAGGTTCTCCGGAATCGCGCCACAGTTGACGGGTACGAACGCCGCATCGCGACGGTCGCTCTCCTGGTGTATCAATCTCGCGACGAGTTCCTTGCCGGTCCCGCTCTCACCCGTGATCAGCACGGGCGACGGGTGCCGCGCCACCTTCAGCGCAACCTCGATCGCCTGCTTCATTGCGGGTGACTTCGCGATGATGTCCCGGAACTTGCGGTCAATCGCGACTTCATCACGCAATCGGCTGACCTCGCGACGAAGCGACTCGCGCTCCTCGGCCTTGCGCAGCGTCAGGACCAGCTGGTCGGGGCTGAACGGTTTGGGCAGGTAGTCGTAGGCGCCACGCTTCATGGCATCGACCGCCAGCTCGATGCTTCCGTAGGCGGTCATCACGATGACCATGCCGGTGCCGCCGGCTTCGCGGTAGCGGTCGAGGTAGTCGAGCCCCGAGAGGCGGGGCATCCTCACGTCGCAGAGAATGATGTCGGGGCCCGCATCGAGCGCCTTCTGAAGCCCTTCCTCGCCGTCACTCGCGGTCTGGACCTCGTACCCTTCGTCCGCGAGAATCAGCGAGACCGTCTGCCTCAGACCGGGCTCGTCATCAATGATCAGAACGTTCATTCGCCTTCCTGTGCGACTTTGCGTTCTCCGGCAGGCAGCACGACGATGAATGTCGAGCCTTCTCCTGCAATGCTCTCCGCCCGCATGATGCCCCCCATAGTCTCGACCAGCCGTGCGCAAACCGCCAGCCCCAGACCGGTGCCCTTGCCCGGATCCTTCGTCGTGACGAACGGCTCGAAGACCTGATCGAGCAGATCCTCCGCGATGCCCACCCCGTTGTCGGCCACCGCGATCTCGACGACGAGACCCGTCGATACCGCGACTGGATCCAGCGTCGGCCCCGCAACACGGGCGAGCCTGCGCCGGTGCGAATAGTCGATACCGGGCGGATCATCCTTCCGGCGTGCCGGCTGGCGACGCCTCTTCTCCCACGGCCGGACACGACTCGTGACATCGATGCGCGGAGCTTCAGTATCGGCCAGCGCGTCCACGGCATTGACCATCAGGTTCACGAGCACCTGCTGCAACTGGTACGGATCGCCCATCACCGGCGGCACGGATTCCGTCAGCTCGACGACGGTCACGATGCGACTCAGCTTCCCCTGTGTCTCGAGCAGCTCCATCGTGTCACGAATGACGCGATTCACATCGATCTCGAGAGATTTCGCGTCGCGGGCCCGGGCGTAGTCGAGCAATCCGCGCACGATCCGGTCGATCCTCTGCGACTCTCGTTCGGCCGCCACGATCAGCTCGAGGTTCTTCTCGTCCGCCGTGCGCTGGAGCAGTCCGAGATACCCGAGAATCGCACCCAGCGGATTGCCGATCTCGTGTGCAATGCCCGCGCTCAGGCGACCCACCGACGCCATCTTCTCGGCGCGAACCATGGCATCGCGCGCCTCGGTCAGCATCCGGTTCGTCTCGTCCAGCGACTGGATGTTCGCCGCCAGCTGCGCCTGGTCCCGGATCAGCCGTTCCGCCATGTGATTTACGCCCGCCGACAGACGCGCCAGCTCCTGCGGCCCGCT
>Ga0210096_1000309_pt1 | contig 17934 bp, 12 predicted proteins | sample China_Galinas_PW_4_FD_184864 | JGI IMG/M metagenome (GOLD analysis project Ga0210096, IMG submission 184864) | Wetland microbial communities from San Francisco Bay, California, USA, that impact long-term carbon sequestration - China_Galinas_PWA_D2... | ecosystem: Environmental > Aquatic > Marine... | reverse complement strand
TGCCCGTGAAGCCGGGCACCGTGTCTCGAACCGCCTCGATCTCCCGGATGATCGAGTCCTCGGAACGGTCCTGGATGATGCGCCCCTCGTGCTCGGTGATGGAGCAGAAGCTGCAGCCGCCGAAGCAGCCCCGCATGATGTTGATGGAGAAGCGGATCATCTCGTAGGCCGGAATCCGGGCCTCCCCATAGGCCGGGTGGGGGCGGCGCTGGTAGGGCAGCTCGAACACCCTGTCCAGCTCCCGGGTGGTCAGGGGGATAGGCGGCGGATTGATCCAGACATCACGCTCACCGTGACGCTGCACCAATGTCCGGGCATTGCCCGGATTGGACTCCAGGTGAAGCATCCGCGAGGCGTGGGCGTAGAGCACCGGATCTCTGCGGACCCGGTCGTAGTCGGGCAGCCGCACCACCGAGCGGGCGCGATCGCCGCCGCCCAGGAGACGGGTGTGCAGGCGTACCACGACGGGCCCACCCTCGCCCTCCGGTGACTGCCGGCAGCCCGGCGACTCTTGCACATAGGGACTCGGGATAGCCTCCACCGGCCCCGGACGCTCAACCTGGGTGGCATCGATCACCGTCCGGCCCGCAGGCAGGGCCCTGCCCGCCACGGCCGTGCCGCGCAGGTCCTGAATCTGCCCGATCGACTCCCCGGCTCGCAGCCGATGGGCCAGCTCCACCACCGCGCGCTCTGCGTTGCCGTAGAGCAGCAGGTCCGCCTTGGAATCCAGCAGCACCGAGCGGCGGACCTTGTCCGACCAGTAGTCGTAGTGGGCGATACGCCGCAGGCTCGCCTCGATCCCGCCGATAATCACCGGCACATCCCGATGGGCCTCTCGGCAGCGCTGGGCATAGACGATCACCGCCCGATCCGGCCGGCCGCCGCCGCGACCCTCCGGGGTATAGGCATCGTCGCTGCGCAGTCGCCGCTCCGCGGTGTAGCGGTTGACCATGGAGTCCATGTTCCCCGCGGTCACGCCGAAGAAGAGCCCGGGTCGGCCCAGGCGCTGGAAGTCCGTCGCAGAGGTCCAATCCGGCTGGGAGATGATCCCGACCCGAAAGCCCTGGGCCTCCAGCAGGCGGCCGATCACCGCCATGCCGAAGCTTGGATGATCTACATAGGCATCGCCGGTGACCAGGACGATGTCGCAGGCATCCCATCCCAGCGCGTCCATCTCCTCCCGCGACATGGGCAGAAAGGGCGCGGGACCCGGCTTCGCCGCCCAATGGCGACGATAGGAGAAGATGTCTTTGTCGGGCTCGATCATGAAGAAACATCAAAACAGGAGCCGCAGAGGCGCAGAGAACGGAAAAACGAGGGCAGGAGGCTTGAACCCGGTCAGCCTCGGCATCGAATCTCGCACGAAACGCCTTCTCAGCGCATCTGCGTCTCTGCGGTTCATCAGTCGCGGTTCCGGGCAGGAGAAACAGAGGGCCCAGCCTCAGCGGCGACGGGCGCCGAGCCGCAGCCTCAGGGCGTTGAGCCGGATGAAGCCGCTGGCATCCTTCTGGTCGTAGGCCCCCGCGTCCTCCTCGAAGGTGGCGATGGACTGGTCGAACAGACTGTCGGTGTCCGACTTGCGCCCCACCACCGTGACATTGCCCTTGTAGAGCTTGAGCCTGACCTGGCCGTTGACCACCGACTGGGACTGATCGATGGCAGCCTGGAGCATCTGACGCTCCGGACTCCACCAGTAGCCGTTGTAGACCAGCTCTGCGTAGCGGGGCATCAGCTCGTCCTTGAGGTGGGCCACCTCGCGGTCCAGAGTCAGGGACTCCATGGCCCGATGGGCCTTGAGCATGATGGTGCCGCCAGGGGTCTCGTAGCAGCCACGCGACTTCATTCCCACGTAGCGGTTCTCGACGATGTCCGCCCGGCCTATGCCGTTGGCCCCGCCGATCTGGTTGAGCCTGCTGAGCACCCGGGCTGGAGTGAGCCGCTCGCCGTCTATTGCGACCGGGTCGCCGCCCTCGTAGCTCAGCTCCAGGTAGGTGGCCCGGTCGGGCGCTCGCTCGGGGGTGAGGCTCCAGCGCCACATGTCCTCACTGGGCTCTGTCCAAGGGTCTTCCAGATCATAGCCCTCGTAGGAGATGTGCAGCAGGTTCGCATCCATCGAGTAGGGCGACTTCTTGCCCGCGCGTTTCATCTCCACGGGAATGCCATGGGTCTCGGCATACTGCATGAGCTTTTCGCGCGAGAGAAGGTCCCATTCCCGCCAGGGGGCGATGATCTTCACGTCGGGCTTGAGGGCGTAGGCGCCCAGCTCGAAGCGTACCTGGTCGTTGCCCTTGCCGGTGGCCCCGTGGGAGATGGCGTCGGCCCCCGTGACATTGGCGATCTCCACCAAGCGCTTGGCGATCAGCGGCCGGGCAATGGAGGTGCCCAGCAGATACTCGCCCTCATAGAGGGCATTGGCGCGAAACATCGGGAAGACGAAGTCACGCACGAACTCTTCGCGCAGATCCTCAACATAGATCTCCTTGACCCCCGCCTGCAAGGCCTTGGCGCGGGCGGGCTCCACCTCCTCGCCCTGCCCTATGTCGGCCGTGAAGGTCACCACCTCGCACCCGTAGGTCTCCTTGAGCCATCCGAGGATGATGGAGGTATCCAGCCCGCCAGAGTAGGCGAGCACGACCTTCCTCACATCGGATTGCGACATGGCCTGCGCTCCCAAGCTGTTTCCGCCCGATCGGACGGCCTGCGAAAAAAGCGCGCGATCATAACCCGAAATCCTGCTGGGACAAGACTTCCTCTTCCGGCATTGCACCCGCGGGCGCGGCCTCGGGGGGGGGCCGCTCCTGGCGCTCCTGGCGGCGCCAGCGCGAGACGATGTCGTCGATGTCGAGATCCTCGGGACCGCCCTTCCAGTAGCTGTAGAAATCCGTATCGTCCGAGTTGGGCGAAGGATTGGGGCGTTTGACCTGAAATCGAGTGGGCACAGGGATGGCCTCGCCCAAGGCCAGGCACTCACCGCGTCCCAGAGCGGACAAGGTATCGATCAGGTCCCGCTCGGCGTCGGGCACCAGGTCGCGCACATACTCCTGGTCGTCCGGATTAGTGATACGTAGACACAGGAAGTTGCCGCACTGCGCGAGCACTGTCTCGGAGAGTTCGTGGGGACGCTGGCTCACCACCCCCAGGGCCACGCCATACTTGCGCCCCTCCTTGGCGATACGCTCCATGGCACGACGGGTGGCGTCGTACTGCGTGTGGCCACTGCGCGGGATGTAGGAATGGGCCTCCTCGCACAGCAACAGAATGGGAAACTCCTTGTGGTGCGGGTTCCAGTAGTTGAACTCGAAGGCCAGGCGCCCGATCTGTGCCGAGACCGTGGGGCGCACGTCGAAGGGCACGGAGCTCAGATCCACCACGGTGACCTGGGCCCGAGGACTGCCCAGACCGACGAAGTCGCGCAGCAGCCCGGCCAGGGTCTCCGAAGACTTTCGATGCTTGGGCTTGAGAAGGAAGTCGTAGCGCACGTCGTTGAAACGACTCTGCAGCTTGATCAGGAAGCTGTCGAATTTGCCAAAAAGCGGACCCTGGGTCTTGCCGAAGTTGGTGGTGTACTCGTTAGCGTGCTTGAAATGCCGATACAGATCCACCAGGGAGAAATAGACCGGAGAGTCGATAGAGATCTTGGGCAGATTCAGATGACGGTTGACCTTCTTGCGCAGACTGTGCACCACTTCCCGCAGGAAGGCGATCTGGGTGGACGCCTCCTTGTCCTCCCGGTCTATGAGCAGATCGACCAGCTCCGAGTAAGTCAGCAGCCAGTAAGGGATCTCCAGCTCGCGGGCATCGATATAGCGGTACACATGGTCGGCGAAGGCCGATTGCCGATCGCCCTGACGATCCCGCCAGCAGTACTCTCCGTGCAGGTCCAGCAGGATCACATGGGCATTTGGCATCACCTGAACGGTGCGCTGGATCAGGCTGGTCACGGTCCAGGACTTGCCCGCCCCCGACTGCCCGAGGATGGCGAAATGCCGGCCGAAGAACTTGGCCGGGTCCAGGCTGACCTCCAGGCGGGAGCCCGAGGCGAGATTGCCAACCGTGAAGCCCTTGTCGTAATAGCGTGCGAACAGGGAGCGAATCTCGTCCTCGGTGACCACGTGCAGCTCTGCACCTGGAGTCGGAAAGGTGGTCACGCCCCGCCGGAAGACTCCTTCGTCGTCGATGGTGCCCAAGGGAATCATGGTCAGGCGACGCTCCATGCGCTCGCCTTCCGTCTCCACCTTGCTTGCATGGATCACCATGGCCAGGAGGCGAATGTCGTCCTGACGGACGGCGAGGTAGGCACCGATCTGGCCCACCCGGACCTCCTCGCCCTCGAGCTCCACCACGGGGAATTGATCGCCTTCGCCCGCATTCACCGAGGCGATGAGGCCGGAGCCCTGTACGTCGATGATCTCACCGATGAGGGTGTTGGCGTTGGCAGTGCTCAAAGTGTCTGCTCCTCGTTGGACTAGGCCCCTCGGCTCGGTACCAAGAGGGACGGAAGCCCCCATGGTAGCGGAAATTGGCGGTCTTGCCCCAGTATTCCATCCCGAACAACTGCCGGGCTCAGAGTCGTTTCAGAATGGCTCGAAGTGCGCCAGCGATGGCATCGGGCCGCTCGGCATGGACCCAGTGGCCCGGACCCGTGATTGCGCAGATCCGGCACTTTCACCCGATAGCGTGATGTCGGGTTGGCAAAAGGCGCCAGTCCGACCTACGCCATTTTCCTAGACAGCCCGGATTTTCCACGGACGAACCGCAGAGACGCAGAGGACACTGAGAAAACAATGGGTTGCGGAACATCGAGAGCAACGGTTCTTGGATGCGCCGAAGCCCCCCGATTCTGGAGCTTCCATCATTTTCAACACTCTGCGTTCTCTGCGCCTCTGCGATGTATTTGTCGGGCCAAAAACTCCAGCTCACGCGCCTCAGCGCTTGCGTGGGGGCAACAGGTCGGTGATGGTCCCCTCCGCCATCTCGGCGGCGAAGCAGATGGTCTCATTGAGCGTAGGATGGGGATGGATGGTCAGGCCTATGTCCTCGGCATCCGCACCCAGCTCCAGGGCGAGCACCGTCTCGCCGATCAGCTCGCCCGCATTCGGGCCGACCATCCCGGCCCCGAGGATGCGCTTGGTCTCGGGATCGAACAGCAGCTTGGTCATGCCCTCGTCGCGCCCGATGCCGAGAGCGCGGCCGCTGGCGGCCCAGGGGAAGACGCCCTTCTCATATGGGATGGCCTGGTCCTTGGCTTGTGTCTCGGTCAGCCCCATCCAGGCCACCTCCGGGTCGGTGTAGGCCACCGAGGGGATGGCCATGGGGTCGAAAAGGCTGGGCAACCCGGCGATCACCTCCGCGGCCACCTTGCCCTCGTGGGTCGCCTTGTGGGCCAGCATGGGATTTCCCACCACATCGCCGATGGCGTAGATATTCGGCACGTTGGTGCGCATGTGGATATCCACTGGGATGAACCCTCGCCCGTCCACCTTCACACCGGCAGCGCCGGCATTGATCAGGTCGCCATTGGGCAGGCGCCCCACCGCCACCAGCACCTTGTCGTAGATCCGGGCCTTATCCGGGGCCTGCTTGCCCTCGAAGCCGACCTTGAGCCCATTCTTCTGGGGCTTGATCTCGGTCACCTGGGTCTCGAGCATGATCTCGCCCACCTGTTTGGCCAGGCGCTTCTGCAGTGGCCGGATCAGGTCGCGGTCGGCCCCGGGAATCAGACCGGGCTGGAGTTCGACAATGTCGATCTCCGCCCCGAGCGTGGCGTAGACGGTCGCCATCTCCAGGCCGATGATGCCGCCGCCTATCACCAGCATGCGCGTGGGCATGTCGGCCAGCTCCAGGGCACCGGTCGAGTCGATCAGGCGGGGGTCGTCGTTGGGGAATCCGGGGATCTGCACCGCCCGCGAGCCGCAGGCGATGATGCAGTCGTCGAAGGCCACAGAGACCTTGCCGTCGGCGCCGCTCACCGACAGCCGGTTTGGGGACTCGAAGCGCCCCACCCCCTGCACCACCCGCACCTTGCGCTGATTGGCGAGCGCGGCCAGCCCGCCGGTGAGCTTGCGCACCACCTTGTCTTTGCCCGCCCGCAGCTTGTCCAGATCCACCTGGGGCGGGCCGAAGGTCACGCCCATCTGCGCTAGCTCCGCGGTCTCGTTGATCACCTCCGCGGTGTGCAGAAGGGCCTTGGAGGGGATGCAGCCGACGTTGAGACACACCCCGCCGAGGCTGGCGTAGCGCTCGATCAGCACCACGCTCTTTCCCAGGTCCGCCGCGCGGAAAGCGGCGGTATAACCGCCGGGTCCGGCGCCAAGTACGACCAGATCGGCGTGCATGTCCGCCGGCCCTTTGACCGCCTCGGAGACCGGCGCCACGCTGGAGACGGGGGGCTGGTCGCCTGGGGGCTCGTCCACCTCCATGCTCAGCACAGGGCCGCCCTTGGCGATCTTGTCTCCGACCCCGACATGGAGTGCCTTGACGGTTCCCGCATGGGGCGAGGGTATCTCCATGGTGGCCTTGTCACTCTCCAGGGTGATCAACGACTGCTCCCGCTCGATCTTCTCTCCGGGGGCCACCAGGACCTCGAGCACGTCCACCTGATCGAAATCGCCGATATCCGGCAGACTCACCTCAATGATCTCGCTCATAGCGTCTCCTCGATGGACTCCGACGGATCGACGACCCGCCGGGTCACCCTAGAAACCGCAGTTGGACGGCCGCCAGGGTGCGTGCGGCGTGGTGTCTGGCAAGGCACAACGAGGCGGAATAGTTCATCTATTCCAACGAGTTGTAACGCCGCCAGGCGCCGCGCCGTGCGTGCCCTGGTGGTCGTAGCGCCCCTCACCTCGCGGGTGAGTCCCAGATTGCTCAATACCCATCAGCAATACAATCACTTGCTAGTCACTCGAAGCGGTCAACTGCGGTTTCTAGGGTCACAGCAGCAGGCGGCGGATATCGCCGAGCAGACCCGCCAGATAGGTCGTGAAGCGCACGCCCTGGGCGCCGTCGATCACTCGGTGATCATAGGACAGGGATAGCGGCAGCATCAGCCTGGGCTCGAAATCCGAGCCGTTCCAGATCGGCTTCATGGACGCGCGCGACACCCCCAGTATGGCCGCCTCGGGGGCGTTGACGATAGGGGTGAAGGCCGTGCCGCCGATGCCGCCGAGGCTTGAGATGGAGAAGCAGCCGCCCTGCATGTCCCCTGGTGACAGCTTACCCTCGCGGGCTCGGCCACTCAGCTCGGCCAGCTCGCCGGCAAGCTGGAAGATCCCCTTGGTATCCACATCGCGCAACACGGGCACCATGAGCCCATTTGGGGTATCCACCGCCACACCGATATGCACATACTTCTTGTAGATCAGGCGCTCACCGTCGGCAGACAGGGAGCTGTTGACCTCGGGCATGGCCCGCAAGGCTGCCGCGCAGGCCTTCAGCAGGAAGGGAAAGAGCGTCAGCTTCACTCGCTGGGACTCGGCGGTGTTCTGCTGGGCCTTTCTGAAGGCCTCCAGCTCGGTGATATCCGCCTCGTCGAGCTGGGTGACATGGGGCACGTTGAGCCAGCAGCGATGCAGATGGGCCCCGCTGATCTTCTGGATCCGAGGGAGCGGCCGCTCGTCCACCTCCCCGAACTTGGAGAAATCCACCTCCGGGATGCTCGGCAGCTGCACGGGCCCGGCCGCCGGGACCGGCGCCACCGCGCCGCTCAGGGCCTTCTTGATGAAGCCCTGGACATCCGCCTTGAGGATGCGTCCCTTCGGCCCCGAGCCCTGCACCAGAGTCAGATCCACCCCCAGCTCCCGGGCGAATCGACGCACCGAAGGACTGGCGTGGGGCTTTCTGCCGACCGCGATGGCCGCCATGTCCGCAGGTCGCGGCATCACCGGAGGCTGCAGCGGCTCCTTGTCGCCCGCGCGGCGGTCGGACTCTTGGGGATGAGGGGCCGCAGCCGGGGCGTGGCTGACCTCCAGCTCCTCGGCGGAGGGATGGCCTTTGGCCGCGGCCTCCACGGCCGGGACCTCGTCGACCTGCATGGCCAAGATCGGATCGCCCTGGCTCAGCTGGTCGCCGATCTTCACCTGGACCTCCTTGACCGTCCCGGCATGGGGCGAGGGGATCTCCATGGTCGCCTTGTCGCTCTCCAGGGTCAGCAAGGAGGCGTCCACCTCTACCCGGTCACCCGGGGAGACCAGGACCTCGATCACGGATACGTCGCGGAAGTCCCCGATGTCCGGCAAGGTCACCAGCAGCTCGCCACCACCGGCAGCCCCAGCCGACTCCCGGGCCCCACGGGGCCGCATGGGGGAGGAGGACTCGGAGTCGCGGGACGGGGCCATCTCCCCGGCGTCCTCGCCCAGCTCGAGGACGAGAATCGGGTCACCCTCGGCCAGCTTGTCGCCGACCTTGACCTGCAGGGACTTGACGACACCCGCGTGGGGCGACGGGATCTCCATGGTCGCTTTGTCGCTCTCCAGGGTGATCAGCGAATCCTCGGCATTGACCCGGTCACCCCGGCCCACCAGCACCTCGATCACATCGACCGCGGAGAAGTCCCCGATATCGGGCAGGCGAACTAGAATCTCTTTTCCCACTCTGTGTCCTCCGAGGGCCCCACCAGGGCCGTCCGACGGGCTGAGGGCAGACGCGCCCCCGTGGATCAAACCGTCGCAGGGTTTGGCTTTTCGGGATCGATCTTGTACTTGGTGATAGCCTCGGCCACCCGGGCGGGCGGGATCCGCCCGTCGTCGGCCAGGGCCTTCAGGGCCGCGACCACCACGTAGTAGCGGTTCACCTCGAAGAACTTGCGCAGCTGGCTGCGCATGTCGCTACGACCGAACCCGTCCGTGCCCAGCACCCGATAGGTCTGCTTGATGTAGGGACGGATCTGGTCGGCGTAGGCCCGCATGTAATCGGTGGCGACCACCACCGGACCCGCCGCCCCGGCCAGCTGGGTCTCGACATAGCTCACCCGCGGCTCCTCTTCGGGATGGAGCATGTTCCAGCGCTCGACCGCCACGCCGTCGCGGCGCAGCTCGTTGAAGCTGGTCACGCTCCAGAGGTCGGCAGAGACCCCGAAATCGCTCTGCAGCAGGTCGGCCGCGGCGCCCACCTCCCGCAGAATGGTCCCGCTGCCCAGCAGTTGGAGACGGACCCCGTCCCCAGCGCCCCTCCTGAGCGGGTAGATGCCGCGGATGACGCCCTCTTCCACCCCCTCGGGCATGGCCGGCTGGGGATAGTTCTCGTTCATCACCGTGACATAGTAGAAGACGTTCTCCTGGCGCTCGTACATGCGCCTGAGACCGTTATGGAGAATCACCGCCAGCTCGTAGGCGTAGCAGGGATCGTAGGCCACGCAATTGGGGATGGTCGAGGCCACCAGGTGGCTGTGGCCGTCCTGGTGCTGCAGGCCCTCGCCCGCCAGGGTGGTGCGCCCGGCGGTGCCGCCCAGCAGAAATCCCCTGGCCTGCATGTCGCCGGCCGCCCAGGCCAGATCGCCGATGCGCTGGAAGCCGAACATCGAGTAGTAGATGTAGAAGGGGATCATGCTGATCCCATGGTTCGCATAGGCGGTGGCCGCGGCGATCCAGGAGGACATGGCACCGGCCTCGTTGATCCCCTCTTGGAGGATCTGACCCTTCTTGTCCTCGCGGTAGTACATCACCTGGTCGGCGTCCACCGGCTCGTAGAGCTGCCCGACCGAAGAGTAGATGCCCAGCTGGCGGAACATGCCCTCCATGCCGAAGGTGCGCGCCTCGTCCGGGACTATGGGCACCACGAAGCGGCCAAGGGCCTTGTCTCGCACCAGGGTGCCCAGGAAACGCACGAAGGCCATGGTGGTGGAAATCTCCCGCTCGCCGCTGGACTCCGTGAGCACCTTGAAGGCGTCCAGGCCGGGTACCTGAAGCGGCTTGGCGTCGGTCATGCGGGTCGGGATATAGCCACCCAGGGCCTGGCGCCGCTCATGCAGGTACTTCAGCTCGGGGCTGTCCGCCGGCGGCTTGTAGAAGGGCGCCGAGCCGATCACGTCGTCCGGGATGGGGATGTTGAAGCGGTCGCGGAAGGCCTTGAGGGCCGCCTCGCCCATCTTCTTCTGCGAGTGGGTGATGTTCATGCCCTCGCCCGCCACGCCCATGCCGTAGCCCTTGACCGTCTTGGCCAGAATCACCGTAGGCTGGCCCTTGTGCTCCATGGCCGTCTGGTAGGCGCTGTACACCTTGATCGGGTCGTGGCCGCCGCGGTTGAGCCGCCAGATGTCCTCGTCGGTGAGGGTGGCGACCATCTCGGCCAGCTCCGGGTACTTGCCGAAGAAGTGCTTCCGGGTGTAAGCGCCGCCCTTGGCCTTGTAGGCCTGGTAGTCGCCGTCGACCGCCTCTTCCATGCGCCGCACCAGCAGGCCGTTCTTGTCCCGGGCGAGCAGCGGGTCCCAGTAGCTGCCCCAGATGACCTTGATCACGTTCCAGCCGGCGCCGCGGAACACCGCTTCCAGCTCCTGGATGATCTTGCCATTGCCCCGCACGGGGCCGTCCAGACGCTGCAGGTTGCAGTTGACCACGAACACCAGGTTGTCCAGGCGCTCGCGGCCGCCCAGCGAGATGGCACCAAGCGACTCGGGCTCGTCCATCTCCCCGTCGCCGAGGAAGGCCCAGACCTTGCGATCCTGGGTGTTGAGAAGGCCCCGGCCTTCCAGGTAGCGCATGAAGCGCGCTTGGTAGATAGCCATGATCGGGCCCAAGCCCATCGATACCGTGGGAAACTGCCAGAATCCGGGCATCAGCCAGGGGTGCGGGTAGGAGGACAGACCGCCCCCATCCACCTCCTGGCGGAAGCTGTAGAGCTGGTCCGCGCTCAGGCGCCCTTCCAGAAAGGCCCGGGCGTACATGCCGGGGGCCGAGTGGCCCTGGAAGAAGACCAGATCGCCGTCGTGCTGCTCGCCGCGAGCCCGGAAGAAGTGATTCATCCCCACGTCAAACAGGGTGGCGCTGGAGGCGAAGCTGGAGATGTGTCCCCCCAGCTCAGTGGACAAGCGGTTGGCCTGCACGACCATGGCCATGGCGTTCCAGCGGATGAAGGAGCGGATGCGCCGCTCCATGGCCCTGTCCCCGGGAAAGCGGGGCTGGCGCTGCACAGGGATGGTGTTCAGATAGGCGGTGTTGGCGCTGTATGGCAGGTAGGCGCCGGACCGGCGCGCCTTGTCGATCAGCCGCTCGATGATGAAGTGGGCGCGCTCGACGCCTTCGTTCTCCAGGACCGCCTCGAGGGCGTCGAGCCACTCCTGGGTTTCCTGCGGATCGATATCGGGTTTTGCTGCCATGGCCCCACTCCGAGGAAAGTCCTGACGGATCGGTTGTGCTCCCGCGTCGGGCGCGAGCGGCGAAGGCCGCCATTAAACGGGCTGAGGTGGCAGAATTCAACCGAGAAACGGCAGTTGGCCGCTTCGAGCAGTTTGCAAGTAACGCATATCGTGAACGAAAGGATCTGGTGGATGCTTCACCCAGCGGGTGAGGCCGCTGCGGGGCGCATCGCACGCCCCGCAGGGCGTGTGACGGCGTGTCGGCGAAAGGCTGCGCGGTCCCGCTTCGCATTTCGCCCCTGGGCGTACCCTCCCTGTACGCCCGTTCGGCGGCGCAAAGGTCCGCCGGACCTTTCCGCCTCCCGCCTCACCCTCGCAATAGGGCCCGCTATTACTCGTGGGCGCGCCTTGCCACGCGCCCTGTAGGACGCACGCTGCGCCCCGTCCAGCTGCCGCTTCTAGGTTAAAGGGCTTCGGAATGGCGCTGCCGGGCCGCCTCGCGCTGGGCCTCGAACTGCTTCTTTGCCTCTTCGCGGCGGGCTTCCATCTGTTTGGTAGCCTCTTCGCGCAAGGACGCAATATCCTTCTTGGTCTGCTCGCGCTGGGCGTCCATCTCCTTCACCCGGTCCTCGAAGCTGGCGAGATCGGCCGGCGCGGTCAAAGGTACAGGGCGGGTAGCGAGGTCCTTGCGAGCTCGGTCGAAAAGCTCCTGCTCGTTGGCCGCCGCACGTTCCATCAGCTGCCGTTCCATCTCATAAATCCGGGCCTCCGGGGCAAAGACCGGGATTGCCGGAGGCGGGTTGGACGCCCACTGCTCGGCCAGCTTGCGCTGGGCCTCAACCGCCTGCTTCAGGTACTCGGCTTGCTGTTCTGCGACAGCCTTTCGCTGCTCGCTCAGCGCCTTATGTTGATCGGCACTTAGCCCATAAGGGGCGAACGCACCGTAAGGGTAGGCCCAGTAGGGCGCGTAGTAGCCGTAATAGCGGTCCGAACCTTGGCTGGTCGCACCGGCATTCAGCCCCGTGTCGCCCACCACATCGTTGCCCCAGCCGGGACCCCAGCCCCACCAGGCGCTCGCCGAAACGGACGCGGTGGCCAATGCGGCCGCTGCGACCGCCGTCATTATCTTGTTCATTTCGCTCTCCCAAGGTTTCTTGCGATCATTAACCGCAAAACTGCTCCAGTCGGCGCGGTTTGTGCACCTCCCTGTGCGCTGTCGGACTCCCTCGCTCACGCGGGAATTACTTGCTCTCGGCAGGAACCGCCGGCGCGGCCGGAGGAGCCGGAGGAGCGTAAGGAGCGTAAGGAACGCCGTAGGGAGCACCATAGCCATAGCCGTGGGGGCCGCCCCAGCCACCGTACGGGCCATAGCCATAGTAGGGATGGCCATAGCCGTAGCCATAGCCGCGACCGTAGCCGCTGCCACGACCGCCACCGCTCATGGACATGTTGAAGTCACCCCAGCCGTCGCCCATCCAGTCGTCACCCCAGCCATTGCTCCAGGGGCCACCACCCCACCAAGCGCCGGCGGAAGCGGAAGCGGCGAGCAGAGCGGCAACGGAAGCAGCCTTGACGATGTTGTTCATTTCAGTCTCCTTCTTGACATACACAGTGTCTGAATAGTGTCTCGGTGGAAGAAAGCGGGTCATTGGCGCTTTCTGGATTTTAATAATATTAGAAATTACTGAAAAACGAAAATAAAAATTTTCTATGGGCCAGTCAGGTGTTAGCAATTAGCCGTTAGCTATTGATGAAATTGCCAAAATGGCGACCCCGGCTACTCACCCGGCGGGTGAGACCCGTGGCGGGCTCCGAGCGAGCTAAGGGGCGAGTTTGGCGAAGCTAATCGCTAACAGCTAATGGCTAACTGCTTGTTCTAGGTTCAAATTCCACGCGAGTGCTGCTGGCGCAGAACGCCGAGCCGGAAGCGGCCCCCATGTTCAACGTCTCCGCCTCACCGCACCAGCTGGCGCCGAATATCGATGCCTTGCTATCGCTGAACGACTTCCCCCGAGGCGAGCTGGTCGCTGCCGTCGCAGACCGGCATACCGCAGAATAGCGACGCAGACGGACATCCACCCTTCAGGCTGTCCCCATTCCGACGCGATCTGGTTGCAGGAGCGGCTGCCAGCCGCGACAACCCGACATGCGGACCAAGGTCCGCCGCTTCGCGCTCAGCGAGCGCTCCCACCCGATCGACCATCCCCGGTGGGAGCGGCTTTTGGCGGCAATACCCACGCCACCCGCTCGCCCGCCCGTCGATCTTCCGATCACAATCCCTCGAGCCCAGGGACGAGAGATCATGACCCGAACCCAAGTGCCTGGACACCCACCTACGCCAGCAACCGGGATGCCGGGCGACCGGAACACATCACATCTATCAGCTCCCGATCCGGCGTTGGATCTCCCGGGGATACTCGGGGAAATACCGCTCGATCAGGGGCAAGGCGAATTGGCTCAGAATACTGGTGTTCGACTCCCGCTCCAGCAGGAACTCGAAGGACAAGCGCACCAGCTGCTCGGGCGAGACTCGGCCGCCGCTCACGTGCCGGTAATGGTCTTCATCCAGGGTAACCCTGTGCGTAGTAACCCGCCGCCCCTCCACCTTGACCATAAACGTGGTCGAGTCCAGCTGCTCGATCTGGATCATTGCGCTCCTCCGTCGTGTGTAACCGACTCTACAGTACCAGTGGGCGCGCCGACGCGCAGCCCGCATCCGGTTGCCCGCCATGGGCTTCCATGGGATACACCCGTATCAAAACCGAACGTGCTTACAAGGCAAGGCTAACCCCCGCTCACAACAACCCAACGACCTTGCGGCGGTCCCTTGTAGGAGCGGCTGATAGCCGCAAGCCACCCGCCAACCGCTTGCGCCCCCGTCGAGCTTCACGGAGTGGTCCGGATTGCGCCCAATCGACCAAGACTGGATTCCCCGTCTGCAATTGAGCAAACACGCATCGGAGCGATTCTTCCAACGCGGCGCAGAGCGGGACAGGATCAACGAATGCAGCCAGTTCAGCTCAACTGGATCGCCAGCTTCATCTGGGGCATCGCCGACGACGTCCTGCGCGATCTGTACGTGCGCGGCAAGTACCGCGACGTGATCCTGCCGATGACCGTGCTTCGGCGCCTGGATGCGGTGCTGGCGTCGACCAAGAAGGAGGTCCTCGGCATGACGGGCTCCTTGGACAGGGCCCGAGTCGCGCACCAGGACCCCGCCCTGCGCCAGGCGGCCGGCCAGGCCTTCTACAACAACCCACAGGTCACGCTCAGCGATTTGCGCAACCGGGCCAGCCAGCAGCGGCTGAGGGCCGACTTCGAGGCCTACCTGAACGGGTTCTCGCCCAACGTCCAGGAGATCCTGGAGAGCTTCGAGTTCCGCAACCAGATCCCGCGGCTGTCCAAGGCCGACGCCCTCGGCACCCTGATCGAGAAGCTCCTCTCGCCCGACATCAACCTGAGCCCCAACCCGGTGCTCCACGGTGACGGCTCGGTGAGACATCCCGGCCTGGACAACCACGGGATGGGCACGGTGTTCGAGGAGCTGGTGCGCCGCTTCAACGAGGAGAACAACGAAGAGGCGGGCGAGCACTGGACGCCCCGGGACGCCATCCGGCTGATGGCGCGGCTCATCTTCCTGCCCGTCGCCGACCGTATCGAGTCCGGGACCTACCTCCTCTACGACGGCGCGCTCGGCACCGGCGGCATGCTGACGGTCGCCGAAGAGACCCTGCAGGAGATCGCCCGGGAGCACGGCAAGCAGGTTGCCACCCATCTCTACGGCCAGGAGATCAACGCCGAGACCCACGCCATCTGCAAGGCCGACCTGCTGCTCAAGGGCGAAGGCGAGGCCGCCGACAACATCGTCGGTGGGCCGGAGCACTCCACCCTGTCCAACGACGCCTTCCCCTCCCGCAAATTCGACTCCATGCTCTCCAACCCGCCTTACGGCAAGAGCTGGAAGAGCGATCTGGCGCGCATGGGCGGCAAGACCGGGGTCAAGGACCCGCGCTTTGTCATCGAGCACGCGGGCGACCCGGAGTACTCGCTGCTCACCCGCTCCAGCGACGGCCAGATGCTGTTTCTGGCCAACATGGTCTCGAAGATGAAGCACGCCACTCCGCTCGGCAGCCGCATCGCCGAGATCCACAACGGCAGCTCGCTCTTCACCGGCGACGCCGGCCAGGGCGAGAGCAACATCCGCCGCTGCATCATCGAGAACGACTGGCTGGAGGCCATAGTCGCGCTGCCACTGAACACGTTCTACAACACCGGCATCGCCACCTACATCTGGGTGCTCGGCAACCGCAAGCCCGCCAACCGCAAGGGCAAGGTCCAGCTCATCGACGCCACCCAGTGGTTCCAGCCGCTGCGCAAGAACCTGGGCAAGAAGAACTGCGAGCTTTCCGAGGAAGACATAGCCCGCATCTGTGACACCTTCCTCCGATTCGAAGAGACCGAGCAGAGCAAGATCTTCCCGAACCAGGCCTTCGGCTACTGGAAGGTCACCGTCGAGCGACCGCTGCGTCTCAAAGGCATAGACCCGGCGCGCGCCTACACACCGAAGGAGATCAAGACCCTCAAGGACACCGCCGAGCGCGCCGAGAACGCATCTCCAGTCATTCGCAAGATCCACAAGAAGGGCACCGAGCCCGATCCGCTCCGCGATCTTTTCGAGATCACCATCCCCTCTCCCGCCCGCGGGAGAGGGCCCGAGGGTGAGGGCCAGCGGGTCGTCGTCGAATACGAGCCCGACACTGACCTGCGCGACACCGAGCAGGCGCCGTTGCTGGAGGAAGGCGGCGTCGAGGCCTTCCTGCGCCGCGAGGTCCTGCTCCATGCGCCCGATGCCTGGTGTTTGGCCGACGGTGTCAAGACCGGCTACGAGATCAGCTTTACCCGCTTCTTCTACAAACCTCAGCCGTTGCGCACCCTGGAGGAAATCCGGGCTGACATCCTCGCGTTGGAGGGGGAAATCGAGGGCATGCGAACGCGCTGGAATCGCCGGATTCACTCACGCTAGCAGCGAGCGGTTTGACGATCGTGTACGGCCCCAACGGAAGTGGCAAGTCCGGCTATGCTCGGCTGCTGAAGCGCATCGCGCGGGCACGCCATCAGGAGGAAGTTCTAACGGATGTATTCCGCGATACGACTGTCGCTAAGCCAAGCGCTCTGCTGACCTTTGGGATAGGCGACCGCCGAAAGTCTTTCGTCCGGCCGCAAGACTCCCACCCTGAGCTGCAGCGCGTGCTCTTCCATGACGCGGCCTGCGGCAATGCCTACATCGCCAACGAGTCAGACTTTCCATTTCGGCCCTCCCCAATGGCAAGGGCGTCGAAGTCTGCGAGCGTTCGGTGGCAAGAAGCCGCGCTAACGAGCAAAAGCCCGGGATCTGCATCGCCACCCATCCGTGGAAGGCTAAGGATGTTGCAGCGCGCTTGGATGAGCTTCGGAGGGAGATCGCGCGAATCAAGAGGGAGTGCTCGAACTGGGATTCAAGAGCATACGAGGATGCCGTGGCCATTTGGGCAGGCAATCTGTCTGAGACCTGGGAGCGAATCTTCAGTCAGGATATCGTCGGACCCGTCCTCGCGGAGGGCGGTCTTGAGGTTCGGCCGATGATGGTAAAGGTACTGGCGCGCTTCTCAGAAGCGGATCAGGCCGAGTTTGAAGCGAGCTACGGGGATGTGTCGCCGTGGGCGAAGCGTCATGACAAGAGCGCGCTGGTCAACTATGTCGCGCCCGACGTCGCAATACTCGAGGCTGAGCTTTCACAAGTGGAGAAATGGTTCAAGCGGATAAAGGGTTATAAGGCATGATCGCCGACCTCAGGCCCTATCCCGAGATGAAAGACTCAGGCGTGTCCTGGCTTGGGCACGTACCGGAGCACTGCAAGATCCTGCCGGGTCGCGCCGGCTTCGTCGAGGTTCAAGAGCGGGATCATCCAAACGCGGATATGCTGTCGGTGACGATCACAAAGGGTGTGATTCGACAGCAAGCCTTGCTCGAAGGCAGCTCGAAGAAGGACGGTTCCAACCTGGATAAGTCGGCATACAAGCTCGTTCGACCGGGGGACATCGCCAACAACAAGATGCGCGCGCGGCAGGGCGCGATCGGTGTTTCCGAGTACGAAGGGATCGTCAGCCCCGCGTATGTCGCGCAGCGTCCACGTGAAGGCACCGTTCCCAGATACCTGCATTACCTGTTGCGGACCCCAGCGTTTGCCAAGGAGGCGGAGCGGTGGTCCTACGGAATCACTTCGGACATGTGGAGTCTACGGCCCGAGCACTTCAAGATGGTCTACTCGTGCCTCCCGCCCGTCACCGAACAAGCCGCGATCGTTCGCTTCCTTGACCACGTGGACCGGCGCATCCGGCGTTACATTCGGGCCAAACAGAAGCTGATCCAGCTGCTGGACGAGCAGAAGCAGGCCATCATCCACCGCGCCGTCACCCGGGGCCTCGACCCGAACGTCCGCCTTAAGCCCTCTGGCGTGGAGTGGTTAGGGGAGGTGCCGGAGCATTGGGAGGTACTGCCGCTGCGTAGGCGCTGGACGGTCACTGCCGCTGCGTAGGCGCTGGACGGTCACTGACTGTAAGCATTGGACGGTGCCTTTTGTAGAGGAAGGCATTCCCCTTGCGAGC
>Ga0210096_1000308_pt1 | contig 17937 bp, 21 predicted proteins | sample China_Galinas_PW_4_FD_184864 | JGI IMG/M metagenome (GOLD analysis project Ga0210096, IMG submission 184864) | Wetland microbial communities from San Francisco Bay, California, USA, that impact long-term carbon sequestration - China_Galinas_PWA_D2... | ecosystem: Environmental > Aquatic > Marine... | reverse complement strand
CGCCAGCGCCGCGGACGCGCAGAACCAGCAAAGCGTCATCACCTCCGTGAGTCCATCCGACTATCGTGAATCGAGCCAGGAGTCCCCAACAGAAGAACTGCGCCGGGAACTCGACACGTCGCAAACGGAAGATTCCCGACAGACGGAGATCGCCAGGCTCACCGCGGAGCTGGCGTCCCGCGAGCAGCAATTCGCGCAACTCCCGCGGGTCAGCTTCGTGGATTCCCTCAGCGCACAGAGCGCACCCGAGGCTCAGTATGTCCAAGAGTGGGTTGACAAGGTCGAGCGCGTCGGCAACCTCAACTATCCGGACGAGGCCCGGCGCAGACAACTGGGCGGCAGTCTGATCCTGCACGTACTCCTCAATCACGACGGCGATATCCTCAACGTGGAGATCGGATCTCCATCCGGACATCAGGTACTCGACGACGCAGCCATGCGAATCATACGGCTCGCCTCACCCTTCAAGGCGTTTCCCGAAGAACTGCGAGAGACCACGGACCGACTGATGATTACGCGAACCTGGCTGTTTCAGGCCGGAGAAACTCGCCTGACGGAGTAGCCGGCCCCACCCGAACCCCTTCGACTACGGCCGCTTGTCAGCATCCCCCGATCAGGCACATACTATCCGCCGAGGAAGTCACGGACACCGTTCCAACGACTGATCGAGACGGATGCAAAGCAAGACGCGCGGACGGGGTGTACCCGAATACAACCCTGAGGGCCGGGGGAACCGCGCGACGCGGCGAAGCGGCGTCACCAGCGGTGGTTCCGGGGTCCCCCGATCGGGACACGATACGTCACCGGCGCATCGGACAATCAACCGCAATCCGGTTTCGCTTTTCCGGCGATCGCACTGCGGCCTCCATTCACCACGCACCTGTTGAGCGCAATGGACTCCACCCGGTTTACCAATCACTTCCTCATCGCCATGCCGAACCTGGCCGACCCGAATTTCGCGCAGACGGTGACGCTGGTCTGCGAACACAACGATCAGGGCGCCCTGGGCATCGTGATAAACCGGCCCACGGACCTGACGCTGACCGACCTGGTGGAACACCTGGAAATCCAGCAGGGCACATCCCTGCTCGAGGAAGTCACGGTGTACTCCGGCGGTCCGGTACAGATGGACCACGGTTTCGTGCTTCATCAGCCGCTAGGTCACTGGGAATCGACGCTGGCGCTCGACACCGACCTCGGCCTGACCACGTCCCGGGATATCATTGCCGCCACCGCATCCGGCAACGGCCCGGAACGGCAGTTGATCGCCCTGGGGTACGCGGGTTGGGCGCCCGGGCAGCTGGAGCGCGAGATCGCCGACAACGCCTGGCTGACGGTCCCCAACGACCCTGATATCGTATTCCTGTTGCCGAGCGATGAACGCTGGCGCGCCGCGGCGGGAAAACTGGGTGTCGACCTGAACCTGATCGATGGAAGCGCCGGTCATGCCTGAGTACCGGCACCGGATCGATGTCGGCCACTCGACATTGCCCTGCACCACACCATTGGTCGATGATCCGGGTCGTCCTGGGCTTTGACTACGGTAGGCGCCGCACCGGTCTGGCCGTGGGTAACGTGTCGACCCGTACCGTGACCCCGCTAAGGACCATTATCAGCGTGGGCGGCGCACCCGACTGGCATACTATTGAAGGGATGATTTCGGAATGGTCGCCGGACGCGCTCGTGGTCGGCGAGCCCCGCGGTGAGGCGCGGTCCGGGGATACCAACGATGCGATCCTCGCGGAGATCGGCAGATTCCGTCGAGGCCTCGGGAAACGCTTCGGGCTCCCCGTGTTCAGCGTCGACGAAACATTGAGTTCGGACGAGGCCTATCACCAGCTACGAACTCGCCGCCGCGCAGGCATCCGGCGGTCCATTCGCCGAAGCGATATCGACAGGGTCGCCGCCGCCCTTGTGCTGGAGACGTGGATGCAGACCGAATCGGGAACAGACCCGCAATCCCCGCAATGAATGACAGCGTAGACGGGCTGCTGGAACGGATGCAAACCGACCTGCGTACCCTGCTTCGCGAACTGGGTCGGGAAGACGTCCTCATGATCGGTATTCACACCGGTGGGGCCTGGGTCGCGGAGCGCCTGCACCAGGACCTTGGCCTGACCGATCCCCTGGGGCTGCTCGACATCTCCTTCTACCGTGACGACTTCAGCCGGCTGGGCCTCAACCCCAGGGTGCGTCCCTCGCAACTGCCACTGAGCGTGGACGGGCGTCATATCGTACTGGTGGACGACGTCCTCTATACCGGACGCACGATTCGCGCCGCACTGAACGAGATCTTCGACTACGGCCGGCCTGCGAGTGTCACGCTGGTGGCACTGATCGATCGCGAGGGCCGGGAGCTACCGATACAGCCGGAGATCGTCGGGCGCAAACTGCACCTCGGGCGCCACCAGCAGGTAAAGCTTTCGGGTCCGTCCCCGCTCACGCTGGCCGTGGTGAATGTCTGATGACGTTGGATTCGGGACAGGACAGACGATGATTTCCGGTACACCTGAGGCGAGGGTGGCGGAAACCGACCCGTTTCCGGTCAGCAGACAGCTCACCGAGGACGGTCGTCTGCAGCATTTCCTCACCATAGAGGGCCTGCCCCGCACGCTGCTCACCCGCATCCTCGACACAGCGGAATCTTTCGCGGGCGTAGACGGGCAGGCCGTCAAGAAGGTCCCGCTGCTGCGCGGCAAAACGATCGTCAACCTGTTCTTCGAAGCCAGCACCCGAACACGAACGACCTTCGAGCTCGCGGCCAAGCGATTGTCGGCGGACGTCATCAACCTGGACATCAGCGCCGCCGCGACGACCAAGGGCGAGAGTCTGCTCGATACCCTGCGTAACCTCGAAGCGATGCATACGGACATGTTCGTGGTCCGCCACACCGACAGTGGTGCGGCGCATTTCATCGCTGGGCACGTTGCCCCGCACGTGCGGGTCATCAACGCCGGCGACGGGCGCCACGCGCACCCGACCCAAGCCATGCTGGACATGTTCACGATCCGACGGCACAAGGGCGATTTTCGTGACCTGCGGGTAGCGATCGTTGGGGATATCCTTCATTCTCGCGTCGCGCGATCCCAGATACTGGCGCTGAACACATTAGGCGCGGCGGAGATTCGTGTCATCGCCCCGCAGACGCTGCTCCCGGCCCAGGTTGAAACGCTCGGTGTCCACGCGTTCTCCGACATCGCTTCCGGACTCCGGGATGTGGATGTCGTCATCGCGCTGAGGTTGCAGAACGAACGCATGAACGGCGCGTACCTACCGAGCGAGCACGAATACTTCCAACGCTACGGCCTGACGCCCGGTCGCCTCGAGTTCACCGCGCCGGATGCCATCGTCATGCACCCCGGGCCGATCAATCGCGGCGTAGAAATGGACTCTGAAGTAGCAGACGGGGAACGCTCGGTCATCCTGCAGCAAGTGACCTTCGGCATCGCGATCAGGATGGCCGTCATGTCGATGGCCATCGCCTCGACGGCGCCGGGCGAGCGATGAGACTACGCATCGTCAACGGAAGGGTCGTAGACCCGGCAACCGGCCTCGACGCGGTGACGAACCTGTACATCGAGAAGGACCGTATCGTGGGGGTGGGCTCCCCACCAGCCGGGTTCGCCGCCAGCCGCACCATCGACGCCACCGGCAAATGGGTGATTCCGGGGCTGGTGGACCTCGCCGCGAGGCTGCGCGAACCCGGTCAGGAACACAAGGCAACCATCGAGTCCGAGACGCGCGCGGCAGCCTCGGGCGGCGTCACCAGTCTGATCTGCCCGCCGGATACGAAGCCGGTCGTCGATTCGCCCGCCGCGGTCGAGCTCATTCAGCAACGCGCCGCGGATGCCGGCTACTGCCACGTCTACTCGCTGGGCGCGCTGACCAAGGGGCTGAAGGGACGGGCCCCGAGCGAGATGGCAGCCTTGAAGGCAGCCGGTTGTGTCGGGGTGAGTCAGGCCCTGAATCCGATCGCCAGTCCGCTCGTACTTCGACGCGCCATGGAATATGCGGCGAGCACGGGGCACAAGGTGTTCCTTCACCCGCTGGACTTCGACCTGATGGACCACGGTTGCGCCCACGAGGGTGCGGTCGCGACCCGGATGGGGCTGTCTGGAATCCCGGAGGCCGCGGAAACCGCGGCGCTCGGTCAGATGCTCGCCCTGGTCGAGCAGACCGGAACGAGCGCCCACTTCTGCCGCTTGTCCACGACACGCGCGGTACGCATGGTCGCGCGTGCCCGATACGACGGGCTTCCGATCACCGCCGATGTCTGCGCCCACCAACTCTTCCTGACAGAGATGGACGTGTCGGCATTCAACAGTCTGTGCCACACCATCCCGCCCCTGCGCACCCGACGTGATCTGGAGGGCTTACGCACCGGTCTGGTGGACGGCTCCATCACCGCGGTCTGTTCGGACCATCAACCGCACGAACCCGACGCGAAACGCGCGCCGTTCGCACAAACCGAGCCGGGCGTCTCCGGGGTGGAAACCCTGCTGGCGCTGATGCTACGGCTGGTCCATGAAAACCTGCTGACCCTGACCGAGGCAGTCTCTCTGGTCACCCATGGCCCGGCCTCGATCACCGGCATCGACGGCGGCACACTCACGGAAGGAAAACCGGCCGACATCGTGATCATCGATCCTGCAGCGACATGGGAACTCCTCCCCTGCAGGATGCAGAGCTGCGGAAAGAACTCGCCGTTTTCGGGCTGGGAATTCACCGGACGCGTCACTCACACCTTGCTGGACGGCAGAATCGTCCGTAAGGCCAGGCCGCAGGCATGAGCCTTGCGAGTCGCGGCAAGATCTTTCTGGAGGAGGGACGGATCCAGCGACATCTGACCTGTCCGGGGGAGCAGTACATCCTTCGCCTGGAGGCGCCGCGTTGCGCGGCCACCGCAGGCCCGGGGAGCTTCGTCCACCTGCGCTGCGACCCCCTGCTCGCGATGCGGCGCCCGTTCTCGATCATGCGCAGTTCCCGGGACGCGGGCTGGATCGAGGTCCTGTACAAGGTAATGGGTCGCGGAACGAAAATCCTGGCACAACGCAGGGAAGGGGACAGGATCAGTTGCCTGGGCCCGATCGGCAAAGGTTTCTCCGTACCACCCGCCGCGTCATCGTGCGCCCTGATGATCGGCGGTGGCGTGGGTATCCCACCGATGATCTTTCAGGCGGAACGACTGCGCGATCGGGCACCCGGGAAACTACTGGTTCTGATGGGCTCCGAAGTGCCGTTCCCCTTTCCACCCGTACCCTCACGCATCGTGACGCAAGGCATGCCCGACGGGACCATCGCCGCATTGCCGCTGCTCGAGGAGAGGGGCATCCCATCGAGACTCGCGAGCCTGCAGGGTTATCCTGGCTGTTACCAGGGATACGTAACCGATCTCGCCGAGCGCTGGATCGCTGTGCGGGGACACACGGAGGACCTCGTCGTCTACGCCTGCGGACCTCATGCCATGCTGGAAGCCCTGGCGGGGCTGTGTCGCCGTCTGCGGATTCCGTGCCAAGTCTCGCTAGAGGAGTACATGGCCTGCGCCGTCGGCGGATGCGCCGGCTGCGTCGTCGAGGTCGAAACCACCGAAGGCACGGCCATGAAACGCGTCTGCGTCGACGGACCGGTATTCGAGGCCGATACGGTCTTTCCGGCGTGATACGCCTGCAGGTTACAGACTCGGGAGCGCCACGCCCGGCGCCCGTCAATCCGGACCCGAAGCTGGAATCAGGGTTTGACGTGGAGGTCGTCCATGTCATCGTCCTCATCCAGATCGTCGCAGTCGTCGCCGTCGTCGCCCTCGTCGCCGAAGGCATTTCGCATCATCGAGAGCGTGTCCATCGCCTGGTCGGGCACCTCTTCCTCGCCTTCCATCGCCGCATGGGGGTCGACGTCCGACCCCGCCTTCGGGGACTGCTCGACGACGTCGCCTGGGAACTGAAGCGATTCGACCTTATCCTCGAAGCTGTCCTCACCACCCCCAAAATTGATCCGCCACTCCAGATCGCCGCGGGAATCCGCATTGGCCAAGGCCGCCTGCAGATTGATGTGCTTCATCCGGTACAGTTCCAACAACGACTGGTCGAAGGTCTGCATTCCATTGACTGATCCCTTTTCCATGACCTCCTTCAATGCCCCCATCTCCCCCTTCTTGATGAGTTCGGAGCTGTAGGGCGTGTTAACCAGCACCTCGACCGCCGGGACCCGCCTGCCATCCATGCCCACGACCAGGCGCTGTGACACGATACCGCGCAGATTCAGCGACAGGTCCATCAGAATCTGCTGCTTGGCGTCCGAGGGAAACAGGTTGATGACCCGATCGAGCGCCTGATTCGCGTTGACGGCATGAAGGGTCGTCAGGCAAAGATGGCCGGTGTCGGCGTAGGAGATCGCCGCCGCCATGGTCTTGCGATCGCGCACCTCGCCGATCATGATCAGGTCCGGGGCCTCGCGCATCGCCTCGCGCAGCGCATTGTCGTAGGAGAGCGTGTCGAGACCGACTTCGCGTTGCCCGATGATCGATTTCTTGTGGGCGAACACGTACTCGATCGGATCCTCGATCGTCAGGATGTGGCCCGCGTGGTAGGCGTTGCGAAAATCGATCATCGAGGCCAGCGTTGTGGACTTTCCCGAACCGGTCGAGCCAACCACGATAATCAACCCGTTCTTGTGCCCGACGAGATCCTTTAGCACCGGCGGCAGCGAGAGCTCCTCCAGCGTCGGGATGATCGACTTGATGAAACGGATGACGAGCGACACCTCTCCGCGCTGCCGGTAGACGTTGACGCGGAACCGGCCAATCCCTGCGATGCTGAGACCCAGGTTCATCTCCTTGGTGTCCTCGAACTCGCGGATCTGCGCCTCGTCCATCAGGCCGTAGGCGATCTCCCTCGTCACACCGGGATCCAACGTACTGCGGCTAACCGGACGCATCTCCCCCTCCAGCTTGACGCTCGCCGGGGCGCCGGTGGTGAAAAACAGGTCGGAGGCATTCTTGTCCGACATCAATTTGAGATACGGAGTGATATTCATAACGCTGTCTTCCTTCGGAACCTGAGGCGATTTCTGTCCAATGACATACTATTTTCCGGCAATCACCTAAATCAATCCGGACTCCTCCTCCTTGGCCTCCATTTCTAGCCCGCTGAGGGCCGCGTCACCCGGCATCGCATGCTTGGCGATCGTCCCCTCCAGCTTGATGCGCAGGCGCAGGTCGTTGACCGAATCGGCATTGCGCAGGGCGTCCTCGTAGGTGATCTTGCCCTGTTCCAGGAGCTGGAACAGGTGCTGATCGAAAGTCTGCATTCCCTGCTCGGTGGATTTCTTGATCAGGCTCTTCATCTCGTGCACTTCGCCCTTGAAGATCAGGTCGGACATCAATGGCGTGTTGATCATGACCTCTACTGCGGGAACCCGACCCTCGCCCTCGGCCTTCGGCAGCAGGCGCTGCGAGATGACCGCCTTCAAGTTCAGCGACAGGTCCATCAGCAACTGCGAGCGCCGCTCCTCGGGGAAGAAGTTGATGATTCGGTCCAGCGCCTGGTTGGTGCTGTTCGCATGCAGGGTGGAAAGGCACAGATGGCCCGTCTCCGCGAATGCGACGGCGTGTTCCATGGTCTCGCGGTCGCGGATCTCCCCGATCAGGATGACGTCGGGGGCCTGGCGCAGGGTGTTCTTGAGCGCGACCTCGTAGCTCTCCGTGTCGACGCCGACCTCGCGTTGCGTGATCAGGCAGTTCTTGTGCGGATGCACGTACTCGACCGGGTCCTCGATCGTAATGATGTGCCCGTAGCTATGCTCGTTACGGTACCCGATCATCGCCGCCAGCGAAGTAGACTTACCCGATCCGGTGCCGCCGACGAAGATCACCAGGCCGCGGTTGGTCATGGCGATGTCGCGCAGTGTCTTCGGCAGGTTCAGGTCCTCGAACTTGGGGATCTCACTGGTGATAACGCGGATGACCATCCCCGCGTTTCCCTGCTGGGTCAGCGTGCTGACACGAAATCGCGAGACCCCCGGTATGTTGATGGCGAAGTTGCACTCCTGCTTCTCCTCGAACTCCCGCGCCTGCTTGTCGTTCATGATCGCACGCACCAGGACCTGGGTGTGGGTCGGCGTAAGGGCCTGGTTGGTGATCGGCATCATCTTTCCGTCGACCTTGATCGAGGGCGGCGCCCCGACGGTGATGAACATATCCGACCCGTTTCTGCCGATCAGGGTCTTGAGCAGGTCGTGCATAAAACCTATTGCTTTGTCTCGATCCATATCTCGTCACCTCACTGGCACGCAAATTCCGTCGACAGGGGGAGCGACCGGTGCACCCCTCAGAAGGTCTCCTTGTTTGCCGCCTTGCGGCGCGCCTCCTCCCGAGAGATCAGACCCCGGGATATCAGCTCCTTCAGGTTCTGGTCCAGCGTCTGCATCCCGGTGGCCTGGCCCGTCTGGATCGCCGAATACATCTGCGCCACCTTGTCCTCGCGGATCAGGTTGCGTATGGCGGGGGTGCCGATCATGATCTCGTGCGCCGCGACGCGTCCGCCGCCGATCTTCTTGCACAGCGTCTGGGAGATCACGGCCTTCAGGGACTCCGACAGCATGGACCGCACCATTGACTTCTCGGCCGCGGGAAATACGTCGACGACGCGGTCAATCGTCTTGGCCGCCGAGCTGGTGTGGAGGGTGCCAAAGACCAGATGTCCCGTTTCGGCCGCGGTCAGCGCCAGGCGGATGGTTTCCAGATCGCGGAGCTCGCCCACCAGGATCGTGTCCGGGTCCTCACGCAGGGCCGAGCGCAACGACTCATTGAAGCCGTGCGTGTCGCGGTGCACCTCGCGCTGGTTCACCAGGCATTTCTTGCTCTCGTGGACGAACTCGATCGGGTCCTCGATGGTCAGGATATGCCCGTATTCACTGTCGTTCTTGTAGTCGATCATGGCGGCAAGCGTGGTGGACTTTCCCGAGCCCGTCGGGCCCGTCACCAGCACAATACCGCGCGGATAGGAGGAGATGTCCTCGAAGATCTTCGGACAGTTCAGATCCTCGAGGGTAAGAATCTTGGTCGGGATAGTGCGGAAAACAACCCCTGCACCGCGGTTCTGGTTGAACGCATTGACCCGGAAGCGCGCCAGCCCCGGGATTTCGAACGAGAAATCGGTTTCCAGAAACTCCTCGTAGTCCCTGCGCTGCTTGTCGTTCATGATGTCGTAGACCATGTCGTGCACTTCCTTGTGCTCCATAGCCGGCACATTGATTCGGCGCACGTCGCCGTCCACGCGGATCATCGGCGGTACGCCCGACGAGATATGGAGGTCCGATGCGTTGTTCTTGACGGAGAAGGCGAGTAGTTGGGTTATATCCATGGTCTCGTCTTTTTATGGGATTCGGTGGCCTTGGAAGCAGGTCCGGCCGGGATCGGGCGCTCACGTGGGATCAGGGTGGGAAACGCGCTTGCACCCCCTCGCCGAACCACCACACCCTCGCTGCTAAGTTTAAGGATAGTATTGTTTTCATGATTTGGCGGGACACGATGCCGCCCCGCCCTCCCCTGTCAAGCAGATCCCGGGGCATGAACTCCATTGAGAAAAATATCGAACGCGTCAGGCAACGGATTCGTGCCGCCGAGGCCCGCTTCGGGAGGCATCCGAGCAGTGTGCTGCTGGTGGCCGCGAGCAAGGCACGCAGCATTGCAGAGATCCGGGCGGCCGCAGCGGCGGGGTTGACGCACTTCGGCGAGAACCAACTCCAGGACGCCGCACCCAGGATGGATGCGTCGTCCGACATCGGCATCGTCTGGCATTTCATCGGCCCGATCCAGTCCAACAAGACGCGCGAGATCGCGGCGCGGTTCGACTGGGTGCACAGTGTGGACCGACTCAAGATCGCGCGGCGCCTGAGCGCGCAGCGCCCCACCGGCACTCCGGCGCTCAATATCTGTGTACAGGTCAATCTCGAGCTCGAACCCACCAAATCCGGGGTTGATGCGAGCGCGCTGCCGGCCCTGGTTGGTGAGATCGCCGGACTGGACCGGCTGCGCCTGCGCGGACTGATGGCGATCCCTCCACGAAGCACGGACCCGGAGACACAACGCGCGCGTTTCGCCAAGGTCCGTCTGGCCCTCGAATCACTGCAGCAGCAGGGGCTCGCGCTCGATACGCTGTCGATGGGCATGTCCGGCGACCTCGAAGCAGCGATCGCTGAAGGTGCGACGATCGTCCGGATCGGCACGGCCATCTTCGGGCCACGTCCGACATAGCAGGGGGGATCAGGAGTCCCCGGTCCGCGATGCCGCGTCGTGCGGATTGAATCTGTCGTCCGCGACCAATACAAAGTAGAATTGCCGCCTTTCCGATCTCAACCCGGTATCGCAGTACGACATTCCTCGATGACGACCGAATCCCGATACCCGCATATCGCATTCATCGGTGGCGGCAATATGGCGCGCAGCATCATCGGCGGGCTGCTGGCGGACGGCTGGCCCGACGACAGGATCAGCATTGCGGACCCCGACAGTGCCCAGAGAGAACTCCTGCGCACGCACTTCCCGGGGACAAGACAGTTCGCGGACAACCGCAGTGCAGTCCAGGGGAGCGACGTCGTGGTGCTCGCCGTCAAGCCACAGGTCGTACGCCAGGTCGCCATCGATTTGTCCGGGGTCCTCTGCGATCGTTCCGCACTGGTGATCTCCATCGCGGCGGGTATCCGCTGCCCGGACCTCGACCGTTGGCTGGGTGGGGGACACCCCGTCGTGCGCTGCATGCCGAACACGCCGGCGCTGGTGCAATCGGGTGCGACCGGCGCCTATGCGAATCCCGAGGTCGGTGACGGACAGCGGGAGACGGCCGAGCGCATCGTACGCGCCGTGGGCCTATGCTTCTGGTTCGAGGACGAGTCCAAACTCGAGGCTGTCACGGCGATCTCCGGGAGCGGCCCCGCCTATTTTCTGATGGTCATGGAAGCACTTGAGGCGGCCGGTGTGTCGCTGGGACTCGACGCGGAGGTCTCACGGCTGCTCACCCTGCAGACCGCATTCGGCACGGCGAAGCTCGCCCTGGAGAGTGGCGAGGATGCCGCCGCGCTGCGCCGACGCGTCACCTCTCGGGGCGGCACCACCGAACGCGCGGTCGAACAACTGGAACGGGGCGAGATTCGCAAGGTAATCGGGTTCGCAGCGCAGGCCGCCGCCAAACGCGTACGAGAGCTCGAGGAAGCACTCGGCAAGGAGGATCAACCATGACCGGTGTCAGCGCTGAAATACTCGATTTCCTGATCAAGAACCTGTTCTCTCTATATATCGGTGCGGTCGTCATCCGGTTTCTCCTGGCGTTGACGCGCGCCGACTTTTACAACCCGATCTCCCAGTTCCTGGTGACGATTACGAACCCCGTGCTCGTTCCACTTCGACGCATCATCCCAAGTACAGGCGCCGTCGATACGGCCTCCCTGGTTCTGGCATTCGGGCTCAAACTGATGGAACTCGCACTCAGGATCTGGCTGGTCGGTCTCAATGCCAACCTCGCCACACTCGCTTATCTGGCGGTTGTGGGCATAGCCGTGCTGGTTGTCTGGATATATATACTCGCAGTCATCATCCAGGCCGTCCTGAGTTGGGTCTCTCCCGGGGCTCAATACTACAATAATCCGCTGACCTCACTGCTACAAAGTCTGACGGCCCCCCTGCTACGTCCCGTTCAGCGTTTGATTCCACCCGTCGGGGGCCTCGATCTTTCGCCACTTGTCGTACTGATCGGACTCAACATCGTCCTGATCATTCTGAAATCCCTTTAGCGCGCTCTTCCCTCCTCAATGACTGCGGACGGGGAGCGAACCGGTGTAACATTGAACCTCCCGGAGACTTGGCGATACACGACTCACAACCCCTGATCGACTGGAGATGGAGATGACAAGCAGATACTTCCTGCGTACCGGACTCTTGCTACTGATTTCGCTGTGCGTGGGAAAGGTGGCATTCGCCGCGCAGGCCGCCGATTTCGGTGACATGGTGGTGCACTACAATGCCGTTCGCACCGACTTCTTCAACCCGCAGATCGTGCGCGCCTACGGCATCAAGCGAAGCAAGAACAAGGCATTACTGACGATCACCGTACTCAAGAAACAGCTGGATCTGCCCGCGCAACCGATGAAGGCCAGCGTCGAGGCGGAGGCGATCAATCTCTCCAATCAGCTCAAGTCGCTCAGTATGCGCGAAATCACCGATTCCGGCGCCATCTACTACATTGCCGAATTCCCTATCACCAACGGCGAGACCCTCGATTTCAGTATCAACGTGACGCCTGAAGGCGGGCGCACGCAGACAGTCAAGTTCCGTCAGACATTCTTTACGCAATAGTTTCCCCCACAGACTTCGAGATATCGCGGCCGATTCGCGGTAATTCCGGTCGCGGAGGTCGAAATGTCGTGCTATCTTCATCATATCGATTACCGCAACAACGATGACAAAGATATAAGGGGGAACACATGCCCGCACAGCAAAAGGCTGCAAACGCGAACACCAAGAAGCCGCCGACCAAGACCGAGATTCTCAATCACCTGTCGAATGAAACCGGTCTGGCGCGAAAGGACGTCAGCGCGGTTCTCGATTCACTCGGGGGGTTGATCGAAAAGAGCCTGAAACCACGTGGCGCAGGCGTTTTCAATGTACCCGGTCTGATGAAGATCAAGGTCGTCAAGAAACCGGCGACCAAGGCGCGCAAGGGCGTCAATCCATTTAATGGGGAAGAAACCGTGTTCAAGGCGAAACCGGCACACAAGGTCGTCAAGATCCTGCCCCTCAAGGCCCTGAAAGACATGGTTTGAGGTACCCTGAGGCGATTCCGTGAGATTCAGACTATCCGCGGTCCGGCGAATTACCGGGCCGCGTCCCTTCCCCCACACGCTCACGCTAGTCGATACCCAGTTCCTCGCGAACCGCCAGCTTGGCGCGGATAAAGTCGCGATGCGGCACGTGCAGCAGGCTCGTGATCTTGCGAATCCGATGTTCCTCGTACTTGTCCAGCCGTCTGTCCGCGTAAGCCACGCGCCACATGTCCGTGACGAGGTGCACCTTTCGCTCGGGAGTAAAGGCCTTGTTGACCCTGGAGAGGAAGGGATACATCGAGTGTCCGCTGTGGTGTTCCGCGCGCGCATCTTCCATCAGCGCGCGGACATCCATCTCGGTAAATCCGAATCGATTGCGTAATGCGGTAGATATGGCGTCGAGTTCGTCCTCGCGGATCTCGAAGTCCGCGTACCCGACCTCGAGCAACAGGGCTGCGGCCGCCAACGGCAGGTCGGTGTCGTCCTGCGCGCCGGCACCGGGGGAAGACTCTGTTACGGAAAATAGTTTTCTAAGTGCGTCCAGCATGATCTACTGCCCTGTCCCTGTCACCATTGCGAATTCAGTCAGCCTGTCACCGTTCACGGATAGGGGACACTAATTTGCATCCCTGCGATAGTGGTAGATCCCGTTCTCGAATCCGGTGAAGAATTGCCGGATCTTCGGGTGATCCACTGGACTGTCCCTGGTATCCGGTTCAAGGTTTCGCTCGGCGACATAGGTCTCGGTATCTTTCCCGTCGACGAGTACCCGATACCACGGCCGGTCTCTGGGAGGACGGCTGCGCGCAACGTCAGCATACCAGGCCTCGGTACCCTGAAAGACGGGGTCCACATCGTAAACCACACCCCGGTACTCGAACAGTTTGTGCTGAACCAGTTGTCCAATGTGGAAGGCCGCACGACTCATGATCTTCTCCCGAAGCCAGGGGATCGACACACCAGAGTATAGAAAACATCCATCATCAGGGCTCTTGCAGGACGCCACACCCGTTCGCAAGGTATTGTCCGGAAAGGACAAACGGGGCCGCCCCACCAACCTTGCGAGACCGGGCAGGGGCACCGGTGGCATCATGATACAATTTCCGACTACGATTCGGGCGGCCCCGGCGGATCCGGGAAGGGTGAGCGCCCCGCATTGCAACCCAGCAGGTGGATTGGAAATGTCAATGGACAGACACGTCGATGTCGCGATTATCGGGGCCGGCACGTCAGGCCTGAACGCGATGGCTCAGGTACGTCGGGCAGGGAAATCCTTCATTCTCATCAATGGCGGCCACCTGGGTACGACCTGCGCGCGTGTGGGCTGCATGCCCTCCAAGGCGTTTATCCAGGTTGCCGAGGACTTTCACCGCCGGGAGGTCTTCGACCGTCACGGCATATCCGGTGAAGAACGGCTCGACTTCAGCATGGAAGACGCCCTCGAGCATGTGAGGGACATGAGGGATATCTTCGTCGATCGCGTGATAGGCAGCAGCACCGACGATCTCGGCGACGAGTTGGTCGACGGCTACGCCCATTTCCTGGAACCCAACGTTCTCGAGGTCAACGAGACGCGCGTCATCGCGGATCGCGTCGTCATTGCCACGGGATCGCGCCCCTTCATTCCCCGGGAGTGGGAAGAGGGGTTCTGCGATCACATCCTTACCACGGACGAGATCTTCGAGCAGGAAAACCTGCCGAAATCAATCGCAGTCATCGGCCTCGGTGTCATCGGCCTGGAACTCGGACAGTCACTCAGCCGTTTCGGGCTGGAGGTCACCGGATTCGACCAGGTCGACACGATCGCCCGGCTCAGCGACCCCGTCGTGGCCTCGGAGGCCATCTCGATCCTGGGCAAGGAATTCCCGCTGGTCCTGGGACAACCGGCCAGGGTGGAGAAGGAGGGACGCCAACTGCGTGTCACCGCGGGCGACAAGAGTATCGTAGTAGAGAAGATACTCGCCACCATGGGGCGAAAACCCAATCTGGAATCCCTGAGGCTCGGCGACATCGGCATCGAACTCGACGCAAAGGGCCTGCCGCGGTTCGATCCGCGGACGATGCAGATCGAGGGGTATCCCATCTTCCTTGCCGGTGACATCTCCGGCGAGCGCCCCATCCTGCACGAGGCCGGGGACGAGGGGAAGATCGCCGGTTACAACGCCTCGCACGATACCGTTGTCTCCTTCCGGCGCAAGACGCCGCTGAGCATCACTTTCAGCGACCCGAACATCGTGCAGACCGGCATGGAGTGGTCGGAACTTGCCGGGCGCGACGACGTTGCCGTCGGCGAGATGCGCATGGGACCTGTGGGGCGGGCGCTGATCATGGCGAAGAACAAAGGCGTGATTCGGGTGTATGCACAGAAGCTGGGAGGGCTTTTGCTGGGAGCGAGTCTGATTGCCCCGAGAGGCGAAAACCTGGGGCATCTGCTCGCCTGGTCTATCCAGCAGCGGGCGTCGGTATTCGACCTGCTTCGGATGCCATTCTACCATCCAGTAATCGAGGAAGCTCTGCAGGCGACGCTGCACAACCTGGCAGCAAACGTCGAGGGACCACAGACCTCCCCGATCCGAGAACTCGAGCTGGCTTGAGCGCCGGGACAGAATCCGATCATGAGCAATCCTTCGTTATCCAAGGAACAACGCATCCTCATCGCCATGCGCAAGACGCTGGGAAAGATCGTCAGGGAAACGACGCCCGATCCGGGTTTCCGGCATCCGCTGAGTCAGGGCTGCATCGACGACATCCGCGCCTGTTTTGCACTGATTTCCTCCAGAGAGCGCGAACTCGCCGAGGAGGCGGGCATGGAGATCAAGGAGCGTCCCCGCTTCGGTGACGAGCCGAAAACATCCACGGTGGTTCCGATATCGCGCATCGGTAAGAAACCGACTAGCGACAACTCCGATTGACAGGAAGTTTCGAGGCCGGAAGGAGTGAACACGATGACAGACTATTCCGAAGAGCAACGCCGCGCCCTCGGCCAGGCCGTGGTCCATACCCTGGACGAGTGGGGGCTGAGCGCGGATGACATCATCACTGTACTCGCGCTACCCGAAAATACCCGCACACGCCGCGTGGAAAAATACCGTCAGGGTAACGCCGCACTGCCAGACGATGACGCAATCTTCAAACGGGTGGAACACCTTGCCGGGATCGCGGATGCACTTCGTACGACCTACCCGCTGAACCAGAAAGTGGGCTTGATCTGGCTGCGTTCCCCGCATCGCCGATTCCGTCGGCGCAGCCCCCTGCAGGTCATCGTGGACGACGGCATCGATGGACTCATCAAGGTACGTTCCGAGGTGGATTGTGCCTGGAGTTGGCAACTTACCGGTGAGACCGGCAGTAAGACACCGGGTCACTGACCCCCTGTCCCCCCTTCCGCACGTATCCCTTTCGATCTATACTTTCCCCGTCAGTCCATATCCCTTTTGGGCAGATGGGTCCCGGAACAGAGTGCTCTTGCAATCTCCTGTCACCGGGCAATTCAGCGGGTTTTACCCCCTTTCAGGCTGTCGAGACATGACGCAGCATCTGAGCGTATCCCGGGCCGCACGACTGGCCGGGGTCAGCAGGAGCGAGATTCAGGGAAGGATTCGCGGCGGGCAACTGCATACCTTCGAAGGCAAGGTAGCGGTCGATGACCTGCTCGGCGCCTACCCCGGCATTGCGCTTGAGGACAGTTCCGTACTGGAGCGCATGGCGCGAAACCGGAAATTTGCAGTCTACAAGCAACCCGGCGTCAGTTTTCGCAAGCGCAATCTCGTCGAGGAAGTCGACCGACTTCGTCTCGAGGTGGAGCATTCACGCGCGGAACTCGAGCACTACAAATCCCTCGTGGCCTCGATGAAGGAACGTCTGGAGTCGATTCAGCGCAGTTCCGATTGCACGCGGGAACAAAAGCTAGTGCTCCAGGCGCTGGTCAGCTGGATGATCACGAACACACAGCGCCGCGCGTAGCACCTTCACCGGATCCGGCTGACCGTAAATCATGGCACCGGGGCCTATCCCTGTCACAACCGCCGCACCCGGATCCTGACACTGTCATCGCTCCTACCCGCAGCACCGGTATCACACCCACTTCCCTGACGCATCGATGCGCCTGATCGTCCTTGCATAGAACACCCTCCCCGGTTACCGGCTCGCGCTGGCGGCAAACCGGGACGAGTACATCTCCCGTCCGACCTCGCGGCTCGACTTCCATGCGGACGCCCCACACACCCTGGCCGGCCGTGACCTCGAGAAAGAGGGGTAGCTGGCTGGGCGTTCCACGTCGCGGGCGTTTCGCCTCTATCAAATGACAGTCCATCCTGCTTGTCTTTGTCGTCCGTCCTCTGTGTTGCGCTCAACCGTTCCATGGTTCGACGTTGCGCCTGTTGTCACGCCGTAAGGGCGAACGAAAATCCTACGTGTTCCGGTGGATTCTTTTCCGCCGATCGCCTAAATTCGCTCTACATTGCCAAGGGTTCGTTTCGCACGGGTTCACCGCCACCATGGCCAGTCACCAAAAGACCGAGATTCCGGTTCGCGTCGAACAGATGACGCCCGAGACCAAGTGCGGCTACTGCACAAACTCCAAGTGCTGCACCTATGTCACCCAGCAGATCGACTCACCGAGAAGCAAGAGCGATTTCGACCATCTGCTCTGGCAGGTGTCCCACGAGAACGTCAAGGCCTACAAGGATTCAGACGGCTGGTACCTGCTCCTGGATTCACGCTGCAATCACCTGCAACCCAACGGCTTTTGCGGGATCTACGAGCAGCGTCCCACGATCTGCAGGGAGCACTCCAACGAGTACTGCGAGTTCGACGCCCCGGCCGAAGACGGGTTTGACTTCTACTTCGAGGACTACGAGTCGCTGCTGCGCTACTGCAGGAAGCGCTTCAAGCGATGGGACAAGAGATAGTTCGGCTCAATCCGGCAGAATCTCGCTGAAGTCCGCGATCGCGGGAAACTCTCTTGTGTCTTTCTCGCCGAGCGTGGTATCGGGCCGCTTCACTGCGATCGTCCAGGCGATACCACTGCCGGCGGCCGCACGCAGTACCGAGAGATTGTCATCCACCAGCAGGGCGCGCTCGGGTTTGAAAGGCTGGTAATTGCGCAGCAATTGCCAGAACGCG
>Ga0210096_1000305_pt1 | contig 18150 bp, 12 predicted proteins | sample China_Galinas_PW_4_FD_184864 | JGI IMG/M metagenome (GOLD analysis project Ga0210096, IMG submission 184864) | Wetland microbial communities from San Francisco Bay, California, USA, that impact long-term carbon sequestration - China_Galinas_PWA_D2... | ecosystem: Environmental > Aquatic > Marine... | reverse complement strand
TCGCACCTGACCGGGGGGGATGGCGAGAAGAGCCACCCGGACACGCCGCTGAAAGGGCGTCAGGTGGTCGGCGATCGGCAGGTCGAAAGGCCGGTCCGGATCGTCGAAATAGGCCTGGACCTGCTCGGCGACTCGGCGCGACAGCTCGTCGGCCGGGGGGGTCAGGGGCCTGGTCTGCTCGCAGATCTCAATGCGCTTCAGGCAACCCGCTTTCACGTGGATCGAAAGGGGTCCTACGGGGGAATCTATAACCGTGCTCATGCCGATCTCAGCCTCTCGCGGATGTCCGCCCGGGCCTGGGCCAGGATGGAGTCCCGGTCCAGACTGTCGATGATCTCACGCACCACCTGCTTGGGACCGCCCTGTCCCCAGGACCGGCCGCGGGCCAGGTACTGCTCGGCGGCTTGGCCGACGATAAAGGTACTGTAGTAGGCGACGGCCCCCTGCGCAGCCCCCGTCACCAGGGCGGAGAGGCCGGCGGTGCCCGCTTTCAGGGCGGAGGAGACGAAGTGGACCGCCCAGACCGTGCCCATCAGCATCAGCATCTGGGCGCCGATGGTGCGCACGAGGTTACCGGCCTCGGCCCGGGTCAGGGACATGCCGTAGAGACGCGAGAGATGCACCACCATGCTGACATCGACCACCGCCGCGGCCAGCAGGTCGGCCAGCGGGATGGGATTCAGGGCGACCGCCACACCTTTGGAGATACTGTAGGTGCGGATGACGCGCGCCCCCAGCTCGCGACGGATGTCGAGCATACGCTCGCTGACCCGCTCGCTGAGGTCGCCGGCGAACAGCCCGGCATTGAGGGCCACCAGGGTCTTGCCCTCGCCCTCCAGGATCTGCCAGAGACGCTCCTTGAGCTCGGCCGCGCTCGGAGGGCGTCTGCGCACCGCCTCGGTCTCGTTTCCCTCCTCGTCCACCATCAGCACCAGCTGCTCGGGAGGCGCGGCGCTGATGGCGACCAGGTTGCGCGGGTCGACCAAGCCAGTGCTGTGGCGGGCCAGGGACGCCATCAGGATCTCGCGATCGGCGCGGCTGTAGCGGTCGACCTTGTTGAGCACCAGGATCAGGGGACGGTTCTGGGCGAGCAGGCTCTTCAAGGCCTGGATCTCGGTCTCGGTGAGGTCCGAGTCGACGATGAACAGCACCAGGTCGGCGCGGCCGGCCACCTCCCGGGCCATGCGCTCGCGCTCCTCGCCGTCCACCTCGTTGATACCGGGAGTATCGATCAGGAAGACCCCGCCGGTCTCGTACTCCTCCCAGCGGCCCATCTGGGTGCGGCGGGTCTCGCCGTGCAGTGGGCTGGTGGAGAAGCGCTCCTCGCCGAGCAGGGCATTCAAGGTGGCAGACTTGCCCACGCTGACCCGCCCGAAGGCGGCGATGTGCAGGTGGCCATGGTCCAGCTTGTCCAGCATGGCCTGGACCTGGGCATAGTCCTCGGCCAGTGATTCGCGTACCTCGGGCGGCACCCGGCGATCGCCGACCAGGGCGCGCAGGCTCTCGCGCGCCAGCTCCAGGTGGCCGTCACCCGTCGGTGCGGGCAGGCTCGGGGCGTTGGCGCTCTCGGATCGCCAGCTTCGCAAAACGTCGCGCAGACGTTTCCAAGTCTTCAAACAGGGTCTCCCGGAACGAATCGGCGGCCTGGAGCGGGTGCAGCTCGCCCCGGGTCTCCAGGCTCTTGGCCACGGCCTTGCCGAGGCTGTCGAACACCAGACCATAGGCTACGGCATGCAGCAGCCCTCCCGCCAGGGTGCCGACGCCCGGAAAGGCCTTGAGGGCGTTGCCGGCGATGGCCAGCACCAGGGTATGGGCGCGCCCGACCCGGCGCTGGACCAGCTCGAGCAGCCGGTCCAGATCCATCTGGCGCACGGGTACGTCATAAAGCTTACACAAAGACTGAACCAGCCGTGTCCCCAGATAGCCCTGCACCAGCACGTCGGTGCCCGGGGTGACCGCGGCCATGGCCCCGATCACCGCCTTGCGGGCATAGCCGCGGACCAGCTGCTCGGCACGGCTGGCCCGGGCCGCCTGAATGGCCACGTCCAGCTTGCGATCCACGAGCACGAACACCGCGCTGTCGCGCAGATCCTCGAGAACTTTGGGATCGCGATCGACCAGGCGTTGCAGGGCCAGCTGCAGCTCGCCCACCTGGGGGGCCAGGGGCCGCTGCACCGTCTCCTCGCGGCCGTCGGGCAGCACGCGCACCAGCTCGCGCGTGCCCCCGGAGCGCACGGTGGCGACCGCCACTCGCTCGCCGCCAGCCAGGCGTTCGGCCAGACGTGCCTTGAGGGCCTCGAGCTCGACCGGGGTGAATAGATCGGTCTTGTTGAGTGCCAGCACGCTGGGCTTACCCAGGGCCAACACCTCGCCGAGCTCGGCATACTGGGAACGGGTCAGGTCGCCGTCGCAGACATAGACCACGCCGTGGGCACGCAGGGCCTCGTCGCGCACCTGTCGGTCCAGCCATCCACCCGCCTGGTTGGTGCCCGGCATGTCCAGCAGAACCAGGCGATCGCCCGCGCTGCTCTCCCAGCCGTAGCGCTCTATGCTGGTGGTTGTGCCCCCCCTCACGTTCACCTCGGGCCGAGCCTCGGGCACCAGGGCCCGGATGAGCGAACTCTTGCCGCTGCTGATCTCGCCGAACAGCGCCACCCGCACCTCGCCAGGGCCCTGGCCTCGGGTCAACGCAGCCAGCTCCCGGCGGGCCTCGGAGACGTCGACCCCCGCGGCCTCCGCCCCCTCCATGCGCCGCTGCAAGGTCTCCCGGTCGGGTGGCGCCGGCGGCATACCGGACTGCCGCTTCTCCGCAGTCGATCGCCGCCGGGGCCGTAGCAGCCGCCACAGCAGCGACCCCACCAGGGCCAGCAAGGCCGTGAGTCCGCCTACATACCCATAGACGAACAGGACGGGCAGCTCGCGTAGATAGTGCCAGACGCTGAAGACCGTCTCGGTGAGCACCAACAGGACGACCAGAATCAGGAGCGATGCGAGCAGAGTTCCCAGCGCCACCAGGACTCGCAATGCCCGTTGGGCACCCATCGCCCTAACGCGACCTCATCCCGTACCGGGAGAAAGCGGGGGGCGCAGGAGATCCCATGAGCGCCGGCCCCGTTGTCCTGCTCGACATGCGGGCTCTATCGCAAAAGGCTCTGGATATGTCCATCACACATGGATTTTCGGTCGCGATGTCGTCCTCCGGGGAGCGCTCCTCGTTGTTCTCACCGCCGAGTAATCTACCCAACATCTCTGTAACCGAGGTTGCCGTACCAATGGCAGGGACCGGTCAGCTACTCGCACCTTTTGCGCCCAGTCGGCAACTGGTCACGAGTCACAAAACGACACCCTGATCCCGTGCTATCTTCGGTGGAATCGCCCTCTGCGCCAAGCGTTATCGCCGCGTGACCCCGAGCAACTGCATTCGAGTCCACCGCATCGGCCTGCTCCTGTGCAGCGGATTTGCCTTTGCCGGGCCGCCAGCCGAACTCCATGAGCTCGAGAACGAGCGAGCCCGACTAACCACGGAGTCGGCGCAGCTTCAGCAGCAGATTTTCGCCGAGCAAGCACGCCTCGAAGCGCTCCGTCGCCAGATCGAGGCCTTGCGGCAGCGAAACAGCGAGATGGACTCGCAGCTCGACGGAGTCATGGTCAAGCTTCCCACGGACTCCCCGGCCGACCAACCCCCTGCCGAAAGCCCACCCGAAGAAGAACACCTCAAGCTCTAACCTAGGTTCAGGGGTTCTGAAGTCGTTGTGAAACCTTTTCCACACCGGCCCGGATACCGAGGGCGGCCAAGCATCCCCGGGTCCTTGCAACTCGGAGGGGCTCAGACGTTGAACCGAAAATGGATCACATCCCCGTCCTGCACCACATAGTCCTTGCCTTCGGAGCGCAAGCGTCCGGCCTCCCGGGCCCCCTGCTCTCCCTTATAGGCGACGAAGTCCTCGTATGAGACGACTTCCGCTCGAATGAATCCCCGCTCGAAATCGGTATGGATCACCCCGGCCGCCTGGGGCGCGGTTGCCCCTACGGGGATGGTCCAGGCGCGGACCTCCGTCTCGCCCGCGGTGAAATAGGTCTCCAGCCCGAGCAGCCGGTAGCCTGCTCGGACCACCCGGTTCAGACCCGGCTCCTCCAGGCCCAGGTCGGCCAGGAAATCGTGCCTGTCCGCGTCTTCCAGCTCGACGATCTCCGCCTCGATGGCCGCACAGACCGCCACCACCTCCGAGCCTTCCCGCTCGGCATGCGCCCGCACCGCATCCAGGTAGGAATTGTCGTGGAAGCCGTCGTCGGCCACGTTGGCGACGTACATGGTCGGCTTGGCGGTGAGCAGGAACAAATCACGCAGCTCCAAACGTTCGTCATCGGTCAGCCGGTGGGCCCTGACCGGATCACCCTGGTCGAGGAGATCGCGAACCCGCTCCAGCAGCGCCTTACGGGCCAGCATCTTCTTGTCGCCGGCCTTGGACTGTTTGGCCGCCCGCTCCAGGCCCTTCTCCACGGTCTCCAGGTCCGCCAGGGCCAGCTCGGTATCGATCACCTCGATGTCGGCCAGGGGATCGACCCGCCCGGTCACATGGACCACGTCCGTGTCCTCGAAGCAGCGCACCACCTGGGCGACGGCATCGGTCTCCCGGATGTTGGCAAGAAACTTGTTGCCCAGTCCCTCGCCTTTCGAGGCGCCGGCCACCAGTCCGGCGATGTCGACGAATTGCATAGCGGTGGGCACCATCCGCCGGGGCTTTACGATGGACGCGATCATGTCCATACGTGGGTCCGGCAGCGGCACGACCCCGACGTTGGGGTCTATGGTACAGAAGGGGTAGTTCGCCGCCGCGATAGTCGCCCTGGTGAGGGCATTGAAGAGGGTCGACTTGCCGACATTCGGCAGACCGACGATACCGCACTTGAATCCCATGTCCGGAGCCCCGAGAAAAAAAGAGGGCAAGGATAGCGAAAAAGCCCCCCCGAGGCGAGGCGGCCCAGGGTCCCGCAGGTGGACGAGGTGCGCGGCCTGAACGAGGGAGAGTCACTCCGGATTCGGTGGAGCTTAGTCCTCCCGCTGCCACCCCAGGGCCAGCTGATAGAGCCGGTTCTTCTTCTGCCCCGTGAGCTTCGCCGTCAACGTGGCGGCCTGCTTCAGAGGCAGCTCCTCTACCAGGACCCGCAGCAGCCGCTCGGCATCCATGCGGGTCCGGCGCCCGGACTGCTGCTCCGCACCCCCCACCACCAGCACCATCTCCCCGCGTCGTTGGTCGGTATCGGCCCCCACCCATTCCAGCAGCCCGCCGAGGCTGGAGGAGGCCAGGGTCTCGTGGACTTTGGTCAGCTCCCGAGCGAGCAGTGCCGGGCGCTCCGCGCCCAGGCTCCGGGCCAGATCCTCCAGGGTATCGAGCAACCGATGACTGGATTCATAGAACACCAGAGTGCGCCGCTCGTCGGCCAGCTCGGCCAGTCGGACCCGGCGTCTGTCGGCGGTCCGGGGCAGGAATCCCTCGAAGACGAAGCGATCGGTGGGCAGCCCCGAGACCGAAAGGGCGCAGACCAGGGCACTTGGGCCGGGAATCGGGCTCACCCGCAAGCCCCTGGCCTGGGCTGCCCGCACGAGCGGAAAACCGGGGTCGCTGATCAACGGGGTGCCCGCATCCGACACCAGGGCGATGGATTCACCCGCCTCCAGCCGCTCCAGCAGACGATCCAGCACGTCCAGCTCGTTGTGCTCGTGGACGGGGACCATCCGCGTCCCTATGCCGAAATGGGCCAGCAGCGGGCGGGTGTGGCGGGTATCCTCGGCGGCAATCAGGTCCACCTCGCCGAGGACCTGTGCCGCTCGGGGAGACAGATCCCCCAGGTTACCGATGGGCGTGGCGACCACATAGAGCACCCCCGGCCGATTTGACACACCCCACCCCACCCAAAATAATGAGCCGGCCTCTATCCTGCCTGCGATAACACCGTCATGCAATCGAACCGCTCCGGCCGTCGAATCCCCGTGTTTGCTTCTGGTGGAAACGGAGTACCACTGTGCTGCCTGCTTGTCCTACTCGCGCTGTCGAGTGCCTGTACGGTGCAGACCCAGCGGCCGGCGGCCGGCTGGCGAGAAGACCCCCTGGCCAGGCAGGCCGAGGCCTTGAGCAGTTCAGGGGACCACGCCCGTGCAGCCTCCCTGCTGCTGCAGCTGGCCACCCGGCAGCCGCCGCGCCAGGCGGCCGAGCTGAGACTCCAAGCCGCCGATAGCCTGCTCAAATCAGGGCAGGTCGAGCGGGCTAGCCAGGTGCTGGGCGGGATCGATCCTGCTCTGCTGGGCCGCAACGGCCTGGTGCTCAGGCGCATCCTCGGCGGGCGACTCGCGCTCGAGCGGGGACAAGCCGAGGAGGCCGTCCGTCTTCTGGGGCCCGCCCCGGCAACCGATTTCCCGGCGGAGCTGCAGCGCGGCTACTACACGACCCTGGCCGACGCCCTGCGGCTCTCGGGCAAGATCTTCGACAGCGCCCGTGCCCTGGCGGAGCTGGACCGCTGGACCCCCAATTCCCAGGCACGGCGCGGCACCCAGCTCAATCTGCTGCAGTCCCTCGCCACCCTGCCGACGGCCGAGCTGCAGGCCGCGGAGCCGGTCACGTCCGGAGTTCTGGGGGGCTGGCTGAAGCTCGCGCTGGTGCTGCGCCAATACAGCGCCGATCCCCAGCGGCTTCAGAATCAGCTTGAGCAGTGGCGCCGTCTGTACCCCGGACACCCCGCCGACACCGGCCTGCTGTCGGATTATCTGGATCGATTGACGGGCGCCTACAGCCACCCGGGCCAGATTGCGGTCCTGCTGCCTCGCTCTGGCCCCTTTGCGCAGGCCGGGGCGGCGTTGCGCGATGGCATTCTGGCCGCCTACTACGATCAGCCCACCCCGGCCCGACCCCGGCTGAGATTCTACGCGGCAGCCGAGCCCCAGGACATCTGGCCCCAGCTGCAACAGGCGGTCGAGGAGGGCGCGCAGCTCGTCATAGGCCCTCTGCAGAAGGACTCTGTCGCCCAGCTGGTCCGGGCGGGCGAGCTGCCGGTCCCCGTGCTCGCGCTCAACCGGGTCGAGCTGGATAGCGCGCCGCCGCCCAATCTATTCCAGCTGGGGCTGCCGCCGGAGGACGAGGCTAGGGCGGCGGCGGAGCGGGCTTGGCTGGAGGGCCACCGGGTGGCCGTAACCTTCGTGCCCGACAGCCGCTGGGGCGAACGGCTCTCCACGGCCTTTCGTGCCCGCTTCGACGACCTGGGCGCACGCGTGGCTGAGCAAGGCACCTACGCCCCGACCGGCAACGACTTCTCCGCCCCTGTCCAGGCGCTGCTCAATGTCGACCAGAGCCGCGCCCGCCACCAGGCGCTTCAGCGGCTGCTGGGTCAGAACTTGGAGTTCGAGCCGCATCGCCGCCAGGACGCGACCGTGCTCTTCCTTGGTGCCCAGGTGCGCGACGCCCGCCTGATCCGCCCCCAGATCCAGTTCCATCAGGCCGCGGATCTGCCGGTCATCGCGACATCCAGCGTCTATTCCGGCAACCCCAACCCCGGCGCCGACCTGGATCTGGAAGGCCTGAGCTTTCCCGACATGCCCTGGCTACTCCGCGACGGGGGAGACGACGCGCTTACCCTCCGGGCGATGGCCAAGGTCCTCCCCGAGAGCGGCCAGCGCCTGCAACGGCTCTACGCCATGGGAATAGACGCCTATCGGCTGATCCCTCAGCTGGCGCGGCTGCAATTCAGTCCACGGGAAAGCCTGCAGGGAAAGACCGGGATACTGTCTCTGGATCGGCTCAACCGAGTGCAGCGCCGCATGGTCTGGGCGACCTTCAAGAACGGACTGCCCGTCGTCAACGGATACGCGCCGTCGGTGGACTTCTCGGCGGTGGAGACCTCTCCAGCCCGCAACCTCGGCCAGAGCGGCCTCTGACCGTGGCGCCGGTCAGCCCGACCGGCGCTCAGGCGGAGGCGCAAGCACTGGCGTTCCTGGAAAGCCAAGGCCTCAAGACCCTGAGCCGGAACTTTGCCTGCCGCTTCGGCGAGATCGACCTGATCATGGCAGACGGATCGTGCCTGGTCTTCGTCGAGGTACGCTACCGCCGCACCCTGCACTTCGGCAGCCCCGCCGAGACGGTGACTGCGGCCAAGCGCAGGCGCCTCCTCGCCACCGCCAGCTTTTTCCTCCAGACCCGGCCCGGGGCCTCCCGCCGCCCCTGTCGCTTCGACCTGGTAACCATCTGTCCCGCTCGCCATCCGTCGCTCGAGTGGATGAGGGACGCATTTCGGGCAGGATAAGCGCTCGTCGACGTCTGTCATTCCCGGACCTGCTCGCCCGGCGCGTTGTCTCGTTCCGCCATAGATTCCTCCGGTGCTTGGTCAAAGACTGAATCACCTCATCGGTCGCCAAACCAACCGAATGGAGATTCTGCCTGCGATTCGCCTCCGTCCTGGAGGCTTGCGCGAAAAAACGCTCCCGGCGTTTTATTGCTCATCGCCTCCTGCGATTCGCCTCCGTCCTGGAGGCTTGCGCGAAAAAACGCTCCCGGCGTTTTTTTCAACGAGCTGTAACGCGGCCAGGCGCCGCGCCGTGCGTGCCCTGGTCGTCGTAGCGGCCCACACCCAGCAGGTGAGTCTCATAGGCTTCCCAAACTGTCGACAAACCCGTGATTTGGCAGGTGCACGAAGCGGTCAACCGCCGTTTCTAGGTTTAAGTGTGAGGCTCGAAGTGGTGGCGGAACCTGTTGCGAGCCGTATCTCAGACTGTGCCTATCCGCTACAATCCCAATGCTTATGGACCTCGTCGAGCGCGTCAGAGACAGCTTCAACGCCAGCATCCAGACCAAGATGCAGGCGTTGCCCTCCATGGCCGATTCAATCGCGCTGGCCGGGGCGCTGATCGTCGGCCGGCTGCTGGAGGGCGCCAAGGTGCTCAGCTGCGGCAACGGGGGATCGGCGGCGGATGCCCAGCATTTCGCCTCGGAGATGGTCAACAAGTTCGAGCGCAACAGACCCGGCCTGCCCGCCCTGGCGCTGACCACCGACAGCTGCGCGCTCACCTCCATCGCGAACGACGAGAGCTTCGAGCGGGTCTTCGCCAAGCAGGTGCTCGCCCTGGGCCATCCGGGCGACCTACTGCTGGCCATCTCCACCAGCGGGCGCTCGAGGAATGTGGTGGCGGCGATCCGGGCGGCCCACGAGCAGGACATGCGGGTAGTCGCCTTGAGCGGGCGGGACGGAGGCCCCATGGCCGAGGCGTTGGGGTCAGACGACCTCGAGCTGCGGGTACCGGCCGAGTCGACGGCACGGATCCAGGAGGTCCATCTGCTGGTGATCCACTGCCTGTGCGACCTGATCGATGCCCAGCTGCTCGGACACTGACGCGCATTTCAGGAGAGCTTGAGTCATGAGATCGACCATCCTGGACGGAGTACTTGTGGTCACCCTGCTGGTCGGCATGCTTCTGCAAGGCTGTGCCGCGGTGCTGGTCGGCGGTGCCGCGACCGGCGCCGCCACCCTGCATGACCGCCGCACTCCCGGAGCCGTGCTCGACGACCAGCGTATCGAGATCGCCGCCTACAACATCAAGACCCAGCATAAGGACATCCTGGACAACACCAAGATCGCGGTGACCAGCTACAACGGCTGGGTCCTGATCAGCGGCACCTCCACCTCCGCCGAGTTCAGTGAGCGCTACGCGGACCTGATCGCGAAGATCCAGGGGGTGCGCAAGATCTTCAACGACGTGTTGGCTGGGACCGACCACCAGCTCTGGGACTCCACCCAGGACGCCTACATCACCTCCAAGGTGAAGCTCGCCCTGTTCAAAGTGGACACCAAGGGCTTCGACCCTACCCGGGTCAAGGTAGTCACCAGCAATCGGGTGGTCTACCTGATGGGTCTGGTCACCGACGAGGAAGGCGTGGCCGCCGCCGAGGCGGCCAGGCACGTTGGGAATGTGGCCCGGGTGGTAAAGCTCTTTGAGCCGATCTGAGCCGACACCGAAGCTGAGCAAGAAAGCCAGGGCTGCGTTGCAGGCCATTGTCAGCGAGGGCGCGCTGCTGACCGATCCGGCCGACTGCTGGCCCTACGGCTACGACAACAGCCGCCGCCAGGGCCTGCCCCAGGCGGTAGCCCTGGTTACGGAGCACCGCCAGGTCCGAGACCTGGTCCAGCTGTGCAATGACGAGTCCCTGCCGCTGATCGCCCGGGGGCGCGGCACCGGGACCACAGGAGCGACCGTCCCCCTGGGCGGCGGCCTGGTGGTGTCCTTCGAGCGCATGGCACGTATCCTGGAGATAGATCCCGCCAACCGGATGTGTCGAGCCGAGCCCGGCGTTACCAATCAAGCTCTGCAGGACGCCCTCGCCCCTCACGGCTTCTTCTGGCCCCCGGACCCCACCAGCGCGGCGACCTGCACCCTGGGCGGCAACCTGGCTTACAACGCCGCGGGACCCAGGGCGGTCAAGTACGGCACGCCCCGGGAGAACACCCTGGGACTCAGGGCGGTGACCGGGGCCGGCGAGGAGATCCGCACAGGCGTGGCCACCACCAAGGGCGTGGTCGGCTACGACCTCACCCGCCTGATCATCGGGTCGGAAGGGACCCTGGCCCTGATCACCGAGGCCACCCTCAAGCTGACCCCCCTGCCCGAGGCCAAGCGCACCCTTCGGGCGGACTTCCGCGACATCCATGCCGCCGCCCGGGCGGTATCGGCCATCATGGCCCAGCCCACGACACCCTGCGCCCTGGAGCTGATGGACGGGGCCTGTCTGTCCCTGGTCCGGAGCTATGAGGACCCCGGCGTAGACGCTTCCGTCGGCGCCTTGCTGATGATCGAGGTGGACGGACCCGGTCACGCGATCGAAGAGACGGCACAGACCGTCGCCCGGGCCGCTTCGGTGGAAGGCCTGCTAGAGATCCACAGCGCCGATTCGGAGACCGAGATCGCCCGCCTGTGGCGGGTACGCAAGGCCCTGTCCCCCGCCTTGCGCAACGCTGCCCCCAAGAAGATCAACGAGGATGTGGTGGTGCCGGTTTCGCGCATTCCGGAGCTGATCGCGCGTCTGGAGCGTCTGTCCCAAGCGCGCCGGGTGCAGATCGTCAGCTTCGGACATGGGGGCAACGGCAACCTGCACGTCAACCTGCTGGTCGACCCGGACGATCCCGGGCAGATGCGCGCGGCCCACGACTGCCTGGACGCGCTGTTCGATATGGTGCTCGAGCTGGGCGGTACTCTCTCGGGAGAGCACGGCGTCGGGCTGGAGAAACGGGACTTCGTCGACCGGGAGATTGACCCACCCACCCTGCGCCTGATGCATGACATCAAGCGTCAGTTCGATCCCCGCAATATCCTCAACCCGGGCAAGACCCTGCCGCAGGCCTGAGCGCCCCGGTGGCCTTCTTGATAAGCTGCAGATATACCGCACGCTGGCCGGGCGACGGGCTGTGGATCACTGCGCGCCCCACAGACGCTCGCGCAGAGCGGACCCCCGTCGGATGCGTCTGGCCAGTGCCTCTGTGAATCGATCGACGGTCGAGACCAGAGTGACACGGCTGCGCGCCCGAGTGATCGCGGTATAGACCAGCTCCCGGGTCGCCAGGGTCTGCTCCCGGCCGGCCAGGATCAGCAGCACCTGATCGAACTCCGAGCCCTGGCTCTTGTGCACCGTCATGGCATAGACGGTCTCATGGGCGGGCAGGCGGCTCGGCGACAGACTCCGCAGCTCGCCTCCGGGCCCCCGCACCCAGGCCCGCAGGCGTCCGACCCCGTCGGGCAGGATCACCCCCAGGTCGCCGTTGAACAGGCCGAGCGAGTAGTCGTTTCGGGTGATCATGATGGGGCGTCCCGGGTACCAGGGCTGGCCCGCCCCGATGGCACCCGCGGTGCGCAGCCCCGCCTCGATCAGCTCGTTCGCCCGCCGGGCACCGTAGGGCCCCTCCCGCAAGGCACACAGGATCCTGATACGGCCCAAGGCGTCCAGCACCCGGGGCGGGTCCGGCTCGGCCAGCGCCCGGGAGTATAGATGGACCCAGCGCTCCAGGGAGCCACCGCCGAGGGCCTGGGCCCCCAGCTCCAGCCACTCCAGGTCTTCCGGCCCGTCGTGTCGAAGCAGCTGCAGCGCCGCGTCGGCGTCGCCCGCATTCACCGCCGTGGCCAGAGCGCCGAGACCGCTGCGGGCATCGAAGCGGTAGCTTCGCCTCAGCACCACCAGACTGTCCCCGACCGGACCGGCCTGGTCGCCGCCGCCCGGGTCTTCCCCGGTCGTTTGCAGGAGCAACTCCCGAAGCCCCGGGGAGAAGCTCGGCAGACGAGGGGCGTCGCACAGATCGCCGAGCACATAGCCGGCCTCCACCGAGGCCAGCTGGTCCTTGTCGCCGAGCAGGACCACCCGGGCCGCAGCGGGCAGCGCGGCGAACAAGCGACCCATCATGGGAAGGTCCACCATGGAGGCCTCGTCCACCACCACCAGGTCCAGGTGCAGGAGGTTGTCCGGGCCATGACGGGCTCGGCCTCGCCCGGTACCCACGCCGAGCAGCCGATGCAGGGTCACCGCTTCCCGGGGGATGGCCCGGCGCACACCATCGGGGCAGTCCAGCCGATCGGCCACTGCCCGTACCGACTCGCCCAGCCGGGCGGCGGCCTTGCCCGTGGGCGCGGCCAAGCCGATGCGCAAGGGCCGCGGCCGGGCCGCCTCCAGCGCCATGGCCAGGATGGCCGCAACGGTCCGGGTCTTGCCCGTGCCAGGCCCCCCGGAGACCACCGTGAGCCGCCGCAGGCTGGCCACCGCCACCGCGATCTTCTGCCAGTCGGGTCCAACCCCCGCCTCTGCGGGGAAGAGTCGCGCCAGCACCCGTCTCGTCCAGACTGGATCGGGAGGATCCTCGAGTGGGCTCGCGCGCTCGATCAATGCATCGGCGAGCCGGCTCTCGAAGTACCAGTAGCGCGCGAGATAGAGGCGATCCTGCCCGTCGAGGATCAAGGGTGTGGCAGCCCCCTGCGGGCCGGCGACCAGACCGCTGGCCTCCAGCCTGCGGCGCCATTCTGCCAAGGGAGGCAGACGCAGGCCCTCGAGCCCGGACTGGGGGTCCTGGAAGAGGCAGCGGCCCGCGTGCTCGGCCAGGTGCACGCAGACATGCCCCTGAGCCGTGTCCCGGCTGATCAGGGCCGCGGCCCCGAGCAGGGAAGGCTCGTCGTTAGCCGCCAGCGTCGCCAGACAGGCCGCAAAGTGCAGATCCACGGCACCGATCAGCCCCTGGTCCCGGGCCCTGCGCAGCAGCTCCAGGGTCATGGTCCCGAGGCTCCCGAGAAGAGCGCATCCAGGGACTGGATCAGCCCGGCGTCGGGACGCTCGAAGAAGACCCCGTAGCGGCTTCCCTGCTCCGGGTCCAAGCCGCGCAGGAACAGGTAGTAGGCCCCCCCAAAGTGGCGCTCGTAGGCATAGTCGTCGATGCGCTGGGCCAGATAGCGATGCAGCGCCACGGCGTAGATCAGGTACTGCAGGTCGTAGCGGTGCTCGCGCATGGCCCTTGCCATGGCCGCGTGGTCGTAGTCCTCGGTTCGGACGCCCAGACGATTGGATTTGTAGTCGGCCAGGTAGTAGAGACCCCGGTGCTCGAAGACCAGGTCGATATAGCCCTTCATCAGGCCCCGCACCGCACCGAAGCGCAGCCGGTCACCGCCCGCGTCCAGCACGCGATCCAGGGCCGCGTCCGAGACCGACTCCAAGGGGAAATGGAAGGCCATCTCGTTGCGGCGACGCCGATCCTCGACCCCTCTCAGGCGCAGGGAGCCGAGCTCGTCCAGTGGGGTATCCAGCACCCGGCCGATCAGGCGCTCGACGGCGGGCCTCCAGCGTGGATCGAAGCCGTACTGACCCAGCAGGGTCTCCACCAGAGGGCCCAAGACCTCGGTCGTGGCCGCTGGGAAGCTCAGGCGCTCCAGCAGCTCGTGAAGAAAGAGCCCGGCCTGGGCCCCGGCGGGAAACCCGTGCGGGGTCCACTCCGCGGGCGAGTCCGGCGGGCCGGCGCCCAATCCCGTCTCGGCCAAGCGCTCGGCGTCTACGGCCCCGGCCAGCTCATGACCGGCCACCAGGGCGCTGTAGCTGGCAATCCGCCAGCTGTCGTCGATGGACCCGGCCGGGGCTCGCGCTCGCAGCTCGCCCGAAGGACGGTTTCTCGGCACCCACTGGCCCGCATCGACGACCGCCAGGGGCCGGATCTGGGCGATCGACCCATCGCCCCGGTCCAGGGCACGCAGGCGCTCGAGCATAGGCGCGTCGTCCGAAGGCAGGACCCCGTCGTGGAGCAGATAGGCCAGGGCCGAGTCCGCGGCCCCCTTGATCGCCCCCCACACCAGATGGCACTGGTAGCGGGCCCGGGTCAGGCCGACATACAGCAGCCGCAAGTCCTCGGCCAGCCGCTCCCGCTCGGCCGCCTGGCAGTGCTCGGTCAGCTCGGCGGTGCCCAGGTCGAAATAGAGCCGCCCCTCATCGCCTCCGTGGAAGGCCAGGGGCACGGTACAGGGACGGGCACGCGCGCCCCAGGCGAAAGGCAGGAAGACCAACGGGTACTCCAATCCCTTGCTCTTGTGAAGGGTGACCACCTTGACCAGGTCCTCGTCGCTCTCCAGGCGAAGCTGCTGCTCCTCGGCGTTGCCGTCGGGCCTGGCCCTGCCGTCGCTCAGCCAGCGCAGCAGGTTGTCCGGCCCCTCGTGCTGCTCGGAGGCGATCTGCAACAGCTCCGCGAGCTGGAGCAGATTGGTCAGCCGCCGCTCGCCCCAGGGCGCCGAGAGCAGCCTGGACACCACGCCTTCCGCCTGCAGCAGACGCAGAAACATGGACATGAATCCGCGGCCGAGCCACATCCGGTGATAGCCGTGGAACCGCTCCAGACACGGCTCCCAGCGGCCGTCGTCGTCGGCCAGCAGGTCCAGGTCGGAGGCAGTCAGGCCGAGCAGCGTCGTGGACAGGGCCGATCTGAGGGCCCGCTCGTCGCTGGGCCGACCGAGTGCCCCGAGCAGCAGCACCAGCTCGCGCGCCTCTTCGGTGTCGAAGACGCTGTCCTGGCTGTAGAAGACGCTCGCCACAGCCTGCCCCTGCAAGGCCTCGCGCACTGCGGCCGCCTCGAATCGGTTGCGCACCAGAAAGGCGATGTCGCGCGCCACCAGGGGTTGCTCTCCGATGCGGGCCTGCCCCTGCGCTCCCAGCCGGATGAGCCGGGCAGCCTCCGCCGCCAGGGCCTGCACGGAGCCTGCCTCGGCACGATACTTGGCGACCAGTCCATGGGAGCAATTGTCGCCGGTACGCTCCGCGAGCCAGATCTGCAACGCCGCCGGGGCCAGACCCTGGACGATCAGCGGCGTCTCGTCCGCCCGGCCGGCAGGGCGGGCCGGCTGAAAGCCGATGGGTGGGACCGGCAGGAAGGGATGGGAGCGGTCGAACAGGCGGTTCACCGCCTCGACCATGGCGGCACTGGAGCGCCAGTTGACGCCCAGGGTGTAGCGCGCACTCTGCGGCGCCTCCCGGCAGGCCAGAGCGTAGGTGAAGATGTCGGCACCCCGAAAGCCGTAGATGGCCTGCTTGGGGTCGCCGATCAGGAAGAGTCCGGAGTCCTCCCGGCCGGCGTAGAGACGCCGAAAGATGCGGTACTGGACCGGATCCGTGTCCTGGAACTCGTCCACCAGAGCGACCGGGAGCCTGGCGCGGATACGGGCGGCCAGCCCCTGGCCGAGGGGCCCGGCCAGGGCTTGGTCGAGCTGCACCAGCAGGTCGTCGAAGCCGAGCAACCGCCGGCGCGCCTTGGCCTGGGCGACGGCCGTGGCGAGCTCGTCGCGCGCGGCCAGATACAGCTCGGCCAGCAGCAGACGGTCCAGCTCGGCGAGGCGTCGGGCAAGGTCTTCGCAGGCGGTGAAGAAGGGGTGCTGGAGGGCCGCCTTGCCTTTCTTGAGCGACCGGGCGATCTTCGAGTCGGTAAAGAGCTCGAAGCCGGAGGGGGTGACCAGGGAGAAGCCCCGGGAGAGCCAGGCGTCGAGGGACTGCGCCGCCTCCTCCAGCCGATCGGCGCGGTAGCTGTCGTGGGAGCGTCGCAGGCCGGGGTCGTCCCGAAGCAGGGCCGAGACGGTGTCGCCCTCGGCAAGCCAGGACCCAGCCAGTGCATCGAACGCAAGCTGGGCCTCTTCTTCGAGTCGCTCCACCTGCTCGAGCGGCGGTGCAAGCAGCCGGGCCTCCAGCTGCCTGAACAACGGGCCCAGGTCTGCGAGCAGGGCCGTGGGCCCGGCCCAGCGTCGACGCGCCCACTCCACCCGGGGCCGGGGGGCGGCCTGAAACCGCCGGCGCCAGAAGTCTTCCATGGCCCGGCGGCGGAGTTCACTGTCGTCGGCCAGCAGCTCGGCGTCGAACAGGGTGGCGCTCTCGAGGGCCAGCTCCTGCAAAACCCGTTGGCAGAAGGCGTGGATGGTGAGCAGGCTCGCCTCGTCCATGCGGACCAGGGCATCGGCAAGACACTGGCGAGCCCGGGCCGGATCGGTGATGGGCGCCAGCAGGTCCCGGGTCTGCTGGTCGCCTTCGGCCCCGTCCAGAACCGCCAGGGCCTCGCGGATACGCTGGCGCACGCGACCCCGAAGCTCGTTGGTCGCGGCGTTGGTGAAGGTCACTACCAGTATCTGCCCGACCTCCCACGGGGACTCCAGCAGCAGGCGCAGATAGAGGCCGGCGATGGTATAGGTCTTGCCCGTCCCCGCGCTCGCCTCGATGAGGTGCACGCCGGTGAGGGGCACCGCCAGGGGGTCGAGGGCGGGCAGATCCGCGCTCATGGCTCCAGCTCCCGCGAGCAGTCCCGCAGAGGCCCGTAGACCTCCCGCGCCAGGACCGCGAATTCGGGGCCGAGTGGCTGCTCGACTCCTCGGAAAGCAGTCTGGATGTAGACGTCCTCACACTCGCCCGGAATCGCCATGAACGAGTTGCCCGTCCACACGGCCAGGGCGTCTCGATGGGCCCGCTCCGCATCGCCCTTCTCTGCAAGGACCTCCTGGTAACGCCAGGAGCTGCGGGGAAAAAAGGCCAGGGGCCGGCTGAGGCCCTCCCAGTAGAGAGAGACCAGACGCTCCAGCGCGGGCACTGGCTCGGCCGAAGGCGACAGGACCAGCCCCTGGTCCGCGCCGAGACAGATGCTCTCGGCGCCGTGACCGGCCGCACCCAGGGCCAGGTGCGCGATCCAGAGCGCCAGCCTGTCCTGCCCCCGAAGCCTTCCGGGCCGCCAGGACAACAGCCCCCCTTCGGGCGGGATACGCAGCCAGCCGCACAGCCGAAAGCGCCCGAGGGCCAGATCCAGCTCGACCTCGGGGCCCGGCTGGCGCAGCAGCGGCCGCAGGCGCTGGGCGAGCCCGCTGACGACCGCCTCGCTGGCCTCCAGGTCCAAGGCCCCCGGGATACCCGGAGGCAGCAGCCCTCCTACGACCGCCCGCTCCCGCCGCTGGAGCGGCTCCAATCCGGCGAGCTCGTCCGCGAGCAGCTCCTCACGCAATCGGTAGCCCTCGATCCCCTCCAGGCTGAAGGGCTCCGCCGCCTCCAGGGCCTGGTCTCGCTCTTCGAGATCCAGCCCGAGACGTACCCGGCAGAAGTGTCGTGCGGGATGACGAAAGAAGGCGACCAGAGCCTCCAGGTCGATCTCGGCATGCTCGGTCACCGGCTCGGGCAATGCCTGAGGCACGAAGAGCGGAGTCGCGTCGCTCGGCTGCTCCATCGCCCGGGCTCCCGCCAGCCAGGCGTCATCATAGGAAGAGAGGCGTTCGTCGCCGGAGAAATACCGTCGACTGAAAGGCTGCAGCGGATGCACGGTCACCAGGGCCTCGTGCATCCGGTCTGCGCTCGCACCGGCGGCCCGCTCCAGGTACTCGAGCAGCTCGCTGACCAGGGTCGAGGGCTGGAGTTCGCTGTCGTCGCGTATGCCGCGCCCCACATAGCTCAGGTAGAAGACGTCCCTGGCAGATAGCAGGGCTTCCAGGAACAGATAGCGGTCGTCCTCGCGTCGCGATCGATCGCCCGGGCGGGGCTTGGCGGCCATCAGGTCGAAGCCGAGGGGAGGGTGGGAGCGGGGATAATCGAGGTCGTTCATGCCCAGCAGGCAGACCACCCGAAAGGGGATGCTGCGCATGGG
>Ga0210096_1000304_pt1 | contig 18257 bp, 17 predicted proteins | sample China_Galinas_PW_4_FD_184864 | JGI IMG/M metagenome (GOLD analysis project Ga0210096, IMG submission 184864) | Wetland microbial communities from San Francisco Bay, California, USA, that impact long-term carbon sequestration - China_Galinas_PWA_D2... | ecosystem: Environmental > Aquatic > Marine... | reverse complement strand
CTGGATTACCTTTCATATTATTGAACGCCCAAATACAACTCCCGGCGTGCATTTTTTAAATCCCGTGCTGCCTATACGCATGGAAGTGCAAAATCAGGGAAATGATACTGATCTACGTATGGCAACTGCCAGTTGGAATGCAGGAATAGTTGGCATACCAACTACTTCAGGAAGCCGATTCTTCTCAACCAGCAATTTCCTTACCATTAGTAGTGCAGACACTGAAGCACACGTACTCACCATTCGCAATAAACAACGATTTCGCGGTGTCGATAATAAAGTAGAAGTACGTATCGCTGCCTTAGGAGGCGGGAGTTTGTCAACATCACCTGAGGTGGTATTACTGCGTTTGCGGCGCAATGCAAAAGTTACGGGAACTTCATTTACCGATATAAATCCAAGCAGCTCAGTCATCGAAGTAAGTAATTCTGGTAATTATGTAGCCGGCACCGGAGATGAAGTATTTATTCTTCCCACCAATACGTTTGGAGGTGGGCCTTCAACACTCTTTTTCCCACGAAATGAATTTACCATCCTCCTCTTTCCTGGAGAAGAACTTACGGTAACTGGCGTAAGTCTGCAAAGTACAGGCGCTGATAGTATCGGTATTCTCAGTTGGGAAGAACGGTTTTAGTTTTTAATAGGATATCATGAAAAAAATAATAGCTATTTCTTTTTTACTTTTATTGTTAATTGCGCCAAAGCTCTTTTCATGCACCGGGCTTTTTTTGAAAAATAAAGCTCAAGGTTACGTATATGCACGCACATTAGAGTTTGGTCAAGATCTGTATTCACAGATTCTGTTTGTTCCGCGTAAGTATACATTTACCTCACCAACTCCCGCTGCTGATCAAGGTGGCTTAACGTGGCACTCAAAATATGCAGTAATTGGTACCAATGCTTTTGGATTTAATTATTTCGTTGATGGGGTGAATGAAAAAGGATTAGCGGGCGGCCTTTTTTATTTTCCTGGCTTTGCCGAATATCAAGATATTACGCCACAAAACTATAAAAAATCGCTTCCCATGTGGGAACTGTTAACCTGGATCCTTACTAATTTTTCATCAATACAAGAAATAAAACAAGAACTGCCAAACATATATGTTTCCACTGCTTCAATTCCTGGTAAAGAAGAGATACCACCCGCCCATCTGATTATACATGATTCATGGGGTAATAGCCTGGTAATAGAATATGTTAACGGCAAACTTCATTTGTATGATAACCCACTTGGCGTTATCACCAATTCGCCACCTTTTGATTGGCATCTCACTAATTTGCGTAATTACATTAATCTTTCGCCTATCAACGCACCAAATAAAACAATGTCAGGAATATCATTTTCACAACTTGGGCAAGGATCAGGTATGCTTGGTCTTCCTGGCGATTTCACGCCACCTTCACGATTTATTCGCATAACTGCATTTACGCAATCTGCTCCTGAAGCACCAACTGAATTAGATGGCATATACCAAGCATTTCATCTTCTCAATAATTTCGATATTCCCAAAGGAACTGTTGCTGATAAAAGCGGTGTTTTAGAATACACCCAATGGACTAGCGCTATCGATATGAAAAACAAAGTTTACTACATCAAAACCTATGAAAATTTTCAGCTGCAGAAAATTGAACTCATGAAACAAAATCTTATGGCAGAAAAACCATCAACTTTTTCACTCAATTACAAAGATCGGATTCATGAGATTAAATAGTTACTTTTAAAAAAACAATATTAATCTAAATCAAATGATGCTGAATAAGTAGGAATAATTACTGACCAGCCAAAACGTTCTTCTATTTTCTTTTTCAATGATTGAGCTGATTCAAGGTCGCCATGGGTAAGAAATGTTTTTTGGGGTGGTTGCTCAAAATGTGTTAACCATTGCAGAACTTCGTTATAATCTGAATGCGCTGAAAACAGATCTATCGATTTAATTGTCGCACGAACTTTATACCATTTCCCATACATGTTTACTTTTTTTGTCCCATCAATTAAATCGCGTCCCAAGGTCCCTTCTGCTTGATATCCAACAAACAATATGGTGTTTTTCTTATCCGAGATAAAATGTTCAAAATGATAAGCCGCACGCCCCCCATCAGCCATACCACTTCCCGCAACAATAATGGCTGGCGGTTGTGCATGATCAATGGCCTTGGATTCTTGTACAGTGGGCGTATATTTAACACTAGCAAATATCTTATTACATAACGATGCTGATAATTTATGTTCATCTTGAAAACGGCAATATAAATTATTCACTTTTATAGCCATCGGACTATCTAAAAATACTGGAATATCGGGCATAGCTTTCTGTTGTTGCAATTGATAGAGACAATACAAAATCGCTTGTGCACGTCCAACAGCAAAAACGGGTATGATCAGCATGCCTCCTTTAGCCACCGTTTTTTGCACAACCTTACCTAACGCTTGTATAGGATCACCTGTTCCATGGAGCCGATTACCATACGTTGATTCCAGAACTAAATAATCGGTGTGTTTTACATACGGCGGCGCTTTCATAAGCAGTTGATTTGGGCGCCCCAAATCGCCTGAAAAAGTAAGCGTCTCTTTGCCATCTGAGAGAATAACAAATGAAGCACCAAGAATATGGCCCGAACTAATTAATCGAAATGTTAATGATTTTCCAATAGAAATATCCGTATCATATTCAACTGTCTGGAAAAAATGTAATGATCGCTCAGCTTCAGCTTGCGTATATAAGGGCTTTATCGCCGGCTTCTTGGGCCCTCTTTTTTTATTAATTTTTGCTACAGCTTGCTGTTGTAGAAATCCACTATCGACTAACAAGATAGCGCACAAGGCATACGTTGCTTTTGAACAATATATCTTGCCCTTAAAACCATTTTTAACTAATGCTGGTATATACCCGGTGTGATCGATATGCGCATGCGTTAATACAATCGCCTCAATGCTGCTTGCGTCCACCGGAAATGGTTCTTGATTGCGCTCAATACTTCCTTTTCCTTGAAAAAATCCGCAATCAACTAAAATCTTAGTGCCTTCATTCTCGATAAGATATCTCGACCCGGTTACTTCTTCTACGGCACCGAAAAAAGTCATTTTCATGGCAAACTGCTACTTTCTATTTTTTATGTATCATAAATTACTTCAAACAACATTCTAATACTTGTTAAGCTAACAAGTAGATCCTGCCATAAAAATAGTTTTTATAGAAAGAGATAGTATTATGAAAATAAATAATAACGTTGGTATGAAATTTTTTAGTTTACTCTTATGTGCATATGTATTGTACGCTATAGATGTACAAGCAAAAGGTGTTCCACAAGATTTTCCTGTAACAATTAATGTGAAAGCTGGCAAAACTTTTGAAATAGAATTGCCTGCAAATAGAACAACTGGGTATTCCTGGTATATAGGCTCTTTTGATGAACAGGCATTGCAATTCGTGCGCTCTGCATATAAAACAACGCGAAATAAAAGAGGATTAGTTGGCCGAGGCGGCACACGAACATTTGTTTTTAAAGCGAAAGAATCAACTCAATCAAATAATGCATATCTCAGCTTTCTGTATGTAAGCCCAAGCAGGACAACTATTGGGCAGACAAAATTGTATCAAGTGAGTATTAATAAATAAAATATTATTGCAATTAATACATCTTATATTGAGATAGCCTTGAAACACTCAATGCTTAGATCTATCTTTATAAATCTTCATATCTTTTAAAAAATCCAATTTTTTTATCTACATATCGCTTCACTTTGCTATCTACTTTATCCCACGTTTCTTTATGAAGGGGCCTGAGAATAAACCAGAAAGTAAGTTGGGATAAGAAAGTAGCAATCAAACAATGCATCTGTTGATTCATGCCATCCTCTTCCAGCAATAATAGTATCCAATAAAGTAAACTATTATTGCCATTATATATATTTCATACCAATACAGCACTCTATTTCCCTGAAGGGGAGAAATATCCTCCCTTATTTTTATGCCAGTCCTGTTGCAACACCACCAGCTAATCCTCCAACAGAGATATTTAATGAGCCAAACATACAACTAATACCCGCAGCGTAATAACCAGCATATTATTTTCTCTTGAACATTTTTGATTTAGCTAGTCGTTCACCCATAATGAATTCAAATAGGTCAATATATGAATCTTCTATATGCGACATAAACCAAAGCATCCATCCGACGCGTCTTTTTATGAGCATATATCCTACAATATTGAGTACTATCATCATTAATAACCAACTCGTTACAGACGAAAACATCCGATAAAAAATAATATTCGACATAAGGCCAAGTAAGGACGCTACAAGAATTAATATCATTGGTATCCTATATAACTCCGGTGATTGTCCCACCGAGTATTCCACCAGCAATCCCATTTATTTTTGCTTGTGCTAACAGCATAGGACCAGCTCCAGTAAGTCCGGTATAAATTACCGCTGGTGATAGAGGTCCAGCTGCCCAACTTGTTATCACGATAGCGCTCGCTCCTACAAAAAGTGTTCCAAAAAAACCAACACTAGAACCAATACTTGCTCCAATCACGCCACCACCACGAATACGTTGTTGAAGTTGAAGAGAGTATTCGTCATTATTAGATTGATTGACTGCAATATAAGATCCAGCGGTTAACAATCTTGCTAATTGCGCTCTTTTAATATCACGTAGATCTTTATCCATGTTATAGCGTTGAACAAGTGAATCATTAACCTTAAATCCTTCATCAGATAATGAAACACTTAAATCGCCTAAACGATGTGAAGCTTGTATCTGATTTGGTGATAATTCCATGCTGTTTACGGAACTAACAACTAAGATGCTTAAAGCCATATATTTCAACATATGAAACTCTTTCTTAAAAGGTTGTATTTTCCAATCGCTTAGCTGCTTTATCTAAGGATTGTAACTTCTTCTCTAGCGCTTCAATTAAGAGAGCTCTCATACTCTTATGTAACCGCACACTTTGAATTTTTAATTCACGATGCAACTCAACCGGTAAATCCAAAGTAATACGTGACAACCTTTTTTGCATACCAAATCCCTTTTTTTGATTAATCAAAAAATAAATATATACAGAAACACAGAAATGTGTAACTTCATTAGATTAGGTTATATTGCAAAAAATAAAGGGTAGCTACTTTGGAGAAGCCGTTTCTCTTTTTTGCATTATTACGTTGACAGCACTCTTATTCGATTGGGTGCAGACATTAAGTAGACTTTATTAATTTTTTAGATAAAGAAGATTATTTTAGATCTTTTACCATCAAGTAGTCAGCATTTTCATCTATATGCATACACTTATATAAAAGAGCTGCACAATAAGAGAGCGCTTTATTAGTCTTAACAAATTGGTGTTTTTTATAAAAATTAACTAACCATTGTAATTGTACTTCACTCGATGAAACAGAGTTATCAATGTAGCCATCTTCAGTTAATTCAAAAGGCCCGGGTTGCAGATAGATTTTATTTGCCCCATGCAATTTAAGATGTTCGCATGCATAATTGAGCAAACGTCTGCCATATCCTTTATTTCTATATGGTGGATATATATAAAAACTATGTATTACATATAGAGGAACGATCGCTATTTTATCATACGCAATAAAACCAACTTTTTCATTATCAACATAAGAATCGATCATAACCGTCTTATGGAGCCAGTTAGAGCCGGCTTGTATTTTATGGGTAAAACGTTCTGAAGCTGGATATACGTGAGCACAAACAGTTATAAAAAATAATAAAAATAATAATCGGCGCATAAAATCCATAAATGTATCCCTATGCCTGCTTACTAATAGTAGTTAGTACATAATCTGCTACACATGCTGCTGATAAATGCCATACAACATGAGGCCATGTTGCGCCATAGTTTCTCGCTAAATACATATCTGTTGCATTTACCGCACCAAGACCTAAAACCGGTAGCATCAATTGAGGATTCTGGCTCAAAGCTTTATGTTCTCTAATTGCTAATGATAATGCGGCAAGCACACCAATTTTATCAGCATACAAAAGCCATTGTTTTGGAATCGCATGAATAGCTGTTGATGCTAATCCTGCAAATAGTATTTCAGGAGATTGATGTTTTAATCCAACATAGATAAAACCGGCATTAGAAATAGTACACCAAAATTCAGCAATATACGGACTTACTTGATACCAATCTTCACGTTGACTCTTTTTATCAGTCAATTTACCAAAAAATGTGTCCTGTTTTTCATCTTCAGGCTTACTCCAATAACCTTCACCACGAAAATTGTTGAGTCGGTTGATCCGCTTTAGGAGACAACCAACCAGAGAGATTATTGAACCAATTTGCTTGAATTGGTAAAACAGTTAATGCCATTAAAAAATACGCTATACGAATACTCTTCATACATCCCCCTAGGCAGTATTACATTATATGTATAAGTATATTATGAAAAGGCAATAGTGTCGATTGGGCTGATTGGATCGCATTATAGAGAAAATATGGCGTAAGCCAGGCATTTCGTTTGTAGAAATGACTGTCCGACTTCGTTAAAACTTCCTACTTCGCTCTTCGAGCTACGAAGGACAGGTCGACGTGACATCACGCCATAGCACTTCGTGCGACGGCGGATGGCGGAGCTGACGGGACTCGAACCCGCGACCTCTCGCGTGACAGTACTTAATGAATCGAATCTATACAATACCGATAAATGTTTTATATAATGCAACAGGCCCCTGACAAACCAACTTATCATTTTTCCTGTCTTGAATGGTTGCTAAACCAATTAACTTTATAGACTCAACTCCTGCATCCCAATTGAAATCAATCTTCCACAAGGCAGCGCCGCTCATACCCTCAAAACTACTCGGAAGACAACTCCTATCTGCAACGTTTATTGGAAAATCAATGGTATCAATTTCGATTTCACCTAAACGTGCATTCTTGTATTTTTTAGTACCATTATAATAGGGAACGCCAACATACGAACCAGCATTACGCAAATATATTGTCTGCCTATTATTAATAATTTTTTTACCCTCATAAACATTACCATTAATAAGCCAAATTCCCCCTTGATAATTCTCTGCATCATATTCTGGTTTAGGTTTATCCAAATCAAAAAACTTCTTACCCAATTGCCTCATTATCTCTACCCACTCATCTGCAAATGGATTTTTTAAAACAATAAATGCTATATCAGGATAATTATCTCCTTCTTGATAAGATAAACTGATAATCTCCTGAAATTCCAAAGACTTACTTTTCGCATCAGTAAATGGAACAGTAATTCGCTTGGCATTTTTTTCGATAAAAAAAAGTGCCACATGATAATTGGTTAGAATGCCTTTTTTGCCCTTTATAATAACAAATGTACCACTACCAACTTCAGGGTTTTTAAGAAAGTATGAATTATTTTGATATATAACAGCTGTAGAATACACAATAGTTGCCGCCATTGCTTTTCTAAGCATTGCTATCTCCTCTGGTTTCACTAACGCTTTGATTTGCTGAGTAGTATACCTTGAGGCTTTCATTACTGTTCCTCAAATAATGTCCATGGAGATTGTGAAAACTGGCATGCCAGGCATTTCGTTTGTAGAAATGACTGTCCGACTTCGTTAAAACTTCGACGTGACATCACGCCATAGCACTTCGTGCGACGGCGGATGGCGGCAGGCACGTGGTGCACTGCGAACTTTTCGATGGAGAAACCTTCAAAAATAACTTCCCTTCTTGGCTAGAGAAAAAACACAAATCATTTTTGCAACCTTAATTTTCTAGAAATTACTTTTGCCAAATCTTAATATCCCAACCAGTCTGCCCAACTTATCCACTTATCTGCATAAGTCCGAGGAGGACTAGCGGGAATGTCTAGTGGTCTATCATCAGTTTTGGACCAATCTGTATAATCTTGTTTTCGTTTAAACTTTAAAGACCTAACATATGATCGTGCGGCTTCAAATGGTTTAAATTTACGATTTCGGGTAGCAATAATTTGATGCCCTAAAAAGTCTCCCCAATTCATCCAGCCTTTATTTTTATATGTATTACTAGGACTAGCGGGAATGTCTGGTGGTCTATCAGCAGTTTTAGCCCAATCTGTATATGCTTGTTTCCTTTTAAATTTTAAAGATTGAATATACTGTCTCGCCTCTACATATGTGCGGAATTGATAACCTTGAGGCGACGGCCTGTTATGACCCAGCCAATCACCAAGCCCTATCCAACCAGTTTTTTTGTAAGTTCTCCAAGGTGCTGCAGGAATATCTTCAGGCCTATCATTTGTCTTACACCAATCTCGCCATTCTTTATCTGATTTTAGATTTAACGATCGAGTAAATATTCTTGCTTCTTCAAATGACCTATATTCTCTATTACCATGAGCAATATAATTGTGCCCTAAGAAATCCCCCCAATTTGTCCATCCTTTATTTTTATATGTATCAGCTGGATCGCCGGGTATATCATTAGGCTTATCTTCCGATCGTGCCCATGTAAAATATTCTTGTATACTTTTAAATTTATATTTTTTAATAAATTCACGAGCTTCTTCAAATGTTTTAAACTCTCGGTTTTTTGGGGCAATATAATTAGTCCCCAAAAAATCTCCCCAGCTTATCCAACCTTGATCCCGATAGACTTTATCTGGTGTTGCAGGAATATCATCGGCTCTATTCCCTGACTTTTTCCACTGCTCCCAATCACTTTTACTATTAAGTCCTAAAGATTGTACATAGTTTTTTACTTCTTCAAATGAACAAAATTCATAATCTCCTGGTGCAATTGAATTTGTTCCGAACCAATCCCCCCAGCTAATCCACCCATTGTATTGATAAACACTGAATGGAGTTTTTGGAATATTAACTGGTAATTCTGAGAGATGCTTCATCTTGCCTGCTATATACTTGCGCCATTCTGCTTCGCCGCTAAGCTTTAATGCATGCACAAATTTTCTTGCTTCCTCAAATGGCATCCACTCGACTCGAACTGGCGCCATTGAATTTGTACCTAACCAATCTCCCCAACTAATCCAACCATGGTTTTGATAAACGCTATCTGGTGATTTGGGTATATTTTTGGATAATTCTGGTAGATGTTTCATCTTACCCGCTATATACTTGCGCCATTCTCTTTTACCGCTAAGTTTAAGTTCATGTACAAATTTCCTAGCTTCCTCAAATGGCATCCATTCTGGACGACTTGTATTAATTGCTTCTCGCAATTGTTCAAATGTATTTAATCCACAAACACCACTTGTATATCGAGTTAGAAAACCTAAAGGATTCATTTTTTGTATAATATTAAAATCTATATTTTCAACATCTATGCCTTGCATTTGCATAGTACGTCGGACTAATGTGCCCCATATCTGCTTTACTATTTCTTCATGATGCTCATTAATACCGTGATTTGTTAAAATTTCTGGCATCACTTTTTGAAATTCAGCATACAATGTAGGCATATCATCAGCTACATTTTTATTAGACTGCGTTATATCTAATAAGCTATTGCCAATTTCTTCTAATAATGCCAATTGCTTTGCATCATCTGGAAGCTCTGCGCTAAGCCAGTTAGTTTTTTTATCAGTATCGTTATTATCACTATTTTTTAGTAAATCTTTCTTTTCTGTTTTGGAGATTGCCTTAATTTTAACAGGGTTCAAAATGTTCTCTAAAAGAAGTGATGCATAGATTGCTTTTAAATAATTATTTAAATTTTCAGTGAATTTTTGTTCATTAGCTTGATCAAGGGAAAAAGGTAGGACCTGTATAACTTCTACATGGCTCTTTCCGGGCGCATCCCTAAATAAACGTCCTACCATTTGAATAACATCCACCAACGATGTTCGTGACCCTACAATGATGCAACGATCGGCATGAATCCAATTTGCTCCTTCTTTGAACATACCGAGTGTTATTATGGTATCAAGCGAATCTTTGTCTATTTTAAGGGTAGGACTATCTAAATAGTTTTTCTTTTGCTTTCGCTGAGTTTCACTGACCAAATCCAAAATTTTTAGATCTCTTTCCTTTCCGCGAATAACAGTAACTCCGGTTTGTGATGTTTTAAATTCATCTCCATAAATACCAATAATATTATTTACCTCTTGATATTTATTGCCTGTTGAATATTGTGAAACCGGATGTGGAATATAAATAATATCCTTTCCTTTGCGCTCACCAATCAGAAGATTTATACCTTGAATATAATCATGCCCACTTAATAAAAAGTTAAAACTAAAAGACTTAAGATACTTCATGGAACCCAAGTACTCATCGTAGGGCAAATTAAATCGCTCGAATTGCTCTTCCATACTATCAGTAAGCAAGCTCGCTCTATCTCCTCTGAAAAACGAAGCGGTGGTAAGGCCTAACTGAATATTTGAAGCATAATTTAAGAAATAAGTAACAACTTCACCTAAGCCATTATTGATAACAACACCATCAAGATCATCTGCCAATACATTTTTTATATGATGAGCTTCATCAATCCATAACAATAAATTATCTAATAAATGTAGCCTGTTTTCCGCTTTTAATTTTTTGTAAGTAGCAATTAAGGTAGCATGCGTACTAATGATAATACGATCAGCAAATTCTTTTGAAGATTGCTCTAGCCATTTTTTAAAATAATTGATAGTTCCCTTATCAGGGCTATCGCTACATAAATTATTTTTTATTCGCCAATGTTTTTTTCCCCCATCAGGCATAATGAATTTTCCATTAATAAACCCTGATGCTATAACAGTTTGTGGAACAGTAATTATACATCGCAAAGATGGATCTTGTTTTAACTTAAATACACTAAGCATACACATTAACCAAGATTTACCACTTCCCATTGGTGCATTCAATATCATAAATCTTTTTTCTTTTAAAGCATGAAATGCTCGTTTTTGCCACGTACGCATTTCAAAAAAACCATCTTTAGAATCAGTAGCATTCTTGTTGGTGTTTTCCCACGCTAGATTGAATCCATTGTTTTTAGCTTGTTGCAAACTCATAACTTCTTTTTTTAAAAAACCTGATAAATAAAACAATTGAAAAACTAATACAATAAAGCATTGTAACACATAACCCGTTACTCCCAAAGCATTTTGTTCTAATTTGCTTTAGAGTTTCAAAATATTATTCCAACGGTATCAGTAATTTTATAATTTTAGATGCAGAATAAAAAATGCATAAAAGAAGGTAGAAATCATCAAGCTTTTTGGAAAAGATCTAACAATCTCTCCGTTGCTTAATAGAGAGAAAAATTAGTATATTATACCCATAAAGAAGAAAGCTCCTTTTCTATCGCTTGCTCGAGAAGATCATGCCACTCATGAAATTGTTGTGCAAACTGCTTCATTTCTGAATAGGTTGTACCATCCTGTTTCGATAGGCAAGAAACCATAGTAACACTCATATAATCCAAGCGAGTTTTTGAAGAAGGAGCATCTCTATGTTTCAATGATTTTATAATTTCCTTACAAACAGCAAGCACCTGAGGTAAATGCGATGGAGGAGTTAAAAAAATTATTTTCCTACAATTCTTTATTATTCTATATCCAACCATTTGAAATTGATGACCCCTTTGAGCATATGACATTTCTTGACCATCACCATCTTCACAAGAAAGAGTTGGAGCCCTATGTTCAATTTGTGGACAAAATACTCCACGGAAAATATAAGCCTGATTGAGGATATTGAGATCTTCGAGAATGCTCAAAAGAATAGGAAGATTCTCTTTCGCATCTTTATATTTATTTTGATTTAACCTCTCCCGAGTTGCAATTTCAGTGGCAAATATACCAGCTAAAGAACCAAAAAAACCTGATACTAATGAAGAAACAATGCTAATCCAATTTTTTGACATCGCTACAATCGAAAAGCAAAAGAATTATTATACCACCAAGGCATACCAAAGGTTACCAAGATGGCGGAGCTGACGGGACTCGAACCCGCGACCTCTCGCGTGACAGGCGAGCGCTCTAACCAAACTGAGCTACAGCTCCAAACCAAAATTTGGAAAAGAAACCAATTTCTAAATTGCCTCCTCCCTCCTTCGCATAAAGCTTCCACCCTCGCTAAAGCTTTGGTGGACTTCGTCGGAGGACGGCGGGTCCGCCTCCGTTTTAAAACTTCGGCGTGACATCACGCCATAGCACTTCGTGCGACGGCGGATGGCTTCTTCTGTCTCCGCTTAAAAGCTTCGCCTGACGCGGCGGGCTTATCGAAAACAAAAGGAAACATAATTTCAAATAAGTGGCTCCTCGGGCAGGACTCGAACCTGCGACCCAACGATTAACAGTCGTTTGCTCTACCAACTGAGCTACCGAGGAATAAATATCATTCGTCTTCGCATAAAGCTTCGACGTAACTCTTTAAGCTATTACCATAAACCTTCCAAATTCAAAGGCGAAGGGTGGCGCTAGCCGGGCGTAGCTTGCCAAGCCGGAAGGCCTGGATAAGCGAAGCCTGGTGGGCGGTACAAGACTCGAACTTGTGACCCCCAGTTTGTAAGACTGATGCTCTACCAACTGAGCTAACCGCCCACTCTCTTAGACGTTCAAAATTGTAAAAGAAATCAGTCTAAAAGTCAAAGCCAAAACACACTATTTTCTTCATAAAATTGAATTTTTCGGTAGTATGTTAAGAAAATTATAACTCAATATTTCCAATACGTCCATAGGATCGATATATTAAGGAGTATCATGAAATTGTTTACCTCTATGAAGGGAATCCTCTCATTTATCCTTCTTTTCACCCTTTTACCTCTTATGCCTCGGGTATTTGAAAAGATGAAAAGCTTTTATAGTATTCACATCGATCAACGAACTGCAGTTGGCATATTGCCTATTAAAGGCTCTATTATGGATGCTGGGTACTATATTAAGCAGCTCAATGCCTATTATAAAGATGAACATATCAAGGCAGTATTACTCAAGATGGATAGTCCAGGCGGTGCTTCAGGTTCAAGCCAACTTATATATACCCAAATTTTGGCACTCAAAGAACAATATCCGCACAAGCCGATAATCACCATGGTTGAAAATAGCTGTGCTTCAGGTGCCTATTATATTGCGTGTGCAACCGATTATATTATTGCCCCGCCATCAAGTATCATTGGCAGCATCGGCGTCCGCCTTGAAAATTTATTTCAATTGCATGAACTCCTTAAAAAATATGATATTGGTTATGAAATCATAAAATCAGGAAAATACAAAGCAACATCAAATCCATTCACTACATTGACTGAAGAAGACAAAACGTTGCTTCAATCATTAACCGATAATTGTTATGAACAGTTCACCCATGATGTTGCTCAACGGCGTAAACTCTCGCTCAATTCAATTGCAGACTGGGCTGATGGCAAAATATTTACGGGCAATCAAGCACTCAAACTCAGATTAATAGATCAAATAGGATCCTATTATCATGCCGAGCACATTCTTAAAGACAAAGCACGTATCGAAACTGATATTCGCTGGGTGCATCCACCGAAAAAAAGCAAAATGTTTGGCTTATTTGGGAGTGGTAAGGAACATGATGAAGATTCTATGTTTGATGCGTTTTTGAAGAAATTATATTTGTTTATGCATGAACGCAAAAACCAGCTATTCTTTTTGTAGTAGCATACAATATTCCAGCTTAGAAACATCAACCACTGGATTAACTTCTACATCGTAAAACAAGCCTTTTTGTTCATAGCGACCTATTTTGCCGAGCACAAATCCTTGCGGGAATACAAGGCCTTTGCCGCTGGATAATACAAAATCATCACGTTGCAATTTATCGAGATGGCTTACATGGCATAAGTGTGATTTTTGCGCATTACATATTCCTTCATGAATGCCGTGCGCTTTTGTTTTTGTGCAATATGAAGCAACTTTACAGGAAGGATCGCTAATAAGGGTAACCTTTGCATACCAGGGATATACTTCCGTTACTTTGCCAATTAAACAGTTTTTAAATACGGCCACCATATCAGGCTGCACATGAGAGCGCGATCCTTTATCAACCAATATATAATGGCCATGATCAGAACTGTTGTGCATAAGCACCTGCGTAACCATTTTTTTATCGGTTTTATACCGATTTTTAAAACGTATGAGTTCTGCAATATCATCTGCATAGGTGCGTGCCGCTTGATCAGCAATATGTGTAGCCAAAAGTTCTTGATATTGATGTTGTTGCTGCGCAAGTTGTTTATGTAACTCTTTGATATCTGATGATCGCTGCCACCAACTAATAATCGGCATCACCGTATAGCGATGCGCTACTAAATAGGGATATGAAATACAGGAAGCACATACGTTAAGAATACGACCAAAAGCAACTTGTTGAATGAGTAAAAAAATACCTGCCACAACTAATAAAATGGCCAACAATACTCTCCGTTTCATTATTATCCTATTGATGATAATGCCGTAATCAATGTTTCTTTCACTTCATCAGGAGAATCAGAACGCACTAATTTACTACGCACTAATGAAGCATCACGTACCCCACGAATATAAAATGGTACATGTTTACGATAGGCATATAATCCATGCGGTCCATAATACTCAATCATATAATCAAGATGTTTGAGTGCATATTTCAAGACTGTTTTGGTATCAACGGTAAATTCGTTACCGCGTGCGTGTTCTTTTAATTCTAATAACTTCCATGGCTTGGACCAAATACCACGGCCAATTAAAAAACCATCGACACCAGTTTGTTCATACACCATCTGTGCCATACGCCAATTGACAATACCCCCTGAAATAATAACGGGAATCTGTACTGCTTGTTTAACTTGCGCTGCTAGAGCATAATCAGGGCGCCCTTCAAACTTTTGCGTTTGTAAACGAGGATGAATAGCAAGCGCATCTACACCGCAATCTTGGAGCAATTTTGCAACTTCAATTGCGTTTTTTTCTTTAAAGCCAGCTCGAATTTTAACCGTAAATGGCATATCTTTTAAATAAAGACGAAATGCCGTAACAATCTCTTTCAATCGCGGCAAATCCCCCATCAACGAAGATCCTGAACCAGAACCAATTACATTGCGTGCCGGACAACCAACATTCAAATCAACAATATCAACTCCTGCTGCTAAAATTTTTTCACAGGCAGCTTGCAAAAATCTGGTACCATTTGCCGCAACTTGATAATTAAGTGGCCGTTCAGATTGTTCAAATTTTAATGCTTTTTTACCGCCTTTATCGTTGGCAACGCAGGCAATATGGCGCATCTCAGTATATAACAATTCATCAGATGAAAATTCGCGCACCAATTTACGAAATGGTGAATCGGTAATACCATCTAATGGTCCACCAACAAAACGCGGAAATGATAAATTGCCTATTTTGATATGTTCCTTCCAATAACTCACGGTACATCCCACATTAGAGTTTTTACCCCTTACTCATTTTTAATGTACCGAAAAATAAGTAATTATTCAAAATGCCCAGGCCAATTTTACCCCTGGTGCGCCCTTATGAGATAAGCTAAAAGTCAGCGTAGTATTCTGGCACAGATTTTTATCGATGAGTTTATTTGCCGCAAATGCATACATCATGCCAAGCCCGGCACCGGCAACAATCTGGGAGAGATAATGGCGATTACAGTTTACAAATGCAACCGCAACAAGGCCGGCAACACAACCTAATGGTACACCATATCGCGGGCCATAGCGCCAGCCATATAAAAAGGCCATATAGGTCGCCTCTGCCATATGCCCTGAAGGAAAGCCACCAAAAGCCCGTTCATCACAACTAAAATATTCGTTCCACGGACGCCGTGCCGCATTAATACGCAACTTTTTAATAATCTCTTTGCCAAAAATCACAAATGGCATACCGATCATAAAAACCCACGCTGTTTCGCGCAATTCTTCATTACATTGCCAAAAAATCTGTGAACCAAAGTATGCAATGGGAACGCCGATACCCCATTTAGCAAACGTTTGAAATCCTTCAGGCATTTGATTGATATTCTTATGACCATCTTTGCAATAAAAACAATTTTGCAAATCAAGATCTACCATCCGGCCGCCAATAAATAAGGGAAATGTTGAGCCAATAATTTTATAACTGGTCCAAGAAAACAGATTACAGTTTAATTCAAATACATCTTTCAGTAATTTTCCAACCGGATTATGCGTATCAAATCGCCAGTTACTTTTCTCAAACGTAGGTTGTTCCTGAAATGAAAAATTAGTATCTACAAATGAGTTGGGGAACTTAAAACTAAGCGGAGCGCACACCGCACCGAGTACGCTACAACAAGCACCTATTAAAAAAGTACCAAGCAAAATCCCCCGCATATGTGTCCCCCCGAAAAGTGGCGCCATGATGCCATGGCTCACATCTTCATCGTACCGGAGCTATGCAGGGAAAAACAAGAGTTATTTAGGAATCAAAGCCTTCAGGATGCCGCGTATGCCAATCAGTTTGTTCTTGATATGCATGTGCTGTTTGATAAATCAAACCTTCTGCTAAATGCGGGCCTAGAAGCTGCATACCAATTGGCAATTTATCTTTTGAAAAACCGCATGGTATGGAAATACCTGGAATACCAGCTAAGTTTACCGAACAGGTAAAGTAATCTTGTAAATCCATTTGTAATTTATTCTGAGCAAATGCGCCAATCTTAAATGCTGGTGCTGGATGAGTTGGCATAACCAATAGATCAACATCTTTAAATGCTTGCATAAATTCATAGCGAATCATACGTTGCACCACTTTTGCATTATTGTAAAAATCTCCTGCATGACCAGCAGAAAGTACATAGTTTCCTACCATAATACGCGTTTTTACTTCAGCACCAAAACCATCATGCCGTGTTTCACTATACATTTTATCAAGAGTGGATTCTTCTCTGCGCAATCCATAGCAAACCCCATCATAACGCGCAAGATTTGATGCCGCCTCTGCACGACTTATAATAAAGTAGGCTGCCGCACTATGGTCAAGCGTTGGCAACGTAATACGTGAAATTTTTGCGCCTTGACGTTCCCATACTTTTAATGCTTCTTCAATTGCATTAACTATCTCAGGATCCATTCCCTCGGCATGCAGTGCATTTTCTATAACGCCAATTTTAAGATTCTCTTTCAATGAGCCATCAAGTTTTTGCGTATAATCTTTTTTCTCTACTGATAAGCTTGTTGAATCTTTCATATCATGGCCCGCCATCGCTGATAATACTAACGCATTATCATAAACGTTGCGGGTAAATACGCCAATTTGATCAAGTGATGAACCATATGCAACAAGACCATAGCGAGAAACTAAGCCGTATGTTGGTTTCATGCCAACTACGCCACAAAATGCTGCTGGTTGCCGCACGGAACCACCGGTATCAGTACCTAACGCCCATGGTACTAATCCTGCTGCAACTGCAATTGCTGAACCACCGCTTGAACCTCCCGGTACGCGCGAAATATCCCATGGATTTTTTGCAATACCAAAAGCTGAAGTTTCAGTTGAACTTCCCATCGCAAATTCGTCCATATTAGCACGTCCAATGGAAAGGGCACCCGCTTGCTTTAATCGAGAAACGGCAGTTGCGTCATACGTAGACGAAAAACCTTCTAAAATTTTTGAGGCACAACTCAGGCCACGCTCAATTTGGGCAATATTATCTTTGACAATACCTGGGACTCCCTTGAGCGGCCCCTGTGGACAAAATGAGGTCAATACTGATTCTTTATCAAACACCTCAATAGCGCAATTAAGTTCTTTATCATATTTTGCAAATCGATCAATATAATAACCAGCCAATTGCTCGGGGGTAATCTCACCCTGCTCAAGCATATTACGCAAATCAGAAATGGACGCAAATGCTAATTTTTTCATGAAGTTTTCTCCTGCCATCTTCTGGGTTATTTTTCGATAATTGCGGGAACCACAAAGTAATTGCCTTCACGCTGCGGTGCACGTGAGCGAATTGGCTCTGGATTGGTTTTGATGACCACGTCTTCTCTAAACACATTCATGCGCCGATTTGAGGGAACTGCCACATCATGAGCTACCTCTTTTACCCGCTGAGCGTAACTCAATACGTCTTGTAACTGTTTCACCATTGGTTCAATTTCATCTTCATGAATATCGATATAAGACATGCGGGCAATTTTTAATACTTCTTCTTTTGTTATTTTAACCATATCATTGTCCTACAATGTGGGGCGTTTCCACTTATTGCCCCTAAATCTCCGAATATACATGAGGCTCATCAGAGCACTCCCAACATAAAACGAACCGTAGATCAGCGTGAACTTAAGCGTTGTATCAGCAATGGGTAATTGAGAAACAAAGTATG
>Ga0210096_1000303_pt1 | contig 18279 bp, 22 predicted proteins | sample China_Galinas_PW_4_FD_184864 | JGI IMG/M metagenome (GOLD analysis project Ga0210096, IMG submission 184864) | Wetland microbial communities from San Francisco Bay, California, USA, that impact long-term carbon sequestration - China_Galinas_PWA_D2... | ecosystem: Environmental > Aquatic > Marine... | reverse complement strand
TCCTTCCCGATGGCGTCGAGCTCATTTAGCTCTTCGGTGGTGATTTCTTTCCGGTACGTAAAGCGCGAGAACTTGGCGTACAGGTCGCTAAAAATACCGGCAAGGTATCCGGCGAGCTTTCCATCGTCCACCGTATGGTGTTTCAATTCCGCGTCGAGGAATCGGTCGATATCGTTCTTTGCGACATCATAGCTCAGCGGGAACTCTATTCCGAGTATATCGGAGATATCGCCCACAACCTTCCCGGGGTTCTCGATAAGGTCGTCGAATGCAACGAACGCCCTTGGAAGCCCCCGGCTGTGGAGCTCGGCCTCAAGCATATAGGCTGCCCATACCATGAGCGTTCTTTCTATGGCCGCGCCGTCACGTGCAAGCATCGAGCCCGCGACCTCGAGCGGGTTTCTAAGCACGATAACGAAACATGGTTCGACGCCGGCTTCTCTAAAGACGCCGAGCCAGAACGGAAGCAGCCTGCAGAGGCGGGGGTCTTTCATGCCGAAGGCGGTTTCGTCGCCCAACTCCGACCTTACGATGTTTACGGCCTTCTCCTTTAATACTCGAAGGGACGCGTCGTCCCAGTGGTCGCCGGGAAGGGGAAGGGCGCTTCCTGACCAGGTGCCGAGTGCCGCAAACAACTTGTCGTTGAGCTTAACGACCTTCCGGTTTTCATAAAACCCCTTAGGGTTGTCGGACTGTGCGCCTATCAGTTCGCGGCCCATGTTCACGCCGAGGGCCGAGAGCACCCCGCCGAATGCGGAGGTGCCGCTTCGGTGCATGCCGAGAACACAAATCACCTTTTTCTTCCCCTGCTCGCGCATATCCCCTATGGCCTCGCCCCGTAGTTTTTCTCGACCCATCTGAGGTACTCGCCGCTCCGCACGTCTGCGGTCCACTCTTTGTTCTCAAGATACCACCGCACCGTGCTTCTTAGCGCGTCACTGAACTCGTGCCTGCGCTGCCAGCCGAGCTCGCTCTTTATCTTTTCGCAGTCGATGGCGTAACGCCGGTCGTGGCCCGGACGGTCGGCGACGAAAGTTATGAGCTCCCTGTAGCTGTCCACCTTTACTGAGGGGTTTTCGCGCACTGGCGAGAGCTCCTCGAGGACGTCGCAGAGTTCGCCCACCACGTCGGTGTTGCGCTTCTCGCACTCGCCACCGATGTTATAAGTCTCCCCCGCGCTCCCTTCCGTTACGACCTTCCATACCGCCTCGCAGTGGTCCTCCACGTATAGCCAGTCGCGGACGTTGCCGCCGTCGCCATAAACGGGCAGGGGTTTTCCCTCGAGCGCGTTTAAAAGCATGAGGGGGATGAGCTTTTCGGGAAACTGGTACGGCCCGTAGTTGTTCGAGCAGTTGGAGATGCTCACGGGCAGGCCGTAGGTATGCGAGTAAGCGCGCGCGAGGTGGTCCGACGCGGCCTTCGACGCCGAATAGGGGCTGTGGGGGTCGTACGGAGAGGTCTCGGTGAAAGAGCCCGTCTCTGCGAGCGAGCCATAGACCTCGTCGGTGCTTACGTGGTGAAACCTTACGTCCTTTCGCTCGCCCCACGCCCGGCGCGCCGCCTCAAGCAGGGTGAAGGTGCCGTTTACGTTCGTCTCGATGAAATCCTTCGGCCCGTATATGGACCTATCCACGTGGCTTTCGGCGGCGAAATGAACGACCGTGTCCACCGCGTGTGTATTAAATATCTCAAGCACGCGCTCGTAGTCGCAGATATCGCCGCGCTCAAAGAAGTAGCTCTTGCCTCCCAGCCGCTCCTGCACATCGACGAGGCTCTTAAGGTTGCCCGCGTAGGTGAGCTTGTCGAGGTTTACTACTCTGCCGTCGAAGCCCGCGGTATCGAGAAGATAGCGGATGAAGTTTGCGCCTATGAACCCCGCGCCCCCGGTAACAAGAACGCTCGAGGGCGTATGCACTCTGCGGCTATCCATTTGGATACTCCTTGAGAAACTCTCGCACGGCGTCTTCCCATCGGGGGATTTCCACGCCGAGTTCGCCAGATATCTTTTCGTTGCTCATTGCCGAGAACATTGGCCGCCGCGCAGGGAGGTCAAAGCTCTCGGCCCTGACCGGCCTAATGAATTTCTCTATTCCGAGCTCTTTGAGCACCAGACGCGCCCATTCGAAGCGCGAACAATAGCCCGTGTTCGTGAGATGATAAAGCCCCCTCAGGCCCCGTTCTATCGCCTTGAGTGTGACATCGGCCGCGGTGAACGCAGACGTGGGCACGGAAAACTCGTCGCAGGAGACCTTGAGATATTGGCCCGCCCGGGCCCATCCCCTGAGCTTGTGGATGAAGTTACCCGTGCCTTCGCCAAAGACCCAGCTAAGCCTCATGATGAGAAAGTCGTCCATCTCGGCGCTAATGCCGCTTTCGCCGCGGAGTTTGCTCGCGCCATAGACGCTCAGCGGGTTAGGTGTGTCGCTCTCGAGGTACGGGCCTGTTTCCTTCTCGCCGTCGAATACGTAGTCCGAGCCGAAGTGCACCATGAGCGCTCCGCGCTTCTTCGCCTCGCGCGCAAGGAGCCCCGGTCCGGTGACGTTTACCGCGAACGCCTTGTCGCGCTCTGTCTGCGCCCCGTCCACGAGGTTATATGCGGCGCAGTTGAGTATCACGTTAGGCGAAAACGAATCGCACGCGGCCGCGACCTCTTCGGGGTCTGTTATGTCGAGCTCGGACTTATCCGGCGCGGCGAACTCGGCCCCCCTCTCGGTCAGCCTACGCGCGAAAGCCCTCGCGAGCTGACCGCCTCCGCCCGTGACGAGGTACCGCATCCCGTTACCGGCCTCCCAGGTCCGCAAGCCTCGGTAGCGCTGCGTCCCTGGCCGACAGGAGCGGCTCTTTCACGGGCCAGTCGATGTTCAGGTCGGGGTCGTCCCAGATGATGCCGCTCTCGCTTTCGGGAGAATACTCCTGCGTGCACTTGTATATCACCTCGGCCCCGTCGCTTAAGACGAGGAACCCGTGCGCGAGCCCCGGCGAAACGTAGAGCATCAGCCTGTTATCGTGTGAGAGCTCTGCCGAAAGCCAGTTGCCAAACGTTGGAGAGCCGTGCCTTATGTCCGCCACGACGTCGAAGACACGTCCGCGTACGCAGCGCACGAGCTTGCCCTGGGCGTGGGGGTCCCGCTGGAAGTGAAGCCCCCGGAGGACGTTCTTTGCGGACATAGAATGGTTGTCCTGCACGAAGCGCTCGGGTATGCCCGCCGCGGCGAAGTCGGAGTGCTTGAAGGTCTCCATGAAGTACCCTCTTTCGTCTTCGAAGGCACGCGGCGTGATGAGCACCACTCCGGGTATCTCAAGCTCTTTAAACTCAAAAGGCATAATCTCTTGTCCCTCTCTAAAAAACCCGTCGAAGGGGCCAGTTTATTTCAGAAGCTTAAAAAGGTACTGCCCGTAAGGCACGTTTCGCATGGGCCGTGCGATCTCCTTAAGCTGTTTCTCATCGATGTATCCGAGGTGATAGGCTATCTCCTCTATGCAGGCCACCTTCAGGCCCTGCCTTCGTTCCAGGGTCTCGACGAACGTGCTGGCCTCAAGAAGGCTCTCGTGCGTACCCGTGTCGAGCCACGCGTGCCCCCTTCCCAGTAGCTCCACGCGCAGTCGTCCGTCCTTGAGGTAGCGCTTGTTAACGTCGGTTATCTCGAGCTCACCCCTCTTTGACGGTTTTACGGACTTCGCGATCTTAACGACAGAGTTGTCGTAGAAGTACAGGCCCGTGACGGCGTAATTGGAGCGCGGCTTCGCGGGCTTCTCCTCCAGTGAGAGGACCTTGCCGCCCTCGTCGAACTCGACGATGCCGTAGCGCGACGGGTCGTTTACGTAATAGCCGAATATGGTGGCGCCCTTCTTCCGGGACACGTCCTTTACGGCCTTTCGCACCGCGTCGGTGAGACCGGCGCCGTAGAAGATGTTATCTCCGAGAATAAGGCATACGTCGTCCTTGCCTATGAAATCAGCGCCGAGCACGAACGCATCGGCAAGCCCTCTGGGGCTGGGCTGCTCCAGGTAGGAAAACTTGAGGCCAAGCTGCGAGCCGTCGCCGAGCAGGTCTGCAAAGCGGGGAAGGTCTTCGGGCGTGGAGATTATCAATATCTCGCGGATGCCCGCAAGCATGAGCACCGAGAGGGGATAGTAGATCATGGGCTTGTCGTAAACCGGGAGGAGCTGTTTGCAGACTGCCTTGGTGACGGGGTGTAACCGCGTTCCGCTTCCTCCAGCCAAGATGATGCCTTTCATTCTACCTGGCCCCCTCCTTCGTAAATACCACCTTAATTGTCCTCAGAAGCACGACTATGTCGAGCCATAGGCTCCAGTTTCGCACGTACCAGCTGTCGAGCGCGACGCGGTAGTCGTAGCTGGTGTTGCTGCGCCCGCTCACCTGCCATAGCCCGGTTATGCCGGGCGGTATGCTGAAACATACCTCGGCCATCTCCTTATAGTACTCATCTATCTCCTGCTTTGTAACCGGCCTGGGCCCGACGAGGCTCATCTCTCCCTTAAGGACGTTAAGAAGCTGGGGGAGCTCGTCAAGCGACGTGCTTCTCAGGAACCTGCCCACGCCTGTAACGCGGGGGTCGTCCTTGAGTTTCCGGTACGCCTCCCATTCGGCCTTCGCCGCGGGGTCGGTGGCGAGGATTTCCTTTAACCGTTCCTCGGCGTCCACGAACATGGTGCGGAACTTGTAGCAAGTAAAAGTCCGCCCGTGGCGGCCGATCCTCTGCTGCCTGTAAATGGCGGGTCCCCGGGAGGTTATCCTTATGAGCGCGGCTATCACGAGCATGGGCGCGGCAAGAATCAGAAGAAGCAGAGCTCCCACGGCCCTGTCGAACGTGCGCTTGGTCAGGTATGGCACGGGCGCGGCGAGGTTGTTCTTTACCTCAAGCGCCACGGCCTGCTCCTGGAAGAAGTACTGGACAGAGGTGCCGACGGCCATGCCCGTTATGTCGGGGACGAAGAGGATGCGGTCCACCTTGTGCTGCAGGCCGTTTATGAGGTCTCGCAGCCGGGAGCTGTCGGCCTCGGGCATGGCCACGATGATGTCGGTGATATTGCGGCTCTCGATATACTTGTCCGCCGAGTCCACGCCCTGGTGCACCTTCACGCCGTCAATCTCGCTGCCTATTTTCGCGGGGTCGTCGTCTAGGTAGCCCACGACGCTGTATCCGTAGTTTGGCTCCTTCTTAAGGGCGCGCGCGATGAGCATGCCCGTCTCGCCGGCGCCGAGTATAAGCACCTTTCTCTTAAGAAGGCCGAAACCGCGAAGGGCTTTTTTAACATATATCCTCACCGGTGGCAGCACCGCGAGTGATATGAGGCCCATCAGCACTATTACCGTCCTCGATGCCTGCCCGCTGAGTTTGCCTATGGAGACTATCGTGAACACGCCGACCGTTGCGAAGAACGATACCTTCCAGAGCGCCTTTATCTCGTCCCAGAGGAGGAACCGTTTTGTGTAGAGGCCCTCGTAGGAAAAGAAGAACAGCCAGACGGGAAGTATCCACCAGTCCGCCGCGGCTTTGAGCTTGAACGCCGGAAGCACGCCGGGCAAGAGATGAGGAAGGATGTCTCTTCGTACGACAATGGCCGCGTAAAAAAGCGCGAGGGTGACGAGCGCGTCGGCGCAGAGGACCAGCAGGACCTCCGCCGTGCCTCTAAGCCTGTTTAATGCCTGGTTGCTCATGGCCCTCCGTGGCGCTTCGGTCCATCCCGACGAACATAGCGACCATCATGCCGGTTCCAAGCGTGAGGAACTCGGTGTCGGTGGCGCCGCCCACCAAAAACACGAGCGCGAAAGCCAGCGCCGCGAAACCAGCGAGGCCCGCCCGCGCACGCCACGCGCTTCTGATAAACACGACGAGCATCCAGATGAACGCCCCGAGCCCCACCAACCCATAGCTTGCCATCATGAACAGGAAGCTGTTATGCGGGTGCGCAAGCCTCGACATCTCGGGCGAGGTGGCGCGCTTTGCCATCTCAATCTCGTAGCCACCGGTGCCCGCGCCTATGATGGGATGCTCAAGAAATATCTTCCACGCGCCGTCGTACATGTAAAGCCTCGTGCCCACAGACGTGGTGACAACGCCGTTATCGTAATACGCGTGTATCTCGTCCAGCGCAAGAGACGCGCGGTCTCGCACAGTGGTGGATGAAAACAGCACCGCCATCAGCGCCACGGCGCCTATGGCTATCCATATGAGCCGCTTTCTGCCGAACATCTGGTACAGCATCACCGGGCTCAGGACTACGAAGGCGAGGTATCCGCTTCTGCCGGGGATTACGGCGAGGTTCAGTAGATAGGCCGCCATTCCGAAGGCGCAGAGGGCCCGGGTCTTCCATGAGCGCGCGTTGCCGAAGTAATACGATAGCAGGAGCATGCCCAGCACGAGGAAGAGCGAATAGGTTATGTAGGGGCTTCCGCCTCCCATGAAGGCCGTGACAACGCCCCGCCGCATCGAGACGAATCCAGCGTACTGCAGCATCGCCACCACGACGCTGAAGGAGAGCCCCGCGAGGAATGACCGCACGAAATGCTTGTGGTACCGCGCCGCCACGCCCGCGATTATGAAAGCGTAGAGCCAGTAATAGGTCTTCTTGGCGAAGATCATGCCGGTGGTGTGGTCTCCGGCATATAGCAGGCCGGCCCATGGGATGATGGTCAGCAGTATGACGGGCCATGTCCAGCTCTGGTGGAGCCAGCGGCGGTCCTTGAGGAACCTGCCCGAGAGGAGCCAGGCCGCTATCGGCACGACCCCCACCACCACGGCCGGCGAGGTCGCGACCGGGAGCAACAGGAAGAGCCCGCAGAACCCTAAGAAAATGAGCCTATCGACCATGATAAAGTATCACCCCGTTATATTAATTAACAATATAGCCACGTATTAGGCCCCTCTATTATATCCATAAGCAGGGGGCTCTGCCCGAGCAATTACTGCCGCCGTGGCGCAATGTGCCTTGTCAGTTGTGTTCGATATTGGCGAGAGGAGGGAGTGGTGCCGAAGGCGGGATTCGAACCCGCATGGGTCGCCCCACACGGCCCTCAACCGTGCGTGTCTACCAGGTTCCACCACTTCGGCTAATGTAAATACTACTATAAAAAACGCCGTGCTTTCAACTAAGCGGGCGTTATCCGCCCGAGCACCGAGGCGCGCCGTGCCCGCGTGACGCGCGGCAGGCTCGAGGGCCGCCCCCTGAGGGTCTCGCCCGCAAGTATAGCAAAGCACATGGCCTCCTTGGCCCCGGAGGGGATGCCGAGCTCATCAATTAGGGTTATCTTGATGGGCGCGAGCTGCTCTTTCAGGAGTCCCACGAGGAAGCCGTTCTTCGTCCCGCCCCCCGAGAGTATGACCTCGCGCACATCGTTCCGGTTCAATATGAACCTGCGGTAGGCCCGTACTATGGAGCGGGCCGTAAGGTGCGTGAGCGTGGTCACGACGTCCTCGGGCCGGGCCCTTTTCGCCCCGCCGAGTATCTGTTTGAGCATCTTCGGGCCGAAGGTCTCACGCCCCGTGGACTTGGGGGGCCGCTTCGCGAAATACGGATGTACCAGGAGCCTCGATAGCACGCGCTCGTCGGGCGTGCCTTTTTTTGCCACCCTGCCGCCGCGGTCGAATGGTTTTCGGAAAAGCGACTTCATGGCCTCGTCGATGAGGCAGTTGCCCGGGCCGGTGTCGAAGGCATAGACATCGTTAAGATTCTTGGTCACCACCGTGACGTTCGCGATGCCTCCTATGTTCTGGGCGCAGCAGACGGCCCGTCTCTTGAAGAGCACGTGGTCGGCAAACGGCACAAGCGGGGCGCCGTGCCCTCCGAGGGCCATGTCCGCAGTGCGGAAGTCCGAGACGACCCTGACGCCCGTGCGCTTGGCTATTACCGAGGGCTCGCCTATCTGGAGCGTGGAGCCCAGGCGTCCGCGCGAGGGGGGTATATGGTAAATGGTCTGTCCGTGGCTTGCCACGGCCTCAATCTCTCCGGGGCGCACCCCGGCCTCTTTCATGCACTTGAGCGCGGCCTTCGCGAAGACCTCGCCGAGTTCGAAGTTCAGGCGGCATATCTCTTCCGCCGAGCCCTCGAAGGCGCTGGAAATCCTCGCCCTGAGCGCAGGGGAATAAGGGAGGCAGCTGTGGTAAAGCAGCCTGGGCGTGCCTCGGCCGAGGCTCACGAGCGCGGCGTCGGTCCCGTCGTGCGATGTGCCCGACATGAGGCCCAGTATCAGCATCTTGAATGTTCCGTAGGAGAGGTGTTAAACACGAAGTATTATACCCCGTTCTGCGCGGTTACAGGAAAAACAGCGGCGTCATGACAAGTAGAAGTATGAGGCCGACGACGATGGCGAGCACCCCGGCCATGTAGATGACGCCGCCCTTGGTAAACCGCATGAAAGAGCCGATGGAGTCCCGGTTAGCCTCTTGAGAGTATTTCCTTGTCGCCCTGTAGCCCAGTGCCACGCATGCCACGCCGAGCACAAGGGTGATGAGCCCGTATATGTGGTCGCTCACGACGATGAGATGAGCTGCTGGTTAATCGTGATGGGCACCGTCGCCTTTATCCCGTTGAGAAACGCCCTGACCGCCTGCGCCCGCTTGGTATCAAGCAGGGAGTCGCGAAGCGAAGCAAGGGACTTGTCCCCGCCTGAGAGGGCTTCTTCCTCGTCGGGGCTCAGCTCCACAGTGCCTTCTATGAGGTGGCGCATCTTGTCGCGAAGGAGCTCCTCGCGCTTCGACTCTTCATAGAGGGCGGGGTTTATCCTGTTTAGCCTGAGGGTGTTTTCGTAGACTCTCTTATCGAACAGCCCGTTGCTCTGGAAGTTCGGATTGTTCACGATGGACTCCTGCAGCTCGCTGTCCGTGACGGTTATGCCGGCCTTGCGGGCGGCTACGAGGAGGAGCTCGTCTTCCACGAGCTTGTCGAGCACTATGCCCTTGAGGTTCATGGCCTCGGGGTCGAAGTCGTCGGGATAGACGCTTCGGTAGAGGTCGGCCATTCTCTCGTAGGCGCGCCAGTATTCCTCGACCGTGATGGTCCTGTCGCCTATCTTGGCCAGCTGCTGGTTGTTGCTTTCGTCCTGGCCTACCCGGCCCACGCCCCAGAATATGAAACTGAGTATTACGATAACGAACAGTACATAGAAGTATTTCGCGTGCTCGCGCATGTGTCGAAGCATTTAGTGTCTCTCCTTAAAATAGTCTTCGAGTATCTCCCTGTGGTCAAACGCGATGACATCTGGGAGCGAGTCCTCAGTATAAACGCCCGCGTCCCGTGCGTCGTCGGCCGCTTTGGGCGTGCCCTGGGCGCGGGCTGTAAACACGGTGCTTATCGTATGCCCCCTCGGGTCGCGTCCCGGGGCGGAGTACGTATGGAACTGCCGGAGCAATTCCACGGTAAGGCCCGTCTCTTCGAGGGCCTCTCTGGCGGCGGCCTCCTCGAGGCTCTCGCCGTAATCCACGAACCCTCCCGGCAGCGCCCAGCCGTGCGGTGGGTTCTTCCGCTCTATGAGGACCACGCCCCCCGCGAGCTCGATGATCACGTCAACGGTTATGCGCGGGCTCTTCAATTCTACTCTGACTGCCGGAGGTCTATCTCCCTCTCGGGCTGAATGGTCGAGACGGCATGCTTGTAGATGAGCTGCTGCACCGAATCCTTCAGCACTATAACGAAGTTGTCGAAACCCTTGACTACCCCCTTCAACCGTACCCCGTTGGTCAGGTACATGAGAACCGGTACCTTTTCCTTTCTGAGCTGGTTGAGGAACGCATCCTGCAAATTCTGTGTTTTATTGTTGTTTTGCATGGTGCTCCCCCTATTTTTCTTTTACGATAAAGAATTTCAGATAATAATTCAAGGCGGAGCAGGGCGCGCCGCGCGATTTCGGACTCAAACCTACGCGAAAATCCGTCTCACATAACCCCGTATTTATCCCTCCGGCTTTGCAGGCGTGCGAAGCGATTCGCAACTTTGCAAAAGACAAGGTTCGAGATTATCTTGAAAATCAAGAGGTTATCGGCTGGCACGCTTGTTGCTTCGATATCTGCGACGAACGAAAAGGAGGCTGCGGAGATGAGAAAGCTGGCGACAAAGACATCGTACATCGGAGCAGGGGTGGGATTGGTGCTGTTTGCGATAATCGGGCTTGTGCCGGGCTCGCTGCTCGGCGGCGTAATGGGCCTTAACATCGCCGGGTCGCTTTTCGGGTTTCCGGTAGCGTCCGGGGTGCTTCAGAGAATCATCGTCGCCGCATCGATGCTCATCGGCGTGATGGTTTCGGGAATCATTTTCGTAATGGGCAGCGCCGCGATAGGCTGGGTGCTCGGCACCGCGACGGAAAAGCTGCTCGGGCCAGAGGAAGCCCCCGTGCCCAAGAGCGCGGACCTCGGCAAGTAGAGAAACTTAACGGTGAAATTTTCACTGGCAACGGATCATTAAAAGACAGGAGGGCTAAGAAGATGGAAAGACAGGACATGGCAAAGAAAGGACTTTATGCAGGAAGCGGAGTCGGGATCATACTGTTCGCGCTGTTCGGGCTCATCCCGGGCTCGCTGATAGGCGGCGCCATAGGGCTTAAGCTCGCGGGGCTCGTGCTGGGCTCACCGGTTGAGGCCTCGGTTATCGCGAGGATGATAGTGGTGGTCTCCATGATAGGCGGCGTGCTGGGCTCTGCCGTTACGTTCATCATGGGCACTTCCGTTGCAGGCTGGGCCGCCGGATACGTGGCCGACGCGCTGCAGGGCGCCAAGGAGCCCGCGGGCGAGGAAGCCCACGTAATAGAAACCCACTGATGGCGCGGCCGTGCAGTGCGGCCGGGACAGAAACGCTAACAGTGTAAACAAGATTATTACCAAAGAGAGGAGAGATTAGCATGGGGAATTCGAAGAAACCGGTACGCCCCAGATCATTGCTGGCCGGGATGTTTAAGTCCTTCGACTCGTCGGTAGTGAAGGAAGGCATGGGCAATGTGGCACAAGTTCTTTCGGGCTCCCGTAACTATTACGCGCTCGTGATCCTGTTCTGGGTGGCCGTCTATGCGTCGAGCATCGTGGCGCTGGACGCCATCCGGATAGGCTACCATGAGGCGTATGGAGTTACGCGGGAAATCCCCTGGGGGCTGATGATATCGAGCTACATATTTTTCGTCGTCACCTCCACGGGGCTCTGCATTGTATCGGCAATAGGACACGTCTTCGGGGTAAAGCAGTTCATGCCGATTGCCAAGAGGGCGGTCTTCATATCGATAGTGACCATATGTTCGGGGTTCGTCGTGATACTGCTTGAGGTTGAAAACCCCTTCAGGATGCTCCTTTATAACGCGATCTCGCCGAACCTGACCTCCAACATCTGGTGGATGGGCACGCTGTATGGCGTGTACCTGGTGTTCATGGTCATAGAGTTCGGGCTTCTTCAGTTCAACCTTTCCAAGTACGCCATGGCGGCGGGGCTCGTTGCTCTCATATCCGGTATCGCCGCCCACAGTAACCTGGGCGCCATATTCGGCATGCTCCACGCCCGCGAGTTCTGGTACGGCCCATACATGCCGATATATTTCATAGTGTCGGCCATGATGTCGGGCTGCGCGGCGATAATCCTCTTTACATGGGCCGCATACAAGATAAACCACAAGCAGATGGAAGACACCATGCGCGGCGCCATAAGCGCGGTGGCCAAGCTGAGCGCCCTCCTCATTGCGGTGATAATGTTCTTCACCGTCTGGAAGGTTATTACCGGCACTGTTTCGCCGGCGAAGGAAGAGGTCATATCCTCCTTCGTAAACGGCAAGTACGCCGTGAACTTCTGGGTCTTCGAGGTCGGCCTGGGCATGGTAATTCCCTTCGCGCTCCTTCTCATCTCGAAGTGGAAGAACATGACGATGATGGTCGTGGCCTCGGCCATGATGATCGTGGGCATCTTCGTGATGCGCTACGACCTCGTAGTGTTCGGGCAGATAGTGTCCGTCTTCTACGAGCTTGGTGTTAACGAATACAAGGACCTCCTTTCTTATTCGCCTTCGTTCCACGAAATGGGGATCGTCGCCGGGGCCATCGGCCTCACGGTGCTGACGTTCCTGCTTGGGGAGAAGGTGTTTAAGGGCCATGAGTCCGATATCCATTGAGCCAGGGAAAGGAGGAATGAAAATGAAAGATAAGAAGATAGATTTTGAAAGCCTCATAAACGAAGGCCTTGGCTCGGTGGGAAGCATAGAGCGCCGGACGTTTCTCAAGATGGGCCTCGCCATAACGGGCGTCTTCGCCGGGGGCAAGATACTATCGGTGGTATCGAGCATCGATAAGGCCAGCGCCCAGGAGACCATCGGGGACTATCCATACAACCCGCACTACAGCATGGTCATAAGGCAGAGCCTCTGCATCGACTGCGAGCGCTGCGTGGCGGCCTGCACCGAGACCAACCACGTTGACCCCTCGGGCTACCGCACGCGGGTGCTCGAGAAGATATCGCCAAGGGCCATAGGGCAGAAGAGGGAGTTCATCCCCGTGCTCTGCAACCACTGCAACGAGCCGCCCTGCGTCCGCGCCTGCCCGACGCAGGCTACATACAAGGACGAGAAAAACGGCATCGTGATGATGAACTCGAGCAAGTGCATCGGCTGCAAGACCTGCATGCTCGCCTGCCCGTATAATGCCAGGTACCTCGACCCCAGAAGCCGCACCATCGACAAGTGCAACTTCTGCGTCGATACGCGGCTCAATAAGGGCGAGAAGCTCACGGCGTGCGCCGCCGCCTGTCCCACGGGGGCCAGGACCTTCGGCATCATCAGCGACCCGAATGACGCGGTCTATAAGCTCGTACACCAGGTCGAGAAGGCAGTCTGGGTGCTGAGGCCAGAGGCCGGCGCGAAACCTAACGTCTTCTACATGAAGAGTTAAAGGGAGGTGAAAGGATGAGGAAGCTACTTCTACTTGTGCTCATAGCCGCGCTGGCGGCAACCTGTGCGCAGGCCCTGGCCGACGAGGGGGTGTTCCACGGCGGAGACATACTTTACACCCAGCCCCTGAAGGCGGTGCTGTTTAGCCACAAGAACCACGTCGAGGACCTGGGCATGAGCTGCGATATGTGCCACTCGGGAATCTTCGACATGGCCGCCCTGAGCGCCCAGTCCAAACCGGACTTCACGATGGCGGGCCTCGAGGAGGGCAAGTACTGCGGCGCCTGTCATAACGGCTCCTTCGCCTTCGCCTCTAACACGCAGTGCGCGCGCTGCCATGTCGGCGTCAAAGGTTATGACGCCATGAAAGGCGGCGACGAAAAGACGGAAGAGGGCGAACACTGAGAGACTTGGTCTGACTTGAATCGCACAAGGGGCGCGGCACGGGCCGCGCCCCTTTTTATTGCCGATATAGTTCTGAATTAGGCAACAGATGTTGATTAATTAGGAACGAGGCTATTTCTTCTTCGGAGAGTGTTTCTTGAGCATTCTCTCCACTACTGAGTACGCGCCGCAGGGAGGCGCCTGAACGCCGTCGCGGTAGTCGCAGCCGTCAACGAGGAACTCGCACCGGCTGCAGGCGAGGGCTCGTATATCTTCGTCGCGGGAGAAGTCCAGGGGGCCCGTGCCGCGGCTTACGTGGCCGAGCTCGCCGCGCGAGAGGTTGCGCGAGAGAAACTGGAGGGCGCCGCACTTGAGGTCTTCCTTGCGGCCGGGTTTATAGTACTTGCAGTGAGGCTCGCAGACATGCCTTCTTCCGGCATCCTTTTCCATACATTTAGTTTAGCACTTTGCTCAGGCGGTCGGCGCACCTGATAGGCTCGGGAAGGCGGTATCTCGTGGCGCAGGAGAGCACTATTTCCATTGAGTCATCGATACTTACCTTATGTCCGGGCGATACATATACGGGCTTAACTCCGTCGCGGGTGCGGAGCACCGCGCCCACCGTATTGCCGTCATATATCAGTTTTGTATGGCTCCCCTTTTTCCGTGCGGGTTCGCGATATTCTCCCACGAGGCGGCTCTTCGCGCACCCTATGCTCGGCATATCGAGTAGCGCGCCCATGTGCGCGGCAATGCCCATGCCTACGGGGTGCGCTATGCCCTGCCCGTCGAATAGCAGGAGGTCGGGCGTGTTCTTTAACTTCTTTAGAGCGGCGATAAGCGCCGGGCCCTCGCGAAACGTGAGCAGCCCAGGCACGTAGGGGAACTCGATGTCCACCTCCGCCGTGGCCTCCTCGAGAAGTTCGAGCTCCGGGTAAGTGTAGATACAGAGAGCCCCGCGGGCGCGTCCGCTCTTGCCCCCGCTAAACGAGGCGTCAAGCCCTGCGATGAGCCGGGGCGTTTTTCCAAGCGGCCGGATGCGGACCTTTCGCCTTAGCTCAAGCTGCACTCGCCGGGCCTCGGCCACGGATGCCGGGATGGCGAGAAACCTGTTAAGCGTCTTTGGATTGAGTTTCAGCACGTCAGATGGAGCGCGGCCACTGCCTCTGTATTGTCTTTTAGGGCGTTGTATATATCTACGGCTTCGCCGGTCCTCGCGACCTTCACCTCGATGCCCCTGTCCTCAAGCCACTTCACCGTTTCCGCGGGCACATGCATGACGCCCGATGCCCCGGTGCCGATGACGACTACCGATGGTTTCGCGGCCGCGACCTCTTCGAGGTCTTCGGGCCGGAGGTAATGCCCCTCCTTGCGCCACCACGAGGGATTAATTCTGCCGGGGAAGATAATAACGTCAGAGCGGTAGTTGCGTCCGTCTATGATGATAGAGCCGAAGGAGTATTGGGAGATGCGCTTCACTGCCCCTGGTGCTTGCCGAGTATCTCGTCGAGGTAACCCTGGCTGCGGCGTTTTGACGCAGGGGTCTGCATCTCGGCAATGGCTCCCCGAATCGCCGCAAGGGCCGCGTCGTCGTGGGCCACGTCGTAGTAATGGTCATATTCGAGCTGGCGGAAGAGGTATATGGTAAGCTCCTTGATGGTGTCGGTCATGCCCTGGTCCCGTCCGTAGTCGGGGAAGTCTTTCTGTTTGAGCTTCTCTATCAGAAAAGGCACGGCCCGCTCCTTCTTGCTTTTTACGAGGTCCTCTCCGAACTCCCAGTCCGGGGGTTCGAGCATGAGCATCCCCACGAGGTAGATGTCGAACTGCCTTTCGACGGGAAACACGTAGAAGTCGCGGTGCTGCTCGGCGTAGGTCTTTGTAAGGAAGCGCTTGTGCTGCTGGAGCTTCTTGTCCCGCCGGGCGTCGGCGGCGGTGCCGCACGAGGCCGCAAGAAGAGATAGCGCCACAGCCGCGCAGAGGAGCGCCGCGAGCGCGGGAGCTTTTCTGATACGATCGAGGCCCATACCGTATTTTACACTCTCCCTCACGTGACCTTCACCTTTTTTTGCTGTTTTTCCATTTTTATTATCTCATCTACGGAGTTGGCGTCCTCGGCCGATTTGTCCGATCTTATCACCCCTGTCTCGCCCTGAATGGCCCTCGGAAATCTCAGGGCATATCCCTTTCCGGTATCGTCAATTCCCGCCGTATGGAAAGGTGAGCGCGTAATTTCATCCGCCGTTACCGTCAGTATAATCTTCGGCTCGACCCAGACGTCCGCCTCTATAAGGGCGTCCACCCGTGGGCTGCGATGCTTTAGTTTGAGATCGCTGAGGGTGCGTTCGAGCTCTTTGAGGTCCTTTTCGGTAAAGCCGGTGCCTATCTTGCTCACCGTCTTAAAGGTGTCGGTCTTTTTGTCGTAAACCGCGCCTAAGACCGCGCCGAGCCCGAACTTGGTCCTCTGGCCCTTGCCAAGCAGATAGCCGACTATGCAGACGTCGATGGTATCGGCGAGCTCGCCACGGTAGCTCCGCTTGAGCTTTATCCAGTTATAATTCCGCGCTCCGGCGGTATAGGGGGCGTCGAGCCTCTTCGCCACTATGCCCTCAAGGCCGGTCTCGATGAATTCCGAGAAATGCCTGTCTATCTCGGCCGGGTCGGAGGTCTTGAACATTTGGGCCGTTACTATCGTGTCCTGCCGGCTCTTCTTGAGCAGCTCCTCGAAAGCCTTGCGGCGCTCGGTATATGTCCTGCCGGTGTAATCTTCTCCATCAAGATAAAGAAGCTCGAACACGAAGAGTTTAAGCGGCAGTTCCGCCCGCTTGGCCTCTATATCGTGCTTGCGCCTTCGCTGCATGGTCTCCTGAAAGGGGCGCAGCTCACCCGTCTCTTCGTTTATTACGAGCGCCTCGCCCTCAAGGATAGCGGTCTTGCACGGGAGCGCCTGCGCGGCCTCGGTGATGTCCGGGAACATCTCGGTCATGCGCTCGAGGTTGCGCGAGAAGATATCTACCTTATTATGGTCTATGTGCACCTGCAGGCGGAGGCCGTCGTATTTCGCCTCCACGGCCGCCGTTCCGAGCCTCTCGATGATGTCCTCGCTCGTCGGCAGCCTCTCGCAGAGGGCCATTTTGACGGGGCAATCGAGGGCTATCTCTATATCCCTTATCTTTTTGAAGCCGTGTTTCTTGTACGCCCTCGCAATGTATCCGAGGTCGGGGTGCTTGTTGTAGGACTGCTCAAAGAGGCCCTTCAGGTGGTCGTGCAGGTCTCTCAGGTTCTTGTAAAGCTTCTTTGCCGTCTTGATCACGGCCTTCGCTTCATCCGTTTTCGCGTCGGCCAGCTTCTTTTTTGCCTCGGCGTTCAGGGGAGAATATTCTATCCAGCCGTTGATGGTTTTTTCGAAGTAACCATCGCTTTCATACTGTGACGCATCGAATACCTTGCTGACGAGGGAATTCAGCGCGGCCTCGTCGGCATTTTTGCCCGAGCTGATTATGGAATTGAGCTCCAACTGGGCGATGGCATCCAGTATCGTCTGGTCGCCGACGCCGAGCCTGAGCTTTCCGACCACGAACCGCGCGATGTAGCGGGCCTCGATGGGCGAGACGCCTTTAAGCAGGTTGGCGAGCAGGCCTATTTTCAGCTGCTGGCTGTTCTTCCCAGATTTACCGGCAATGTCCTCGAGCTCGTTGAAGACATCAACGATAGCGAGGCCCTCCCGGCCGCTTACTAACTTCTCGGCCGTGAGCCCGATATCACCGGTGTCGCGGTATGTGCTCTGAGTCTTGTCGGTTCGTACGTTGGCGGCTTCCTTGATAGCCGAGAGGGTGAACTTCTCCGACATGCCAATCTCGATGCTCTTGTACGCCGGGCCGAGCTGGCCCTGGCAGAGATAGACGACATGGTTTATCTCGTCCGTGCCGGCCTCATCCAGAAGGCGGGCCAGCACGTCGGTCATCTGAAGGCGCTCCGAAACGCCCTCGAGCTTTTCGAAATAGTCTGCAAGGGCCCTGAACTTCATCGGTCGGTTTTCTTCCGGCTCTTTCGGCGGGGTTTGGGTTTCTCTTCATCTCGGAGCATTTTTAGTATCTTGTCCGAGGCCATCGATTTAAGGAACCTCATGCGCTCGGCCGCATCCACGATGGTATCGATGGCGCGCTCGCGCTCCCGCTGGAGCTTCTCCAGATATTTCCCGAACGAAGCGCCGTATAGCCCCTCGAGCTCTTTTCTTATTTCCCGCGCCATGGCTGGGCTTGCGCCCGAGGTGCTCACCGCTATGGTGAGAGGCCCGCGCCTTATCGAGGCCGGCACTATGAAGCCGCAGTGCTCGGGCATATCGACCGTGTTTATGAGCGGCACGCCCTTTGCGCGCGCGGCATCGGCGATGCGGATGTTTTCCTCGGCAGAGTCGGTGGAGATTATGGCGAGGTACGCACCTGCGAGGTCCGAGGGGCGCGCCCTGCGCGCGGTGTGAGTTATGCGGCGAGAGGATTTCTCTTTCCGAAGGCGCGCCGTGAGCTCGGGGCTTACGACCTTTACCTTAGCGTCGGCTTCGAGGAGTGAGAGCACCTTTCGCTCGGCCACCTTGCCGCCGCCCACCACGACGCACGGTTTTCCTGTGATGTCCACGAAGGCGGGATAGTACTTCTTAGGCGCGGACGACGCCCGGGCGGTGGCCTTCTTCGCGGCGGGCCCCCTACTTCTTTTTCTTTTTGCCGCCGGAACGGGCGACTTCTTTTTCGGCATTCTTTGCAAGCTTGCTGTCCGGGAATTCGGTTTTCAGAAGCTCAAGGTACCTGTTGGCCTTCTCAGCCTGGCCCAGATGCGCGTAGCTGAGCGAGAGATGGTAGTAGGCCTGGTCCTTGCCCTTGAAGTCAGGGAACTCGTCCAGCACCTCGAGGTACCTGTTGACCGCCGCTTCATATGCTTTTTTCTTGAAATAGAAATTCGCCACGACCATGCCGTGCTCCGAGAGTATGCTGCGGCATTTGTCGATGTAGTAAACGAGGGTCTCCCTG